>Ga0181529_10000308_pt1 | contig 72805 bp, 54 predicted proteins | sample PEATcosm2014_Bin_36_FD_119763 | JGI IMG/M metagenome (GOLD analysis project Ga0181529, IMG submission 119763) | Peatland microbial communities from MTU Mesocosm Facility, Houghton, MI, USA - PEATcosm2014_Bin10_30_metaG | ecosystem: Environmental > Terrestrial > Soil > Wetlands > Peat | place...
CGCCGGAAAGGTGACCGTGTTGCCGGCGCTTCCCTCCGTATGGCGCTCGGGAGAGATCTCAGGGCTGCGGTGTCGCGGCGGAATCTCGGCTTCGCTCCGCTGGGACGTCTCAAAGAACATCGTGGAGTTGGATCTCACCGCCGATCGCGACCAGGCCGTGGACGTTCTGTTTCCCGCCCGCATTCGCTCGCTTGCCGGGGCGGCCTCTTCTGTCGAAGGGGACACGGTTCGCGGTCTGCGTCTCAAGAAGGACCAGCCCTTAAGGCTCAGGACCACACTGCAGCCTGCGCCATGGGGGCCGACGCGAGTCACAACGGGTTAGGAGATTAGGAGAATCGAGATGGGAAAACGTCGATTGATTTTGGTCGTACTGGCTGCAACTCTCACGTTCTGGAGCCGGCCCTCCTCCGGCCAACAGCGGTCGCCGGCCGATACAGGGGCGCCGCAAGTCGCGGTTTCCCACTCGTCCGGGAAATGGACGCTAACGGGCAGGAAGAACATCGTCGAGCTGAACGAATCGGACTTCGCCGTCGGCGTTCACGCGGGACCGGTCACCTGGAAGATGGTCCCCTCTTCGAACGCAGACATGCTGGTCGGCGCGGGTGGCGACGAGTTCCATCTTCGGTTGGCCGATGCCGGACAAATCAAGATCGGCCCTTATGAAACCGGTTTCAAGACGGGAATCCGGCTGATCCTGGATCAATTCCGCAACACCGGCCAGAGCTCGCCGGGTTCGCCCGTGGACCTGCGCGTCGTGTTGACCCTGTGCCTGGAAGGGGCCGACGAAGAACTGGTCTGGGAAGCCATGGTCAACGAGCGCGGCGCGGCTGTCAAGGAACTGAACTGGCCCAAGGCGATGGATGGCCGCGAGGTGGACTACACCGTGATATCCAGCGATGAAGGCACGCTGCTGCCGCGCGATTGGCCCCTGGCGTATCATCCGATTCAACGCGCCGACGGCGATCGCAGTATCATCCAGAGCCACCTCATCGAATCCTGGTCCATGTCCTGGTGGGGCTTCGAGAAGGGCGAATCGGCCATGATCGTGATTGTGGATACCCCGGATGACGCGGCCTACACGTTCTCCCATCCGCCAGGAGGCCCGACATCCATGGGACCGAGCTGGCGGGCACAACTGGGCAGGTTCGGCTACTTGCGCCGCTTGCGCATGGCGTTTCTCCCCAAGGGCAACTACGTCGATCTTGCCAAACGCTATCGCCGCTACGCAATGGATTCGGGACTGTTCGTTTCCCTCAAAGACAAGATTGCGGCGAGGCCTGTGGTGAAGAACCTGATCGGCGTGCCCTCATGCGGCTTAAGCACGTTGCGGAACATCAAGCCCGGCGCCGCCACCTACGACGCCGAGAATCCGCCGGGCAATTACCGGCTGACCACGTTCGCGCAGAACATCCAGCGATTGCGGGAGCTCAAAGCTCAAGGCTGGGCCCGCTTGAATGTCACGCTGTCGGGCTGGCTCAACCAGGGATATGACCGCCAGACCCCCGACGCCCTTCCGCCTCCCCAAGAAGCCGGTGGCTGGCAGGGGATGAAGGCCTTCTTCGATGCCTGCAAGGAGCTGGGATACACTTGCTGGCTCCACGATCAGTATCGGGACTACTACCAGGACGCGCCCTCCTGGAACCCCGATTTTGCGGTTCACGAGGAGGACAATCTCAGCCTGCCGGCCGCGTTTCCGGGTACCCGCTTCAAGGTGGATTGGAAAGACGGCTACATCCCGCTCATGGACCATTGGGACGGCGGCACGCAGGGCTACTTGAACAATGGCTTCATGCTGGGCCACATGGTGAAGAACTACGGCGCGATATTCGACCACGGCGTCCATCCTCAAGGGAGCTACCAGGACGTGTTCGGCTACATCCCTCCCGACCAGGACTTCAACCCCAACCACCCGAGCACCCGCACCGACTCCATGAATTCCCGGGCCGGCATTTTTCGCTGGATTCAGAACAACCTCGGGATCGTGGGCACCGAGGCGGGGTCCGATTGGGTGATCCCCTACGTGGACTACACCACGCCCCGTACCACCCGCGGAGCCAACACCGGCACCGATTCCAACCACAAGGACGCCATCACCGTCCCGCTCTACGACCTCGTATTTCACGACGCGGTGGTCACCACCAGCGGGTCCGAGAATCTCCACGGGATGTTGTACGGCTGGGCCGCTGGGCTGGGTTGGGACGGCGGCAGGAAAGCCAACGCCGATCAGGTGCGGCGGTTGGCAGCGCTCCACGCCAGGATTGGCCTGCTGGAGATGACCAACCACGAGTTCCTGGACCAGGCCCGCCGCAAGGAGCGGACCACCTTCGCCGACGGTACAACGGTGACCGTGGACTGGGACGCGAACACCGTCGAAATCAGGCCCGAGGTCCAGATCGGGCGCTGAGGCATCGCCGCGAGTTTGCCGGCCTGGCGCGGCGGCACCAGCCGGCACCCTATGCCCCTGCTCTGCGAGGCGCCCCGCCGCGAGCAGAATCCGGTGCGGAAGGGGCTTTCGGCTGCGGAGGGTATCCCGGAATACGCCGACCGGAATCATCTGGTCCGCGCCGCCGTGCGTAGCATGGCTGGTGCCGAACAGTCCGCCGGAAATATCCCACTTCGAGTGCGCCCAAACGCGTTCCACTGGATTCAATTCCGGCGCGTAGGATAGGGGATCGGGTATTCCAACGCGATACAGCGCTAAGGCTCGGTGGCCAAGCCCCGCAAATTATTGAATTTATTGAGGCGCAAATTCGGGGGATCAACTTTTCTGGGCACAGAGAGTCTCCCTGCCAGCCCCACAAAATCAATCGCTTACGGAGCTCAACCTATTGAATCTTATGGATTCCACCCACTGCAGTTCACCTCTGTCCAAACAGCAGGTGACCGGGGCGAAAATCTCGATTTTCCGGTCGGCTGTCCGGAACAGTACACGGCACTCACATCGGGCTGGGCGGATAACTCCGATACCGTCTACGAAGCGAACGCAATTCCAGAAGTCTTTGCGATCAAAACGGTCGGCCAGGCAACCGGCCCATGGTGGAGCCGGCCGGGCTGACTTGCCGCAGGCGAGCGCGGGACAACTTCCAGACTATCTATGGTGGCTCGACCAGCACGAAACAGCGAAGTGGAAGGGGCGCGATGACACGCTGCACCGACGACAGCCGGCAAACTCGGTGGGTGTCCTCTCTGGGTAGTCGATGCCTTACGGCTTGGCGGAGTCTGTACGACGGGAATACTAGGACGTTCTCACCCAGACCGCATAGGGATGGCTCTTCGTCCGGATCTCGGCTCCTTGCCTATACCCGCTCGATTCGGGTTCCACCGCTTCGGCACCCTTGCCGAGCGACGGCAACAACGAGCGCTTCTGCTCCTGGGTTCCCCACCAACGCCCGAGATTGGCGAATGGCAACAGGCGCGCATCGATCTGCCGGCCATCTTCGAGCGTCACATCCGCCGCATACACCGGACCTAACGCCTCGGGTGGAGTGGCGGCATCCCGCAGCTTGCGCGACACGACCGTGAACGGATCGGCCTCCGTGGGCCGCGAACCATCCTTCATGTAGGTCACCACCTGCGGCATCGATTCCGCGCCGGCGGCCAGGCCTTCCGGTTGCGTCCATACCGTATCGATCGCGTATACGAGCGGACCTCGCGTCAATGTCGATAAACCCTGATTTGTGTACTTGCCGTCGATCCATTTCGCTTCCATTGGAAAGGAAATCTCCACGCGGTCGCCACGTTTCCACTCGCGCCGGATCGCGGCCATGGTGCCGCGGCGAACTTCGGCCGCTTTCCCGTTCACCTGAAGCGAAGGGCTCTCACACCAGCCGGGACAGCGCACGTGCAACGTGAACGTGCGTGCCGATTCCAGACTCGCGATCTCTACCACGACGCGCGGCCCGCTCGGATAGTCGCCCGAAACGCGGATCTCCACCGGGTGCCCGCCTATCGCCAGCTCCGCCGTTGACGGCACGTATTGGTTGACGAACACAGCGTCCCCCGAAACGCCGTAACAGAACGTCGGCAGCATAGCGGTAATCCGCGGACCGCTCGAGCTGCAGCAGTTCGGACCCGTGTAGTAGCCTAGCGGTTTCCACCCGTTCAGCGAACAGAAATAACGATAGCCATCGGCATCCCACGTCTGGGCGGCCAGCAGGTGATTCCAGAGCGAGCGCTCCATCGCATCGGCATGTGCGGGATTTCCCGTCAGTTCTAACAGGCGCTGGTTGAGCAGGAGCCACGACATGATCGCGCACGTCTCGACGCCCTGGCCGGTGTTGTACAACTGGTGCGGTTCACGGTAGCTCTCGCCAAGGCTCACGCCGCCGGTGACGTATTGATGATCGGCCGCGATCGTACGCCAAGCCGCCAGTACCTTGTCGAGCAGGGACGCATCGCCAGTGGTTTCATAGAGGCGGAGGAAGCCGAGCATGTTCATGTGCAGTGTGTGCGCGTGCACTTTGGGCTGTATCTGGTGCAACGACATCGTGCCAGCGGCCACTTTGCCGAGATTCGACAGGGTCTCCACCACCGACCACTTATCGATGTTGCCGAGCACCCACCGGCACCAATCGAGATAGCGCTTCTCGCCGGTCGTCTCGTAGAGCCGCATCATGGGGTCGAGCAGCAGAGTGCCCTCCAGTCCATAGTGGACCTCATGGCCGGCGATTGTCACCGGTCGCGGCAGCGGCCAGAACTCGGCGACGTCGGGCTTCACCTTGGCGATGAAGAAGTCGCCCAATCGCATGGCCGCCGTCCGGGCTGGCGCACTGTTCCATTCTTCGGCAGCCGTGAGTAAACCGTGGAAGGTGTAGTACGCTTCGTAGGGATCCATGCCGCGCATCGGGTGGCGCCGGGTGCGTACGGCGGGGTCGGTGATGCCGAGATATCCATCTGCATCCTGCGAGGCGGCGATTCTTTCCAGTACACGCTCCGCCTTCTCCCTCAATGCCGTATTGCCCGTCGAACTCGCGTAGACCGCCGCTTCCAGCCATTTCCCCGGCTGTTCGCCGATCCAGAACCAGTCGCGGTACTTCTTGCGCTCCATCAATTCGACATAACGTTCGACATCGAACTGCTGGAGGTATTCGGCGTTCAACTTCAGCCGGCGCCCGATGAACCCGCCGACCTCACCGACTTCGACGGCTCGGGCCCGCTGCTGTTTCGCGCGCACGGTGTAGACCTGGTCGGTAGTGGCGGCTGCCGCCCGTAGAGCCAGACCAACTCCCGCGGCAACGCCAAAACTCCTACGTGAAATCTCCGCCATTACATTTCCTCCTCGCTGCGACTTTTGCCTTCACACCCGAAACGCACACTCGTAGATCGCCCGCGCATCGTCCTCCGCCAGCTCGCGCGGATTGTTCTTCAGCAGGCGGGTAACCTTCATCGCCGCGGCGGCCAGTCGAGGCACCGCGTCGAATGGCACCCCAAGTTGGTCGAGATTCATCGTCACGCCGCAGTCTCGCGCCAGAGCGCGAATACGGGCTACGCCCGCCCTGGCGGTCTCCATGGCCTCGCCGCCCGGCTCGACACCCAGTGCGCGAGCGGCATCGGCGTACCGCTCCGGAGACGCCGGGATGTTAAAAGCCATCACATGGGGCAACAGAACCGCGTTCGACAATCCATGCGCGATGTGGAACTCGCCGCCCAGCGGATAGGCGAGAGCGTGAACCGCCGCCGTGTTCACCGGGCCGAGACAGATGCCGCCATAGAGACTTCCCAGCGCCATCTTCTCGCGCGCCTCGATATCCTTACCATCGGCGACGGCACGCACCAGGTTTCCGGCGATCAGGCGTATGCCCTCAAGGGCGTACAAATCGATCGCCGGATGCGAGAAGCGATTCGTGTAGGCTTCCAGGCAATGGGTCAGCGCGTCGAGCCCCGTATACGCAGTCACCGCCGGGGGCACGGTCACCGTCAGCACGGGGTCCACATAGGTGGCATCCGGAACCAGGAAAGGGCTCACCACACCCTTCTTCATTCGATCCTTCTCGTCTAGCAGGATGGCGTTCGGCGAGACTTCGCTGCCCGTACCCGCCGTCGTCGGCAGACACGCCAAAGACACGCTCCGCCCGCCGAGCAGGTCGATGCCAAACACTTCGGCGACCGACTGGCGCGCATCGAGCAGCGCGGAGACCAGCTTCGCCACATCGAGAGGGCTGCCACCTCCCATGCCGACGATGGCATCCGGGCGGTACGCGCGAGCCTGCGCAACCGCGGCCTCGAACATAGCGATGGTGGGTTCGCGATCGATCCGGTCGTAGATCTCTACCGCGATGCCTTCGCGCTCGAGTGTTGCGCCAAAGTGGCAGGCGAGCTCCCCAGTCGGCGGCGCGGTCACCACAAAAGCGCGTTTCCAACCGTGGCGCCGAAAATCCGCGGCGCAATGGTCCGCGCAATTCTGCCCGAAGGCCAGCTTGCGCGGTTGAAATAGCGAAATTTGTTGCATATGATTCATGGAACCACCTGGTGAATCTCGATTTGCGCTGCCGGTGTCTGGCGGTGCAGCCATCCCCAAAGCGTCAACTCGCCGGTGGCGGCGGAACGATTGGGGAATATGAAACTCGCGGCGAAGCCGGTCGCCAGAAGCACGATGTGTCCGATCACGCCAATCATGAACTCGTGGAATGGGAAGTTATAGCGGCCCAGATTGCAGATCTTGCCGCCCAGCGTCAGCGTGGCCCAAACGGTGAAGATCAGGTTTGCGCCGATGCCGATGTAAGCGGCAGTCGATCCGGCGCGTGGCACGAGAAACGCCAGCATGAACAGACCGGCGAGACCCGCCGCGACAATGGCGGAAACCGTATACCACAGCGAGAGCGCCGAACCATGGGTGTGCGCCAGCACCGTCCCCACCACGATGCACAGCGCGCCGCAAACGGCCACCACGATCTTCGCCACTACCAGCCGCTGCCGCTCGGTCGAAGCCGGGCGGGCCACCCGATAGTAATCCTCCACCGCGATCGCCGCGAGGCTGTTGAAGTCGGAGGAGAGGTTCGCCATTGCGGCGCCGAACAGCGCCGCGAGAAACAGGCCGGCCAATCCGGCGGGAATGTGCGTGGCGATGAAATGCGGAAATACCTGGTCGGCCCTGCCCAGGTAGGCCGGCAGCTTTTCTCCCGTCACCCGGTAGAAGGACCAGCATAGCGTGCCAATCAGCATGAACAGCGCCCACACCGGCACGCAGAGGGCGGCGCCCAGTGCGATGCCGCGAAGCGCGGCGCGGTCGCTCTTCGCGGCCAGATAGCGCTGCACGATGGTCTGGTCCGCCGTGTACCGTTGTAGATAAAAGAAGAAGCCGTACAGCGAGAGCACCAGAAACGTCGGTTTCGAAAGATCCGGCGCCATGCTGCCGAGGCCGGTCTTGTGGCTATCCCAGGCCAAGTGAAGGATCGCGGACGGCCCGCCGACTGGCAGGAATAGCAAAAAGCAGATACAGATGATAATGCCGATCCAAAGCACAAAGCCCTGGATGACGTCCGCCCAAATAACGGCCTCGATGCCACCGATCAACGTATAGCAGACGGTTACTATGCCGACGGCGACGATCACGTTGTCGGTATTCCACCCCGTAATACCGCTGACCGTGAGCGCCAGCAGGTAGAACACGAACCCCATCTTCGAAAAGTGCCCGAGCGAGAAGCCAATCGAGGAATAGACGCGGCAGGGATAGCCAAAGCGCTTGCCGAAGTATTCGTAGGCGCTCACGCCTACCGCATGCCGGAAAAATGGGATGATCACCAACCCGACGACCAGCAGCACCAGCACCACCATGAATCCGGGGACGAGATTCGACCAATCGCCGGCGTATGCCGAACCCGGATACGCGATGAAGGTAACGCTGCTGATCAGGGTGGCGAGCAGGGATAACCCCATGGCCCAGGCCGGAATGCTCCGCTTGGCGACGAAGTAAGTCTCGGTCGATGTCTGCCGCCCTGAGAACCGAATCCCGACCGACAGCAGCGCCACCATATACGCGCCGATCACCAGCAGGTCCAGCCAGCGCGCTTGTCCCATTTCGCTCTAGACTCCTTTGCGCCGCCGCCCGGTGGCCGCCATCCGCGCAGCAAGACGCATCGCCTGGATCATGCTTCGTGGATCGGCCAAGGTGCGAATGGTCGAAATGTGCCCTTGGTCGTGATACTTCGCCACCACCTGGTCGTGGGCCCCGCGCCATGCGAAATGGGCCGAAGCGTCGCACGCTCCGGTCGGGTCATCGGCAATGAGCAGGCATTCCGTCAAGTTAGCAGGCTTCGAGGGTTACGCGGATGGCCGCGGCGGTTTCGCACACAGCCGCGACCATGGCGGCTTCCGTCTCCGGTTGGATTCGCAGCAGAGGTATGGAGAGACTGAGGGCAGCGACCACCGGTTTGCCTTCCTGGCGAATCGGGGCGCCGACACAGAAGCCACCCTCCGCCGCTTCCTCCCGGTCGAAAGCATAACCTCGCTCCCGAATGCACTCGAATTCGGCCAGCAGGGTTGGGCGGTCGATGATGCTGTTGGCTGTGCGCTTAAAGAGACCGTACACTTCCAGTATCCGGTCGATCTTCTCCGGCGTCTGAAAAGCGGTAATGGACTTGCCCATGGAACTGCAATGCGGCGGCAGCACACGTCCCGGCCGGTTTGTAAGTCGCATGGCATGGAACGTTTCGACCGTGTCCACCACCTGTATGCGATCTTCAAACAGGCAAGAGAAGCTGACGGTCTCGTTGAACTGCATGGCGAGTTGTTTGAGGTGCGGCTTGGCCAGGTCGCGCAGCATTTCAGCGTGCTCCCGCGCCTTGCCGTACAACAGGCGCGGAGTTAACCGGTAAGTGCCGTCCCCGGCTTGTGCCAGGTAGCCGCGCGATTCCAGCGTTTGCAAAATTCGGAACAGCGAAGACTCCGGCAAATCGTTGCGGCGGCTGATCTCCTTTAGGTTGAGACAGGTGTGCTCGTCGGTAAACGCCTCCAGCACGTCTAAGGCTCGGCCGATGGCCTTGGAAGAATACTGATCCGCGGCGCGTCCAACGGTCTCGCCATTCAGACTTTTGGGCCTTCTCCGCCGCTGAACCGTCAACTTTTGCATTTTCTAACCCCAGTTTACCAATCCGGACCTGTGGGACCGGTCAAATCATCGGAAAGACCCTTTTGAAGCGGCGCTCGTCCCGTCCAGTGCACTACCATCCGCTTTCCATCCGGGCAACCGTGATGCGGTAGCCTTTTGAAGCCGGGTTCCGATCGGACAAGGCGCGAATCGTGAGCTTGTGGCGGCCCGGAGCCAACTGGGTTCGCGACCACGCGAACGGCAGGGCCGGCCCTACGGGCGGATTAGCGGGCGTAATCGCAGGCCCAAACTGATCGACGGTATCCACCACTTCGCCGTCGATCCGTACCTCAGCCTTGCCGCCGTCATCGAACCGAAAGCCGGTCCATCGAATGCTAGGACCGGTAAAAGGATACTCGATCACCGCGCCGGCTGTGCTGGTGAACCAGAACCAGGGTGTCGATTTCGGTTCGGGCGTGGCTGTAATATTCCAAGGGCGTTCCCATTGCTCCAGGCCGGGAGCCAAATACATGTAGTAGCGCTCGTCGGCCTTGAAAGCATAGAACGGCCGCATGAGGACGTCTGGAGCGGCGGCAACACGATAGGTCAAAGGATCGCCTGGGCTAGGCTGCAGACTCTCATCGAGTTGTGCGAGGTTCACCAGGGCGGACGGGTTCCCCACCGCGGAACGGAACGCCATCGTCACCGGACCCCGCATCACCGCGGCGGGCGTCTTGGCCGCCCCCGGAACGGCGGCCAGCCAGAGGCCCATGGGCAGTGTGACGGCGACGACATCTCCGTCGCGCCACTGTCGGCGGATGGTGGCCCAGTGGTTCTCCACCTGGTAATCGACAGACTTGCCGTTCAGCGTCATTCTCAGCGGGTTGTCGAGCCAGCCCGGAATGCGCACGCCGAGGCGGAAACTGACGGGCCGGTGAAGAGCGAGGCGAAATTCCGTTTGTCCCTTTTCCGGAAAGCTTGTCTGTTGTGCCAGGCGCACCGTTTCCCCGTCATGCGTCCAATCCACCGTGGATTCGGCAAATAGCGCGACATACAATCCGGCGGCGTCGCTATAGTAGAGGATGTCGTGGAAATCCGCAGCCGCCATCGGGCGTGTACCGGCGCAACAGCTCCACGGTTTGGTATTGGTCTTGGCTGCGCCCTCAATGTTGTAGTCGGAATTGTAGAACACCGAACCGTCCGGGGACATGGGAATGCTGGCGCCGATACCGTTGATCATAACCCGCTCCATCCAGTCGGCGTACGCGGCATCTCCGGTCAGCGAGACCAGCATTTTGCCGAGCTTAAAGACGGCCCAAGTTCCGCACTGAGTCTCGAAATGGACGCGCATGCGGAACAGAGTCGAAGGGAAGTCCTCGGGCGGCATGAGCCGTTCGTTGGGGCCGTACCCGCCGGTGGCGAAGCTCTGGTTGTGGAAGATAAAGTCATAACCGTTCTTGAGGGCTTCCAGGTAGTGCGGCTCGCCGGAGACCAGATATGCCGCGCCGGCTCCCGACAAGGCGTTTACGTGACTGAAGGCGTGATAGCACCGAAACGGTTTGTCGTCGAACGGCGAGAAGATACTCTGCCGCCTGGCGAGCAGATCCCAAAATCCGGTGTATTCCCAATACTTCCCGAAATCCCGGTACTTCGGATCGCCGGTGGCCCCATAGGCGCGATACAGGTTCTCGGAGAGGATATACCATTCGGTGCCCCCTTCCGGACTGTCGTAGTTAGAATTGAAGGAGTAAGGGCGTCCGCGATTTAGATTCCGGATAGCCCAGTCGGTGATACGGCTCAGACACTGTAACGCATCGCGGTTACCGCCGTACAGGTACGCATCCACGAGGCCGACCGCCATCTTGTCGTAGGTGTATAACCTCGAATTCGGCTGCCGGGAGTAGTAGAAGTATCCATCCGGTTCGATAGTCCTGGCCCACTCCGCGACGAGGTAGTCTAACTTGTCGCGACAGCGTGGATCGCCGGTGGCCGCGTACATGCGCGCCAGCCCCGAGAGGAGATTGCCAAAAATGTTATAGTAATCGCGAGTATACCAGCCGCCTAATTCCACTCCGGGAGCCGGCAGGCCCGCGCGAGCGCGAAAACCCTTCAGAAGATCGTCATTCGGAATCCGAAGGTAGTACTCGCGAACCTCGTCGAATTGGCGTCGCAGTGGACCGCCCTCCAGCGCGACGCCCTTGTAGTCGAAAGTGGCGAGCCGTCTCTGGCCCACGGCCGCCGCCGGTTTTGGGTCGCTGGGCGTTGCGCTGCGCAAGACCGGCAGCCACACCAGAAGTGCCCCTATCGCCAACGGCAATTTCATGATCGATCGTTCCCTCTCCAGAAACCGCAAGTCCGGCGGCACAGAACCGCGCCCCGGCTAGAAGATAACTTTGGCGCCGATTTGCATCGATCGCGAGGTGGCCGAAGTCAGGCGTCCGAAGTTGGACTTACTGATATCGGTCACCAGCCCGCCAAGGTTGGTGTGGTTTAGGGAATTGAAGGCGTCGCCGCGCAATTGCAGCTTCACCTTTTCGGTCACGGCGAGAGTCTTGGCGATGGAGAGATCCAGGTTCCACATCCCCGGCGTCGGCAGAGCGTATCGCCCCAGAGTGCCGTCACGCCCCTGCTCGCCGCTGACGGTAACAATCGGCACCGATTGAAACGCGGCCTTGTTCAGATACTGCAGGGTGCCGGTGTAACCGCCGAGGACGGGACCGACGCCGCTCACCGCGTCCGGCCGATCGGTCGCATTCGCCGAACTGCCATTCACGACATTCGAGGGGAGCCCCGTGGCCGCGACTAAGATGCCCGACACCTGCCAGCCATCCAACACTAACTTACCGAGGCGATTGTTCCAATGCGTCCATTGCGCGATCTGCGGTGTATAGACGAAGTTCGCGCGGAACGAATGCCGGACATCGTACGGTGTGGGTCCCTTTTCCGTCCGTAGATTGTTGCCGTCCTGCGGTATGGTGTCCAGGTTGAGGTCGGCGTCGCCATAAGCCAGGTTGTGCGCCCAGGAGTAGTTCACGCCCAACAGCAGGCCGTGGGAGAAGCTCTTGGAAAGCGACGTCTGCCAACTGTCGTACCAGCTTGCATCGGAACCGTCGTAGTAGCGAAAGGAGCCGAACTGCGGATCCTGCGTAACGCCGGTCTGGCGATCCGGGAGGTTGACGTTGCGTGTCATGGTGAGGTGCACACCGCGATTGCCAACGTATCCCGTGTCCAGCGTGAGACCCAGCGGAAGCTGTCGCTGCACGCCCAAATACCACTGAACGCTGTAGGGGTTGGGGAAATTCGTACCGATTACGGTATTGGCGGAGGGAGTGGCGGTGCTGATGATCTGCTGGGCCAACTGCATCCGGTTTACCGGATAAGTCAGGCCAAGGGCCAAAGCCTGTGCGCGGGAATAGGTTATGCGGCCGGGAAGGTTCGGGTTATCGAGCACCAGTTCGATGGGTCCGGCAAAAATGGTGTGCGGATTATAGAAAATGCCCCCGCCGGCGCGCACCACCGTCTTGCGGTCCGGCCCCGGCGACCATGCCAGTCCGATTCGCGGGGAGACACCCTTCCAGTCGGCATTGTAAACCGAGTCCGGCGGCATCCACGGACCGGTCCCGATGCCCAGCGGTCCATTAGAACGGCTGTAGAAGTGGCCATTCCTTTCTTTGGGCACGGTCCAGTGGTCATAGCGGATACCCATGTTGATAGTCAGGCCGGGGCTGGCGTGGAAGTTATCCTGCACGAACCCGCCGGCCTGATACATGTTGATCTGGAACAGCGACGTCGGGTAATTGATTTGAACCTGGTTGGGAATGTTGTTCAGGAAGTCGGCCGCGTTGGAATACGTGAACACGTTGGTCTGGTCGTTGATGCGTCCGTCGGTCAACCGCAGGACGATGCCGCCGAATTCCAGGGAGTGGCGGCCGCGGATCAGTGAGACGTTCTCCTCGATCTGGTAGGTGCCGCCGCGAATTTGAAAATCCTTGGCTGCGGTGCCACCTTCCGTGTCGAGACCGCTGACCTTGACTTCATCCACTCCGGCGGCAATCGCGCCATCCTGGCGGATGAGGTCTGGACGAATGTAAGCGATACGCGTAATTCCGGTCCACCCGCCGGACACATGCGTGAACTGCGCGTTGTAGCTGTCGGAGACTCCGGTGCTGCTGCGCGCGTTGACCGCTACCAGATTGGGCGTCACCTTGGCAGGATGGCCGTCGGTATAACGGAGGCTCAGCCAGTTGGTCGAATTCAAGTAATAGTCGATGCGCGCGACGGCGTTGTTGTCGTTCTGCGTCACCGATCCCGCTCCCACCCAAGTGGAGGTTTGGGCCGTGGCGGAGTACGGCTGGTTGGGCGCCGGGAACACCGTCATTACCTTGGCATAGGCGGGATTGGCCGCAATCGCCTGGGATATGAACAACGGCGTGGGCACGGTCCCGTTGATGGCGCTGAAAGAGCTCGACCGGACGCCTTCGTAATTCAGGAAGAAGAACAGCTTGTCGTGCCGGATCGGACCTCCGACGGAGCCGCCGAACTGGTTGAAAATGGAATGCGGATTGGTGCTCAGAAACTGGTTCCGGGCGTTGTAGTCGTTGACGCTGTTGAATTCGAGCGCCGAACCGTGAAACTGGTTGGTGCCGCTCTTGGTGATGATGTTGATGTTGCCCGCCATGCTTCCGGACACGGATGCAGGCAGAATCCCTTTGGTGACGCTGACCTCCGCGATGGCATCCGAATTGATGGTATTGATCTGGTTGAAACCTTGGTAAAAGCCCACCGAGGGGAGCTCCGGGTCGGAGGAGGCGTTGGTTCCGTCCACCGTCAGCAGGAGGCTGGCTGGCGGCAGGCCGTTCATGGTCGCACCCGAGGTGCCTGCGCTGGTGACGCCGTTCGTCGTCAGCATCAGACCCGTCCAGTCCAGCTTGGCGAGCGGAAGTTCATGTGTCTTCTGGCTGTTTGAGGTGGCGTGCTGGTCAACTGTCTCGTAGCTCAAACTCTCGGCTTCCGCCGAGACGGTGATACTCTGCTCCGCGGCGCCTACCACCAGTTTGAACTCCAGGTCGAGCACTTGGCCGGCGGCCAACGGAATACCGTTGCGCGTCACAGTTCGAAAACCACTGGCGGTCACCGTGATGCTGTAGTCGCCGATCGGCAGGTACGGCATGGAAAACCGCCCTTCAGCATTGGTCATTGCCTCATTACTCACTCCCGTGGATGCACTCTTCAGGTGCACTTTTGCGCTTGGCACTGCGCCACCACTCGGGTCCGTGACGGTCCCGGTCACGGCAGCGGTGTTCACTTGTCCGAAGGCAGCGAGGGACAACAGGTTCAGGAAAAGGACGCCGCCGGCGATCCACCGTGGCGCGTGCTCACATGGCATTCGCATCATGCGATGAAATTAAACCTGATTTTGGCGGCTGTCAAGGGAAATACTCGCAAAAATGGAAGCTAAATGTTGTAAATGGAAATTACCCGTGAAACAATCAGGTTTTGATATGACCGATGTCACTTCGTCGGCGCATCGCAGTCGATTCTTCGGCTTGGCAGGGGCACAGGCCGGTTCCATCCTGTGGTTTCCGCAAAGCGATCCGCGGAACGGCGGTCTCGACTTGACAAACAGTTTCCGCCCCCGCGGCGGCACGGCCGGGCTCTTTCCGCCGGGATTCCGAACGGAGCGGACCAAGAGGATTGGGACAGACATCGGGATCGTCGCCGGCCCTTTCTTCCCCAGCCGTGACACGGCTGGCATCTGCCCGATGCTATGGGGATGGCGCCGGCGGCAGCCCACGGCACAAAGCTTCGACATCCAACGGGTGGTCTTATGAATCGACTACAACAAGCACTGGCAAATCATGGAGGAGCCCCGATTCTGGGCGCGGCTGCCTACCTATACACTCCGGAGTTCCTGGAAATTGCGGCGTTGATGGGATTCAAAGCTGCGTGGATCGAGATGGAACACGCCTTCCTCACGTTCGCGCAGGCGGCAGATCTCTGCCGTATTGCGTCGGGTTGTGGAATGCTGACCATGATCCGGGTACCCGACGCGCAGCGCGCTACCGTCCTAAAAGCCGCCGAATGCGGCCCGGATATTATCGACCTGCCGATGGCCAATTCCCCGGATATGCTCGAAGAACTGGTGCGAAACGCGAAATTTCCACCGGATGGAGTGCGGGGATTCTTCAGCGTCTCGCGCGCCGTCAAGTATGGCATCGGCGGACTGGTCTCCGAAGCGCAGCAGCAACTCAATCGCGAGTTGTGCCTGATGGTGCAGGTGGAGACGCGGGAAGCTGTCGAGCGGATCGAAGAACTCTGCGGGGTTCCCGGTATCGACGGCATTTTCCTGGGCCCTGCCGATCTTTCGGCGAGCCTTGGCGTTGCGGGGCAGACGGGCCACCAGCGCGTGCTCCAGGCGGCGGCGCACACCATACAGGTTGCCAAGGCGCACGGAAAACAAACCGCCGCCGGCGTCGCGGTGCAAGATCTGCCGTTTTGGATCGGGCAAGGGGTGGACTTGCTGTTCTGCATCAACGATATCGCCGCTATGAAAATGGGCGCCTCGAATGCGTTGGAAGCCGCCCGCCGCGCCTTGGGAGCTTTGGAGGTCCACAAATGACAAAAGCATCGACTCTGTGGGTTGCCGGCCTGGTTCTCGCGATCCCTCTGCTCGCGGCGGAGGGCGAACCGGGCTTTCCAGCAGATGGAAAATACCGCCCCTCCAGCCTGCCCGGGGTGGAGGAGGCATACCTTACACCCGTATTCGCCTCTTCGCATGCGGCCAACCTGTTGGAGCTGAAAAACGGCGACCTGATGTGCGTTTGGTTTTCAGGAACGTGGGAGGGCAATTCGGATGTGGCCATCATGCTGGCACGACTTCCCAGGGGCTCCTCCCAATGGAGCAATCCGCGGGTGGTGGATCACCGCATCGGCGAATCCTACCAGAATCCAGTGCTCTTCGAAGCACCGGATGGCACGCTCTGGATCTTCCACACGACGCAGCCGGCCGGCGAGGGACAGGCGAATGCGAAGGTGATGGTAACCCGGTCCCAGGATGGAGGAGCCCACTGGAGCGCGCCTTCGATCCTGTTCGATACGCCCGGCGCCTTTGTCCGGCAGCCGCTTCTGGCGATGCCGAACGGAGACTGGCTGTTGCCGATGTACGTCACGCCCAGCCGCGGGATTACCGCGGGAGCGGAGACGAATTACTCCGTGGTCAAGATCTCCGCGGACCGTGGCATGCACTGGAGAGATTGCCCAGTGCCGGAATCGAACGGCTATGTGCAGCCGTCGGTGGTGCGCGTGAGCGGCGGATATATCGCCTTCTTCCGGAGCCGGTTTGCGGATTTCATCTATCGAAGCGCGTCCCAGGACGGCTGCGCGTGGACGCCGCCGCGCAAGACGCAACTCCTCAACAATAACGCTTCGATTCAGGTGGAAATGCTGGCGAACGGGCATCTGGTAATGGCGTTCAACAACGTGGGCTCGGTGGCCTCGGACGGAAAGCCGAAGGCCGGTCCGCGGAAGCCGCTGTCCGTGGCCTTGTCCAAGGATAATGGCACGACTTGGGGCTGGCTGCGCGACCTTGAAGCGGGTCCGGTAGCACCCGAGCCCGGGAAAGATCCGAACCGCAGGGAGCCGGGCCGCGAGGAGTATTCGTATCCTTCGGTGACCCAGAGCAGCGACGGAAAGATCAACGTGGCATTCACGTACCGGAGGTATACCATCAAGGCCGTACGCTTTGACGAGAAGTGGATTGAGGGCGGGAGCACGGTGGGGCGCTAGGCCGGGGCTCGGCTGGGAGGCTAACCTGTCGTCAAGACCTATGCATCCCGCTGGCCAGCCCAATCCGTGCGTCGGGACGCGCGATTTTGGCGTCTCGACGCGCCGATTTGCCGCACCGAGTTGGAAATCCTACCTCTTGCAACAGAACCAGATCGCTGCGACATTCCCGGAAGAACGACCATCGCGTCCGCGGCCACGCGATTAGCGGTTGAGAATGCGGGCGGACCGACCTTTGGCGAGGGAAACGCATCGACCGCTTCGCTCGCATTGGTGCTGTGCCTCCTCGCCGGTCTCTCACGCCCGTTTCAGGCCCGCGGCAATTTCAGGCCCGCAGCAATCGCCGGCAGACGATAGCCGATGAGCGCCTGTCGCTGCGGCGAATTCCCAGCGGGAGCGCGTGGTTGGGACTGCGGGCGGCTCACGACGGGGCGTAAACTCGATTTTCAGAATACGATTTTCAGCGACAGTTGCAGTTCTCGCGGCGTCCCTTTTCCGGTGGCGTAAGCGCTCAGGGTCGTGGTGATGACCCCGAAATTCGAGGCTGAGACATCGGCGTTGGGCGCACCAAATTGCGCGCGATTGGTTATGTTAAACAGGTCTCCGCGGAATCGGACGTTGAGACGTTCCGTAGCCAGCACAAACTTGGAGACACCCAGATCGAGTTGAGCGACAGCGGGCGCGCGAAACGCGTTACGCCCCAAATTCCCAAATGTTCCGTTGGCTGGCGTGGCGAAGGCCACGGCACTAATCCAGCGGTTCGGAGTGGACCCGCCAGCCGGCGTCGGCGATTGGCCCGCCACGTAGTCCGGACGCTCCGACCCGCCGATGGCGTAAAGACCCGGCACCGAACTGTTGGAACGATCGATCGTGATGTTGACCGGCAACCCGGTTTGCGCGGTTCCTATCGCGCTGATTTCCCAGTTGCCGAGCAGCGCCCGCGCAACGCCTGGCGAGGAGAGGTGAGGCTTCCCCGCCCCAAACGGGAGTGCGTAGACGGTGGACAGATTGAACATATGACGAACGTCGAAATCGCTGCTCGCCTTGTCGCAGGAGCGGCAGAAGGAATCCTGCGGCGTGTCTGACTCGCCGCCGCCGATGCTTCCATCGTTGATCGAGTGCGCCCACATATAGTTGGACGACACCAGAAAGCCATTGTGGAAAGCGCGGCGCAAGTTGAACTGCACGGCTTCGAAGGTGCTATTGCCGACATCCCCACGCCAGGAAACAGCGCCAAACGCGGGATAAGGCGGGACGTTCGATGGCGGCACGGCGAGATTGGTGTAGGTTGTCGTCAGGACATCCGTCCCTTTGTTGCCGAGATAACTCAGCGTCGCCGTGAAGTTCAGCGGGAGCGATTGCTGCAGCGAGACCGTCCACGCCGCCACGTAGTCGTCCTTCCGGTTGCGATCCAGATCGCGCGGAGAGACGACGCCGAGCCCGCCGTTCTCCGCATAAGTAAGGAATGGATTCAGCGGATAGGATAGGCCGGGGAACGAAACATTGTTGAATGAATAGCGATCCACCGTATTGGAGATGGGAAGGTTCTGGTCGTCCAACTGGCCGTCGGTATGATAAATGCCGGCGCCGGCTCGGAGCACGGTGCCGCGGTGCGACCAGGCAATTCCAATTCGCGGATCGATGTCGTCATACCGCGGATGAAAGTACGCGTCCGTATTGCGGCAGAATCCGCCGCAAGTGGCGAAATCAAATGGTACGTCATGATTTCCGGTCGCATGCAGAGCGTTGAAGATGTTGTAGCGGACGCCGGCGTTGACGGTCAGATTCGGCGTCACCTTCCACTCGTCTTCCGCATAGACCCAATATTCGTTTTTGCGCTGCCGAACCAGCGGCAGAATGGCAGTGTACGAGGCCGTACCGGTCTGGTTATTCATGAAGTTCGCGATCGACGTGTAGGTGAGAGAGCCGCTGCTCGAAGTCCCCTGGTTGAGGAAGTCGCGCTTGAACTCGAATCCGAATTTCAGCGTATGGTTCCCCTTCGACCAGGACACATCGTCGAGGAGGCTGATTGCCTTCGAGGGATTATCGCTCGTTGTGCTTCCCGACAGCGAACTGAATCCTGAGACACCGAATGTGTAGGGGGTCGGCGAAAGCGTGCCCGAGTGGTAAAAGTCCTGGTTGATGCCGAATTTGAACTCGCCGACCAACACCGGCGAGAAAACGTGCAGCACCTCGAAAACCCCATTATTGAACTTGGTGTCGTACTGCGTCCTCGCGATCAACTGTCCGGTCGGAATGGTCTCGACCGCTTCATCGGAGTTGAAGCGCACGAACGACGTGGTCCTGTCCGAAAAACGATAATCAAGGCGAATCATTCCGGAGTCTTCGTTGTCGATCTGGCGTCCCAGTGCGACGTAATTCCAGACGTTCGGCTGTGCGGTAGGCGATGTTCCGGCCGGGTACGCGTTGAGTATTGGCAATAGCGCGGGAGAGGCTGCCACGGTTTGTGCAATGAAACCCGGACTTGGCGTCAACCCGATTTGCGTTCCGTCCAGGCGCTGGCGCAGCCCTTCATAGGTAGCGTAGTAGAAGAACTTGTTCCGGACAATCGGACCACCGACCGCTCCTCCGAACTGATTTAGCAGAAATGGATTTGGCGATGCCCCACTGAACGGCGTGCGAGCTTCGATCGCGTCATTGCGGAAATAGTCGAAGGCGTTGCCATGCAACGAGTTCGTCCCCGAAGGCGAGACCACGGCTACCTGCCCTCCCGCCGTTCCGCCCTCCACATCAGCCCCGTATGTTTGGTCTTTAACGTCGAACTGATCGATCGATTCGAGCGGAATCGTCAATCGCACATACTCGCGCTGCATCTGGTTGAAAACAGCCGTGGCATCGACGCCATCGAGAGTCAGGTTGTTGTCGTCCAATCCGTGTCCGGCGAAGCGGATGGTCCTTTGGTCTCCGGCGCCTGTGTCGATTGCGCCGGGAACAAGCGCCGTGAGGGTCGACCAATTCCTGCCATTTATCGGCAGTTCGTCCACCTGCGTCTGCTCGACCGGAGCGCCGACAGTGGCATCGACTCGATCCAACTGGAAGCCCGCTTCAATCACATTCAGATGTTCCGTGTGTTCGGCGACCTCAAGGACAACATCCAGAGTCCGGGGTTGTCCGATCTCCAACTTGACGCCGCGAAGACGAAATGGGGCGAAACCCTCTTTGGATACTTCAATGGCAAAGGTTCCGGTCGCCATATCGGCCAACTCATATGCTCCCTGGACCGCTGTCTCGGTTTGGCGGACAAATCCTGTCGCAGCATTGGTGGCCTTCACCTTCGCTAGCGGAATCCGTTTGCCCTGTTCGTCGGTGACCGTTCCATTGAGCGACGTCAATGCAACCTGGGCACTGAGTTTGAACGACACGAAGAGGGCAAGAACACTTAGGAGAATGCGCGAAGCGCGCGGCGCGGTTATGTATATCATCGACACGGTAGTGTTTCAGACTATCGCGTGGAATTTACAGGATGATGAAAGATATTTGCAAACGTCCACGTCAAATGCCGCGGTTGCATGGTGTCTCGGGTTGCATGGCGCGCACGGTCCCGCGAGTCTGAGCGGCGACGGTGGCGCCGCGTAATCAAGAACGGAGTGCCAGCGGCGCATGCCGACGGTGGAAAGTTAGCCCGCGCTTAAAGAACCTGCTTTCGTAGAACGCACAAACCGTTGCATCCGCGGCGGGCAGGGCTTTGTCACAGTTTCGGCACAGTCGCCTGCCCTGTGATCGGCATACTTCCGCTCCCGAGAGGCATCTTTAAGGCAAGATTCCCGAGACAACAAGTCTGGGCTCTGTCAGAGGATCGTAACAGCTTTCAGGCGAAGAGGCGATCGACAAAGTCCGCAGGAAAAGGCGAGTCCTTTACTACCTGCTTTCGGCAGCCCTGAATTGCGATAAGACCCCTGTTTTAGACTTGTCACTTGCATGTAAACCTGCCGTCATTTTCGCGGATCATACTAATTCCGTTCCTTAAGCAGCCTCAAGCTGCATGGCCGATTCCCGGTCACATACTGGAAGAAATCGAAAGAGGCAAACTATATATGTCCGTGACAACTTCTCGCAAGCATTCCGGAATTAGCCCTTTGCATCTGCTCGTCGGCTTGCTGGCTGCGGGTGTAAGCATTCCGGCGTTCGCTCAGTCCAATCCGTACCCGACCTACGTAGTAGGGGCGAATCAGACCGGGACGCAGGGTCCGAACTACCCATTGACCACAACCCATCCGTGGGTCGCCAGCGATGGCGCGTTCATCACTCCCGCCGGCACGCAGGTCTACCTCGGCATCACCACCCGCGCAAAGGCCGTTGCGCTGAACCCCAATACCGCGACGCACACCGCCGCCGTCCTTCAGATGGGCGCCCCACAGGCCGTCACGATTTTCAACACGCAGACGGGCAAGGTCCTACAGACCTACAGCACGCAGAAAGGTACCAATTCAGACGGCAGCCACAACGGCATCGCCTATACGCCGGATGGCCTGCACCTGCTGTTCAGCCAGGACGGCAACTACGGCCCCACCAGCTACGTTGCCGTCGCCAACGTCGATCCGGTGACGGGCATGCTGTCAGACGGCACCCAGGTCAGCGTTCCGCTGGACGTCAACAGCTTAGGCGCTCTGACCAATGTCACCTGCTTCCCTGGGATCAGCCCTCCCGGGACCACGGGCAGCTTTGCCATTCCGTGCGGCTACCCGTATTCGATTTTCTCGGATGACACGTTCACTTCCTATCCCCTCGGCATCGCGATCTCGCCGGATGGCAAAACTGCCTATGCCGTGCTGGACAACAACAATACGCTGACCAAGATCGACCTGACCCAGGCGACGCCGGTCCAGGGCGCGGAGGTCCGTGTCGGTAACGTCCCGCACAGCGTCGTGATCTCGCCGGATGGCAAGACTGCCTACGTCTCCAACGAGGCTGGCCGGATTGCCACCGCGGACGACTTCCAGGAATACTCCAACGGCACCCCGGTCGTCGCCGCCTGGCCGACTGGCGCCACGGCCACAGGCACTGTTTCCGTTGTCAACCTGTCCACGTTTACGGTCACCGGCAGCATCTCGACCGGTCTGCACCCGACTGGCATGGCCTTCTGGAACGGCTACCTGCTGGTCGCCAATACCTATGACGACACCATCTCCGTGATCAACACGAGCAACAATGAGGTGGTGTGGACTATCAACCTCGGGCTGCCCGTCGCAGTGCCTGGCGCCACAGGGCCGGCCCATGGCGCGGGGCCGAACTCGATCGCCATCGATGCAGTGAACAACATCGCATACGTCGCGCTTTACAATGCCAACGCCGTCGCGGTCGTCAGCCTTGCATCCGGCTATTGCACCTTGTCGTGCGTGGCAAATCCCGTCATGGGCATGATCCCGGTAGGTTATGCGCCAAGCTCGGTTGTGCTGGACACGGCGGACGGTGTGCTGCTCGTTGCCAACGACAAGGGCATCGGCACCACCGGCTTCGGTGTGGCGCCCCCTCCAACTAATACGGCCGAAAATTCGTACGGAAAACAGGAGGGCGTGGTCAGCTTCAACACCCACCAGGACCTTGGCACCGTCAGCATCGTCCCCGTGCCGAGTTACTTGACCCTGGCGGCGATGACCCAGACGGTCGTCGAGAACAACCACTGGGATCTGTCGGAAAATATCGCGTCGGCCGCAGGGGGCAACCCGAATGCCGCGCCGGTAGCGATCCCGGAAAAGATCGGCGCTCCGTCGAAAATCCAGCACGTCTTCGTGATCATCCGGGAAAACCGCACCTACGATCAGATACTGGGCGACGTGGCCGGCGGCAACGGCCAACCCTCCCTGGCAGTCTTCGGCGACAACTCGACCTTCTCCGCATACCCTGTCGTAACGCCTAACGCGCACGCAATGGTGCAGCGTTTCCCGCTTCTGGACAACTTCTACAACGCGAGCCGCCAGTCGGCTGACGGCCACAACTGGATCACGCAGGCCATGGCGCCCTACTCCGACGACATCCAGTCGCCCGACTGGCTCCGCGATTACCCCTCCAACGGCGGCGATGCGATTGCCTATCAGAAGAACGGCCACCTGTGGGACGTGGCGGCCGCGGCCGGTATCACGGTGAAGAACTACGGTGAGTACGTCGAGAGCAACACCTTCAACGTGCCGGGTTGCACTCCGACTAACAAGACGCAGGCAAACAGTTATAACGGCGCCGGTAGTACACCCGTTGCTTTACCGTTTGTTGTTTCCGACAGTTGCGAGCCAACCTGGACCCAGTTCTACAACGACACACTGCTATACGAGGCTGGCAAGGAGCCGCAGCTCCAGTACCTTAACACCATCGGCTCGGTCACCCCGCTCCCGAACCTGTACAACATCACGGTGCAAAACTACCCGCAATTCGATCTGGGCATCCCCGATCAGTACCGGGTCGATGTCTGGCAGCAGGACTTCGCCAATGACGTGGCCGCCGGCTCGGTGCCCCAGTTGGAGTTCTTGTGGATCATGAGCGACCACACCACGGGCCCGCCGAACGCGGCAGCCGAAGTGGCCGATAACGACCTGGCCGTTGGGCGCGTCGTCGATATCATCAGCCACAGCAACGTGTGGTCCTCTTCGGCGATCTTCATCGAAGAAGACGACGCGCAGTACGGCGTCGATCACGTCGATGGTCACCGCAGCCCTGGCTTTGTCGTCAGCCCCTACGTCAAACAGAAGGTGAACTCCGATGGCACCGGGGCCGGGGTCACCGAAGACAGCACCTTCTACACGCAGGTCAACATGACCCGCACGATCGAGCAGATCCTCGGTCTGACGCCCATGAACCAGTTCGATCTCGTGGCCTCGCCGATGAGCACGCTCTTCATCAACAATCCGCCCAAGAATAACTTCCTGGCGTGGACGCACGTGCCGAATCAGGTTCCTCTGTGTTACGGCGTTTCGGGATATGTGGCCCCGTCGAACATCACCCCCAACCTCAACACTTGCAGTTCCGGAACCGCGGCGCCGCAGCTCAAAAGGCCTGAAAGGCGGGACGTCAAAGCTCTGCGGGCTGGCTGGCTCAAAATGAAGTCGCAGGTCTTCGCCACCAAATATCACACGCCCGATTCCCTGGACGCGGACACCGTCCGCCACTTCGACTGGTACGAGGCCACCGGGTTCCAGGTTCCTTTCCCCGGCGAGAACAAGGTTCGCCCGGCAAGCGACTTCAAACGCCGGGTGCACGCCGCTCACGCTGACGCGGACGACGACGACATGCTTTAATACTCGCCCCAACCACTACAACAATGGCCCTCTCTTCGGTCTCCGGGGAGAGGGCTTTCTTGTTCCCGCCTCAAACGCAAAGCCCCGCCGACCTGAGTCCGCCCCGCCACCGGTTACGGTAAGCCGGCGGCGCATCAGTTTCCCCATGTCCAGGGTGGCGGCAGATCCGCCCAGATTGGCGATCGCCACCAGGCGTCCGCCCTCGGCCAGCGCGTCTAACTCGCGCGTCACATAGCCGCCCGTCACCATGTCGAGAATCACGTCCACGCCCCGCCCCCCGGTGAAGACATTCACTCGCTCGACAAAGTCCTCTGTCTTATAGTCGATGGCGCGCGCCCCCAGCGCTTCGCAGGCACGGCACTTTTCGTCGCTGCCGGCAGTCGCGAACACCGGATGTCCCAGCGCGTGTGCGAGCTGTATGGCGGCGACACCGATGCCGCTCGATCCGCCCTGCACCAGCAGGCTTTCGTGCGGCCCCCCTTCGCCATGGCCCAACCGGGCGCGGTCGAACACATTGCTCCACCCGGTGAAGAAAGTTTCCGGCAGCGCCGCGGCCTCCGTCTGGCTCAAGCCGCGCGGCGCCGGCAAGCACTGCCCCAGCGGCGCAGCCACGTACTTCGCATAGCCGCCGCCCGCCACCAGCGCGCAAACCGCGTCGCCCGGTTTCAAGCCGAAGGGATTCTCGCCGGACAAGTCGCCGCCGACGATGCTCCCCGCCACCTCCAGGCCGGGCAGGTCCGACACGCCCGCCGGCGGCGGATAGTCCCCATGCGCTGAAACACGTCGGGCCGGTTGACCCCCGACGCAGCGACCTCGATCAGCACTTCTCCCACACCGGGAGACGGCATCGGGCGCTCCGCCAGTTGCAACACATCCGGCCCGCCGGGGCGAGAGATTTCGACGGCTTGCATTGTTAGCTATCGTACCGGGTGCGGAATCGCTGCGCGCACCGCGGTGAGAATTGCGCCGTCGAATCTAACTGGGCTAAGATACTGTCACTCGGGAGGTAACGCGAGTATGTCACCCTGGAACTCGCTCGACGGAGTCTGGCAGGACGTTCGCTACGCCTTGCGGACCATGCGGCGGGCGCCCGGATTCGCGGCGGTCGCGGTGCTTTCGCTGGCGCTGGGGATCGGCGCGAATACCGCCATCTTCAGCCTGATTAACACGGTGATGCTGCGTATGCTCCCCGTGCCGGAACCGGAGCGCCTGGTGGAATTGCTCACGCGCCTTCCGGGCGAGCCCCATTTCAACGGCTTCTCGGGGCGGCAGTATCAATACTTCCTCGATCGCAACCATGTCTTCTCGGGTCTGATCGGCACCTCGCGCCCGCCTAATGTCGGGGGAGTCTGGTTCCGCGTGCGGACCTCCGGTGCGGAGCCCGAGCACGTGGATGGCGCGTACGTCACCGGAAACTACTTCCCCGTGCTCGGTCTGAAACCGGCCATCGGCCGCCTCATCGGACCGGACGATGCCCGCCCCGGCGCACCTCCCACCGTCGCTGTGGTGAGCTGGTACTTCTGGAAGAGCCGGTTCAACCTCGATCCCTCCATTCTGGGCCGGCAAATCGTGGTGGAGGACGTTCCGGCGACAATTGTCGGTGTCGCGGCCCGCGAGTTCACCGGGTTGCAGGCGGAGTCGAGACAGGAGATCTGGGTACCGGGCAATTCTTCCGGCGCTCTGAACCTGGTGGGGCGGTTGAAACCGGGCGTGTCCCTCGAACAGGCGCGCGCGGAAATGGCGGTGTTGTACCGTCGGACGCTCGAAGACGAAAAGCCCGGCGGCAGTCGCTTTCTGCGCGTCATGAAGTTTGAAATGGAACCGGCCGGCGCAGGAATGTCGCGCCTGCGCGACCGCTACGCGCAGCCGCTGCTTGTGTTGATGGCCGTGGTCTGGCTGCTGCTGATGGTCGCATGCACCAATGTCGCCAGCATGCTACTGGCTCGCGGCGCGGCGCGGCAGCGCGAGATGGCGGTGCGCGTGTCGCTCGGCGCTTCTCGTTTCCGGCTGGTGCGGCAGGCCATCGCCGAATCCCTGCTGCTTTCCGGCGCGGGCGCTCTGCTGGGCATCGTGCTGGCGCAAGCGGGCGTCGGCGCGCTGGTACGGATCATCGCCAACGGGCGCGCCTGGGACCCCATCCAACTCCACGTGAGCCTCGATTTGCGGGTGCTGCTTTTCACCGCGGGCGCCGCCGTGGTCACCGGCTTGCTCTTCGGCCTGGCCCCCGCTCTGCGCGCCTGGGCGACGGCTCCCGCATCGGCAATGCGAGAGACCGGAAGGGCCGGCGAAACCAGGCTCCGCCGCTTTTTCGGAAAGAGCCTGGTGGTGGCGCAGGTGGCGCTGTCGGTGGTCCTGCTGACCGCGGCCGGCCTGTTTGTCAGCCACCTGTCCCGCCTGTATTCCGAACTGGGCTTCCAGCGCGATCGCGTCCTGCTGGTCACCCTGGACCCCTCGCATAGCGGATATCGCCGCGCCCAATTGGCTCAGCCGTACCGGGAACTGTTGCGGCGCCTGCAACAAATTCCGGGTGTGCGCTCGGCCACTTTAAGCGGGGTGACTCCGATTCAGGGCGCCGGCGCAAACCGCGACGCCACCGTGGAAGGATACCAGCCGCGTCCCGGAGAACTGCGCTACCTCGCGGAAAACTGGGTGGCGCCCAAGTTCTTCGAGACCTACGGCACGCCTCTGCTGGCGGGCCGCGACTTCCGCTTCGACGACCAGGGCCGCCCTCGTGTGGCCATCGTGAACCGGACCATGGCCCGCTACTTTTTCGGCGACAACAGCCCTATCGGAAAGCACGTGCTGTTCGACGGCGAGGACAAGCCGTATGAAATCGTAGGCGTGGTGGGCGACGCCAAGTACCTCGCGGTGGGCGAAATTACGGGGCGCATCATTTACTTCAATGCCTTCCAGGAAGCGCGCCTGGGTTCGCAATTCTCCATCCGCACCAGTGGCTCGCCCACCGCCATAGCGGGCGATGTCCGCCGCACGGTGCAAGATGTGGCCAAGACCATCGCGGTGGACCGCATCGCTACGCTCGAAGCTCAAGTGGACGGCGACATCGTTCCGCAGCGGCTGATCGCGGTGGTGTCCCGGATATTCGGCGCGCTGGGATCGCTGCTGGCGGCCATCGGCCTGTACGGGCTGTTGGCGTACACGGTGGCGCGGCGCATCAATGAAATCGGCGTTCGCATGGCTCTCGGCGCGACGCCGCGCGACGTAGTCCGAATGGTGCTCGGCGACGCGTTGGGCCTGGTATCGGCGGGCCTGCTGGTGGGCGTGCCTCTGGCCATCTTGGGACGGCGCTTCGCGGCGAGTCTGATGCCGGACTTGCGGGGAAGCATTGTGCCCTCGCTGATCTTCGGAGCCGTTGCGATGATTGCCGTCGCTCTTGTCGCCGCGTGGATCCCAGCGCGCCGGGCGGCCCGGATCGACCCCATGGAAGCCTTGCGCCACGAGTGAACGGATTCCCCCTCTGGTACGTCCGGTGTGGCGCACGCACTCGTGCGTGCCGCATCGCCACTCCTGGCGATGCCTGGCGGAGGTCGTCGGAATGTGTGGGCGTGCGCCACACCGGGCTCTCCAGCCGCGCATCCCTTTGGGTAATCTTTTTTGAAAATCAATTTCGATTTAAGATATAATGGCCCAATTATGTTTTTTATCTTTCGGGGCTGCCTGCCTGTTCTACTCCTGGCGGCTCAATGTGCGCTGGCACAAGATGGGATCAACACCGTATGGGAGCCCGTAACCGACGCTGAGCGGCAAATGCGCGCTCCGGTTGTCGAAAAGGATGCGGGCGCCGAAGCGCTGTTTTGGAACGTTCATGTCCGCGACGAGATTCAATCGGGAGAAGAATTCCACCGGGTCTTATATCACTACATCCGTTTGAAAGTGTTCGATCAAAAAGGTAAGGACAGGCTAGCTAGCATCGATATCGAATTCGACTCCAACACTACCATCCTCAATGTCGCGGCGCGCACCATCAAGCCCGACGGGTCCATTGTGGAAATGAAGAACGATGCCGTCTACCAGCGCGATCGGGTTCGCGCAGGGGGCCGCAAGGTGAAGGTCAAGTCGTTCGCCCTACCAGCGGTCGAACCTGGAGCGATCGTGGAGTACCGCTACAAAGAGACACGCACCGATCCCCACGTACTCTACGCGCGTCTTCAGTTGCAGCGAGAGTACCCTGTACAGAAGGTCACTTACTACGTGAAGCCGCTGCCGCAGCGGTACACAAATTATCGGATTGCCATCGGGTCGTTCAACTGCACACCTTCGCCGCTCAAGCTGGAAAACAACGGCTACATGTCCTTCACGCTGGAGAACGTCCCCGAGTTCCACGAGGAGCCTTACATGGTAGGGGAACCTAATGTCCGGCCATGGGCTCTGCTGTACTACCGGAACGACGGAGAGCGCGTGCCCGACAAGTATTGGGGCGATGTCGGACGAAAGAAATTCGACCATTTGAAGCAATCGCTGAAGGCCAACGACGAGATCAAGCGCGCGGCGGCCGATGCCACATCCGGCGCGAATACTCCCGAAGAGAAAGTGGCGGCCTTGGTCCGATATCTTTGGAAACACACCCGCGACTTCTACGACATCGGAGTGACCGAAGCGGAACGCAGCCCAGTGCTCGCCAAACTGCCCAAGGACCGCGAGCGAACCGCCGCCGAGGTGCTTAAGAGCGGTCTGGGAACCGCGGACGAAAGGAACTTGCTGTTTGCCGGGATGGCGTCGAGCGTCGGTCTGGAAGCACGCCCTGCCCTGCTGCCCAGCCGCAACGACATTCTATTCGATCCGCGAATGGCCGAGGAGTACTTCCTCGACAATGTGGACATGGCCGTCAAGATCGGCGATGAGTGGAAGCTGTACAACGTGAGCGCGCACCTTCCTCCGGGGATGCTCGGCTGGACCGAAGAAGGGCTTCCAGCGCTGTTGAGCGATCCCAAAAAACCGGTCTTTCTGAAATCCCCGGTCGCCCCGCCGGAGAGTTCGCTGACCCATCGTTCGGCGCGCATGACCCTTTCCGGGGACGGCACGCTGGAAGGGGACATCGAAGAATCGTTCTCAGGCCACGCCGCGCCGGAACAACGCAACAAACTTTTGGGCGAGAACGAAGCCCGCCAGCAGGAGATCTATAAAGAGACCGTCACCGGCGTTTACGCCCAGGCCGAGGTTTCGGCCATCGGATTTCAGAATGTGGACAACCCGGCCGAACCGCTGATCGTGAAGTATCACGTCAAGGTCCCCGGCTATGCTACGCGCACGGCCAAGCGCATCCTGCTACAGCCTATGTTTTTCGAGCGCGGCGCGGCGCCGCTGTTTACCGCGACGGAGCGGCGCTACGACATCGCACTGCGCTACGCCTGGAAGGAACACGACGACATCACGATCCAGCTTCCGGCCGGATTCGTGCTGGACAACGCGCAAGACCCCAGGCCCATGGACTTCGGCAGGGCGGGCAGCTACGACCTGAAGATATCCGCCCCAAACAAGAATGAGCTGGCAATTACCCGCGAAGTGGTATTCGGCCGGGAGGGACAACTCAGTTTTCCGCGGCAAGCCTACCCGCAAATCAAACAGGTCTTCGACACCATTCATGGCAGGGACGCCGTCGCGGTCACGCTCCGTCAGAACGAGGCCACGCAGTGAAGGCCGCGTGCGCGCTGCTGGTTGTGGCGGCGTTGCATGGCGCCGACGAGCTTCCCGATTGGGCTCGCCAGGCCGCCGCCCAGCCGGTGCCCGCGTATTCCGCCAAGGTCTATGCCGCGGTCCTGCTGCACGAAGAGAGCGTCACCGCGGACCCCGACGGCCGCCGCACTATGCGCGAGCGGGGCGCGATCAAGGTACTTCAGAAGAGCACCGAATCCATCGAAGCCTTCCGTTCCTACAACACCAAAACCGGGAAGATTCGCGACTTTCGCGCCTGGCTGCAGCCGCCCGCTGGCGCGCTCATTTCCTTCGGCAAGGATAAGGTGATCGACATTGCCCTATCGCAGGAATACACCTACGACGAAGCGCGCGCCAAGTTGATCACGGCCGGCTCCAGCCTGGCGCCCGGTTCGGTATTTGCGTATGAAGTGACCGAGGAAGAAAAGAGCGTCTTCGTCCAGTACCGGCACGAGTTCCAGGAAAGTCTGCCCGTGCTGGTCTCGCGATTCCTTCTCACGGTGCCAGCCGGATGGGAAGTCCGCGGCACCGTATTCAATCATGCGCCGATCGAGCCCGCGGTCTCCGGAGGCACTTACTCGTGGGAGATGCGCGACCTGCCGTGGATCGAGCACGAGCGCTACTGCCCCGACCTTCACGCGGTGGCCCCGTGGATGGGCGTCAGTTACTCGCCGGGCGAAAACAAAGCCGGCCTGACTCCCCTGAAGGATTGGTCCGCGGTCTCCGCATGGCAGGCTGGATTCGCCGACCCGGCCGCCGAGCCGTCCGACGCGGTTCGCGCCAAGGCCGCGGAGTTGACGCGCAACCTTACCGGCGAACTGGACAAGATCCGCGCCATCGCCACCTTCGTTCAACAGGTCAATTACGTTTCGGTGCAGACCAACATCACGCGCGGCGGCGGGTACACGCCGCACGCCGCCGCCGACGTGCTGGCGCGCAACTACGGCGATTGCAAGGACAAAGCCACGCTCATGCGGGCACTGCTTAAGGCCGTGGGCATTGGCTCCTACCTGACGGCAATCTACTCTTCGGACCGGACATTTGTGCGTCCCGAGTGGCCCTCGCCCTGGCAATTCGATCACGCTATCGTGGCCATTCGCGTATCGCCCGAAACCGACCTGCCAACGGTCTTTCAGCATCCGCGGTTGGGCCGCCTGCTGATGTTCGACCCCACCGCTTCCGACACGCCGCTGGGAGACCTGCCCGAAGACGAACAGGGCTGCCACGCCCTGGTGATCGCGGGGGCGCAAGGGGAATTGGTGGACATGCCGCGACTGCCGGCCAACGCCAATCGCGTCGAATCCACGGTGGAGGCGGGCATGGACGCTGCGGGCCGTCTGGAAGCGCATGTTAGCCGGCAGTACTTCGGTCAATCGGCCGCGCAGGCGCATGCCCGCCTGGCCCACCAGAGCAACGAGGAATTGAAGCGCGGCTACGAAAAGAACCTGGCTCGCCGCGTGGGCGCCATCGCGGTGAAGCAGGCCGACATCTCCGGCCGCATCGGCGAAGGCCGGATGCAACTCAGCCTGGATTTCGCCGCCGAGAATTTTTCTCAGACTGTCCAAGGTCTGATCCTCGTCAAGCCGGGCGCACTGGCGCTGGGAGCCGACTACGTGTTCCCGCCCGGAGAACGCAAACTGCCAGTTAAGCTGAGTGGCGATGTCTATCGCGATTCGGTGCGGATCAAGCTACCGCCGGGCTACAAGATCGACGAGATGCCCGACCCCGTTCGTCTGGAGAACCGCTATGGGACGTACCAGGCGAGTTGGAAAGCCGACGGCGCCGACCTGGTGTTCGAGCAATCCACGGAGGTTCGCGACGCGCTGGTGCCGGCCGCGCAATACGCCGAGCTGCGGGCGTTTTTCGACAAGATCGGCGGCAGCCAGGCCGCGCCCGTCGTACTGATCAAGAGGTGAGAGACCAGGTTAGACCGGCCGCCGGCGGATGTCTCCGCGCCGGCGCCGATTATTACGCCAGTGTAAGATTGGCCTGTGCGGCGATATCCAAACCGGAGAATTCGCCGCGCGCCAGCTTGGGAAAAGCGGCGGCGGCGATCATGGCGGCGTTGTCGGTGGAGAGCCCGGGCGAAGGAAAGTACACAGGGTACGGCAGTCCCGCGGCGCGGGCGGCGGCGCGCAAGCCGGAGTTGCAGGCCACGCCGCCGGATACGATCAGGCTCCGCGCCCCCATCCCCTCGGCCGATGCGGCGGAACGCTTCAGCAACTCGGTGATCACCGCCTGCTGGAACGAGGCTAAGAGACCGAGCGTGGCCTTCGGCGTGGCCGCCAGCCACTGCTCCGTGGATGGCTGCGGATGCTCGCGCTGCAGCGCGCGGCGCGCGGATATCTCGGCCGCCATGTCGTGAGCCTCCACCCATCGCAGAACGGCCGTCTTCAATCCGCTGAAACTGAAATCCAGCGCGTTGCCCTTCATCTTGGCGAAGGTGAAGCGAACCGCGTGGGGGTCGCCGAAGGGCGCCAGCCGATCGATCACCGGCCCGCCCGGATACCCGTACCCCAGCAGTTTGCCGACCTTGTCGAAAGCTTCGCCGGCGGCGTCGTCGCGCGTTTTGCCCAGCAGGCGGTATGCGAACCCTTCGCGAACCTCGAACAAGTGCGTGTGGCCGCCGCTCACCACCAGCGCCAGGGCGGGAAACTCGACCGGCATTCCGTCGCGGGCGGCCTCCAGAACCACGGCATGGATGTGCCCCTCGATGTGGTTGACCGCGATCAACGGCACCCCGCTGGCGAAGCTCAGGGACTTGGCGTAGGTGAGGCCCACCAGCAGCGAGCCGACCAAGCCCGGCCCCACGGTCGCGGCGATGGCGGCCAGTTCCTCCAGGCGCGTACCGGATTGCGCCAGCGCTTCCCGAACCACCGGCACAATGGCGCGCAGGTGCTCGCGCGAAGCCAATTCCGGAACCACGCCGCCGTACTTACCATGGGTGACTATCTGCGACGCCACCACCGAGGAAAGCACGCGCTGCCCGTCCACCACCACGGAAGCGGCGGTTTCGTCGCAGGAAGATTCGATGCCGAGGATACGCACTTCTTCCATGGTAGTTCAGCCCGTGCCCTCAGTCCGCCATCAGGTGATCGAGCGTATCGCGGACCGGCATGATTCCCTGTCTGGCGCTGAAGCTCAACATCCCGGAAGCCTGCCAGGCGCAACGCTGGGCCGCGGCCCGTGCCTGGATGAGCAGATGGCGCGCGGGATGGTTCGGTTCCAGTTCGGCAAGCGCTCCGCAAACTCCGCTGAGGATGACTGTCAGCTCATTATTAAAGTCATGTGCGGCGGCAGCAGTGACCGCGCACGCCTGTTCGTCTCTATTTAGATGTTCCACAACCGCATGCTACTCCCGCGTTTTGCGGTTGCCTGGGGTGGACAGTAACAACGCCTTTGCAATCAATGAAACAAATAATTCAAAAAGTGTGAACGGGTTATTCGCCGTGGCTGATTTCCGTAATCCGCGCCGACACGATCCGCGCGATTACGGCCTATCATTTAGTTGAAGACCAAAAGCGCGACTAACTGGGGCGCCGTACGCGAGGGGAGTGAAGCGATGAATAAGCCAAAAGAGCAAACGCCGACAGCTTGGAGAATGCCCAGGTTCATGACCGCGGACGCGGAAGCGAAGTGGTGGGCGGGCGCGGAGGGCCGGGCGTTTCTGAAGCGGCAGTCTGCGGCGAGGACTGCCAAAAAGCGGAAGGGATCACCGCTCGTGTCCGGCCTCGCCCGCGCCAGTAGCGTGCAGATCGCCTTGCGGTTGCCGGCGCCCGATCTCGCACAGGCTCGCGACATCGCCGGCCGCAAAGGGATCGGCTACCAGACCCTGCTGAAAATGCTCGTGCATGAAGGACTGCGACGGGAGGCGCGGCGATAGGAAGCGCGGCCGCGGGCAATGTCGGTGACCCGCGACCTTCGACTCATGCCGCGGCCGTGAGGCACCGGGTACCGACGAACTCGAGACTCTGCTCGGGTGCACCTTTCAGTTCCGAGCACCAACGGATCGGCGTCACGCGGAGTTCGGACTGCGCGACTTTCCGCACCCTGGCCGAATGCCAGCCGCCTTCCCTTGTCTCCTCCGCTTTGGCATGGCTCTTGCCAAAACGAAAATCGTATATAGCTGAAACGAGAGCGCTTAGCGATCTCTTTGGCAAGAGTCTTGCCAAAGCCAAGCTACTCGCCGTAGCTAATTTCCGCCGTCCGCGCCGCGAGCGCCGTGTACACCAGCAGTAGCGCCGATACGGCCAGCAGGCCGCCGATCGCCAGCCAGGCAGGGCTCGGGTCGGTCGAGATCACCATCACGTTCAACGGCGGCGGCACGGGGACTTCCACCGGAGCCAGGTTGCGCAGATAGAAAATCACGCTGACCTTCTGCAGCACCGAGGGCAGGAACGGGTTGATGCCTTCCCACACGAAAACCACCGCCGCGGCGACCATGGGGTTGCGCGAAAACAGGCCGGTCATCAGGAAGATCGCGCCGTAGCCCACGCACGCCAGCGCGGCCGTCACCGAGTACCACGCGAGTTGATTCAGGCCGGGACCATGAAGGATGTAATCGGTGTACGCCGCGCCGGCATGGCGGCCGATGAAGAGGAACGACACCACCGTGCTGCCCACGAAAAGCAGCAGCGCCACGGCCAGTCCGGCCAGGTACTTTCCGGCCACCAACATCTCGCGGCGCATCGGCGTGAGGTAGTAGTAATGCAGCGTCTTCTCCAGCATCTCGGCGCGAAAGAGGTTGCTGAAGAGCCCCATGCAGCCGAAGAAAATCGCGCCGCGCAGGTAGAAGAACTGGAACATGGCGGCGAACACCACGCTATCTTCGCCCAGGCTGTGGTGGCTGTGGCGCGTCACGCGCGATTCCACCAGCCAATGCAGCGCGGTCAGGAAGACCGGTCCCAGCGCCAGGCAGTAGATCCACCAGCCGCGCTTGGAGAGCAGCGTCTTCTTCCATTCCAGACGCCACACCGCGGCGATCTGCCTCATCCACAGCGCGTTCATACGGTCGCTCCTTCGGCGCCGATCAAGTATTGATAGACCGAGTTGACGTCGTCGTCGGCCGGCGCAATGGATTCCACTACCAGGCCGTTCTCCATCACGATGCGGTTGAGCATCAGGTAGAAACCGTCGGCGTCCCTGGTGCGCAGCAGCAGCCCTTTGCCATCGGCGGAGATCTTGGCTTCCACGGCGCCGTGCTGCTGGAACAGGCGCGCGGCCAGCATCTCGGGACGGTCGCAGCGCACCAGGATCTGCATGGGCTGTTCCTTCACCTCGCTGCGCACGCCTTGTATCTCGCCCTCGGCTACCACATACCCTTGACTTAGTAAGATGACCTGGTCGCTGATACGGTCCACTTCGTGGAGGATGTGGCTGGATACGATGACGTGGCGGCCCTTTTCGCCCCACTCGCGGAAGAGCGCGATGGTTTCGGCGCGCGCCATGGGGTCCAGGCCGTTGAGCGGCTCGTCGAGCACCAGCACCTGCGGATCGTGAGCGATGGCCTGCGCCAGTTTGACGCGCTGACGCATGCCTTTGCTGTAGGCCGCCACTTGCCGGCCGGCGGCTCCGTACATGTTGACGCGGTCGAGCGCCGCCTTCGTGCGGTCGGCGCTTTCGGCCGCGCTGTAGCCGTGCAGCAGCAGGTACGAATAGAGGAATTGGAAGCCCGTGAGTCCCTTGGGAAACGCGTCGAATTGGGCGCAGTATCCCACCATGCGGCAGAGCGTCTCGGGACGGTCCGGCGGCACTCCCAGCACGCGAATTTCGCCCTGCGTGGGGCGGATCAGACCGGTCATCAGGTTCATCAGCGTAGTCTTGCCGGAACCGTTGGGACCCACCAGGCTGGTGACTCCGGGCGGGATCGTCAGGCTGACGCGATTGATCCCCAGCACTTCGCCGTAGAAGCGCGAGACGTCGCTGAAAGTGATCTGCGCCGCGGCGGTGAGAGCGTCGCTCATCGCACCACCTCCGCGCCGCGAATCTTGCGTGCCAGCATGTAGAGGCACAGCAGCGTCAGCAGCGCCAGCACGATGCAACAACTCCACACGGGAAGCTCTTCGCCGGGCGTGATGCGGAAGAAGATGGCGCCCGTGGTGGTGGGGTTCGAGCCTTCGAACAGGTAGACCCAGACGGTTCCCACCAGGCTGCCGATTTGCATCAGGTGGCCCCACCTGGTGTTCTGCACCACGTCGATGGCCCCGCCGAATCCGGCGGCTACGAAGAACAGGCCGAACATCAGCGCCCCTGCGGCGGGCTTCCATTTCACCCACGCCGAAAGCGCCAGGGCCAGTAGCGAGAGCAGCAGGATCCAGATCCACGCCGACACGAAGAAGGCGACGGCCAGACGCGCGTTGGCGGTCACCCACGCCCAGCCTTCCAGGTAGCCTTGTAGGCCGAATAAGAGCAGTCCCGGAACCCAGGTCATCGCCGACAACAGGATCAGTAGGATGAGCATCTTCCCCACCACGTACTCGACGCGCGAGAAGGGACGCGCGAGATACAGCGCCAACCCGCCGTTCGAAAGATCGGGCGACACGCGGCCGGGGCCGACGAAGGCCGCCAGAAACAGCGCCAGCATGCTCTGCCATCCCAGGATCGAGAGGAAGAACGTCACGTTGATGGAGATGAACTTGGACATCTGCTCCGCGCCCAGAATGCGCAGCGCGCTGGCGTTGTGCTCCACGTAGATGAGCAGCGCGCAGACCAGCGGATAGACGAAGCTGGCGAGGAAGAAGATCGACAGGAAGCGCGATTTGCGCAGGTCGTCGAAGGCGTAGCGCGGGATCACCAGCACGCGCGACCAGGGCGACGTCATGGCGCCGTCGTAGGGGCGGTAAGTTTTTTTATAGACTGCCATTGGGCGCCTCCATGGCTTTCAGGAAAATGTCCTCCAGCGAATCGCGCCGGTGATTCAGGCGGCGAATCTGCACGTTCTGGCCGGCGGCGACTTCATAAAGCTGGCGAATCTCCAGGCCGTCGGGCAGAATCAGTTTGACGCGGCCCTGGGCGCCCGGAGCGGTCTCGCATCCCAGCTTCTCGATGGATTCCAGGAAAACGCCGTCCAGGCCGCCGCGCGTTTCAATTTCGAGGAACCGCCGGTTGGCGCGCCGCTCTTCCTCCAGGTTGCAGAACGCCGCGATGTTGCCTTCCTTGAGGATCAGTACCTGGTCGCAGCACTCTTCCACGTCGCGCAGCAGGTGCGAGGAGAGGATCAGGTGCAGATCGCCGCGGTCGCGGATTTCCTGGATGAGTTGGATCATGCGGATGCGCGCCGGCGGGTCCAGGCCATTGGTCGGTTCGTCCAGAAACAGCAGTTTGGGACCGTGGGCGATGGCCTGCGCCAGCTTGGCGGACTGCTTCATCCCCAGCGAATAGGTGCCCAGCGGGCGATAGCGTACCTCGCCCAGTCCGACATAGAAAAATGCCTCGTGCGCGCGTTCCAGGGCCTGTGCCGGCGGCAGGCCGCTCAATTCCGCCATCATTCGCACAAAATGCACGCCGCTCATGTTGGCGATAAAAGAGTCGTTCTCGGGCATATAGCCGATCAGCCCGCGAACCTGGCGCGCGTGGGTGCGGATGTCGTGTCCCAAAATGCGCGCCGTCCCGGAGAACGGTTTGTGGAATCCCAGCAGCGCGCCCAGCAGCGTCGATTTGCCGGCACCGTTGGGACCCAGCAGTCCAATGGAGCGGCCGGTCAGGGCGGCCTTCAATCGGTTGAGGATGACGCGGTCCCCGAAGCGCACTTCGAGGCCGTCCAGTTCGATGACCGGGTCCATGTTCTAACTGTACGGGATTTACCGGCCGCGAGTTCCGTGGATTTGCGCGGAATTCGAGTGAGCAAAGCCGCTTGGACTTCCTCCAAAGGGACAACCATATCTCTTGAGAGGCTTATGTGGGGCAGGTTGCCAACCTGCGGCCGAGTGGCACTCGGCCTTCCGACCAGTGTGCCAATGCCGCCCAGGCCGAGTACCACTCGGCCGCAGAATGCCATTCTGCCCCACATTATGGCGTCTGAATGATCCGCACACACAACCCGGCGCAAGCGTCGATGCCGAGCGTACTATTCAGGCAAAGGTGGTAGAGCCCGCGATTCGACCAATCGCGGCCATAATAGCTCTTTGTATAGTGGGCGCGCTCGGAATCGATGCGGTGCAGCAAAGCTGGCAGATCGTGTTCGTGCGGGTGGCGGAGTTTCATCCGCGCCACCTTTTCCGCCAGCGGTGCGAACACCAGCACATGGAGCGCCTGTGGGACCTGGTGTAGAAGGCACTGGGAACCGCGGCCGATGATGACGCAGTTGCCCACCTTGGCGGCCTCTTGAATCACGCGCGCGGTGAACTGCCGCAGCGCATCGCGATCGACTCCGGGCTCACCGGCCTCGGCGACATAATAGTCCGGACCGCCGTGGCGAAAGTCCTTCATCACGCGCTCCCACCAGGCGCTGGGGCGTTCGTCTTCTTTCGCGGCCCAGGCGGGGTCCACCTTCCCCATCGCCGCCACCCGCTCGATGATCAGCTTGTCCACGCACTCCCATCCCAGAAGTTCCGCCACCTTGCGCCCGATGTCGGCCCCTCCACTGCCGTACTCCCGTGCGATCGTCAAGACATTGAACATAGCTCTTCCCTTACTTTGGTCCTTTACCTTTGCGCCTCGATGGCGAGGGCCGTCCAGATGAAGCTGGACAGAAACTCGGCGTCCTCGCTTGGCAGGGTGTCATTCTGTCCCAACAGCCGGCGCTGAAACGTCCCGCGGGTCATATCGGCGATCATCCATGCGACTCTCTCGGCGGGGACGCGGCGGATCTCGCCCCGCTCGAATGCGTCTTCGATGGCCGCGGCCAGGCGGAGCACCGGTTCGCGCAGCCAATCGCGGTATTGGTGGCGCGTCATCGACGGCTTGCCTTGTTCGAAGTCCAGGATCCGGAAGATCTCTCTTCGGGCCTCGGCATTCTCCAGCCGGGCCAGCGTGAACGCTCCGATCTTGTTCTTGAGTCCCTCCACCGCATCGATCCGCTGCAGCGTGTCTTTCTTGAGAAACTCCATGTCATGAGCCAGAACGGCTCTGTAGATCTCGCTTTTCGACCGGAAGTAGAGATATAACGTTCCCTTCGCGATTCCAGCCTGTTTGGCGATCTCGTCCATGATCCCACTGGCAAATCCGCTGTGCGCGAACACCGACCGCGCGGCATCGATAATCTCCGCGCGCCGGAATTCGGATACGACTTGCTGTTTGGTCTTCGTCGAGTTCCGTGCCATACGCTCCTGTCCCTGGCGATACGATGCGGACCAGCTCCGACTGCCTAATATAGTACAATGACTATATGGTCAGTTGTAAAGACCAAGCGGTCGCCGGCGTGCGGACCGGATGGCCGCGGTGAGCGCCGCGCCGCCCGATTCGGAAGTTCGGCAGGCCGAGTGGAGCCCCGCGGGGAACCCTTGGATGATCGCGGTCGCGGTGATGGTCTCGACCTTCATGACCGTGCTCAGCACTTCGATCGCCAACGTCGCCCTGCCGCATATCGCCGGGGATCTCTCGGCTTCCACGGACGAATCGACGTGGGTCCTGACCAGCTATCTTGTCGCCAACGCCATCATGCTTCCCGCTTCCGGATGGATTGCCCGGCGCATCGGACGCAGACGGCTGTTGATGCTCTCGATCGTGCTGTTCACCGGCGCATCTCTGCTGTGCGGGATGGCGGTCAGCTTGCCCATGCTGGTGGCCGCACGGGTTCTGCAAGGCGTCGGCGGCGGCGGAATGCAACCGCTGGCCCAGTCCATCCTGCTGGAAAGCTTTCCGCGCCGCCTGCACGGCACGGCGATGGCGGTCTATGGAACGGGAATCGTGGTCGCCCCGGTGATCGGCCCAACCCTGGGAGGATGGGTTACCGACAACTACTCCTGGCGCTGGATCTTCTATATCAACCTTCCGGTGGGCGTGGTTGCCCTCATCATGGCCAGGATGTTCATCGAAGACCCGCCCTATCTCCGGCAAGCGCTTCGCGGGGCAATCGATTATCTCGGGTTCGGCATGATGGCCATTTGGCTGAGCACCATGCAGGTAGTGCTCGACAAGGGACAGAACGCCGACTGGTTCGCGGCCGATTGGATCCGCTGGTTCACCGCCATTTCCGCGATCGCATTGGTGGGCTTTGTAGTTCGCGAGTTGATTAATCCCGAGCCGATTGTGCAGTTACGGGCTCTCACCGACCGTAATTTCAGCGTGGGGACGCTGATCAACGTCATCTACGGCTTTGTCCTCTATGGCACGACGGCCCTGCTGCCGTTGTTCCTGCAGACCCTCATGGGATACACGGCGCTGAACAGCGGCCTGGCCGTCAGTCCGCGCGGCATTGGCACTATCGTCGCCATGATTCTGGTCGGAATCTTACTCAACTATATCGACGGCCGTATCCTGTTGGCTTGCGGCTTCGGGTTACTCGCCTACTCAATTTTCTTACTAAGTCGCATCAACCTTGAAATCTCGATGGCTGCCGTGGTCGTGCCGAACTTGATGAATGGCTTCGCCACCGGGCTGATTTTCGTTCCCCTCACCACCTTGACCATGGGCCACCTGCGCAAGCGGGAAATCGGCAATGCGGCGGGGATCTACAATTTGATGCGTAACCTCGGTGGCGGCATCGGAATCGCCAGCGTTACCGCCCTTCTGCAGCGCGGCTCGCAGACCCATCAGAACTATCTGGTTGCCCACGTCACGCCGGGAAGCGGTACCACGCTGGCCGTGCTCCGTGGCCTGCAGGCGAAGATAATTGTCGCGGGATCGAGCGACTACGACGCGTATCGGCAAGCCGTGGGCGTGCTCTACCGGATCGTCAGGCAGCAGGCATCCCTACTCGCCTATGCCGATAACTTCCGGTTACTGGGGTATCTCGCGTTGGTCTGCGGATCGCTGGGGCTGCTGTTTCATCGCGCGCTCAAGCATTAGCGGTTCCGGATTCCGTGGAGTTGGCGCCCGAACTGCGGCAGGGGCACCGCTTGTCCAATAATACCGGAGAGATTCCCGGTCATCACGTCGGCCAGGCTGCCGCCCAGGACGTTGCTTCCCGTGGCCACCGTCAGACGGTCGGGCTCGCCGTAGGCCGCGATCAAGCTCGGCTTCAGCCCCGCGAGTCCCGACAGCCCCTTGGCCATCCCGGGCTTCGGCAGGAACGATCCGAGCAGGCTGGCGATGGGCGCCAGGGTCGGCGCCAGGTTCTGGTAAACCACCCCGGAGAAATCGGTATAGTGGTCGCGCGGGGCCAGGGAGACGAATTGGGAGGAATGCAGCATGGAGATGCGGCCGCTCTTGGATTCGAGCGCCCGCGTGACCAAAGCCCGCGACGGCGCGGCGATCAGGTAGCCGTCAGCGAAGGTGTAATGCGCTTCCGTCAGCGGATTCGGGTCCCCGCCCGCCAACATATAGTATGTGCGGCCGTCCACGGTCTCCTGCCCGGTGCGCAGCGGTTTGCCGCCGGTCTTCACCGTCTGGCGATTGTAGACGTCCATGACCTTTTGCAAAGCGGCCTGGAAGCGCGCGGTGTCGTAGACCTCAACTACCAGCTTCCAGGACGGCACCGGAATCGCCGGTCCGTCCAGCGCCACGCCGAATTCGCCGCCCAGCGATGTGGCCAGGTCGGAGCGCAGGACCGTGGTTTCCGCGTCCAGATTTCCGCCGAAACCCTTCAACACGCCGCCCAACTCGTCCACGATAGCGGCCGGATGCCGCACGACAAAAGCGGCGGCGAAAGCCGTATCCGGCGAGAAATAATCCAGCGACCCCATGGGCGCCGGCGCGGCCAGCCAGGCGGCGATTCCCTGGCGCTCGGAATCGAAAACCAGCGTGGCGCGGGCTTCCATGTGGTGGTCGATCTCCTTTTGCTCGGCGATCACATAGCGCGCCCCGGCGATGGCCGCGGGTGCTTTGCCGCCCAGATCGAGACAGAACAGCAGGCCCGCGCCCTCGCGATAGGCCTGCCCGATGCGCTGAGAGAACGCCGTCTTCTCAAATCCGCCGGACGCTGTATCCATGGCCGGTGCAAACGCGGCCACGCTGGCGCGGTCGGGCCCGAAGACCACCAAGCCGTTGCGCGATTCCACGGCGAGCGGCAGGCCGGTCTGTTTCAGGAATTCGGGGAATCCGTCGCGCTTCACTTCGGCGAGAAAGACTACGTCCTGCACACCGCCGCGGGGACCGGGAAAACCGGCCATGACAATCTCGTCGCCCAGGTAACCACCCGCCGCCCGCAACTTCTCGATCACCGCCAGCGGATCGGGTTTCCCATCCGTCGGTGGCGCCAGCGCCGGATTCTCCGCCAACTTCTGGCGGAACAGGGATTCGGCGGAACCCAGGTAATCCGCCAGGTTGGGAATCGCCGCGTACAAAATGGCGTTCGCGGGAAGGCGGCCCAGCAGGCGGCTGGAGTACCGCAACTCCGGCAGCGGCAGGCTGTCGATGCTACTGCGCAGAGCGGCCAGCAGAGCGAAATATTTGTCGCGGTTGCGGCTCCACGCAATGTCTTCGCGGATGGGCTCGGGCTGCAAGCCTTCGCCGGCCACGGATTGATCGCCCGGATGAAGCACCTTTTCCTGGCTGTCGTGGGAGACGCGCACTTCGCCCTGCAGCACGGAAACACGCGAGCCCTTGACGCCCGCGCTCACGCTGAAGAGCGTTCCGGTGACCGACACGCGGCAGTCGGAAGTGGCCACATAGAGATGGCCCGAACTGCGTTTGGCGGCCTGCACGATCACGCTGCCGCGGGCCAGGCGAATGGTCAGATTGGGCGAGCCGCTCTCGGTTGACATCCCCGAGCGCTCGCGCAACTCCACCACGCTGCCATCGCGCAACTGCAGCATGGCATCGGTATCGGGGGCGGTGCGAATCTCCACTCCGTCGCGCAAATCTTCACCCGCGGCCAAGGGCCGGATCCCTGCGGCGGAAACTTCGTACAACGTCCCGTTGACGGTCTGTACGATGGCGCGCCCGGTGCGCACGCCCTGCCGGTCGAGGGCCACCCAGATGGACAGCCCGGCGGCCGCCACCACTACGGCTGCAGCGGCCCAGCGCACCGGATAGCGCACGGCGGTTGACGGGCGGGGCCGTGGAGCCGACATCGCCGTCACGCGTCCTTCATAGATGCGGCGGCAGGCCACGCACTGGTGCAGATGATCCTCCAGCAGCGCGGTGCGGGCGTCGTTCAGTTGGTGAGCGCGATATTCGGGGATCAGCGCCTGAAAATCGCGGCAACTCCGGATGACGGACTGGTGTTCGGCTTCTGCCCGCAGTTTCGCCCACACGCGGGCGGCGGCGGCTTCGATGACATCCGGTGCGACGGCGTCGCTTTCCTGGCGAATTTCGGACACAGCTTGCTCCAGGGCAGAGATTGAAAACTGGTTCTCGGCGTTCATGCCACTCCTCCCAGATAAGCTTGAAACTCCTTTTCCAACCGGTCGCGGGTGCGGGAAATGGTCACCGCCACGGTGCCGGGCGTGGTATCCATCAACTTGGCGATCTCGGGATTTTCCTTCCCGTCGAAGAACCGCAACATGAACATTTCGGCGATGCGCGGATTGAGGCGCGAAAGGGCGCCGCGCAGCCACTGGCGCACCTCGCTCGAATCCTGCAAGCGGTCGGGAGCGCGGTGGGCCGGTTCCGCCAGTACCGGTTCTAATGGATCGAGCGGTACATGGCGCACATGCTGCCGGGCGCGCACCAGATCGAGCGCGGCGTTGACCGCAGCGCGGTGCAGGAAACTGGCGATATTGCCCACCGGCTGGGCGGCGGGATCGCGTTTGAGCATTCGCAGGAAGACCGTTTGCAGCACATCTTCGGCGTCGTCCGCATTCCCGGTAATCCGGTAGGCGGCGCGAAAGACAAGGACGTGGTGTTCGCGGAAAACCCGCTCCAGGTCGTTCCCGGAATAGGGGGCCGGTTCCGTGGTGGCAGCCATCAGCGCTTTCATCCTAGCAGGCTCTCCAACCCAAGAGACGTGCGGGGGCGGCTGGAATTAGCGGCCAGTTTGCCGACGGCCGTCGGAGGCTGTTAGCGAATCCCTTGCCCGTGGCGTGCGCACTCGTGCGCGGCGCGTCGCCACTCGTGGCGATGCCCGGCGGAAATCCCCAGAAACTGCGGTGGTCCGCTGGGCATCTCAACGAGTCGGGATGCGGCACGCTTGAGAGCGTGGGCCACATATAGCGGACAGCCACCGGATTTGCCTGTCACCGAACTAAAAAAATGCCCCGCGCCTGAAACAGGAGCGGGGCGGAGTTTTACTTCAATCTGTCTCGGAGGATGACAGACCGGTGTCGATGTTACCACCCGTCTACTCGCGAAATCAATCGGACTTTCGAACCTTTTACGCTAAATAGGGGAGGTTGTTCCCTAACGCAGCTCTTCCATGACCTCTTCCAGTACGACTTTGGAAGGACGTACAGTATCTTGGGGTAAAGTGGCCAAGGGAAGGCTGCATAGATTTAGTAGTCCTAGTAGGTCTAGCTTATTCTCATTTACATACAGCACTCCGGTCAGGACTTCGCCCTCGGTCTCGGCCGCCTCCATAGCCGCGAGGGCCGTCAGGCGGTTCGTGGGGTCGAAGTCGCGCGACAGTTTGCGGATCCGCAAGTGGCTGCCGTCGTGCATCCGCACATCCAAAGTTTCACCTTCGGGAACGTCCACCGAGATATCTTCGAACGACGGCACGAAATCCAGCTCCTGCAGCACCTCTTCGTGCTCCTTCATATAGCCGTAGCTCTTGGTGGAACCTACATGGTCGTTGAAGGTTACACAGGGAGAGATTACGTCGATGACCGACAGGCCTTTGTGCGCAATCGCGGCCTTGATGATGGTCTGGAGCTGTTTCTTGTCGCCGCTGAAGGAGCGGGCCACGAAGGTGGCGCCCCACTTCAGGGCGAGAGCGCAGCAGTCGAACGGCGGAAGGTCGTTGGGCGCGCCGCCTTTCTGCGTCGATCCCAGATCGGCGGTGGCGGAGAACTGTCCCTTGGTGAGAGCGTACACGCCATTGTTCTCGATCATGTAGATCAGCGGGACGTTGCGCCGCACCATGTGCATGAACTGCCCGAGACCGATGGACGCCGTGTCGCCGTCGCCGGTAACGCCCAGCCCCAATAGCGTACTGTTGGCCAGCAGCGCGCCCGTGGCGATGGCCGGCATGCGGCCGTGTACGCCGTTGAAACCGTGAGCCAGCCCCAGGAAATAAGCCGGCGATTTGGAGGAGCAGCCGATACCGGAAAACTTGGCCACCGAATAGGGATCGATGCCGAGCTCGTAGAAACACTCCACCACGCGCTCGGAAATGGAATTGTGTCCGCAGCCGGCGCACAACGTGGTCTTGCTGCCCTTATAGTTGATCACCTCCAGCCCGATGCGGTTGACTTTCTTGGGCGGAGGAGGAAGCGTGGTGCTCATTTGCCCTCCTGTTTCACGATCTCATCGGTCACCGTGCGCGCATCGAGCGGCAAGCCGCCGTAGTAGCGCACGCTGCGCAGTTTGGCGAGCAGGGCGACATCCAGTTCCAGGCGCATCAGCCCCAGCAACTGGGCGTCGCGGTTCTGGTCCACCACGTAAACCCGGTCGTGACGGCGGATGAAGTCCGCAAGGTGCGCGGTGAAAGGGTAGGCCTTCAGACGAAGATAGCTGGCCTCGATGTCGAATTCGTTCTTCAACTGGTCGCAGCTTTCGCGCACGGCGTAGTCGGAGGTTCCGCAGTAGACGAAACCGATCCTGGCTTTCGGGTTCACCGAAACCACCGGTGCGGGAACGTGCTGGCGCATGACTTCGAACTTGTGCGCCAGGCGGTCCATATTGTTGATGTAGTCGTCTTCGCGCTCGGTGTACTGGGCCTTCTCGTTGTGGCCGCTGCCGCGGGTGAAGTAAGCGGCCTGCGCATGCCGCGTGCCGGGCAGAGTGCGGTATCCGACGCCGTCGCCATCCACATCCTTGTAACGCTGGAAGCCGCCGAGCTTATCGAGATCTTCGGCGGTGAGGACCTTGCCGCGGTCCATGGGCGTCTCGGGATATTCGAACGGCTCGGACGTCCAGTTGTTCATTCCCAGATCGAGATCGGTCATGACGAAGACAGGGGTCTGGAACCGCTCGGCGAAATCGAAGGCTTGAATGGCCTGCGTGAAGCACTCCGCGGGCGAGCACGGGAAGAACATGGGATGGCGCGTATCGCCGTGGGAGAGAAGCGCGGTGCTGAGCAGATCGCCCTGCTGGGTGCGCGTGGGCAAGCCGGTGGACGGGCCGACGCGTTCGACATTGAAGACCACGGTGGGGACTTCCGCGTAGTAACCGAGGCCGATGAACTCCGACATGAGCGAAATGCCGGGGCCGGAGGTGGCCGTCATGGAGCGGGCGCCCGCCCAACCGGCGCCGAGAGCCATGCCGATGGAAGCCAGCTCGTCCTCGGCCTGCACGATGGCGTAGGTCGCCTTGCCGGTTTCCGGGTCGATGCGGAAGCGCTTCATGTAGGCCATCAGGGTTTCCACCAGCGTGGACGAAGGCGTGATGGGATACCACGTCACCACCGTCACCCCGGCGAACAGGCAGCCCAGAGCGCAGGCGGCGTTGCCTTCGATGATGATCTTGCCGGTGTTGGCGTGCATGCGCTCCACGCGGTAGGGGTCGGACTTGGTGAAGGTCTTGGCGGCGTAATCGAAACCGGCCTGGGCCGCGCCCCAGTTGAGATCGGCGGCTTTGGCTTTGCGCTTGCCGAACTGCTTGACCAGGGCGGCGCGCACTTCCGGCATGTCGATGGAGAGCAACTGGGCGACCACGCCGTCGTAAATCATGTTGCGGACCAGCTTGCGCAATTTGGCTTCGGGACACACCGGGCCCACCAGTTTGTCGAAGGGCACGGGATAGAAATGGAGATCGCTGCGGAGTTCGCCGAGTTTCAGGGGCTCGTCATAGACCACGGCGGCGCCGCTATCCAATTTCATGACGTCTTCGCGCGCGGTTTCGGGATTCATGGCCACCAGGAAATCGATTTCCTTGCGGCGGCCGATGTATCCGTGCTTGCTGGCGCGAATGGTAAACCAGGTGGGCAGGCCCGCGATATTGGACGGGAACATGTTCTTTCCCGAAACGGGGATACCCATCTGGAAGAGAGCGCGCATCAGGACCGTGTTGGCGGTCTGGCTGCCGGATCCGTTCACGGTAGCCACCTGGATGCTGAAATCGTTGACGATGGAAGGGCTCACTTGGCCGGGCTGAGAGTCAGCCGGGGACACCTCTAGTGTTGACATCGATAAGGAATCCTTGTGTGGAAGAGCGTTACCCAGTTCACGTGTTTCGTTACAATTATATGCAAAATGAGGACCGATTTGGTCCCCGACCCGGGACCGCGGCCGTTGGGGCCCTGAAAGTACCTCCGCACGTGAATCAGACGGCAGCCCGTGGCGTGCGCACTCGTCGGCGCCGCATCCCGAGAATTCACAGGAATTCGGGAGTTACGTAGCCTGTCACCGAAATATAATATTCATGGCCCTGGCTACCGTGCCATCGGGCCGGCCGTCTATTGGCATTGGAGGATTCATGACGATTGTGCGTTCGCTGTTGTGCGCTGTGGCGGTTTTTGCGACGTCGCTGAGCGCGGCCGCGCCGAATGAGACGCGGTTGATGCGCTTCCCGGACATCTGGCGCGACCAGGTGGTGTTCGTCTACGCGGGGGATTTGTGGGTCTCTTCGACCAAGGGCGGCCCGGCGCGCCGGCTGACGGCCCATCCCGGAGACGAGTTGTATCCCAAGTTTTCGCCCGACGGCAAGTGGATCGCGTTCACCGGGGAATACGACGGCAACACGGACGTTTTCGTGGTTCCGGCCAGCGGCGGCGAACCTAAGCGGCTCACCTATCATCCCGGCAGCGATATGGTGCTGGGATGGTCGCCGGACGGGCGCATCCTGTTCCGCTCCTCGCGGGCCAGCGATCTGCCGGACTATACCCGCCTGTTCCTGATTTCGCCCGAGGGCGGCGTGCCCGAGATGCTCAGCATTCCGCGCGCCTCGCTGGCCAGTTTCTCGAGCGACGGGCAGCGCATCGCCTACAACATGACGTCGCAGGAAATGCGCACCTGGAAGCGGTATCGCGGCGGCTGGAAAAGCCCCATCGCCATCTTCGACCTGACCAAGCACACCTACGAACCGCTGCCCACCACCGAAGCCATGGACATGTTTCCCATGTGGCACGGCAACGCGGTCTACTTCATCTCCGACCGCGACGGCGCGATGAACCTGTACCGCTGCGACCTGCCAGCCAAGCGCCTCACCAAGCTGACCAACTATACCGAGTACGACATCAAGTGGCCCAGCCTGGGACCGGAGGCGATTGTCTACGAGAACGGCGGGCTGCTCTACTCCTACGAGCTGCAAAAGGGGAAAACCACCCAGATTCCGATCTTCGTGGCCAGCGACGAGGTGACCGCGCGGGCGGAGTTGCGAAACGTGGGCAGCCGCATCGGCGGAGGCGATATCTCGCCCACCGGCGCGCGGGCGGTGTTCGAAGCGCGCGGCGATATCTTCACCGTGCCGGCGGAGCACGGCAATCCGCGGAACCTCACCAACAGTCCGGCGGTGCATGAGGTGGACCCCACCTGGTCCCCCGATGGACAGTGGATTTCGTACTTCTCGGATCGCACCGGCGAGTGGGAATTGTATCTGCGGCCGCAAAAGGGCGGCGACGAAATCCGCATCACCAAGGACGGCGGCGATACGCGCTACCGCTACAACCCGGAGTGGTCGCCGGATTCGAAGAAGATCGCATATTCCGACAAGAAGATGCGCTTGTGGTATGTCGATATCGACAAGAAGGAGCCGGTATTGGTGGATACGGCCGAGTACCCCAGCCGGCCCAAGGCTTCGTGGTCCCCGGACAGCCGCTGGCTGGGATACACCAAGCCGGTGAACGGGATGGGCAAGGACAACTTGTACCTGTACTCGCTCGAAACCAGGAAGGTGTCGCCCATCAGCCAGGGTTTGTACGACGATGGGAGTCCGGTCTTCGACCCCGAAGGCAAGTACCTGTACTTCCTCTCCAACCGTTTCTTCTACCCCAGCCAGGGCAACTTCGATCAGCGCTTCAATTACAACTACACCAGCGGAATCTTCGCGCTCACGCTGAAGGCCGACGAGGCCGCGCCGTTCGGTCCGCAAAGCGACGAAGAGAAGGGCGTGGACAAGAAGGCGGACGAGAAGAAGGCCGACGAGAAGAAAGCCGACGACGCCAAGAAGCCCGAGGACAAGAAGCCCGACGAGGCGAAGAAACCGGACGAAACGAAGACCGACGAGGCCAAGAAGTCCGACGAAAAGAAACCGGACGAGGCCAAGAAGTCGGAGGAGAAGAAAGACGATGTTAAGCCGATTCAGATCGACCTGGACGGGCTGGCGGACCGGATCTCCCGTGTGCCGGTACCTGCAGGAAGCTACGGAACGCTGAACGTCCGCAAGGAGAAACTCTTCTACCTCTCGTTCCTGATGGAAGACAGCCAGATGGATTGGCCCGGACCGCGTACGTCGGGCACGCTGCACGTCTACGACACCAAGAAGCGGGAAGACAAAGTGGTCATGCAGGGCATCAACGAATACGCCCTGGACAAAGACGGCGGAAAGATGGTGTACGGGGTTGGGAACACCATCGGAATCGTGGAGCCGGCGCCCGGGAAACACGTGGGCGACGGAAGGTTGAATACCGGCGAGATGCAGGTTTGGACCGATCCCAAGGAAGAGTGGAAGGAACTGCTGCACGAAGCCTGGCGTCTGGAGCGCGATTTCTATTGGGATCCGCAGATGGGCGGCGCCGATTGGGAGGCCATCGGCAAACGCTACGAGGCCCTGCTGCCGTGGGTGGCGCATCGCAGCGACCTGAACTACATCATCGGCGAGATGATCGCGGAGTTGAGCACCTCGCACACCTACGTGGGAGGCGGAGACCTGCCGAGCATCCGGCGCGTGAACGTCGGCATGCTGGGCGTGGACTTCCAGGCGGACGGTGGTTTCTTCAAAATCCAGAAAATCTATCGGGGCGAAAACTGGTCCGACGATACGCGCTCGCCGCTCACCGAGCCCGGCCTGAAGGTGAAGGAAGGCGACTACCTGATCGCCGTCGAGGGCACGCTGGCGCGCGCCGATCGCGAACCGTGGGCATATTTCCAGGGCTTGGCGAACCGGCTGGTCACTTTGAAAGTGAACGGCAAACCGAGCGAGGAGGGCGCCTGGGAGATCGTCGTGAAGACCATCGGGGGCGAATCCAGCCTGCGGTACCTGGCGTGGGTCGAGAACAACCGGCGCAAGGTGGAGGCGGCGACTGGCGGGCGCGTCGGCTATATGCACGTGCCGGATACGTCGGTGGAAGGCGTCCGGTCGTTCGACAAGTATTTCGCCGGGCAGCAAGGCAAGGACGGCTTGATCATCGACGAGCGCTTCAACCACGGCGGCTGGTCTCCGGACTTCTATACGGAGAAACTGGGACGCCACCAGTTGCTGGCGTTGGCACCGCGCGAGGGCAAGGAATTCTGGCCGCAGGCGGCCTTTTTCGGACCGAAGGTGATGATCGTGAACGAGCAGGCGGGGTCGGGCGGCGACCTGTTCCCGTTCTACTTCAAGAAGGAAAAGATCGGCCCGATCGTGGGCACGCGCACCTGGGGCGGCCTGATCGGCATGGGCGGCTTTCCGTCGCTATTGGACGGCGGATCGGTGACCGCGCCGGGTTGGGCGTGGTGGGAACCCAACGACAAAGGAAGCGGCGAGTGGGTAGTCGAAAACCATGGCGTGGACCCGGACTATCCCGTGGAACAGCGTCCCGACCTGGTGATCGAGGGCCACGATCCGCAATTGGAGAAAGCCATCGAACTGGCGCTGGACGGCTTGAAAAAGATGCCGCCCCCGCTGCACCATCCCACGTACCCCATCAAGGCCGCTCCAATTAAGTGACAGGCTACGTAGCCCCCGAAATCCTCGGAGGCGGGCAGGCAACCCGCCTTCAAATCCGTTCCAGCAGGCCCGTCAGGAATCGGTAGAACGGGGCCACCGACGAGATCTTGATCCGTTCGCTGGGGCTGTGTACGTCGATAATGTGCGGGCCGAAGGAGACCATCTGCATCCCCGGATGCCGCTCGCCGATGACGCCGCATTCCAGGCCGGCATGCATCGCCATCAACTCCGGCTTCTTGCCGAGGAGTTCCTCGTGGACCGCCTGAGCCTTGCGCACGATGTCGCTGGTGGGCTCGGGCTTCCATCCGGGGTAATCGCCCGACTGCTCCACTGAGAAGCCAGTGAGGCCGAAGAGCGTCGCGACCATGCGGACGGCGGCGCGCTTGCTGCTCTCGATGGAGCTGCGCTGGCTGGTCGAGATCTCCACTTCGTCCAGGCTGGTCGAGACGATGGCCAGGTTGGTGGACGTCTGCACCAGGCCGGGGATATCCGGGCTCATAGCCAGGACGCCGTGATGCTGCACGGCCAGGACGTCGGCGATGAGCCGCGCATCGGCATCCACGATCACCTGTTCGGGGCGCGCCACGCTTTCGGCGGCAATGCGCAGGTCGGGGGCGAAGGCGCCCAGGGCGGCCCTCGCCTCGGCCTCGAAGGCGGCCAGTAGCGACTTCAATTCGGGCCCGCGGGCGGCGTCTAGCACCACCACGGCGAAGGCCTCGCGCGGAATCGCGTTGCGCTTGCTACCCCCGCCGATTTCGGCGACGGCCAGCGGCAAGCGTTCGCCGAGACCCTGCAGCAGGCGGCCGAGCAGGCGGAGGGCGTTGCCGCGGCCCTTATGGATATCGATGCCGGAGTGGCCGCCGGCCAGTCCCGAGATCTTGACGCGCCACGCGTCTCCAGCCGGGGCGGGACGGCGCGCGATCTTCCGCCGGGCCACGGAATTTACGCCACCGGCGCATCCGATGCACAGCGTGTTCTCCTCTTCGTTATCGAGATTGAGGAAGTACTTGGACCGGAGCAGCCCGGCGGGAAACTTGTTGGCGCCGGTCAAGCCGCTCTCTTCGTCGATGGTGAAAACGAACTCGAGCGGGCCATGGGCCACGTTGTCGCTCTCCATGACGGCCAGCCCGGCGGCCACGCCCACGCCGTTATCGGCGCCGAGAGTGGTGCCGTCGGCCTTGAGCCAATCGCCGTCCACCACCAGGCGGATGGGGTCGGTATCGAAGTTGTGGACGGTCCCTTCGTTCTTCTCGCAGACCATGTCCAGATGGCCTTGGATGGCGGCTGGAACGGCGGATTCGCGTCCGGGGCGCGCGGGCTTGCGGACGACGACGTTGCCGGCGGCGTCCTGGAGGGATTCCAGACCCAGGCGACGGGCCTGAGCGAGCACGTAATCGCGGGCCGCGGCTTCCTTTTCCGAAGCGCGGGGAATGGCCGCAAGGGCAGCGAAGTGCTTCCAGACGGCCTTGGGTTCGAGATGGTCTAGAGCTGTAGGCATAGTCGGAACGATGGTATCATTTCGTGCCCCACCCGGATGGCGTATCGTGGAGCCATGGTGACTGTACCGGTAATCGAAACCGAGCGCCTGCGGCTGCGCGGCCATCGGATGGAGGATTTCGCGCCTTGCGCCGCGATGTGGGCGGACCCCGTGGTGACGCGCTACTTCGGAGGGAAAATCTTCACCGAGGAAGAGGTCTGGACCCGCGTCCTGCGATACGTGGGCCATTGGCAGTGGATGGGCTTCGGATACTGGGCCGTCGAGGAAAAAGCCACCGGCCGCTTTGCCGGCGAGTTGGGCTTCGCCGATTACAAGCGGGAGATCCAGCCGTCGATCCAGGGTATCCCCGAAGCCGGTTGGGTGCTGGTGTCGGACGCCCACGGTAAGGGCTACGCCACGGAGGCCGTCCGCGCGGTGGTCGAGTGGGGCGAGCGGCGATTCGGAAACGTGGAGACGGTGTGTCTCATCCACCCCGACAATCGAGCGTCGATACGCGTGGCGGAAAAGTGCGGCTACCGCGAGCGCCAGGTCACCACGTATCATGGGCAGCCCACCGTTCTGTTCGCCAGATAGCGGCCTTTTGTGGGGCAGGATGGTATCCCGCGGCCGAGTGGCACTCGGCCTGGGCGGCATTGGCATACCGGTCGGCAGGCCGAGTGCCACTCGGCCGCAGGTTGCCAACCTGCCCCACAAATTCTGAAGGATCTTGTGTCACCGCGCGGGCGCGTCGAAATCGCGGCCTACGACCGTGGTCTCGTTATACGGCCAGTAGACGATGGCGCGCATGACGTTCGGCGGGCGCGGCTGGTGCGTTCCGGGTATCCCATCGGAAGAGTCGAGCACGCGCAGGTGCACCGGCGTGGAAGCGGCCAGATCGATTTGCACCTGGATGCCCTCGGGCGGCGCCGCGCGATACACGAAATACTTGATGAGGAAGTTGGCGGACACCGGGTCGCCGTTTAAGGGACGCCCATTCACCGTGAATCCGCGCACGGAGAGCGGCGGATCGGCGATCAGCACCAGCCCGGGCGCCTGGCGGGCCGAGCGCACGTGCAGTGTGAGACTACGTGAGCCGTTCAGTTGCTTGTCGTCGAGGATTTCGATTTCGGGCGCGGCCAGAGCCAGCGCGGGCGCGGCGGCCTGGCGCACGTCGGAGAACGGCAGGAACCCGGGCAGCGGGGCGCGCGGGCTGTTTTCGGGAATGAACTGCGCGATCCAGGGATCGGATGTCAGCGTATCGGAAAACCACAGCGCGCGGCCGGATGCGGAATCGAGAGCGTAGCAAACCGCGGCCGGACGGGGATGCTGGGGCGTGAATCCGGCGGTGAGCGCGGCGCCGCCGAGCAGGAGTATGCAAACCACCGCGGCGGCGATCGGGAGCCGCTTTCCTGCGGCGAAGATCCAGGCTGGCAGCAGCAGGCCGAGTAACATCACGAGTAGCGCCATCGACAACCAGCCCGCCGCGACGGTGAGCGCCACGAATAACATATGGATGTACGGAGTCAGCATCCAGGCGGCTACCACGCCTGCCAGCGACAGGCAGACGGTCTGCCACTTGGACGGCGCCAGCACGGTCCAAAAGGCGAGGAGCGCCACCAATAGCGGCCAGGTGAGCAGATAGCTGGCTAGCGGCGCGACGATGCAAGTGGCCAGCAGAATTACCATCCATGCGACTAAGGCGGCGGCAGCCAGGTCCGCGAGGGACGTGCGGCGCCGGAACCATCCGTAGACGGCGGTCACGATGGCCACGGTGAGCGCGATGAAGGCCCACTCGTACCATCGCCAGTTATACGGTTGGATGAAGGTGGACGACGGCTGCCACGGGAAGCGTCCGATCACCCACCAGAGGCCCTTGACGGCCGCGGGCGCGGCGATCGCCGCGAGCACAAACGCCAGCAGGCCGCGCAGCAGGCCCCAAATTGTGAGGCTGCGGCGGCGCAATCCGGCGGCGATCATGGCGGCGAGCACAACCGCGGCGAGCAGAGTGAGCGGCCACACCAGCGCTTTCGAATAGACCACCACGCGGCGCCCGGGCACGGTGAAATAGACCACGTCGGGGGCTTTGGTCTGCGAGAGATCGGCATTGCCGAACTGCCGGGCAAGCGAAAGCGCATAGGAGCCCTGCTGCTGCACGGTGCCGCGACCGAGGTGGGCCACGTCGTCGAAAGCGGTGTGATAGAAGAACACATTGTCGATGAAGGCGAAATTCAGACCGGAGTAGCCGTGGCGTTTGAAGACGGTGAGGTCGGTATCGTTGGGGAGGCGGCGGTAGACTTCGTAACTGACCGAGTCGGTACGCGGATATGGCGCGGCCTGGGCGAACTGGCGGATGAGCCATCCGTTGCCCTCGCTGGTCTCGAACATATGGGCCGGGCCGCCGGTGCCGCGCGCTTCGAAATTGAGCACCACGGCGGCGTCCGCGGCCCAGGGATGCTCATTGACGAACGCGGCGGCGCCCAGCATGTCGATTTCTTCGCCGTCGGTGAGCAGGAAGATGACATCGTTGGTCAATGCTGGACCGGCGCGGAGGGCGCGTAGGGTTTCGAGGAGCACGCCGACGGAGTGGCCGTCGTCGCCCGCGCCGGGACCGGTGGGAACGGAATCGTAGTGGCCCACCAGCAGCACAGCTTTGCCATGTTGGGAGCCCGCGCCGCGTAGGCCCGAAAGCCGCGCGACTATATTGCGCACCATGGCTCCGGAGGCATAGCGTCCCCCGCGCCAGACGCCGACGGTCTCCTGCACCTGCGGGTCCAGGCCGTAGCCGCGGAAGGCCGAAAGGATGTACTCGCGCACGGCGGCATTGGCCGGGCTGCCGGTGGGGTGCGGGACCACGGCGATGCGGCGGACGTGGTCCATGGCGCGATCGGAGGAGAAGTCGCCCGCGGGAGCGCTGGCCGGGACGGGCGCCGGTGGACGCAACGAGAACAGGCTGAAAGCGGCAGCCAGGGCGGTCGCCAGCAGTGCGATGACGGCGCCGCGGGCGGAAGGGGACTCGGGCATGTTATCGGGTTGACGGTATCACATCGCGCTGGGCGGAGAGCACGGGAGTCGGCGACAGGATTCCTCCACGATCCGCGCCTACGGTCGATGAATGTTGACATTGTAAACTAAACAATTTACACTAATAGAGTGACCGGAGGTTTCAGGCACAAAGGTCTTGAAGAGATTCACCGCACCGGCACGACGCGCCGAATCGGCGCCGATCGGATCGGAAAGTGCGTGCGTATTCTGCAATTGTTGGAAGTAGCGGGGCGACCGGAGGATATGAACATCGCAGGCTATGGCTTCCACAGCTTGCAAGGCAATCCGAAACGCTGGTCGGTGCGGGTGACCGCGAATTGCCGGATCACATTCGGCTGGTCGGGCGAAAGCGCCTCAAACGTCGATTTTGAAGACTACCACTAGGGGAAGTTATGAAGAGAAAGAACGGACTGCCGCCCGTCCATCCGGGTGAGATTCTCAAGGAAGACATCCTGCCGTCCGTCGGCCTATCGGTGACGGCAGCGGCTAGAGCTCTGGGTGTATCCCGCCAGATGCTTCACGACATTCTGGCCGGGCGCAAGCCCCTGTCCGCGGTCATGTGCCTGAAGGTATCGCGATTGTTTGGCAGTTCGCCGGAAATGTGGATGCGATTGCAGGCAGCCTACGATCTGAAGAAGGCTGAGCGGAACAAGGACGTCATGAAACGTGTCGCGCGGATCGTCCCGGTAAAGCCGGTTGACGAAATCCGGGCCTGAATCCTCCCTTCGCTACCGCCCGGCCGGCGCCTGACACCGCAGCCCGCGTCCCGGGTACACGCCTTCCTGAACCTCTCCGCCCTTCACCACCCAAACCCCGTTCACCATGACATACGGAATGCCCTCCGAATACTGCGCGGGATTCTCGAATGTCGCGCGGTCGGTCACCCGCCCGGCATCGAAGATGGCGATGTCGGCGTCGGCCCCGACCTGCAGGCGGCCCTTGTTCGGCAGGTTCAAACGCTGCGCGGGCATCAGGCTCATCTTGCGCAGCGCATCCATCAGCGAGAGCGCCCGTTCCTCGCGCACGTACTTCGCCAGCACCCGCGCGTATGTGCCGGCGGCCCGTGGATGGCCCTTGCCATTCTCCAGCAGGCCGTCGCTCGCCACCATCACGTCGGGAGCCGCCATCGCCGCCTTCACCACTTCCTCGGGAATGGCGTGGATCGCCACCATCCCGCCCTGCTTTCGATAGCGCGCGAACAGTTCGGAGGTCAGCCGCTCTCCCGTGACCGCCCATTGCAGATCGCTATAGGTGATGCCGCCATTGCGCTGCTGCCAGCCCTCCGAAAAAATCGCGGAACCCAGGTCCGTCATCCCCGCGGTATAAGGATAGGCTTCGGTCGTGAAGTCGAGCCCGTGTTTCCGCGCCCCGCGGATCATCTCCAGCGCCAGCCCGCTCTGCCGCAACTCGGTGCTGGTCAGGTGGACCACGTGCAGCGACGCGCCGCTCGCCGCCGCCACGGCCATGGCCTCTTCCAACGCGTCGATCCCGCCGGGTTCCACCGGACCCGCGCTCCGCAGGTGTACGTAGACCGGTAGTTTGCGCTCCGCCGCCAATTGGAATACGCGGAGGATCTCCTCGCGGTTGGCGCCCGGCACATACGCGATCCCCATCCCCACGCCCAGCGCGCCCTCGTCCAGCCCGCGGCGCAGCAGCCCCAGGATCTCTTCGAGTTGTGGCGGCGTGGCCGTCGTATCCACGGCCCGGTCGCGCGGCAGAAAGGTTCCGCTATCGTGCATCACCGCCATGCGCACGGGAATGTGCCCTACCGTCGCGCCGAAATTGATGAGCGCCCGGCCTTCGCGCTGCCGGTACCAGGCGTCCACTGGCGAAACGCCCACTTCCATTTCAAGCGCCGTCGTCACCCCGTCGCGAGCTTTGAAGGCGTAGCTCTCGGGCGTCTGCCCGTGCTGGTGCAGATCGACGAACCCCGCCGTCACCACCAACCCGCTGGCGTCCACGGTGTTACGCCCGGCAAGCGGCCCCGCCGACACGGCGGCGATCTTTCCACTGCGTATGCCGACATCGCGCACGGCATCGAGGCCCGTCCCCGGGTCCATCACCCGCCCTCGCGAGATCACCGTGTCGTACGTCTGCGCCCCCGCGCCCATCGCCACCCCGCAAAGCAACATCAGATATCGCGTCATCCGCGCCCTCCCGCAGTTTCAGTATCGCGCCGCGCGGCGGGCCCGCGCCGGCCCCTGCTATCCTGTCTTCAATGCACTTGAAGATTCTGTCACATCCGATTTTCACTCAACTGAATTTCCATATGCCGATGATCGTCGATCTCTCGCATCCCCTGGTGATGCTGCAGGGCGAGAACGGCTCCGGCAAATCCACGTTGCTGCACTCCATCTTCTATGCGTTGCGCGGCGAAACCGTGGAGGGTTATGTGTACAGGTTGGAGGGCGCCGGCGACCCGATGCCGCGGCCTTACCTGTTCGACGCCGAGCAACACAACCCGCGCCACCAGCTCGATTTCTTCAAGAATCAACCGGAAATCCTGGAATTCCTGCAGACTGCCAGCCACGGACAGGTGATGCTCTCGCTGTTTCAAGAGAGCTTTCCCAAGCTGCCGGAAGGAACCATCCTGCTGTTAGACGAGCCGGAAATGGCGCTCTCCGTGTCGAACCAGCGGCGCATCCTCAAGATGCTGATGGAACTGGTGGACCGGGAGAATTTCCGCATCGTCTGCGCCACCCATTCGCCGGTACTGATCGAGGCCAGGGAAACCTACGTGATCGACCTCGACCGGCACATTAACCGCAACGTCGCCACCACCGACATGGGAATCCAAGGAGCGAGCACCATTCAGTAGGGGAGGCCGCAAGGTTCCGTTGTGGGGCAGGATGGTATCTCGGCCTGTCGATCAGCGTGCAAATGCCGACCAGGCGGGTTGACAACCCGCCGCAGGTTGACAACCTGCCCCACATAAGCACTGAGTGCGTACGCCACCTGGTGCGAGAATAACTAGCATGGCGCATTTGGCGGCTTCGGTGGAAATTGTCCCGCATTCGCGGATTCGGGAACTGGCGGAAATCGCCATGTCCATGGACGGAGTCTTGCGGCTGTATTTCGGCGAATCGAATGTGCCCACGCCGGACTACATCAAACAGGCCGCGCAACGCGCCATGGAGCAGGGCTTCACGTTCTATACCGAAAACGCCGGTATGCCTTCGACGCGCCGCGCGCTGGCGGACTACTATCGCCGGATCCAAGGCGTGGAACTCGATCCGGCGAGCGAGATCGTCGTCACCGTCTCGGGAGTGCAGGCGTTGAACGTGGGCATTCGCTGCGTGCTCGATCCCGGGGATGAGGCGCTGGTGCTCACGCCGGTGTGGCCCAACGGCACCTCCATCGTCATGATGGCCAATGCCACGGTGAAGCAGATTCCCCATCCGCTCCGCGGCGAGCGCTACCAGGTGGATTTCGACGCGCTCGAAGCCGCGGTGACGCCGCGGACGCGCCTGTTGCTCTACACGTCGCCATCCAATCCGCTAGGTTGGGTGGCCACCGCCGAAGAGCAGGACGGCCTGCTCGATTTCGCCCGGCGCCACGACTTGTGGCTGATGGCCGACGAAGTGTACGACCGCCTCTACTACGCCGGCGCGCGCCTGGGCGACCCGGTGCCGTCGATCCTGTGCAAGGCCACGCGCGACGACGCGGTTCTGGTGGCGCACTCGTTTTCCAAGAGCTACTGCATGACCGGCTGGCGGCTGGGATACCTGATTGCCCGGCGCGATCTGGCGGCGAAGGCGACGCAGTTGAACGAGTTCATCGTGTCGCACGCGCCATCCTTCACGCAGAAGGCCGGGGAGACGGCCCTGGCGGAGGGCGAAGGCGAATTGCTGCGCATGCTGTCTCGTCTCGAAGAGAATCGCGAGTTATGCCTGGAAGCGCTCGGCGGATTGAGCGGCATCACGGTGCCGAGGCCCGACGGAGCGTTCTATCTCTTCCCGCGCGTCGATGGCCTTAGGGACTCTTTCGGATTCTGCAAACGCCTGCTGGAGGAGACGCGCGTGGGGCTGGCGCCGGGGGTGGCGTTTGGAGCCGGCGGAGAAGGTTCGGTACGGATTTGCTATGCTGCGGAGAAGTCCATCCTGGAGCCGGCCATGGAGCGCTTCGCGCGGTTTCTGAATGCCGGGGCCTGACGGGCGACATAAAGAAAGGGATAGCAAATGCTGAAGGGCTTCAAGCAGTTTGTGCTGCGCGGCAACGTTCTCGATCTGGCAGTTGCCGTGGTCATCGGAGGCGCGTTCGGGAAGATTGTGGCGGCGTTGGTCAAGGATCTGCTCACGCCCCTGATCGCTGTGGTCGGCGGGAAACCCGACTTCTCGGCGATCCACTTCACGGTGCGCGGCACTAACTTCGCGATCGGCGATTTCGTAAACGAGGTGGTCTCGTTCCTATTGGTTGCGGCGGCGATTTATTTCTTCGTCGTGGCGCCGGTGAATGCGCTCAATGAACGCCGCAAGCGGGGACAGGCGCCGCCCGATCCAACCACCAAAACGTGTCCCGAGTGCCTGACCGAGGTGCCCATCGCGGCCCGCCGCTGCGCCGCCTGCACCAGTCCGCTGGTGAGCTGAAGGGGCTACCGGACCTTCCAGCCGATGCCCAACAGCACGTCCACTTGATTCTGCGTGGATTGGTACGACGGGCCATCCGAGTAGTAACCGGAAACCGCCGCGTTGTTCCAGTGCGTGTAGCGCACCTGCGGCGACAATCGAAGGCGGCCCAGCCCCAGCCGCACGCCGCCGCCCACCACCAGTCCGCCGCCGGTCTGCCAAGTGGCGCTGTAGTGTACCTGCTGGTACGACTGCGTGGGGAAGAGCACCAGCAGGTTGCTGTCTACGGTTCCACTGCCCATGCGCGGAGCATAGCCCACCTCGGCGAACGGCTTGATGGCCGGGATCGGTATCCGATACGTCAGCAACATAGGGAACTCCCAGGAGTTGACGCGCGCACGGTCGAAGCTACTCCCCGCCCAGTTGCCCCACCCGGAGCGGTATCCGTCGCGGCGGTATAGGGCATCCGCTTCCACCCCCAATCCGAGCGGAAGCCCGAGTTCGAAAGCGGGACCCACAACGTATCGTTTCGACTCACTGGTGGCCGCTCCGGACATATCGTCCGTGACCCGGCCTCCTCCCGTAACGCCGATAGTTATCGACTGCGCAAAGGCAGCGCATACACTCACCAGAAGCAGAAAATAGCGCACGCCCGGGAGCATGCACGGGACGTGCCACAATCGTCAAACTCCCGCTAACGGGTGGACGACGCCCAGCGCTACCGCCGTCATGAGGATGCCGACCGCGGTAATGACGGCCGCCGACGCCACCGGGAGATAGCGGAAGACGGCGCTGCCGGCGGTCTTCTGGCTGTCGGGCAGCAGGTTCTTGGCGAACAGCACGGTCATGCCGATGGCGGTTAAGACCGTCGCCAGCCCGGCGCTGAACGCGACTAGCAGAATCAAGCCCAGCCCTACGCGGCCGAGCGCCACCGCGCTCAGCAGCAGCACCAGCGCCGAAGGGCACGGAACCAGTCCGCCACTGGCGCCCAGGGCGACCAATCCCGTCAGTGTCACGTCGCTTTCCGGGACGTGGCTGTGGACGTGGCTGTGAACGTGGCCGTCTCCGTCTCCATGGTGGTGATGGTGGCCGTGGCCGTGTGCATGCTCGTGGACGCGCCCGAAGGCTTTGCGGTATCGCTTATAGAACAGCGTGCCGCCGATCCACACAATCGAGAGTCCCGACACGGTTCCCAGAATGGGATAGAGCGTCTCGGGCAGAACGTAGCGCGAGAGAAACAGCGTCACCAGTCCCAGGAAGAACACGCTGACGGTGTGGGTGAAGGTCACCATGCCGCCCAGGAATGCGGCATGCCGGGCGGTGCCGCGCGACCCCACCAGGTACGCCGCGACGATGGTCTTGCCATGCCCTGGGGACAAGGCGTGGATGGCGCCCAATCCGAACGCCATCGCCAGTCCGGCGAGCACCGCGCCCCAGCCGAGATTCGCCTGGTGCAGCAGGTGGGCGAGAGAATCGCCGCCGACGGTCCGGGCCTGAAGCACACTCGCCGCCAGAAAAAGCGGCAGGGGGAGATGTCGTTTCATTACAATAGTCTTTACGAATTGTACAGCGGCTTTCGAATTATGAGACGGGTGATTACGGCACAAGACGTTCCGGCCTCGGGCGAATTGCGGGTGCCCACGGGATCCATCATTACCTCTTCGGCCTGGGAAACGGCCGCGGCGCGCGGGGTTCACATCGCAGAACTGCCGGAAGATCAGGTCTCGGTACTGGCGCCGCCCGGGAAGACGATCGCCATCGGCGCCGATCACGGCGGGTTTCGCCTGAAGGAAGCGCTCAAGCCGGTGCTGGAGAGTTTGGGCCTGGATGTGCGCGATGTGGGCGTGTTCGAGGAGAAGCCGGCCGACTATCCGGACATCGCTTACCAGGTGGCCAAATTGGTGTCCGACGGCACGGCGTCGCGGGGGATTGCGATCGACGGCGCGGGCATCGGCTCCTGCATGGCCGCCAACAAGGTCCCGGGCATTCGCGCGGCCCTGTGTTATGATAGGGCTTCCGCTCGGAATAGCCGGGAACATAATGATTCTAATGTGCTTACGCTTGGAGCCCGGCTTCTGACGGAGACCCAGGCGGAGGAAGTTTTGCGAACCTGGATCGGCACCCCGTTTGCCGGCGGAAGGCACCAGGCGCGCGTGCAAAAGATCATGGAGATCGAGCGGCGGTACTCGAAAAAGGCATCATCGTGACGCAAACCGAATTGGACGGCCTCGTAGCGCAAATCGGAGAAGAGATTCTGTCCCGTGTGGGTCGCCCGGAAGCGGCGCCCGTCAAGAAAGGCGAAGGGCTCAATCTTCCCGACGAGGTTTGTCCCGGATGCCTGCAGCGTTGCGCGCAGACGTGCTCGCGCAATACCAAGGACATCATCGCGGCCGGCGCCGACCGGGTCTCCTGTAGCGACCGTTTGACCAAGATCGATCCGGCCATCGCGGCGCTGATCGACCACACCATTCTCAAACCGGACGCCACCCGCGCCGATGTCATCAAGGTCTGCCGCGAAGCGCGCCAGTATAACTTCGCCAGCGTGTGCGTGAATTCCTACTGGGTCCCTCTGGTGGCGGCGGAACTGGCGGGCTGTCCGGTGAAGGTCTGCACGGTGGTGGGCTTCCCGCTGGGAGCGGCCTCCACGGAGGCGAAGGTGGCGGAAACCGCGGCGGCCATCCGCTCGGGCGCGCAGGAGATCGACATGGTAATCAACGTCGGCGCCCTGCGCTCGGGCGATCATGAAGCCGTGCGGAAGGACATCGAGCAAGTGGTCCGGGTGAGCCACGCCGGCGGCGCCAAGGTCAAGGTGATTCTGGAAACCGTGCTGCTGGACGACAACCAGAAGGCCATCGCCTGCACGCTCTGCAAGCTGGCGGGCGCGGATTTTGTGAAGACCTCCACGGGTTTCAGTACGGGAGGCGCCACGGCCCACGATGTCGCGCTGATGCGCCAGGTGGTGGGCCCGGAAATGGGCGTAAAGGCTTCGGGCGGCATTCGCACCCTGCAGGACGTTCAGACCATGACGGCGGCGGGTGCGACGCGCATCGGAGCCAGCGCCAGCGTCAAAATCGTAGAAGCTACGGCGGCTTGACCGCCGCGGTGCAGCCAGCTAAATAGCGAATGCAATCTCTTCCTCGCAAGAGCGCCGTCCGTTTCAAGGAACGAAGCGACCTGCTGGACTTTCTCCTGGAGGTCTCGGCTGTAACCTCCCAGACCCTCGACCTGGACCAGTTGCTAGGGAACGTGGCGGAGATCGTGCAGCGCGTGCTGCGCTACGATCTGTTCGCCATCCTGCTCTACAATGAGCGCCGCCGCGACCTGCGCATCCGCTACGGGGTGGGTCACCGCGAGGAAGTGGTCCGCAATCTGGCGATCGCGCTGGGCGAGGGCATCACCGGTACCGCCGCCGCCAGCCGCGAACCGGTGCTGGTAGGCGATGTCCGCAGCGATCCGCGCTATCTGCACACCCTGGACGCCGTACGCACCGAGCTGGCCGTTCCCATGACCGCGCGCGGCAAGCTGGTGGGCGTGATCGATCTGCAATCCACGCGCCTCAACGCCTATACCGACTACGACCGCGCGCTGCTCCGCCTGGTGGCGGCCCGCGTCGGTATCGCCATCGACAATGCGCGGCTCTACCTGCGCGTGGAGCGGCAGAATCGCACCCTCAAGACGCTGGCCAATATTTCACGCGAGTTCTCCTCCATCCTCGACCTCAACGATCTGCTGAGCAAGATTTCCACCACCATGCGGGGGCTGATCAACTACGACGCCTTCAGTATCCTGGCCGTCGATCAGGAGGCCAAAGCGTTGCGGCACCTCTTCAGCATCCGCTACGACCAGCGCGTGAACACCGACAACGTGCCGTTCGGCAAAGGCATCACCGGCGCGGCCGCGGAATCGCGCGAGGTGGTGCGCGTGGCCGATACCAGCAAGGACCCGCGCTACATCGCCTCGCACCCCGGGATTCGCTCCGAAGTGGCCGTCCCGCTGATGGCGCACGACCACGTGCTGGGCGTGATGGACCTGGAAAGCGAAGCCATCGCCTACTTCACCGACGACCACGTGCGCACGCTCACGCTGCTCGCGCCGCAGGTGGCCAGTAGCGTGGAGAACGCCCGCCTGTACCAGGAACTGGCCACCCGCGAGCGCCGCATGGAGGAAGATCTGCGCGCCGCGCGCGAGTTGCAGAGCGTGCTGTTGCCCGACGCCGCACCGGAAATCGACGGTCTGGAGGCGGCCGTGCGCCTGCGTCCGGCCCGCGAGATCTCCGGCGACATCTGCGATATTTTCGAGCTGCGGGACAGCCAGACGGTGATCGCGTTCGGCGACGTCAGCGGCAAGGGGGCCGCGGCCGCGCTGTATGGCGGGTTGATGAACGGCCTGCTGCGCACGCTGGCGCCGCGCCATCGGCGTCCCGCGGGCCTGCTGCGGGCGCTCAACGAGGCGCTGATCGCACGAAAAGTGGAAGCGCGCTACGTCACGCTATTCGTGCTGCTGTGGGACCCCGCCACGCGCCAGATGGTGATGGCCAACGCCGGCGCCTTGCCGCCCATGATCTGCCGCGGCAGCGACATCCTTAAGGTGCGGGCGGAGGGCGTGCCCATCGGGCTGCTCGATTCGCGCGAGTACGACGAGGTCACGTTTCAGGCGCAGCCGGGCGACCTGGTGGTCCTCTATTCCGACGGAATCACCGACCACATGGACTCGGCCGGTCGCGAATTCGGCCGTGGCCGTCTGGCGCAAATCCTACGCGCCAACTGCCAGAAGCCGGCTGGCGACGTGGTATCGGCGATCTTCCGCGAGATCGACGCGTTCTCGACCACCGCCTTCGACGACCAGACCGTCTTCGCCCTGAAGATCCGGTAATTCGCTTATCCCAGGGATCGGAATGCCGGACCTGTGGCGCACCCGCGCACGCGCCACGACGGCACCGGGCGGACTCGGAATTTCATCTGCTTTCGCGGGCCGCGGGCCCAAGCCCGGCCTGTCACCGGAATTGCTACCCTACAGCTTATGGCTCTCGCGTTTCGCGGCGTCACTGCCGATCCGCTGATCGATTTCGACGCCATCGCGCCCGACGGCTTCGTCATCGGCATCGTCGGCGAGAACGGCTCCGGCAAGGGCAAACTGCTGCGGCTCGCCGCGGGACTCGATCGGCCTCAAAGTGGCACGGTGGAAGCCTCGGGCTCCGTGCGCCTGCTCGGACCTCTCGACGCGCTCAGTCTCTCGCCCGCCGCCGTGCTCCTCATCGAGCATACCTTCGCCCACCACGACCCGTTGGTCCGCAACCGCGCCGCGCTGGCCCTCGACCGCTTCCGCCGCGCGGGCGCCACCGTGCTGCTGGTCTCGCACGAGGAAGACCTGCTGCTGCACCTCGCCGATGAAATCTGGTGCCTTCGCGAAGGCCGCCTCGCCGGGCGCGGCGATCCCCTGGAAATGCTGGACGCCTACCGCAAGCACCTGGCCCAGCGGTTCCGCGAGTGGGGAGAAACCGTCACGCCTCCCCTGGCCCCGCGAATGCGCCGCGGCGATGGACGCGCCGAAGTGCTGCAAATCGAAACTATCGGCGAGAATGGACGCCCCACCATGGTCTGGCGCTCCGGCGAGCCGGCGATTGTGAAGGCCGTGGTGCGCTACCGCGATGCGGTGGAAGATCCGGTGGTCGGCATGATGATCCGCACCTGCGTGGGACTCAACGTCTACGGCACCAACACCGAGCTGGAGCGGTTGAAGCTGGGCCCTTGCGCCGCCGGCGACACCATCGAGGTCCGCTTCGCCTTTCGCTGCGAACTCTGTCCGCAGGAGTACACTCTCACCGTGGCCTCGCACGACCCCGATGGCGTGTGGCACGACTGGCTGGAGGACGCGCTGCCCTTTTCCGTCGCCGATTCCCGCTATTCGGCCGGCGTCGCCAACCTTCGGGCCACGGTGAGCTTCACCCGGGTATAGCCTGAATCGACCTGTTATCCTGAAAATATCTCGCTAGTTAGGATGCGCACTTGAAAGTCGGTTTCATCAGTCTGGGTTGTCCCAAGAATCTCGTCGATAGCGAAGTCATGATGGGTCAGTTGGTGGCCAGGGGTCACGAGTTGACGCCCCATCCCGACCAGGCCGACGTGTTGGTGGTCAACACGTGCAGCTTCATCGACCCGGCCAAGAAGGAGTCCGTCGATACCATCCTGGAGATGGCCGAGTATAAGAAGGTTGGCCGCGCCCGCAAACTGATTGTGGCGGGCTGCCTGGTGGAGCGGTATCGCGGCGACATCCGCAAGGAAATGCCGGAAGTGGACGCCATCATCGGCACTAACGAGCTGGACGCCATCGTGGCGGCCTGCGAAGGGCTGGAGACGGACGGGACGCCGGCCGAACCATATCTCTACCACGATCTGACGCCGCGCGTCCTGGCCACGCCGCGCCACTTCGCCTACGTGAAGATCGCCGAGGGCTGCGACCATCCCTGTACCTTCTGCGTGATTCCGCAGTACCGCGGAACATTCCGCAGCCGGCGCTTCGAGAGCGTGATTTCCGAGGCCGCCCGCTTATTCCAGCAGGGCGTGCGCGAACTCAACCTGATCGGGCAGGACACCACTTGTTATGGCGAGGATCTGGGCCTGAAAGACGGCCTGGCGGACCTGCTGGCACGGCTGGCGCAGATCGAGACCGGCCGCGAGAAATGGATCCGCTTCCTGTACGCCTACCCCAACAAGGTGACGCAGCGCTTGCTCGATACCATCGCCGGGCACGCGTCGCTGGTGAAGTATATCGACATGCCGCTGCAGCACGCCAGCGTGCGCGTGTTGAAGCGCATGAAGCGCGGCGCGTCGGGCGATATTTTTCTCAAACTGCTGGAGCGCATCCGGCGCACCATTCCGGGAGTGTCGATTCGCACCAGCTTCATCGTGGGATTCCCGGGCGAGACGGCGGAGGACTTCGAGGAGTTGTGCCAGTTCGTACAGGCGGCCCGCTTCGATAACCTGGGCGTTTTTGCCTACTCCGACGAGGATTCGAGCGGCAGCTTCGCCCTGGACGGCAAGGTAAACAGCCGCACCATTCAGAATCGAAAGCGGCGGTTGATGGCCCTGCAGCGCCCCATCGCGCGCGCCCGGAATCGCGGGCTGGTGGGGCGGGAAGTTTCCGTACTGGTGGAAGGCGAATCCAAGGAAACCGAGTTGCTGTGGGAGGCGCGCATGGCAGGGCAGGCGCCGGAAATCGATGGCGTGGCGCTGATCAACGATTTCGAAGACGCGCCGCCGCGCCAGGGCGAAATCCGCCGGATGCGCATCACCGAAGCGCACGATTATGATGTAGTAGGCACGTTGTTGCCGCCCGACGAGCCGGCACCGCGCTTCGCGGCGGCTCCCCTGATCAATATCGAACCTGTGCCCGCACTATGAAATGTCCGATCTGCAAGAAGGATGTGAACCTCGGAGACGAGGATTTTCCGTTTTGCAGCGAACGCTGCCGGATTATCGACCTGGGTAACTGGGCGACGGAGAAGTATGTGATCCCGGTCCCGATCCAGCCTGGAGACGAGGCGGAAGAAGTAGATGAGTAAGGCGGCGCGCCTGACCATCGCCAACCTCATCTCGACCTGGTTTGGATGCGGACGGTCGCCATTCGCTCCGGGGACGGCGGGGTCGGCGGCGGCGATCGCTATCGCGATTGTGCTGCACCGGTATGCCGGATTCGCCCCGTGGCATTTTCCGTTGCTGGCGGCGGCGTTGTTCTTCCCCGCGGTCTGGGCGGCCGGCGTCACGGCGCGGGCCGTGAATATCGAAGATCCCGGGTTCGTGGTAGTGGATGAAGTAATCGGGCAGTGGATCGCGCTGGCGGGCGCGCGGACACTCAACTGGGAAACGTATCTGGCCGGGTTTTTGCTGTTCCGCCTGTTCGATATCTGGAAGCCGCCGCCGGTGCGGCAACTCGAGGCTCTGCCGGGCGGATGGGGTATTAATGCCGACGATGTCATGGCCGGGGTCTATGCGGCACTTGTGTTATTCCTGGCCAGATGTTTCAATCTCTAGTAATGGCTCTCCGGAAATCCTCCGACGCAAAACCGCTAATTTCGCAGGTCAGCCCGCACGCCGCAATCGCCGGCGGCGATTTTGAGATCCGCGGAAAGGGCTTCGCGAAGTCCGAGCGGCCGCGCGTCACCATCGGGGAGGTGGGCGCACCGGTGATCATCGGTTCGGACTCCTTTGTGATCGCCCGCGTTCCAGAGGGCGCCACGGCGGGAGAACTGGTGATTGAAAGCCAAGGTCAGGCCAGCGACTCCTGGGCCTGCGATATCGGCGTTCTGGTTGCCGACAGCCTGCATCCCGTGGCCAATCCGGCGGTGGATGCGCTGGGCAATATCTTCACCACGTTCAGTGGCTCGCGCGGCCAGAAAGTGCCGGTAGCGGTTTTCAAAATCGACCTGAATTTCAGCATCAAACCGTTCATCAACGAGTTGATGAATCCCACCGGCATGGCCTTCGATCGGCAGGGCATGCTGTACATCTCCAGCCGCAACGACGGCATGGTCTACCAGGTGTCGCCGACCGGCAATATGTCGGTATTCGTAGAAGGCATGGGAGTGGCCACGGGGCTCGCCTTCGACGGGGAACAGAACCTGTACGTGGGCGACCGCAGCGGCACCATCTTCAAGATCAGCCCCAACCGCCAGATTTTTGTCTTCGCCACTCTGGAAGCCTCCATCGCCGCGTATCACCTGGCGTTCGGCCCGGACGGCTACCTGTATGTCACGGGCCCCACGACGTCCAGTTTCGACTGCGTCAACCGGATTTCGGTACACGGCGAAGTGGAGGTTTATTACCGCGGCCTGGGCCGGCCGCAAGGGATGGCGTTCGACGAGGCCGGTAACCTTTATGTAGCCGCCTCGATGGCCGGGCACCGCGGCGTGGTGCGAATCAGCCCCGAGCGGAACGCCGACCTGTTCCTGTCCGGACCCGGCATTGTGGGTCTGGCGTTCACTCCCGCGCGCGCCATGGTCATTGCGACCACCAACGCCATTTACCGCGTGGACGCCGGCATCAAGGGGCGCCCGCTGATCTGATGGATGCCGAGATCATCGCGGTCGGTTCGGAGATGCTGACGCCCCAGCGCGTCGATACGAACTCCTTGTATCTGACCGGCGAGTTGAACCGACTGGGAGTGGAAGTGGTGGCCAAGTGCGTGATCGGCGACAACCGCGAACGCCTGGCCGACGCCATACGGAGAGCGGTTTCGCGGTCCGCGATAGTAATCGTCTCGGGCGGACTGGGCCCCACGGAAGACGATGTCACGCGAGAAGCCGTGGCGCTGGCGCTGGACCGCAAGCTGATTTTCCGCCCGGAGATTGCCGAGGCGCTGGAGCAGCGCTTCGCCCAAATGAAGCGCAAGATGCCGGAGATCAACAAGCGCCAGGCGTTCCTGGTGCAGGGCGCCGACATTCTGCCCAACGACCGCGGCACGGCGCCGGGCCAGTGGGTGGAGGAATCCGGAGCGGTACTGATGCTGCTGCCGGGCCCGCCGCACGAGTTGAGCGCGATGTTCGAGCGGCAATGCCTGCCGCGCTTGACGCGCATCGTGCCCAAACTGGCCATCCGTACGCTGCTGCTGCGCGTCACGGGCCTGACGGAGTCGGGTCTCGACGAGTTGATTGCGCCGGTGTATACGAAGTACGAGAATCCCGTGACCACCATCCTGGCGGCCAACGGCGACCTGCAGATCCACCTGCGGGCCCGCTGCGCCACGCTGGCGGAGGCCGATGCACTGCTGGCCGAAGTGGGCGGGCCCATCGAGTTGCTGCTGGGCGACCGCATCTATTCGCGCAACGGCGATCCGCTGGAGGCGGTGGTAGGCGATCTGTTGAGAGAGGCCCACGCCACGGTGTCGGTGGCCGAAAGTTGCACGGGCGGGATGCTGGGCGAACGCCTGACGACGATGCCGGGGAGTTCCGACTTCTTCGTGGGCGGCTTCATCACTTACAGCAACGAGTTGAAAGTCGAGCTACTCGGAGTACTTCCGGAAACGATCGCGGAGTTCGGCGCCGTCAGCCGGCAGACCGCAGAAGCCATGGCGAAAGGCGCGCGGAAGCACACGGGATCGACCTACGCGGTGGCGATTACCGGCGTGGCCGGTCCCACGGGAAGCGAGGCGAAGCCAGTGGGAACGGTGTACATCGCGGTAGCGGACGCGGAGGGCGCGCACGTGGTACACCGGCGATTCCTGGGTGACCGCACGCGAATCCGCACGTTTACCACGCAGATGGCGCTCGATACGCTGCGACGGCGGCTGATCGGGAAGCCGTAGTCCCTACGCAGTAACTTGCCGCCGCCGCGCGCGCTTCAGCAGAAAGAACCCCATTGCAGCCAGGATTAGCCCGGTGCCGATCAGCGCGGGAGCCCTCATCGTAGGTACGCCGGCGCCCGCCAAAGTCCAAATGTACGAAGGACCCTGGTCGAGGTTGCAGTTAGCGCACCAATTGCCTGGGGCGTAGGTTATGAGGTTCTTATTCCCGGTGCCCTCAAAGTAGGCGCTGGTAGGTCCCGAAAGGTTCACCGGCAGCGTTCCGCCGACGTAGAGGTTGGGGTCGGACGCCAAAAGGGTAAAGTTCAACAGGTTGGACGAGTAGTTCAGGCTCACGAAATTACCGGCTTGGATGGTCGCGCCCAAGGTGTAGTTCGCCAGGACAAGCTGCGCGCTCGCGGTGCCGGAACAATCGTTGGCGGCGCAGGTTCCGACGAAATTGTAAGTAGTTTGCGACCCGGGAATCGGGGACGCGTTCCAGGCGAAAAACAGGAGTAAGGCGGACAGGTTCGCGGCTACACGAACGGCAGGTCTGCAGTTCTGCATGTTTCACTTCTTTCTTGAGTGGACCCAGAGTGCGGCGGAGGAAACACCGTTGGATGCATTCTAGCACCGGGCAACTGCGTACGGTCGGGGAAGTTCTCAGTGGAGTGGGTAACTGGAAAGGCGGTGCGGATAACTCGGGACATGGTACGCACGAGTACGTGCGCCACTTGGTGTATCCAGGGTGTAAATGCCGGCCAGGCGGGTTGAAAACCCGCCGCAGGTTGAAAACCTGCCCCACATAAGGAATGCTAGGCGATCGACCAGCCTTTGCGGAATGTGGGCTTGAGGTAGCGGTTGGCTTCGGGACTGTTGGTGAAGCGCATCTTAGCGCTGTCCCACTCCAGCTTGCCGGGGATGCGCAGGGCGATCACGCCGAGCAGGACCCATTCGGTGAAGGGCGCGGCGACGTCGAAATTCGAGCAGGCCGGATCGCCGCCTTTACAGGCGCGAATCCAATCGCGATAATGACCCGGAGAGCGGGTCAGCAGCTCCGGCGGGAACGAATACTTCTTCATCTTCTCGATGGGCAGAAGGCGCGTGGAATCGCCGTAAGTGCCGGTGGTTAGCATGCCTTTATCGCCGATGAAGAGGCTGCCATTGGGCTTCGGCAGGGCTTTGGGATCGCTCAGCGCGGACTGGATTTCGGTCCACTCTTTCCAGGAAAAGACACGGCCGATGTAGCCCGATGGCGGCGGAGCGGGGGACGCCGCAGTTTGAGCCGTCGGGCGGCTGGGCAGGTCGCCCAGATACTCGCCTTCGGGTACGCGCGGGATTGTGGGGTTGACCTTGCAGTTGTCGTACCAGAAGATCTTCACGGCGGGCATGTTGCCGCGAGCGGGGAAATCGAAGCGGATGGTCGAACCCTCGGGAAACATGAAGGGGCTGGGGCCGTCCTGGCGGAGACACTCGACGCTGACCGGCGCGCCGAGGCGCAAAGCCAGGTTGGGCGCTCCGAGTACGTGACACGCCATGTCGCCGAGGGCGCCGCATCCATAATCGAAGAATCCGCGCCAGTTGAAAGGCTGATAGAACTGATAACGCTCCTTGGCATAGGCGGCCCCGCCGGAGGTGTATGGGCGCGCGGTGGAGATGCCCTGCCACAGGTCCCAATCCAAGGTGTCGGGGACTTTGTCGGCGGCGGGAATCTCAGTCAGGCCTTGCGGCCAGATGGGGCGGTTGGTCCAGGCGTGAACTTCGGTGACATTGCCGATCTCGCCCGACCAGACAATCTCGGCGCACTGCCGCGTGCCCTCGTTGGAGTAGCCCTGGTTACCCATTTGGGTGGCGACTTTGTACTTCGCCGCGGCCTGCCGGAGCCAGCGGGCCTCCCATATGGTGCGCGTGAGGGGCTTCTGGACGTAGACGTGTTTTCCGCGCTCCATGCACCAGGTGGCCGCGGTGGCGTGCATGAAATCGGGGATGGTCACGATCACGGCATCGATGTTACGGCCTTCCTTGTCGAGCATCTGGCGGAAATCTTTATAGCGCGCCGCCTTGTCGAACAGTTTGTAACTCGCCGCGGCTTCTTTGTCGTCCACATCGCAGAGCGCCACGATATTTTCGCCGGGGGCGCAGGCTTTGATGTCGGACGCAGCCTTTCCGCCGGCGCCGATGGAAGCGATATTGAGCTTCTCGTTGGGGGACTTGTAGCCCAACATTTTCAAAGACGGCGTGCTGCCAAATCCGCCGGCCGGAACCGCTCCGGCCAGTAAAGAACCGTAAAAGAAGTGGCGTCTTGTGAATCCGGAATGAGACATTGATGAACCCCTCCGATCGAGAAAATCAGCGCTCTGGCAACGAAATGGTAATATTTCGAAATTGCAGGCGGCCGTTGTGATCGCCCTGCAAGTAAAACGGGCCAGGCTCGCCCTCGTGGGAATCGAGCGCGCCGCCGGTGATACCGGGGATTTCCCGATGGTCGATGGTGGTGACGCCGTTGCGGACGACCGTAACGTACCGGCCCACCAGGGTGACGTCGTAAGTCTCCCATTGTCCCGGAGTGCGCGGGAGATCGACGGACGGAGCGATGAAGCCGTAGATGGACCCGATGGTGTGGAAGCGGTCATTGGCTTCCGGGGGTTCATACTCCACCTGCACTTCATAGCGGCCGCGGAGGTAGACGCCGCTGTTTCCATCGTGGGGACAATTGAACTCGATGTGCAATTTGAAGTCGTCGAACTTGCGCGTGGACTTGAGATTGGCGCCATGAGCG
>Ga0181529_10000311_pt1 | contig 72464 bp, 60 predicted proteins | sample PEATcosm2014_Bin_36_FD_119763 | JGI IMG/M metagenome (GOLD analysis project Ga0181529, IMG submission 119763) | Peatland microbial communities from MTU Mesocosm Facility, Houghton, MI, USA - PEATcosm2014_Bin10_30_metaG | ecosystem: Environmental > Terrestrial > Soil > Wetlands > Peat | place...
GTCCCTCAGTCCCTACTCCCTATTCCCTACTCCCTACTTGCATCAAGCCAGCCCACAACCGTTCTTCCGCCAGTTCCTCCAGCGTCTTCCCCCCAATCGGGACAATCCCGTACACCACCTTGCATCCCATCGCCTCCGCCATGCGCGACATCGAATTCAAGTTGATCGTATTCTTCGGCTCCCTTGCCTCAAGATCGAAGACCACCGAACGGTTGACCCCCATCTTTGCCGCGATCTCCTTAACCGGAATACGCAGCACATGGCGCACCGCTCGCAGCAGCCCATTGGTCGGATTCTTATCCCTCCCTGCCCGCCGGTAAGGCCGCATCTCCACATCCAGCCTCTTCCGCGCCAACTTCCTTTCCCTCTCCCGCATCGCACACCCCCGGATCAATCCTCAAATCCCTGATCCCTGACAACTGACAACTTAGAACTGGAAACTGGGAACTGGGAACTGAGAACTGAGAACTGTCTTCAAGGTATCCAAAACGACCCGAATTATGCGCAAAAAGCGTCCAAATACAGCCAAAATACGTCCAAATACTGCCAAATACATCCATTTTTCAATGTTTAGGTCGGGTGATAAACGGACATTCCTGCAAGAACTCTCCTATGCCAGGCGGACTTTCTAGCCCTGCGAACCTTCCTTCTTCATTTCGTGGCCTTATAACCGGACAAAACGCGATTTTTTGTCGGCCTTTAGGCCTATACGAAAACACGAATCCGCGCAATTCGCACAAGGATTGCCGGGGCTTGGGAGACTTTTCTTCAGTCTATCGCGGAAGGGCAGATTTTTGCGCAACGATCCACGCATCGATGCGCTCGCTCAGCACGTCCAGCGGCAGGGCGCCTGTGTCCAGCACCTGATCGTGGAAGGCGCGCAGGTCGAAGTTGTTGCCCAGAGCCGACTTGGCCCGCTCGCGCAACTCGAGGATTTTGAGCTGGCCGATCTTGTAGGCCAGCGCCTGGCTGGGCCACGCGATATAGCGGTCCACCTCGGCCTGGATGCTGGTCTCGTCGATATTCGAGTGTTCGTGGAAGTAATCGACCATCTGCTGGCGGGTCCAGTGCTGGGAGTGGACGCCGGTATCGACGACCAGGCGGATGGCCCGCCAGATGTCGGCCTCCAGGCGGCCGTAGTCCGAGTAGGGGTCCTGGTAGAAGCCCACATCCTTGCCCAGCCGCTCGGAGTAGAGCGCCCAGCCTTCGATGTACGCCGTATAGCTCTGGTGCTTGCGGAAGGTGGGCACGTCCGTAAGTTCCTGAGCAATGGAGATTTGCAGATGATGGCCGGGAAGTCCCTCGTGGTAGGCGATGGCTTCGACGCTGTAGAGATTGCGGCCGGCGGCGTTGTAAGTATCGATGCGCAGACGGCCGGGGCGGCTGCCGTCGGGCGTGCCGGCCTCGTAGTAGGCGGGCGCGGAGGTCTTCTCCAGGTACTCGGGGACCGCATCGACCTCGAAGGGCGCCTTGGGCAGGCGGCCAAAGTACTTGGGCAGCACGGCCAGCATGGGATCAAGATAGCCGCGATAGGCGGCCAGCAGCGCCTCGCCTGATGCTGGATGCAGCTTGTGATTGGTCTTGAGGCTGGCGCGGAAGCTGGGCAGATCGGCAAAGCCAAGCTGCTGGGCGATGGCCAGCATCTGAGCCTCGTCGCGCTTGACCTCGTCGAGGCCGATCTGGTGAATCCGGGCTGCGGTCAGATCGGTGGTGGTGGTGCGACGAATGCTGAAAGCATAGTACTTAGCGCCATCGGGCAGCGCTGTGATGCCCGGCTCGACCCGGCCGGCGGGGATGTAGCTGACCTCCAGGAAGCGGGCAAAGCGGCGGTAGGCGGGCAGCACTTCCTTGGCGATGGCGTCGAGCATCTCGGCCTTGATGCGCTCTTGCTCGGCGGGCTTGACGGCGGCGGGAAAGCTTTTCAGCGGCAGCGCCAGCGGCGAGTCTTCGGGCTTTTGGCCGGCCAGCTCCTTGACCTGATCCAGCGCCTTTTCAAGCAGATAGCGCGGTGGCACGCGGCCATCCTCGATGCCGATGGACATATTCGTGGTCACCTGCTCGAAGGCGCGGGGAAGCGCGTGCAGGCGGGCGATCCAGTCGTCGTAGTCCTTGACGGTGGCAAAGCTAAGTTGCGCCACCAGTTGAGGATAGGTCGTATGTATGCCGCTCATCTGGTTCAGCGGCATCTCCCACTCCTTGAAGCCCGCGGCCTCGGCGTCGTCGGCAAAGTTGCGCAGCAGCAGATCGCGGCTGATCTTCTCTTGGTCCGTAAAGCCAGTAGAATCAATCGCGGCCAGCTTCATGAGGAACTCCTCCTCACGGGCCAGCCACTGGTTCTCCGCCTTCACCGAGTAGTCGGTGATGCGGTCGTTGTAGCGCAGGTCGCCGAGCACGGAGGCATACTCCGGCGAGCGCTCCATCGTGGCCTTCCAGTACTCCTCGAAAAGTGCGTTGAGGGCCTTGCGGCGGTCTTCCAGCGGAGCGGCGGTAAGCGCCAGACCTGACAGGGTTTGCGCGCGCATTTTGGGGAGAAACGCGAGCAGCAGAAAGGCGGCGACGGCCAGGGCGGGCAACAGGAATCTTCTCAAGGGAGAGGGTCCTCCGTGTGGAATCAAGGGGCGGAATTGCCCTGCCTTTGAGTGTAGAAGATGGAAGCGGCGGGGGCTAATGAAGTGATGCGTTTCAGGTGATTGGTTTGTGGCTACTGTGAAGCTGGAAGTAGCCGGTTTACCCCAACAATGAATAGCTACAGGTTTCCGGTTTCGGAGAAAGTGGTGCATGGTAGCTGTCCGGTTTTGCATGGAATGGAGACCAGTAGCTGTCCACTTTTACCGGGAATGGCTGCAAGTACATCATCAATAAATGTGGCAACTTTCCGGATGGCGGGAGTCCGGGGCATTTGAGCGCGAATATTTGGCGTATTTTCGCACTTTTGGGGAATTCAGGGATCAGGGGTCTGTTCCGAGTCTCAATACGAGATCTGGGGTACCCGGCAGGACCCGTTTCTTTTCACCCGCCTTGCCCGCCCTTCGATGTATTGCCGCTTTGCCCCAGACTCATTTGGCCCACCCGACGGGCTTGAACACCTTGCGCGAGGGCAAGGTGTTGGCCGGTTTCCAGATCGCTTTCACTCAGCCGAAAAAATTCTTTACATTTTTTTGAATCCGATTTGAAAAGCTTGTCATCAGTAGTCTCAAAAGAACGAGGAAGTCGGCAAGTCTCCCTTTCAACAACCTGGTCGGCAATTTCGTTCTAGCAGTCTGGGGTCTAAACAACATTGCGAACACTGTGGAGTGAAACTGTGTGTCCAATCGTTTTACGATTGGATGTATTCGACAACATATGCTCCACAAAGCGCAAGTGAGCAGATCAATTGCTGAGGTGAAAAACATGGGTGGAATCCCTTCTCTTTCCTATACTGACCTGCCGATCCTTGTGGAGGAGCTGTGCCGTGGATCGTATACGGCAGAGCAGTTTATTCATTTGATCACGCTCAAGGCCGAAGGCAGTCATCCAACCGGCGGTTATCAGGTTTTCCTGAAGAGAAACCCAGTATATGTATTTCCGCCGAGCTTCACATTGACCCATATTCGCCCCGTTGGCGAGACGAACCAGCTGATCACTCCATTTCTGTTGACGAGCCAGTTTGAATGCAAAGAAACCTTGAAAGAAATCGTTGTCGTAGATGCGGCAGGTTCTAATCAAGTGGAAGTGAAGCAGGTCAAAGGCGAAGCGCCTTCAAAACCAACCTGCGAATGATTGGTAAGCTATCCCTCGTCGATGCTCCATTCACTAGGGATCCGAAAGCTTCAGATTGTCAACCCGAGGTTCGGCACCACATTCACAACCGGAGTCAAACTTAATATTGATCTGCATTCAAAAAACAAATCGACTTTTTGAAGGCGGTCAAAGCAAAGGAGAATTACATGGCAGAGACGAAAACCATATTGGGCTGCGTTAGAGCCGGTGTCGAACCAGGCTGCATCCTCCTCGTGACGTCAGAGAAGAAGGAGTACAGCCTTCACGGGGCATCTCTCCCCGAGCTTGGTAAAGGCCTAGGTGTGTCTGTCACTGGCACAGAAGGCGGCGTGTCGCATTGCTTAAGCGGTATTCCTTTTCAAGTTCATTCTTGGGATTGGACCAGAGAGAACTGTCCCAAGTAATCTCGGTCGATTGATCGAGGCTGTACGCCGGTTAGTCAGCTAAGTAAACGTTCCGGTTTCACAATGTGAGAGGTTTCCTTCGGCCCAACATGAATCTCAGTTGTTTGGAGAAAACAAAATGGATAGCTTGGAATTCTTCCTTGACAAGCACAAAGATGAACTGAAAATCGCCAATACCATCGGCTCTCCAGAGTTCCAGTCAACCGATGATAACTCGTTATGTGGAATCCTCTTGAGCGCAGACGAGTCACGTATTGCTATTGGACATCTGGGCAGGAAGTTTCTTATCTCTCGAGAAGATGTTCTCAGTGTTGATGATGCACCTCCAGGTACAGCTAACACCATGGGACAGGGCGTACCTGTTTTGCTGAGGCTGAAGCAGACTACGACGCTTCTTCTCGAAACAAAGATCCCCTTTTCGCAGCTATCGCTAGGTGCTCCGTTCGCTCTCGCGTGTCCCTCGCAGATCAGTCCTGAGCCAGTTTCGCCATACTCAGATAGGGAACTGCAATGGCGGTCTGAGCGAGGGATTGAGACGGCATCTCCCTTGGCGCCGGTATCTTTCACTACAGTGTGGTCGCCGATATCCAGTACAGTTAGCTCCGCATCTTATTCGGGAGGCCGACAAGACGACAGTCACGGCGATGCTGGTTTTGACGGTTCTCGAGGCGATGGTTACAAAGGCGATGACTGAAACAAGCAAGGTTCTTATCGTCGCAGCTAAGGATGATTTGCATGCGATCGCCGTTGCAGAACAAATCAGCGCTTTGGGACACCAGTGCTACATCTTGGACACCGCAACGTTTCCTTCTGAATGGTCTCTGACCACGCGTATTGTCGATCACAGTATTACGGCCATACTCACGAACGAGACTTCCGGAATCGTCATTTCCCTCCATGAGTTGACTAGCGTATGGTGGAGAAGACCAGCCAAGCCTGAACTCTCCACTCTGATGCATCATCCAAGTTATGTTGAGTTTGTGACATCAGAATGTGATCAAGCTCTCTTGGGTACGTTAATAGCGCTCGGCACGAATTTTCTGAATCCTGTTCATCTTAGTCGCGCAGCCTCTCGTAAGCTACCTCAGCTCGTTGCGGCTAATACCCTTGGAATGCAATCCCCAATCACTCTCGTGACGACGAGCCCCACAGACGCTTCTTGCTTCGCTGAAAGCAGGAACATGGATATCATTTACAAGACCTTCACGGGATGTGACTTCGGCTTCTACGAAACGAGGAAAATAACATCTGCAAACCTCTCGGATTTATGGAGGCTCAGAGTATGCCCAACGATCTTTCAAGAGCATATTGCGGGCGACTATGATTTGAGAGTCACCATTGTCGGATCTGAGATATTTGCCGCGCGTTTGCTGTTCCATGAAGGTCGCCATCTCGTAGATAGTCGCGTCGAAAGAGTTCCCGTCGAAAGAACTGAGCTTCCAGGCGAGCTAGTGGCTCAGCTCTCGAAATTGGTAAGATGCTTCGGCTTGAGGTACGCCGCTATTGATATGCGCTTTAGCGAGCGCACAGGCTACACCTTCTTCGAGCTCAATCCAGAGGGTCAATACCTCTGGATTGAAATAGAGACCGGAATGCCAATCTCTGAAGCCATTGCGCGCAGTCTAATCACGCCCCACAACAGCCTATGCGATACATGTTGAGTTATTCACTCAGCCCTTCAGGAAGGCATAAATCCCCGATGGGCACGAATCTCCAGCCGTAGTTCTTCCCGGAGCACCTTGCTCTTCTTGAGGCGCTTGAAGAACTCTTCGAGGACGCTGACCACAATAGCATACACGCTGACGCCTTCGGCCCATTCCTTGAGCTTTAGTCGAGCTTCTGCGCTGACGTGGAGGAGATGAGGGTTGGAAAGCTCCATGCCGACCTTGCGGGTCTGCTGACTTCAACCGTTTCGCGCTCAACGTGGCTCAAAGCAAAAAGAACGATACGGCATCTTCATCTGGCCCTGGGCGCGGCTTCGCCGCATGAGTTGATTTCTAAAAACATGTGGATGGGTCGATATTGCCGAGGTTGAAACCCCGGCCTACCGGGCTGTGGCCTCTCCGTGCGACGAAAGCAACCGCAGGTCCTTCGACTCCGCTGCGCTTTGCTCAGGATGACAGGTTTAAGAGAGTCATTGAAAGCAACAGCAGGTCCTTCGACTCCCTTCGCTGCGCTTCGGTCGCTCAGGATGACAAGCCATTTTGGGTTGCTCAGGATGACAGGTTTACGAGAGTCATTAAAAGCTACAAGCAGGTCCTTCGACTCCCTTCGCTGCGCTACGGTCGCTCAGGATGACAAGCCATTTTGGGTCGCTCAGGATGACAGGTTTACGAGAGTCATTGAAAGCAACAGCAGGTCCCCTTCGACGTTGCTCAGGGCAGGCTCCGACTCCCTTCGCTGCGCTTCGGTCGCTCAGGATGACAAGCCATTTTGGGTCGCTCAGGATGACAGGTTTAAGAGAGTCATTGAAAGCAACAGCAGGTCCCCTTCGATGTTGCTCAGGGCAGGCTCCGACTCCCTTCGCTGCGCTTCGGTCGCTCAGGATGACAAGCCATTTTGGGTCGCTCAGGATGACAGGTTTAAGAGAGTCTCAAAAGCAACAGCAGGTCCTTCGACTCCCTTCGCTGCGCTTCGGTCGCTCAGGATGACAAGCCATTATGGGTTGCTCGGGATGACGGCGAGGGCGGGACGCCCAGTGGTTCATGGTATCCCACCCTTCGCAGAGAGCGCGAAGGATGGGGCACCCGGAATTTCTGGTTCTGCCGATCGCCCGGAGCACTCCGGATGGAGTAAGCTACAGCCATGCCATCCATGAATCAAGGTTCCATCCATCTCTGCCGCATTGCGGGCGTTGACCTCTACCTGCATTGGACGTGGTTTCTCATCGCCGTCATTGAAATCCAGAACCGGTCGGGCCGGTACTCCTCTGTCACATGGAATGTTTTGGAGTATCTGGCGCTGTTTTTGATTGTGCTGACGCATGAGTTTGGGCACGCGCTGGCTTGCCGGCAAGTGGGCGGGACGGCCAACCGCATCCTGCTGTGGCCCTTCGGCGGGGTGGCGTATGTCGATCCGCCGCAACGGCCGGGGGCTACGCTGTGGAGCATTGCGGCGGGGCCGCTGGTGAACGTGGCGCTTTTCCCGATTCTGTTTGCGGCGTATTGGCTGAGCAAGTCGGCGGGATGGGCGCAGACGATGCCCGATGTCTACCGCTTTCTGCGGGCGGTCCTGGGCATTGACATTGGGCTGTTCGTCTTCAACATTCTGCCCATCTACCCGCTGGACGGAGGGCAGATTCTTCGCTCCCTGCTGTGGTTTCCGCTGGGACGCGCGCGCAGCCTGATGGTGGCCACGGTTATCGGGATTGTGGGAATTGTGGGATTTTTCGGGCTGGCCGTGTTGACGGGTTCCATGTGGCTGGGAGCGATTGGCGTCTTCATGCTGATGAATTGCTGGGGCGGATTGCGGCAGGCGCAGGCGCTGCTGCGGCTGGCGAAATTGCCACGCCGGAAGGGCTTTGCCTGTCCAAGCTGCCGGACGGCGCCGCTGCTGGGAGAGAGATGGAAGTGCGCGCAATGCGGGCAGCTATTCGACACCTTCCTGACGGGAGCCGTTTGTCCGCACTGCGGGGCGCAATATGCCACCACGATGTGCGGAGACTGCGGCAAATCGTATCCCATGAGCGAATGGATCGATCGCTCCCAAGCGGGCCTTGGCGTGGTGAACGGCGGTTTTCCGGCAAATTAGCGACAGCTTTGCCGGCTCTGTGCGGATCAATGCGCGTGGATGGTCTCGTTGCCGAGGATGCGGTAGAGGGTGGAACGGCTGATGCAGAGCTGGCGGGCGGCGCGCAGCTTGTTGCCGCGGTTGAGGTCGAGGACGTATTGCACATGATGCTGGACGACGGCGTCGAGATTGAGGCTGTCGGGGCGCATCATGGGCTGCTGCATTTCCTGAGAGGTTTCCAGGCCGCTGGGCAGGGCCAGGTCGTCGGGGCGGATGATGCCGTTGACGGCTTCGAGGAGCGCGGTTTCGAGGACGGCGGCTAGCTCGCGCACGTTTCCGGGCCAGTTGTGCTGCAAGAGGCGGGCGAGCGAACCGGGGCCGAGAATCACAGGGCGCTGCTGATAGAGGCGGCAGATACGGTCGAGCAGCGACTGGGCGAGGGGGGAGATGTCTTCGCGGCGCTGGCGGAGCGGGGGAATGGCAAAGCGGACGGCGGTGAGGCGGAAGGCCAGATCGGGCAGCAAGAGGCCCTGCGCGGCCATCTGGCGCAGCGAGGTTTGCGAGGAGGCGATCAAAACGAAGCGGCCCGGCGGACGGTCTTGCAGCGATTTGAGTACGCTGAGCAGCAGACCCTGGCCGGGAGGGGCGAGCAGGTCCACGCGATCGAGATAGGTGCAGCCGGCGAGGGTAGCGGGATCGGCGTCGGCGGCCAGCCATTCGCGGGCGTCGCGGCGCTGGAAGGTGGTGGAGGCCAGCGGAGAGCGGCTGAAGAGATAGCGGGCCAGGGTATGCTTGCCGGCGCCGTGTTCGCCCTCGATCGCCGCCACTTGCACGTGGGGCGCAGCCATCTCGGCCTGCATCAGCAACTTGCGCCAGGCCGCACTGACTCCCACCGGCCGGGCTTCCGAGGATGATTCCACTTCCACCAGGGTCAGGCGGGAGGCCGAGGTCTGGGGCACGGGTTGGTACCGAGCGGCGCTGTACATGGCTCTCAACGTGCCTCGTCTCCATGGCCAAAACGACAATTGCGAGGCCACCATTGGTTATATCGGCACGCGGCGAAAAAACATGAGCCGGAAAGACTTAGTATCCTTCCGGCTCAGGCAGGGGCGGATTGGAGGCTCTGTTTCGGTTGGCTTGTCGCACTCAGCGGTGGCGCTTGGAGGGCTCGTCGGAGTAGATTTGACCGTCGCGGATATGGACAACGCGATGGGCATATTCGGCGATATCGGGCTCGTGGGTGACCAGGACAATAGTATTGCCGTTGGCGTGCAGAGTGTCAAAGAGGGCCATGATCTCCAGGCCGGTCTTGGAGTCCAGGTTGCCGGTGGGCTCGTCGGCGAGGATGATGGAGGGGCGGTTGACCAGGGCGCGGGCGACGGCGACGCGCTGCCGCTGACCGCCGGAGAGTTCATTGGGCTTGTGGTACATGCGGGACTCGAGGCCGACGTCGGCGAGCGATTCCTTGGCCCGGGCAATGCGCTCGGCGGATGGAGTGCCGTTGTAGATGAGCGGCAGCTCGACGTTGTGCAGGGCGGTGGCGCGGGCGAGCAGGTTGAAGGTCTGGAAGACGAAGCCGATCTCCTTGTTGCGGATGCGGGCCAACTGGTCGTCGTCCAGATCGCTGACCAACTGGCCGTTTAGCCAATATTTTCCCTTGGAGGGCGTATCCAGGCAGCCGATCAGGTTCATCAGCGTGGACTTGCCGGAGCCGGAGGGGCCCATGATGGCGACATACTCGTTGTGGCGGATGCGCAGATTGACGCCGCGGAGGGCCTGCACCTGCTGTTCGGAGCCCATATCGTAGGTGCGCCACAGATCCTCGACGACAATCATCTCGCCGTTGGGCGGAGCCGCGGGCTGTTCAACTACATCGGTAACGGTGTCGAATAAAGCCATTCGCGTGTCATCCTTTGTCAGGGCCTGTTCCTCAAGACCCAGAGATGAGTATTAAGGTTGATCAACATACCCTCAGGGGCTAAAGCCCGACATTTATTTTGTTGCACTTGCGGCCCGACTGAAGTCGTGCCCTTGTACAAAACAGATCTGCAATCGAGTTTTTCCGCAGCCTGTAAAGTCGTGCCCTTGCAAAACCTTGGCTGAAGCAGATATCTCAGAAACGCCCATCTGCCTTCTACCCAATATTAACTTCCGCTCGAACCTGGCGCGGCCGGTTTCTCCTTGTCCCGCTTGACCAACGCGCTGTTTTTGAGGGAGCGCAGCGTCTTGTAGGGACCGATGACGATCTCGTCGCCCTCTTTCAGGCCGGTGAGGGCCTCGATGTCGGTGGTGCCGGTGATGCCGGTGGTGACGGGAACGAAGCGTGCGCGCAGCTTGCCGGATTTGCTCTCCAGGACAAAGACGCCCTGCTGCGGCGCCGCCTTGACGGCGGCGGAGGTCGAGGCAGCATGCACGCCGCCCTTGGCTTTGTCGTCATCGGGGTTGTACATGGTGAGGGCCTGAATGGGCAGCGACAGCACGTTGGTTTTGTGCGCCGTGGTAATCTTGGCAGTGGTGCTGAGTCCGGGGCGCAGTTCGTTGGAAGGCTGATCAAGCGTGATCACGACCTTGAAGTCCTTGGCCTCCTCGGTGCCGGAGGTGGAAGTCGAGGTGGCCTGGCCAGTGGAGCGGAGCAGCGCCTGATCGCCCACCAGCGTTACATGACCCTTGAAGACCTTGCCGGGCATTGCGTCCACGCTGACGTCGGCCGACTGGCCGATCTGAACGTTAACGATGTCGGTTTCGTCCACCTTGATCTCGGCGGTGATCACGCTCATATCCGCCAGGGTCATCAGGGTCGCGCCCTCGGTTCCCTGGATTCCGGTGACCACCGTTTCGCCCTCGCGCACCGGCATATTGGTCACAATGCCGTCAAAGGGAGCGACGGCGATGGTCTTGTCGAGCAGATCCTGGTTAACGCGCAGGTTGGCGACTTGTGTCTGCATATGGCCGCGGGCGGAATCGGTGTTGGCTTTGGCCTGGTTGAGGCCCGCCACGGCCTGGGCCAAAGAGGCCACGTCGAGGTCGTAGGCCGCCTTCTTGGCGTCGTAATCCTGCTTGGCCAGGATGCCGTCCTTATAAAGGCTCTGGGCGCGATCCCAATCCAGCTGTTTCTGCTCCAGGTCGGCCTTGGCGTGCTCGACGTTGGCTTCGGCGGTTTTTTCGGCGGCAATATAGGAGGCAATGTCCGTCTTGGCGGCGGCAATGGCGGCTTCCTGGCCATTCACATTGGCCTCTTGCTGCACATTCTCGAAGGTAGCCACGGTCTGGCCCTTCTTGACCATGTCCCCTTCCTTCACGTAGAAGTGGGTGATGCGGCCAAAGGAAGTGGCGCCCACATTCATGTAGGTCTTGGGCTTGATCTGGCCGGTGCCGCTGACCACCGTGGTCAGCTCCTGGCGCGCGATCCTGGCGGTCAGAACCTTGGTGTAGCCGGACTGCTGCCTCCAAATGAAGACAATGACGAGTGCGGTAACGACCACAACGGCGGAAACGATCAAAAGTATTTTCTTCATGCGAGGCGGGTGCTCCAGGTCTCTCCGATTTCAGTGTACGCAAATGCAGCCCGCTCAGTTCCCCAAGGCTGCCCCATCCGGTTTGCGCCTGCGCGATTTTCCTCTGCCGCAGGCACCCCCGTTCACACACCCCGTGCCAACGGAACGGAATCGCTGCCCGCGCCAGAAAAACCATGCGGTCGAGCAAATGCGCTTGTTTCTTTGACGCGATAGCGGTCCGGCTGGTCTCAAAAACCTGTTTTCCGCCGGGCGTAATTGCCGTCTTACAGCCCGTTTCCTGCTTACCTCGGCCGTGCTTAGGCGTCCAACCGGCATCCAACTTCCCGCGGATTCTTGCCCAGCCCTATTGGAACCCGTAGAATGGAGGATTGCAGGAGTCATCAAGGCAAATGACGCTTAATCGTTCTCATCTTTTCATCGTCGCGCTAGTTTGCGGCTTGGTCTTTCTTCCCACCGCCGGCCTCCGTGCACAGCAGACGGGCAACCCGCCCGCATCGCCGCCGGCCCAGGCACAACCCCCGGCCCCGGATCAGGGAGCGGGCCAGGATGTGGACCCGCTCAAGCGCGAGCGCTCCGACAAGGAGAAGATTGCCGCGCAGCATGCCGTCCGCCAGGAGATCAAGGGCGCCTACAAGACCTGGCTGGAACAGGATGTGCCCTACATCATCACCGACGAGGAGCGCAAGGCCTTCAAAGCTCTGGGCAATGATGAGGAGCGCGAGGCGTTCATCGAGCAGTTCTGGCTGCGTCGCAACCCCAATCCGGATTCACCGGAGAACGAGTTCCGCGAAGAGCACTACCGGCGCATCGCCTACGCCAACGAGCACTTTGCCGCCGGCAAGCCGGGTTGGAAGACCGACCGCGGCCACATCTACATCTCCTACGGCAAGCCGGACGAGATCACCTCCCACCCCTCCGGCGGCAGCTATAACCGGCCCGCGGATGAGGGCGGGGGTCAAACCGATACATTCCCCTTCGAGGTCTGGCGCTACCGGTATCTGGAGGGCATCGGCGAGAATGTCGATCTGGAGTTTGTGGATACCTGCCAATGCGGCGACTACCACTTCACCATCGACCGCGGCGAAAAGGACGCGCTGGCGAAAGTTCCCAACGCCGGCTTGACCCAGGAAGAGGCGATGGGCAAAGCCAAGAAGAGCGACCGCTTCGCGGGCAACCTCGAAACCATTGGCGCCGGCTCGAGGTCGAGCACCAACCAGTCCAAGCAATTCGACCGCATTGAGCTGATGGCCAAGATCTTTGCTCCGCCGCCGGTGCAGTTCCACGACCTGGACGCCTTCATGACCGAACACAAGCTGTTCTCCGGCCCCATCTTTCCTTTTGACGTGCGCACCGACTTCGTCAAGGTGACTGAAAGCACGGTGCTGGTGCCGATCACCATCCAGATGAAGAACCGCGACATGACCTTTGTCACCAAGGACGGCGTCTCCAAGGGTGTGGTCAATATCCTTGGCAAGGTGACCACCATCATGCACAAGACGGTGCAGACCTTCGAGGACACCGTCCAGGTTGAGGAGCCCTCCGAGTTGCTGGAAAAAAGCCTCGACCGCCAGTCGGTCTACTGGAAGGCCCTGCCTCTGCTGCCCGGCCTCTACCGGCTGGATATCGCCATCAAGGACGTGAACAACCCGGACCACATGGGTTACTACGGCCGCGGCATCGAGGTGCCCACTTATCACGACGAGAAGCTGGGCACATCCTCGCTGATTCTGGCCGACGAGATGAACACCGTTTCTTCGCGCGAGATCGGAAGCGGCAATTTCATTATCGGCAACACCTTCATCCGGCCTCGTGTGAGCAGCAGCCTCAAGCCGAACGCCCCGGTTACTTTCAAGCGCAGCCAGCAGTTCAGCTTCTGGATGCAGGTCTACAACCTGGGCATCGACGAAGCCACCAAGAGCAATCAGGCCACGGTTACTTACCAGATCGTCAAAACCACGCCCGCAACCGCCAGCGCCGCGGCTGTAGACACCGTGGTCTTTGAAAAACAACTGGATTCCAAGGATCTGGGCGCTCACAGCGACCAGATGACGGTGGAGAAAACGCTGCCGATCTCAGGGCTTGAACCAGGCAAGTACAAGGTGACGATCAAAGTAAATGACGCAATCTCGAAACAAGAGATTGCGCAATCGGCGCCTTTTGTCGTTGAATAGTGAATATCCCCCGCAGCAAGCAGACCGGACGCCAGATTCGGAGCCGTACGGGTGGTTTCGCGGTAATTTTGCCAGGGACGCCGCCAGGTCCTTATCGACAGTGACGACGCGCAGGCTTCATCTCGTTGTTTTTGCGGTGCTGATTGCCCTAGGCGGCAACTCGGTCAGTGGAGCTGCGTCCGGGCCGGATTCAGGCGTGGTGACGGGCCAGGTGCGCGACTCAGCCGGCATTCCACAGATCGGCGCCGAGGTGCAGTTGCTGCGTCCCGATCTCAGTGTCATTGCCAGCGTCTATACCGACGCGAGCGGCCGCTACCGCATCGCCTCGATTTTGCCCGGCCGCTATGCGGTCAAGGCCATGGGCGCCTGGTTTCTTCCCTCCCTGCGCGAGAATGTCCGTGTGCGCACGAACACCGTCATCAACCTCACACTGAACAGCCTGTACGAGGCGATGCAGTGGCTGCCGGCTGAGCCGCGCACGGGCAACGTCCAGAAGGACGACTGGGCGTGGACGCTGCGCTCGGCCGCCAATCGGCCTCTTTTGCGCTGGCTGGAGGATGGTCCTCTGGTGGTCGTCTCCGAGGACGGCGCTCATTCCCGGCTGAAGGCCCGCCTGGTGGCCACCGGCCAGGAAGGCGCATTCGGCGAGAACGGCGAGCGCATTACTGCCGCGGTCGAAGAAACGCCGTCCTACAGCCGCGAACTGCTGGCCAGCGTTGATTTTGCTCCCGACTCGGATGCCGGCGTAGAGTCCATGCTCGGCTTCCGGCAGGATATGGGCTTCGCCGGCTCTGTGCAGTCGGTAGTCACCGTCGCCCTGCACCCGGAGATGGAAGCCGGCAGCGGCGAAGGGCTGGACGAAGCCGCTCTCCGCAGTTGGGAGACGATCCAACTGGGGGACGAATTCGAGGTCGAAGCGGGCTCCGATGAGGTGCTCGCCCGGCTCTCCGGGCCTTCCCCGGAGACCATCGCCAGGCTACAGCCCTTTGCCTCCGCGGGCTGGCACGGCGGCTACTCGACGATTCGATATCGCATGGCCACGCTGCTGCCCGGCGCTACGGATTCCGAGGAGACCGAGGCCCGCTCGTGGCTGCCCGCGCTCTCCGCCCGCAACGGCGCTCTGGACCTCGAGCACGGAATGCATCAGGAACTCGGCTGGGAACGGAGCACGGACCGCACCGGCATCGCCGTGCTGGTCTTCGACGACCGCATCGACAATCCGGTCCTCGAGGCCATGAGCCGCTTTGCGGCGGGCGATTCTGAGGCCGCCAGTGTGCTTCTGGACCCGTCCAGCGGCCTGTTCCACGCGGCCGGACCGCGCTTCACCACCGCCGGAATCGAGGCCAGCTTCGAGCGTAATTTGCCTGGAGGCAATCATGCCCGACTCAGCTACGCCAACGGCGATGCTCTGGTCCTCCCTGCCTTGCCTCTGTCCCTGTCGCTAGCGCAGGCGCTTGCCGGCGTCCATCCCCGCCGCGCCCAGGCCTACTCGCTTTCGCTCTCCGGCACCCTCGACGGCAGCGGAACCCGCTGGCGGGCCAGCTATCGCTGGCAACCGGAAGATTCCGTCACGCAGGTTGCCCTTTTCGCGGATGAGGCCGCCGCGCCTTGGCTCAACCTGCATCTGCGCCAGCCCATCCATCTGCGTCGCGGCAGCTTCGAGGCTATTCTCGATCTGCGCAACCTGCTGGCGGAGGGCTACCGCCCCTATCTGTTAAGCGACGGCTCGCTGGTGATCTTCGCCCAGCAGCAGCGCAGCCTCCGCGCCGGCCTGGCCTTCAACTTCTAGGCGCTGGTCCCGCCGCCTACGCGTTTTGAAACCGCCCTCTTCCTGTGCTATATTCTTCTAGAGCAGGCAGGTGATCCCTGTCTGCTCAAACCGTGTGAAAGCCTTCCACCGCGCGGTTTTTTCCGGTAGTCTGGACGCGTAGCTCAACTGGCAGAGCATTCGGCTCTTAACCGACAGGTTGTAGGTTCGATTCCTACCGCGTCCACCAAATAATCAATAACTTAGCTCGATTCGCGCTCTGCTTGCGCTCCTTTTCTCTGGAATGCACGTTCAGCGACTCTTCTAGTGCGCCGGCTCCTGTTGTTACGCGAGATCCATTTGCAGATGGTGTGCGCCTCGCCCTTCGACTTCCGCAACTGCGTACGCGGCAATCGCCTGATCGTGTGTTGAGGAACGAAGCTTGTGATCCACACGCCGACATTGGCAATCAACTCGCATTTTCCGCGCCAGGCGACTTGCATTTGCTCCGGGCCATTTTCGACGGGCAGCCGACTGAGCTTGTCCATCTGCGTCGCCGGGCGTTACACTAATCGCGATTCTCCACTTCAGGGTTGCTATGTTCTCTGTTCGACAGTGGATGGCTGTGCTGGCTGACCGCTACCGGCGAAAGTGAGTTTCTATGCCTGATGCAATCAAAGCGAACCGCCCCGCCGCCGACCGGCGCGAGATACGCGTTTTTATTTCCTCGACCTTCCGCGATATGCAGGAGGAGCGCGAGGAGCTGGTCAAACAGATCTTCCCGCAACTGCGCCGCCTGTGCGAGAGCCGCGGCGTCACCTGGGGCGAGGTGGACCTGCGCTGGGGCGTACCGGACGAGGCCAAGGCTGAAGGCAAGGTTCTGCCCCTCTGCCTCCAGGAGATCGAGCACTGTAGGCCGTACTTCATCGGCCTGCTGGGCGAGCGCTACGGCTGGGTGCCGGAGGAGATTCCGGAAGCGCTCTTCGAGACGCAGCCCTGGCTCAGGGAGCATCTCCACAAGTCCGTTACGGCCCTCGAAATCCTGCACGGTGTGTTGCTTGACCCGGAGATGGAAAAGCACGCCTTCTTCTACTTCCGCGATCCGGCCTATGCCGCCGCGCATCCCGGCTTTACCGAAGAGAATCCCGCCCGGCGCCAGCAGCTCGAGGTATTGAAGGACGATATCCGCCGCAGCAGCTTTCCGGTCAAGGAACCATTCGCCACACCCAAGCAGTTAGGCGAGTGGGTGCTGCACGACCTGACCGCAGTGATTGAACGCCTCTATCCCGAGACGCAAATCCCCACCGAATTGGATCGCGCCGCCCTCGATCATGAGGCATATTCTGCCAGCCGGCGCACGGTCTACATCGGCCGTGACGAGTACATGACTCGGCTCAACGCCCACGCCGCGGGCGATGGGCCGCCGCTGGTGATCATGGGCGAGTCGGGCGGGGGCAAGTCGGCGCTCGTGGCCAATTGGACCCATCACTGGAGCCAGCAGCACCCGGAGACGCCGGTGCTGGTTCACTTCATCGGCGCCGCGCCCGACAGCGCCAACTGGATGGCGATGCTGCGGCGGTTGCTGAGCGAGTTTCAGCGCAAATTCGGCATCCAGATCGAGATTCCCGACCAGCCCGATGCGTTGCGCATGACCTTTGCCAACGCGCTCAGCTTGGTGGCAGCGCGCGGGCGGCTGGTGCTGGCGCTCGACGCGCTCAACCAGATTGAAGACCGCGACGGCGCGCCGGATTTGGTCTGGCTGCCGCCGATGATTCCGGACAACGTACGGTTGATTGTCTCCACGCTCCCCGGCCGCTCCAGGGAGGAACTGAAGAAGCGCGAATGGCCGGTGATGGCCGTGGAGCCGCTCACCGTTCCCGAACGCGAAGAGCTGATTGACAAGTACTTGAAACGTTACGCCAAGACGTTGAGTCCAGGACCTGCGCACCGCATCACCGCCGCGCCGCAAACGGGCAATAGCCTTTTTCTCAGCACATTGCTGAACGAACTGCGCCAATTCGGCAGCTATGAGCAACTTGATCAGCGCATCGACTGGTATCTGCAAGCGGCGAATCCGGTTGAACTCTATCGCAAGGTAGTTCAACGCTGGGAGCAGGATTACGGCCAGCCTGAACAGGCAGATGCAGACGCAGTCAGAGGGAGTCTGGCTCAACGGATTTGGGGTGCTTTGCACGCCAAGTCCAAACCGGCGCACACAAGTGTCGTCCAGAAAAGCCTTGAGCGCCTGTGGGCGGCGCGGCGGGGACTTTCCGAGTCGGAGTTGCTTGAATCGCTGGGCATGGCAGGCTCGCCGCTGCCCCGCGCGCTTTGGAGTCCGCTGTACCTCGCAGCCGGTGACGCTTTAGTGAATCGGGGCGGTCTGTTGACCTTCGCGCACGACTTCCTGCGCGAGGCTGTCCGCGAAGCGTACCTGCCCAGCAAAGCCCACGAGCAGGCCGCACACCACACATTGGCCACATACTTTGAGGCGCAGCAGCAAGGCCCGCGTCCACTGGATGAACTCCCCTGGCAGTGGCAGGAGGCCGGTGAATGGCAAAAGCTCGCCGATCTGCTGGCTGCTGCCGCCGTCTTCGAAGCGCTGTGGGGGAAGAACCAGTTTGAAGTCAAGACCTACTGGACGCAGATTCAGAGTCACTCGAGCCTGCGCATGGAGCGGGTCTACGAGTCCGTGATGCAAAACCCCACGCGCGATGCGTATCACGCCTGGCGCATCGGCATGCTGCTCGCAGACACCGGCAAACCTGAGGCCGCGCTGCGCCTTCGCGCGGGCCTTGTGGATCACTACAGGGCGCGGGGCGACCGTGCGAGCCTCCAGGGCGCGCTTGGCAACCAGGCGTTGATCCTCAAGGCTCGCGGCGATCTGGACGGCGCGATGGCACTGCACAAGGAAGAGGAGCGCATCTGTCGGGAACTGGGCAACAAGGATGGGCTGCAATTTTCGCTTGGCAACCAGGCTGCGATCCTCTACGTTCGCGGCGACCTGGATGGCGCGATGGCGCTGAACAAGGAAGTGGAGCGCATCTGCCGGGAACTGGGCAACAAGGATGTGCTGCAACGCACGCTGGGCAGCCAGGCGGGGATACTCTACGCTCGCGGCGACCTGGATGGCGCGATGGCGCTTTACAAGGACCAGGAGCGCATCTGCCGGGAACTGGGCAACAAGGATGGGCTGCAAGAGTCGCTGGGCAACCAGGCATTGATCCTCTATGCTCGCGACGACCTGGACGGCGCCATGGCGCTGCACAAGGGAAAGGAGCGCATCTGCCGGGAACTGGGCAACAAGGATGGGCTGCAAGTCTCGCTGTGCAACCAGGCGGCGATCCTCAAGGATTGCGGCGACCTGGACGGCGCCATGGCGCTGATGAAGGAACAGGAGCGCATCTGCCGGGAACTGGGCAACAAGGATGGGCTTCAGATCTCGCTGGGCAACCAGGCGTTGATCCTCCAGGATCGTGGCGAGCTGGACGGCGCCATGGCATTGCTCAAGGAACAGGAGCGCATCTGCCGGGAGCTGGGCAAAAAGGATTCGCTTCAGATCTCAATGGGCAACCAGGCGTTGATCCTCAAGGCTCGCGGCGACCTGGACGGCGCGATGGCGCTTTATAAAGAGCAGGAGCGCATCTGCCGGGAGCTGGGCAATCCGAAAGGTTTGTCGATCTCCTTGGCGAATCAGGCAAACCTGCTGAAACGTCTCCCCGGCCGGCGAGGCGAGGCGCGACGCCTCGCGGAGGAGGCTCTCCGCATCGCCACCCGCCACGGCTACCAGCAACTCATAACCGGAATCCAGCGCATCCGCGACTCCATTCCGGCCGAGTAAGTGCAAACCTCTTTGCTTGCGAAGGTGAGCGTGATGACTTCCATCTTTCTTCTACGCACGGGAGGCCGGTGGGCGTTTGTTGGGCGGCTGCATGCCGACCTGTCCAGCGTCGGTGTCGACGTGGGTTTTGACCGCGTCTGCCTGCCCTTGTTGTCTTGCCTGGAGTCTGAGGTATACCACCCTAGCCGCAAAATACCACCCCACGGACGAAGACCTGTCCGTGGGGATCCCGAAAACGCGGCGAGGGTGGGTACCCGGAATTGTCTCTTGCCTTCGCCTAGAACATATTCCAGAGCGACTGGTTGTAAACCTCGTGGTGGAACTGCACTTCGCAGCCCTTGACGACGGTGCCCAGCTCGCGCGGGCAGCGGTTGGCCGCGGCCAGCTTCAGCTCGGCGTAGCGGCCCTGCACGTCTTCGCCCAGAATCGTTTTGATCCAGGCCGATGACTCGAAGTCCGCGATGGCCTTCTGGATGTTGTCGGGCAGATAGCGTCCGCCGGCGCGCAGATTCTCTGCCTTGGAGATCTCGCCGTCGAGGCCGGTCTTGAAGATGCCGTAGAGCGCGAGGTAGGGGTTGGCGTCCGGGGCCACGGCGCGAACTTCGGTGCGCATGGAGCGGTGGTTGCCGATGGGAACGCGAATCATGGCGCCGCGATCCACGGCCGAGGCGCGAATCTGGTTGGGAGCCTCGAAGTGTGGATCAAGACGGCGATAGGCGTTCACGCTGGAGTTGAAGATCAGGCACAGGTCCAGCGCGCTGGTCAGGATGCGATCCAGGAAGTTCCAGCCGAAGGTATCCAACTGCTCTTCGCCTTTCTCGTTCCAGAAGAGGTTGGTCTTGCCCTTGGAGACCGAGACGTTGGTGTGCATGCCGCTGCCGTTGATGCCGACCACCGGCTTGGGCAGGTAACAGGCCGTGAAGCCCATGTTGTTGGCGATCTGGCGGGTGAGCAGCTTGTAGAGCTGAATCTGGTCGGCCGCGCCCACCGCTTCAGCGTAGCTGTAGTTGATCTCGAACTGGCTGGGGGCGACTTCCGGGTGATCCTTTTCGTTTTGGAAGCCCATGGCGCGCTGCACCTCGGCGGAGGTGTCGATGAACTGGCGCAGCGGATCGAGCGGCAGCGAATGATAGTAGCCGCCGGTGGAGATGAACTCGAACTTGCCCGTCTGGTGATAGGTGCGCTCGGCGTCCTTGCCGGCAAAGACGAAGCCCTCGATCTCGCTGGCCGAATTGAGTGTATAACCGTGGAGCTTGTGCTGCTGGTCGGCGTAGCCCTTGAGCACGCCGCGCAGGTCGCCGGAGTAGGGGGTCCCGTCCTTGTCGATGACGTTGCCGAAGACCAGTATCTTGCCGGTGCCGAAGACGTCGGCGGGCACCCAGTAGAAGGCGCTCCAGTCAATTCCAAGTCTCAGGTCGCTCTCCTTCTGGGCCGTGAAGCCGCGGATGGAGGAGCCGTCGAAGGTCAGGTTCTCGTGCGAGCCGAGGATGAACTTCTTGTCGTAGTCGAGCAGGTGGAGGCGGCCTTCCAGGTCGGTGAAGAGTACGGTTACGGCCTTGATCCGCTTCTCATCGGTCAGATACTTCAGCCGCTTCTCGCGAATCTCATGGGCCGCCACGCGATTGGCGCGTTCGGCTTTGGCTTCCAGGTTGAGCTCTTCCAGCTGCTCATAGGACAGAGCTAGAAAGTTGCGGTAGTCAGTGGGCATGGATCTCCTTGTGGATTTGGATTCAGGTAAAGGGGTTTGCTTCATTTTAACTTTTGCTTCATTTTAATTATAAAGTCTGCGGCGGGAGCATGTGAGAATCGGCTTGGAATCCTTACCACAATGCGAATGAGCCCGTATTTACTGTGTTTTCCACAGAAAGACGCCTGTTATTTCCGGCACAGCGAAAAATCTTTATGGGTTCCTTATACCGTGGAAGAGTCGTCGACTATAATCTAGCCATCCTCTCGATCATACCGCGTTGTTCCTGCATCGCCCCTAGCCCGAAGCAGCCAACCGGGAGGCAAATCATCTAGGAGATTGGACCATGCCCAAGAGTGCAACTGACGTCATCAAGCTGGCCAAAGAGACCGGAGCGAAGATTGTCGACCTGAGGTTCATCGATCTTCCCGGCATGTGGCAGCATTTCTCGATCCCGGTCGAAGAGTTGAACGAAGATCTGTTCGACGAAGGCATCGGCTTCGACGGTTCCAGCATCCGAGGCTTTCAACAGATCAACGAAAGCGATATGCTGCTCTTCCCGGACCCGGAGACGGCCTATCTGGACCCCTGCCTGGGGATTCCCACGCTCAGCATCATCTGCGACGTGAAGGATCCGGTCTCGGGCAAGCCATATAGCCGCGATCCGCGCTACATTGTCGCCAAGGCGGAAGCCTACCTGAAGAGCACCGGCATCGCGGATACCAGCTATTGGGGTCCGGAACTGGAGTTTTACATCTTTGACAACGTTCAGTACGACCAGAACGCCTTTACCGGCTACTACCGCATCGACTCCGATGAGGGCATCTGGAACACCGGCCGGGATGAAAAGCCCAATCTCGGCTACAAGTTGCGCCATAAAGAGGGCTACTTCCCGGTGCCGCCCTCCGATCAGCAGCAGGATCTGCGCTCCGAGATCATCATGAATATGATGAAGGTCGGCATTCCCATTGAAGTCCACCATCACGAAGTGGGCACCGCCGGCCAGGGTGAGATCGACATGCGCTTCTCGCCTCTCAAGAAGATGGCCGACAACGTGATGTATTACAAGTACATCCTGCGCAACACGGTACGGAAGCATGGCAAGGTGGCCACCTTCATGCCCAAGCCGCTCTTCGGCGACAACGGCTCCGGCATGCACGTGCATCAGAGCCTGTGGAAGGGCGACACCAACCTCTTCTTCGATAAGAACGGCTACAGCCTGCTCAGCCAGACCGCTCTGTGGTACATCGGCGGCCTGCTCAAGCACGCTCCCGCGCTACTGGCGCTTTGCGCACCGACGACCAACTCCTATCGCCGCCTGGTGCCGGGCTACGAAGCGCCGGTCAACCTGGCGTTTTCACAGCGCAATCGCTCGGCTGCGGTGCGCATTCCGGTCTACTCCAAGAGTCCCAAGTCCAAGCGCCTGGAATTCCGCTGCCCCGATCCGTCGGCCAACCCCTACCTGTGCTTCGCGGCGCTGCTGATGGCCGGCCTGGACGGTGTCCAGAACAAAATCGACCCGGGCGAGCCGCTGGAAAAGGATCTCTACGAACTGGAGCCGGAGGAGGCCGCCAAGATCAAGAGCACGCCGGGCTCGCTGGCCGAGGTGCTGATCGCGCTGGAACAGGATCACGACTTCCTGCTCAAGGGCGATGTCTTCACCAAGGACCTGATCGATACCTGGATCTCGTACAAGCGGGAACGCGAGCTGGCCCCGGTCAACCTGCGCCCCGTGCCCTACGAGTTCTTCCTGTACTTTGACCTGTAGACCGCTGGAATCTGTGAGTCTGAGTACCTTCTCTTTATTCAGTTCCTGGGCCGATGCCTCTGGTCGGCCCGGGATTTTTTATGCCATTCTGTATCGTAGTATTGGATAAACCATTGTCCTTGATCTCCATCCCGATCACTTCCCCTTTCGGCGCGCTGCGCACGCGCGGCTCCGGATTGCGGGCGCTGCTCTTCATTCTGGAGTGCGCGCTGGGAGTGGTGGCCGTGGTGCTGGTTTCGGCTCTGGCGCATTGGGCGGGGTGGCTGCTGCCGGTGGCCGCTCTGCTGTACCTGCTGATTGTGGTGCCCATCGCCCTGCTCTGCGGATTCTGGCAGGCGGTGATCGTCTCGCTCTCGGCCGTCTTCCTGCACAGCATCTTCATCACGCGCCATGCGCAGGCCAGTTTGGCCGCAGACCCGGCCAACTCGGTTGCCTTGCTGGCCTTTGTGATCGTCGCGCTGGTGGTCAGCCGGCTCTCTTCGCGCGTCAAGGACCACGCACAAGAGGCTGAGTCCTGGGGCGGGCAGATGCACGACCTCTATGAATTCACCCGGCGCACGCTGGAATTGAATCTGCACGTCGAGCCGGGGCCGCAGTTGGCCGAGCTGGTGCATGAAATCTTTTCGCTGGAGGCGGTCGCGGTCTTCGACGCCGACCTGCACCAGGTTTATCAGGCCGGCAATTGGAACGTGGACCCACGCGAGCTGGCGCAGAACGTCTACTACTTCGGCAGTTCGGACGACGATTCGGTCTCCGGCCTGGGGCGGCGTGTCGTCCGCCTGGGGACGGTGCCGGTGGGCAGCCTGGTGGTGCGCGGCGATACCAGCCCGTTGACCAACAACGCCATCGCCTCGCTGATTGCCATCACCTTTGACCGCTACCGCGCCTTTGCCAACGAGAGCCGCATCGAGACCGAACGGCGCACCGAGCAGTTGCGCTCGACGGTTCTGGATTCGCTCGCCCACGCCTACAAAACGCCGCTGACCGCCATTCGCGCGGCCTCGACGGGCCTAGGCGAAATGGGCCATCTCTCGCCCGGACAGGCGGAGCTGGTTGCCCTCATCGATGAGCAGACCGGCCTGCTTGGCAACCTGACGACGCGGCTGCTGACCACCGCGCGCCTGGATGCCGGTGAGGTCAAGATTCACGCCACACCGATCGCCGTTGCGTCGCTGATTGAAGAGGTTGTGGCCAGCCTGCGCGACCGGCTGGCGAGCATGAAGGTGGCCATCGAACTCGAGGACGACGGCCAGGTGGTCTGCTGCGACCGCCAGTTGATGGTGATGCTGCTGACGCAGTACATCGACAACGCCTGCAAGTATTCGCTCTACGGCACCGCCATCACCATTCGCGTGGCGCAGGTCAACGCCGAGGCGATCTTCTCGGTGCACAGCTTCGGCCCGGTGATTCCCATCAACGACCGGGAGAGGATCTTCAACCGCTACTATCGTTCTTCCACGCGCGCCAACCGGGCCAGCGGCACCGGAATCGGCCTCTCGGTGGCCAAGCGCGTGGCTCAGATTCATGGCGGTTATGTTTGGGTTACCAGCGACGAGGTCAAGGGAACAACGTTTTTTGCGGCGATCCCGGCCTCGGCGCGGAAGGAGTGTTCTTGATGAATCAGCCCCCCATTCGCATTCTTGTCGTCGATGATGAATCGGCCATCCGCCGGGCGCTGCGCCCGCCGCTGGTGGAACTCGGCTTTCAGGTGATGGAGGCTTCGCGCGGCGAAGAGGCGCTGCAAACGCTGCGCGGCGGGGTCTTCGACGCGGTGCTGCTCGACGTGAATATGCCCGGCATCGGCGGCATTGAAACGCTGCGCCGCATTCGCGCCTTTGCCCCCCGGCTGCCGATTTTGATGCTGACGGTGCGCGATCAGGAAGAGGATAAGGTGGAGGCGCTGGAACTGGGCGCGGACGACTATGTCACCAAGCCCTTCAGCACGCGCGAGCTGATCGCCCGCATCCGCAGTGCGGTTCGCCGCGTCCGCGCCCCCGCCCGCGCCGAGGACGCGCCCATCGAGATCGGCGAGCTGCGCCTCGATCCGGTCAAGCGCAAAGTCGCCAAGCGCGGCGAGCTGGTGCATCTGACCCGCAAGGAGTTCGACATTCTGCACTGCCTGATGAGCCGCGCCGGCCGCGTGATCACCTACGCCCGTCTGCTGACCGCCGTCTGGGGCGCCGACGCTCGCGAAGAGGTCGAGTACCTGCGTACCTTCGTCCGCCAGTTGCGCAAGAAGATCGAAGACGACCCCGCCAATCCCGTCTATTTGCTGACGGATGTGTACGTGGGCTACCGCTTCGCCGACGCGCAGAGCTTTCTTGGCGAGGAGGCGGAGGGGACGGAGGAGGGCAACGCGCCGGAGGTGACGCCTGATGGAATCTCTTGAGGTATTTCGAAATGTAGTTTCCGGTCATCGGTTGAGGCGCGGGTATCACCGGAAAAGTGGTTGAGGGTGGTGGATGACCGCCTATGCTTCTACAACGAAATATCTAACGCCATGGACATGGAATGCGGACAAAAGGTCTTTGTAATCTTGGACCATCCGGCTCGATCTCCCAACCTTTCAGCGCGTAGGCGGCCTGGATCATCTCCTCGACCGCGTCCATCCGCTCATGCACGGGCCGGCTCTGCCAGTAGCGATACTCGTCGGCCTTCATCTCCTCGAAGCTCGTGTACTTGCGCAGGATCGCATCCATGTTTCCATTGTATCGCTTTGTGATTTGGCGGATTCAACCCTCTACTCGTCGTAATGCAGCAGGCTGAAGACGTCGTACTCCGGGAAGCGCGCGCGGCCCTTGAGGAAGTCGAGCTCGACGGCGAAGGCCAGCCCGGCGATCTCGCCGCCCAGTTCCTTGACCAGCTTAATCGTGGCCTCCATGGTGCCGCCGGTGGCCAGCAGGTCATCGACGAGCACCACGCGCTGGCCGGGCTGGATTGCGTCCATGTGAATCTCCAGCGTGTCCGAGCCGTACTCCAGGTCGTAGGTGACGCGCGCGACAGGCGCGGGCAGCTTGCGCGGCTTGCGCACCGGCACAAAGCCGGCGTTGAGCCGGTAGGCCAAGGCAGGGCCGAAGATGAATCCCCGCGCCTCGATGCCCAGCACCAGGTCGATCTTCTGCTCCAGATAGTGAGCCGCCATGGCGTCGATCATCTTGGCGAAGCCGGTCCTGTCTTTGAGCAGCGTGGTGATGTCATAAAAGAGAATCCCCGGCTTGGGAAAATCGGGCACGGTGCGCACCAGCGCCTTCAGGGCTTCCACGTCGGCGGGCTTGATCTCGTTGGGCATGGGAAGGGAGACTCCTTGATCTGGATTGGTGATTGGCTTCGCTTCAATTATAGCGGGGCTAGCGGAGTTGGCGGGGTTAGCGGAGTTAGCGAGGCTACCAGGCGCCATCGATGCGGAAGGAATCCAGATCCTCGGCTTCGCTCTCGGCGAGTTGATGCTCGACGAGGCGGTCGACGCGGCTTCCGCGCGGACCGCGGCGCAAACTGGCCCGCAGCTCGGCCAGTGTTACCGGAGAGCCCGAGGCCATCACCTCCACCTCGCCCTCTTCGGTGTTGCGCACCCAGCCGCGCAGGTCGCGCAGGCCGGCCTCGCGCTGCACATACCAGCGGAAGCCCACTCCCTGCACACGGCCCTGAATCAGAAAATGAATCACCATCGTTAGTGAGTTTTACAGATGCGCCGCCCAAACGCAACAGGCTGCCGAAGTTCTCGCATCACACCGCCTCCAGCAATTCGTCCAGCCGTTTGAGCGCCCGCCCAATCTCAGCACGCTCCACTGCCGAAGCCTTCCTGAGAGCCCCTTCAAGCGGCCCCTGCTGCAGGTACGGGATACGGTTGCGGACAAAGGCCGCCACCTCCTCCGAGGGATGAATGCGGACAATGCGCCGATCCTCTGTATCGAGTCGGCATTCGATCAACCCGCGCCTTTCCAGCCGTTCCGCAATGCCGCTCACAGTAGAATGCGCCAGGCTCATCTCGCGGCTCAATGCCTTTATACAGATCCCCGGATTGCGCACCACCACAAGCATCGCCGCCTTTTGCGGCACTGTCAGACCGCCTTTTGAGACTTCCGCATCCAGCGGCTTGCGCAGCACCCGCCGGATTCGCGCCAGATGGCGGCCAATCTCCTCCGCCTGCGCCGCAATCTCTTGCCGTTCTCTGTTCTTTCCTGCCAATTGTTCGCCTGCTCGCTGCATCGTTCCGGCAATTGCCGCGCTCTTAGAATATCCCCGGAATCAGTGCCTTCACTCGCTGACGATACTGCGGATAAGCACCTGGAAAGGTCTCCATCATCAGCCGCTCTTCCCAACTCATCTTGATTATCAATCCAATCAGAATGACACACAGCCCCACGAAACCGTGCCATTTCCCCACAGCCAGCGCCGTACCCGCATAGGCAATCAGGATGCCCGAGTAGATGGGATGCCGGGTCACCGCGTAAGGCCCTTTGACGATCAGTTCGTGGTCCTCTTTGACCGTCACCCGTCCGCTCCAGTTGCCCCCCAGCGTCAACCGCGCCCAGATGGCGAAGAGGCAGCCGAGGACCGTCATCGCCATTCCGGCGATCCGCACGACATCATTCTCCGGAATGAAGGAAACTCCCAGCCAGCCGTCGTTAAACCATCGGCCGCTCAGCAAGCAGTATCCCAGAAAAAGGACAGCCAACTGAAAGAGCCGCGCGCCCCCCGGCTGTGAACGCACCACCCTCTTTGTAAAGGCCAACGCAATGAGCCAGATCAGCCCCAGGCTCAACCATGCATATCTGATTACGGCATACACGTAAAAGTTTGTCATCGCTTCAACCTCCGTCGCATACGATACGTCGTATACGACTCATAATTCCAGAGCCTTCGCACTTTGTCAAGCTCATCCGTAAAGCCCATTGGCACGGGTCCGCGGCTCTTCCCGGGATCAGGCGCTACACTGGAATTCACCATGGTTTTCGTTCTCGACAACTACGATTCTTTTACCTACAACCTTGTCCAGTACCTGGGAGAGCTGGGCGCCAAGGTCGAGGTCTATCGCAACGACGAACTGACCGTCGACGAGGTCGAGGAGATGCACCCTGAGCGCATTCTGCTCTCGCCGGGACCCTGCACGCCGGGCGAAGCCGGCATCCTGGTTCCGCTGATCCGCCAGATGGCCGGCAAAGCGCCGATTCTCGGCGTCTGCCTGGGCCATCAGGCCATCGGCGAGGCCTTCGGCGGCCAAGTCGTCCGCGCCAGCCACCTGATGCACGGTAAGACCAGTTCGATCGCGCACGACGGCAAGGGCGTCTTCAGTGGACTCGCATCGCCGCTCACCTGCACACGCTACCACTCGCTGATCGTCGCCGAGGAGTCGTTGCCGGAGGAACTCATCGTCACTGCCCGCACGCCAAGCGCCGACGGAAAAACTTCGGTCATCATGGGCCTGCGCCATCGCACGCTGCCCATCGAGGGCGTGCAGTTCCATCCCGAGAGCGTTCTGACCGAGGGCGGCCACCAGATGATCCGCAACTTTTTGGAGATGTAGCCGCAATGGGAACCGCGAAGAAGAAACGCAAATCAACGGACAGGAAGCCTGAATGGCAAACCGCAGGGGCTAAAGCCCAACATTTTTTTTGTGACACTTGCGGCACGACTCAAGTCGTGCCCTTTTACAAAACAGGCCTGCTATCGAGTTTTTCTGCAGCCTTTTTAGCCCATGAGGGAAGTTTTTCGGGCTTTATTTCTTTTTTCATCACGAGTTCCGTCCTATTCTCCCTTCTGCTCTCCGCTCCGCTGCTCCAAGCCCAAACAGCTCCCGCGCCTACGCCTCCCGCAATCGACGCCGCTCCCATCGCCATCGTTACGCTGGACAGCAAGAATCCCGACGCCACGGCCTTGGTGACCGGCGCGCTGGAAGTCTCGCAAGGCAAGGCCATCATCGCGGCCAGCGGCGCCATCACTTCCGGCGCTGAGCCCACCGAGGTCATCCTGCCCCATCGCGGTGTGCTGCGCGTCTGTGCCTCCACCACCGTCAAGCTGGCCGCCGACTCCAGCGTTCCCGCCGGCGAGACGCCCGGCCTGATGATGGCGATGGATCACGGCGCAATCGAGGCCAGCTTCGCCACGGGGCGCAACTCCGACATTCTGCTCACGCCCGACTTCCGCATCCTCATCGGCGCTCCCGGCGCGGCCGAGGTCAAGGTCCGCATCGGCCAGCATGGCGACACTTGCGTGGATAACGCAGGGGTGAACGCGCCTTATGTGCTGGTGACCAGCATCTTCGAGGGCGGCGATTACCGCGTGCAGCCCGGCCAGCGGGTGATGTTCGAGCACGGCAGCCTGCATGAGATGGTGGACCAGGAAAAAGAGCCTTGCGGCTGCCCGCCTCCGCTGCATCCGGGCACGAATGAGTTTCCGGTAGCCCAGAGCGAGGGTCTAGCGCCGCTGCCCAAGCCCGCGCCGATTGTCGCCAGCCCAAACTCCGGCTCATCGCAGCCTGTAGAATCGTTCGTCTACAAAGCCACTGACCACGCCGCGCAGCCCGCTGTGGAGGCAACGCCCGCCGCGCCCCAGCCTCCACCCGCGACGAAGAAAAAGCCCGGTTTCTTTACGAAAGTCGGAAGGTTCTTTCGCCGTGTATTCGGCGCGGAGTAAATTCACCGGCTTACATCTCTCTTGCGCGCTCGATGGCCCGAATCACCGCCGACGCCTTGTTGATCGACTCGGCGTACTCCAGCTCCGGCACGGAGTCGGCCACGATGCCCGCGCCGGCCTGCACGTAGCCCTTGCCGCCGATGGCCAGCATGGAGCGGATCGCGATGCAGGAGTCGAGATTGCCGCTGTAATCGGCGTAGAGCACCGCGCCGCCGTAGGTTCCGCGCCGCGCCGGCTCCAGCTCTTCGATGATCTCCATCGCCCGCACCTTGGGCGCGCCACTGAGCGTGCCGGCGGGGAAGCAGGCGCGCAGCGCGTCGACGGCCGTGAGTTCCGGCTTGAGACGGCCTTCGATGGTGCTGACGATGTGCATCACGTGCGAGTAGCGCTCTACGAACATCAGCCGGTCTACCTTGACCGAGCCGAACTCGCTCACCCGGCCCACGTCGTTGCGGCCCAGGTCCACCAGCATCACGTGCTCGGCGCGCTCCTTCTCGTCGGCCAGCATCTCGTCGGCCAACGCCTGATCCTCGGCCTCGGTTGCGCCGCGCGGCCGGGTTCCGGCGATGGGCCGGTACTCGACCTTGCCCTGATGCACGCGCACCAGCAGCTCCGGCGATGAGCCCGCGAGTTCCAGGGTTTGCGCCGTGGGCGCTTTTCCCTTTTTGGACGAGTGCTTTGGCTTCTCCAACACGCCGCCCAGCGGACCCTCCGGCGCAAAGCGCAGGAAGAACATATAGGGGCTGGGGTTGACGGTGCGCAGCGCGCGATAGACCTGGAAGCTGTCGGCCTCCGGCTCCACATCGAAGCGCTGCGAGAGGACTGCCTGAAAAACGTCGCCCGCGACGATGTACTCCTTGGTGCGCTTGACGGCGGCAAGGTAATCCTTCTTGGCCGTGCGGTGCTTCACCTTGAGCGGCCCCTTGCTCTTTTTTGAGGCCAGCTTGGGCAACGGCTGGGCCAGGCGCTTTTCGAAGCGGTCGAGGCGCGCAACGGCTTTGTCGTATGCGACGGCAGCCTTGCCGCGGGTTACATCGGCGGTGACCACCAGCCGGATCTCCTTGCGCACATGGTCGAAGGCCAGCACCTCGTCAAAGAAGAGCAGGCAGGCGTCGGGAACGCCCAGTTCGTCGGCGGCTAGCGCGGGCAGGCGCTCAATCTGGCGGACGGCGTCGTAAGAAAAGAAGCCCACCGCGCCGGCGGTAAAAGGCGGCAGCCCCTCAATGCGCGCGGGCTTGTGGCCGCTGAGCGCGCGGCGCAGCACGGCGAAGATGTCGCCGTCGATCTGGACGATTTTTTTGCCCTCGGTGATGGTGATCTCACGCCCCCACGCCACGATGCGCTTGAAGGGCTGGAGGCCGATGAAGGTGTAGCGGCCCACGCGCTCACCGTTCTCGACAGATTCGAGCAGGAAGCACTCCCGCTCCGGCCAGGCGGCGCGCAGAAAGGCCGAGACGGGCGTCTCCAGGTCCGCCGCGAGCGTGCGGCAGACGGGAACAAGCGTGTGCTCTTTGGCGAGCGCGAGAAAGTCTTTGCGGCTGGGCTGGACGGAATGGGCTGAGGTTTTCACAGAATCAGTGTAACTGGTGGGTGCGCGGCGAGAGGCAGTCTCCCACATCTAGAAGTCGAAATGTGGCCACCCTCTGCCACGCCGATTGCTGCGGGACAAAGAGGAACGGCGCCGCTACTGTAAACTTTAATTGGAAAAGGATAGAAAAATGACACATTTCAGATGGATATTGGCAGTGGCAATCGTGCTTCTGCCCTCGTTTGCAGCTGTGGCGCAGGACGCTCCCGAGCTCAAGACGGACAAGGACAAGTTCAGCTACGCGCTGGGAATGAACTTTGGGGAGAATTTCCGCAAGCAGGGGCTGGAGATAGATTCCGCCGTGTTTGCGAAGGCATTCGCAGAGTCGTTCAACGGCGGCAAGACCGCGATGACGGATCAGGAGATGCAAACCCTGTTGCAGGCCGCAGGGCAGGAGATCCGGAAGAAACAGGCTGCGAAGCAGGCGGAGAAGGGCGAAGCGTCGCAAAAGGAAGGCGAAGCGTTCCTGGCCGCGAACAAGACGAAGGAAGGCGTGGTAACCTTGCCCAGCGGCCTGCAGTACAAGATTCTCAAGGCGGGCACGGGCGAGAAGGCAACGCTGGACGACACGGTGGTGTGCAACTACAAGGGCACGTTCATCAATGGAACGGAGTTCGACGCGTCGGAAAAGCACGGCGGGCCGGCGACCTTCCCGGTAAAGGGCGTGATTGCGGGCTGGACGGAGGCGCTGCAGTTGATGCCGGTGGGATCGAAGTGGCAGCTCTTTGTGCCGTCCAATCTGGCCTATGGGGCGCGGGGACCGGGCGACATCGGGCCGAATGCGACGCTGATTTTCGAAGTGGAACTGTTATCGATCCAGAAGGCGGCGGCGCCGGCAGCGGGGGCTGCGGGGTCGAAGTAGAAGATCAGTGGACAGTGGTCAGAAAAACGCTGGCTGAGGTTCGTGGTATCCCAGGTCCGAGAATCCGGACTTCGGACACCCGGGGCAGTAGACCGCTACGAAGGGAATGAATTCATCCGGATTTCAGGTAGACTTGCGGCGCTCGCCGGTTATTGATCCCCGAACCGTCATCCAGCCGATGAACGCGCCCAGAAACGTTCCGGCGATCACATCCCCAACCCAGTGATAGTTGGTCAGGACGACCGCAACGCTCAGCAGAGCGGCGATCAGCGCGCCAGGCGCCCGCCAGCGCGGCTGAAGAATCCAAAGCACCGATACGATGGCGACGGAGATCATCGCCGTTCCCGAGGGGAAGGAATGCCAGTGCGGAGCGCTGTGCAGAAGGCGGAATCCGTAGAGGTGGTTCTGAACAAACTCCGGATCGGGCCGGGCGCGGCCAAAGATGCGTTTGAAGACGAAGGTGGCTACAGCTGCACCCACCGCGGCCCAACTACAGAGCAGCGGCTTTCGCGCCCACAAAGGAAGCAAGCGGCCGGAGCGAGTCCAGATCACGCATGCGAGGACGAAGAGCAAGGCAATCGCGACGGTCAGATCAAGGGGAGCCAGCGCGCGTGCCATCCATACCCATGCCGTGGTAGGTCGCAGATGCGCATCGAAGAATTCTGCCGCCGGGCGATCTACGTATGCGATGCACACGCCAACCATGATCGCCGTGGCCGCGAATGTTAGACACCAGTTTCGCAGTAAAGCTTTGCCGCTCATGGTCTGCCTGTGTATTGCCAACTACTAAGCTAGCAGGTTCGCATGGCCTGCTCTCAGCGGCCCGCCAACGGAGAAACCACCGTCTCGGCTATTATCTGTGAAGGGGTGCGTTTCCGCGAACCATCGCCGGGAGGGCTGGCCCGCAGAATTGGAGAGAGGTATGACAACGATATCGCTGGAGCAGGAGATCAATCCCTGGGAAGCGCAGGAGGCACGATTCGACTTTGCGGCGCGCAAGCTGAACCTGGAAGAGGGTTTGTGGAAGATGCTGCGCATGCCGACGCGCGAGATCATCGTGCACTTTCCGGTGGCCATGGACGACGGGCACATGGAGATCTTCACCGGCTTCCGGGTGCAGCACTCGATTGCCCGCGGACCCGGCAAGGGCGGTCTTCGCTACGCGCCTGACGTAACGCTGGACGAGGTGCGCGCGCTGGCCAGCTGGATGACCTGGAAGTGCGCGGTGGTCAACATTCCCTTCGGCGGCGCCAAGGGCGGTGTGATCTGCGACCCCAAGAAGCTGAGCCAGGGCGAGCTGGAGCGCATTACCCGCCGCTACACCTCGGAGCTGATCGACTCCATCGGGCCGGAGAAGGACATTCTCGCGCCCGACATGAACACCAACGACCAGACCATGGCCTGGATCATGGACACCTACTCGATGCACATGGGGCACACGGTCACCAGCGTAGTGACCGGCAAGCCGCTGAACGTGGGCGGCTCGCGCGGCCGCATCGAAGCTACCGGGCGCGGCGTGCAGGTGATCTGCGACGAGAGCATGCGCTACCTGGAAATGCCGGTCGACGGCTGCCGGGTGATCATCCAGGGCTTCGGCAACGTGGGCTCGAATGCCGCCCGCCTGCTGATGGAGCGCGGCTACAAGATTATTGGCATCGCCGAGAAGGATGGCGGCCTGCTGAATCCCAACGGCATCGAGATTCACCAGTTGCTGGAGTACAAGCGGTGCAACAACACCATCCTGGGCTTTCGCAACGCTGAGGCCGTGCCCAGCGACGAACTGCTGGTCTCCGAATGCGAGATTCTCATCCCCGCGGCCAGCGAGAATGTGATCACCAGCCGCAATGCCGATCAGATCAAGGCGCGCATCATTGTCGAAGGCGCGAACGGGCCCACCACCGCCGTGGCCGACGATATTCTGGCCGAGAAGCGCATCTTCATCATGCCCGATATTCTGGCCAACGCCGGCGGCGTGACGGCGAGTTATTTTGAGTGGGTGCAGGACCGTCAGGGGTACTTCTGGAAGGAAGCCGTCGTCAACGAGCAGATGGAAACCATCCTACGCGACAGCTTCGAAGATGTGATCCGCTACGCCGAAGCGCACAACGTGAACAACCGCATCGCCGCTTATATGCTGGCCATCGACCGCGTTGCCATCACCATCCGGCAGCGCGGCATCTACGCATGACGCGCTGACGCAGAATCGGCCTGTTCAGAGATTCCTAGCCTACGTGCGCCTTTTGCCGGGCAAGGCGGCTGATGCTGTCGCTTTGCTTGACCATCTCCATCACCGAGAAGCCCTTTTCCGCGATGGCTCCGGTGGGGCAGGCCTGCACGCACTTGCCGCAACTGGTGCAGCTCGACGCCTTGCCCCAATCGTCCTTGAGGTCGCTGACGATGCGCGAATAAATGCCGCGCGAGGCCACCTCCCAGACGTGCGCGCCCTCCACCTCGGCGCAGACCCGTACGCAGCGCGTGCAGAGGATGCAGCGATTCTGATCGAGAACGTAGCGGGGGTGGGTCATGTCCACCGGCAGGCGCGGATTGTTGTAGGAGTAGCGGACGTGGGTGATGCCCAGTTCGCGCGCCATGGCCTGCAGCTCGCAGTGGCCGTTTGAGACGCAGGCCGCGCAGATATGATTGCGCTCGACCAGCAGCAGCTCGACGGCCATTTTTCTGTATTGCGTCAGCTTGGCCGAGGCGGTTTTGATCGACATGCCCTCCTGCATGGGCGTTGTGCAGGCGGGCAGCAGGCGGTCGGTGCCGGCCAGCTCGACCATGCAGACGCGGCATGCGCCCACCGCGCTCAAGCCCTTCAAATAGCAGAGCGTCGGAATCTTCTTTCCGTTGGCGTTGGCTGCCTCCAGAATGGTCTGGCCCTCGCGGGCGGTCACCAGTTCGCCATCAATTCGGACGGAAATCGTTTTAGCCGGCATCGCGGCGCTCCTTTCTGATTCCTTGGCTCTCAATTGGTCCCCACGGTGGCGCGCAGATCGCAGCGCAGGCAGCGGCGGCACTCTTCGAGCGCCTCCCTGGCGGTGAGTCCGTCCACCACTTCCCGCTGCGAGCGAACCCTGAGCGCCGCCGGCACATCGTGACCAACGTGGCGGCGGCTAAGGCTCGGCTCTCCGGGCGCAGTGCGGCTGTATTCAAAGTCCGGGAAGAGCCTATCCCAGCGCGCTTCGCCCATGAGCCGCTCGTCCATCTTCTGCGCCGCCTGCTTGCCGCAGCTCATCGCATTCGAGACGTTGGATGCGCCGGTGATCACGTCGCCGCCCGCATAGAAATTCGCCCGGCTGGTCTCGTAGGTGAAGCGATCCACGATAATCGTTCCCTCCTCCGTGAGGGCCAGTCCAGAGGCCTTGCAGAAGTCCTGATCGAAGGTCTCTCCCACGGCCAGGATCACGCTGTCACACTCGTAGCGCTGTACCTCATTGGTAGGCATCGGCCTTCTGCGCCCGGATTTGTCGTACTCGCCGAGGCGGGTTTTCACGATCTCGATGGCCTTCACATGGCCCTCGGCATCGCCCATGATGCGGTGCGGAGCGGCGAGGAAGACAAAGCGCACTCCCTCATCCTCGGCGGCCTGAATCTCCTCGTCGATGGCGGGCATATCCTTGCGCTCGCGGCGATAGAGGATGGTGGCTTGCGCGCCCATGCGCATCACCGTGCGCGCCGAATCGATGGCCGCGTTGCCGCCGCCGATGATCGCCACCCTGGCTCCCATCGTGACTTTTTCTTTGCGGGCGACGGATTCCAGGAAGGGCAGCGCGGGATGCACGTTCTGCAACTCCGTTCCGGGCAGATAGAGCCAGGATTCCTTCCAGGTTCCTATGGAGAGGAAGACGGCGTCAAACTGGCTGGCCAGCTCGTTCAGCGGCACATCAAATCCGATGCGCGTATTGAAGACCATCTTCACGCCGACTCCCTCGATCATGTCCAGCTCGCGGCGCAGCACGGACTTGGGCAGCCGGTACTCGGGAATGGCGAAGCGCAACATTCCGCCGGCTTCGCCGCGCTCCTCGAAGATGGTCACATCGTGGCCGAGCATGGCCAGATAAAACGCGGCTGTCAGGCCGGTCGGTCCGCTGCCGGCGACGGCCACCTTGCGGCCGGAATAAGGAAGCTGGCGGGCGCGAATCCGCTCGAGCATGGGCTCAAAGAGGTCGGACTGATAGATGGCGTCGGCCAGGAAGCGATGCACCTCGCGCATATTCACCACTTCATCGAAGGACTGGCGGCGGCAGCGATTGTCGCAGGGGTGCTGGCAGACGCGGCCCGTAGAGGCAGGCAGCGGATTGTCGAGGATCACCGACTCGAAGGCGTCTTCGAGGCGTCCCTCTTGATAGAGCTCGAGGAAGCGGGGAATGTTCATGCGCAGCGGGCATGAGTTCTCGCAGGGCGAGAGGGCGAGTTCCTGGCAGACGCCGGCGCGGCAGCGATGCGCGACAATGTGGTCATCGTACTCATCGCGGAAGTGGCGGATGGTGGTGAGCACGGGATTGGGCGCGGACTGGCCGAGACCGCAGAGCGAAGACTCGCGAATCATCCGGCCCAGCTCGTCGAGCAGGGTCATCTGTTGGCGCGTGCCGCTGCCGTCGGTGATGGAATTGAGAATGCGCAGCGCTTTGTTGAGGCCCACCCGGCAGGGCACGCACTTGCCGCAGGACTCGGAGTGAGTGAACTCGACAAAGTAGCGGGCGACATCGACCATGCAATTGTCTTCATCGAGGACAACCATTCCGCCGGAGCCCATGATGGAGCCGAGCGCCGCCAGGCTCTCGTAGTCCACGGGAGTGTCGAACATCTCGACGGGGATGCAGCCGCCGCTGGGTCCGCCGGTCTGCACGGCCTTGATGCGGCGGCCGTTCACGGCGCCCTCGCCGATGTCGTAGATGTAGGTCTTGAGGGGAGTGCCCAAAGGCATCTCCACCAGCCCGGTGTTCTGGATCTTGCCGACCAGGGAGATGACCTTGGTCCCAGGGCTCTTCACGCTGCCGGTCTCGGCGAACCATGCCGGGCCGCGGGTGATGATGGGCGCTACGTTATACCAGGTCTCGACGTTGTTGATGTTGGTGGGCTTGCCGTATAAGCCCTTCTGCGCGGGGAAGGGCGGGCGGGGATGCGGACGGCCGGCGTGGCCTTCGAGCGAAGCGATCAGGGCCGTCTCTTCGCCGCAGACAAAAGCGCCCGCGCCCTGCACCAGCTCGATGTTGAAGTTGAAACCGCGGTTGAGAATGTTCGCGCCCAGCAGGCCGTATTCGCGCGCCTGCTCGATGGCCCGGTTCAACCGGCTCACCGCCAGCGGATACTCGGCGCGGACGTAGACGATGCCCTCGGTTGCGCCCATGGCGTAAGCGCCGATGATCATGCCCTCAAGCAGCGAATGAGGATCGCCCTCGATCTCGTTGCGGTTCATGTAAGCGCCGGGGTCGCCCTCGTCGGCGTTGCAGATGATGTACTTGGTCTCGGACTTGGCCTTGGCCAGGAAATCCCATTTGTTGCCGGTGAGGAAGCCCGCGCCGCCGCGCCCGCGCAGCCGAGCGGCCTTGATCTGCTCGATTACATTGTCGGCGCGTCCGTCGATCAGCACTTTATAGAGCGCCTGATAGCCGCCCACCGCGATGTACTCCTCGATGTCGGAGGAGCTGATAAGCCCGCAGTTGCGCAGCACAATCTTTTTTTGCCCCTTGAAGAAGGGGATCGCGCTCCAGGAGGGAATCAGCGGATAACCCTGGCCGTAGCGAAGGTGAGCAGTAATGTGATCCCACTCCTCAATCTTGCAATAAACCAGATCGGCGGGCATGACGCCGGTGGAGACGGCTTCCAGGATGCGGGCGGCGTCGTTGGCCTGCACGCGATGCAGCATCACCAGCGGGTTTCCCGGCAGGCGGATGCTGACCATCGGTTCCTGGAAGCAGGAGCCGAAGCAGCCCACGCCGGCCAGCATCACCTCCAGGCCGCTGCGATCGATGGCCTCATTCAGGGCGTGATAAACCTCTTCCGCGCCATTGCCGCGGCCGCAGGTTCCCATGCCCACGGTGAGGCGCGGCGTGGCCGGCATCAGCTTGGCAAGCCCGGCTTCGCGCACCGCGTTGAAGGCGCCTATATCCTGAATTCGCGGCATTATTTCCTCCCTTGTCCAGTCTGTCCTGTATGTTCTAGAGCCTTCACTTCCCTCTGCAGCGTGCGCTCATTCACGTGGCTGAGTATGTGGTGGTTCACCTCGACCACCGGGGCCAGCGCGCACTGGCCAAAACAGGCGACAGTGCGCACCGTGAAGCGCTGGTCGGAGGTGGTGAGCGCCATTTTGTCGGCCTCGTTCGAGTCGCTCGGCTCCTGCCCGCTCAGTCCCAGATCGAGGCAGAGCTTTTCCAGCAGATCGCGCGAGCCTCGGGTGTGGCAGGCCGTGCCGCGGCAGACGCAGATCACGTTGTCACCCTGCGGATCGAGGTTGAAGAGCGCAAAGAAGGTTGCGGCGCTGTAGACCGTGGAGGGAGGAATGCCGGTCTCCTCGGCGATGTAGCGCAAGGAGCCCATCGAAAGGAATTTATGGGCGTTGGCGGCTTGAACCGCCGCCAGGATTCCCAGCAGCGCTCCGGGGCGGCCGTCCTGCTCATGAACTGCCTGGTCGATCAGCAGCCTCTCGTGAGCATTCAGCACTTCATGGGCGACACTCTGCATAATGCCTCCGCGTATTCATGGATTTGAAAGCTATTATAGCGGGGCGCAACACCGGCGGCGCCGCTGGAAAAACGGCGCACAACTGCCGCGCACAGATTATGAAGGGACGAGATGGAGAGGGCGACATGGGCCAGACCCTGCTCACTTCTGGACCATCTTCCGGGGGCGTGGAAGGAGAATGTAAAAGAGCGTTCGCCTATGAAGTCCTGTTGCCCGGAAACGCGGGCAATACGCTTGCCGGCGTATTCCGCAGCAACTTTCACCCCGGAAACCGTCCGCTAGGGATAATGACAATCCGAGGGCATCATTGGATGTGCCTTGCGTCACATCGAATTGTGATTGCCGCAGACGCGGTTTGTGCGCGCCGGAGGCTTATGCGCGAGGCGGCCAGAACGGTTCGTCTGGACCAGCCTCGGGTTCAAACGGCGTTTCATTCTCCGGCTCGTCCGGCTCCGGCTGCGCTGGCTCCGGCTCGTGTGTGGGCAAAGGCTGTTCTGCCGCTTCCGTCTCTGGTTCAGCTTCGATTTCAGTAGCGGTTTTGGCTGTGAATTCGATCTTTAGCGGCGGCGGTTCCCATGGCACGGGGAGCGCTGGAACCATTTCCGCTGACAGCTCTGAGTCAGCCTCAAATCCGGTCTCCGGCGTTGCCGGTTCCCATGGCTCATCGGAGGAAGGCTGCAAGTCACTGAGCCCGAGAATACTCATCTTGGCGAAAGGTGATGGCTTTCGCGCGAAGATAGACGCGATGGAACCCACCAGGGTTTTTGCTCCGGAGGGAAGGTTCTCTGGGGGTTCGCTTTCTGCATCCGCCTGTTCCGCTGCTTCTATTTGTTCCGCTTGTTCCGCTGCGGGTTCAAGAGCGGCCTCCGGTTCGTCCGCCAACCATTCGGGTTCATCCTCGGTTTCGGGGATGGGTTCATAGGCAGCGGGTTCAACAGCCGCTTCAATCTCCGGCTCGGCTGGTTCCGGCTCTTCGGTTGGCACAAACTGCTCTTCGGTCACAAGCGTCGCTTCTGCTAACAGCTCGGACTCGTTAACGGGTTCAACAGCGGCTTCGATCTCCGGCTCGGCTGGCTCCGGTTCTTCGGTTAACTCAATCTGCTCTTCTGGCAGAGGCGCTGCTTCTGCTATCGGTTCAGGCTCTGGAATGGATTCAGGCTCAGCCTCAGATTCAGATTCGGGAACGAGTTCAATAGCAGGCTCAACAGCCGCTTCGATCTCCGGCCCGGCTGGCTCCTGCACTTCGATTGACTCAGGCTGCTCATCTTGCACAGGCGTCGCTTCTGCTATCGGCTCAGGCGCTGGAATGGATTCAGGTTCAGCCTCAGATTCAGATTCGGGAACGAGTTCAACAGCAGGTTGAACAGCGGCTTCGATCTCCGGCTCGGCTGGCTTCGGCTCTTCGGTTGAATCAACCTGCTCAGCGGGCGCGGGTGTCGCTTCCGCTATCGGCTCAGGCGCTGGAATGGATTCAGGTTCAGCCTCAGATTCAGATTCGGGAACGAGTTCAACAGCAGGTTGAACAGCCGCTTCGATCTCCGGCTCGGCTGGTTCCGGCTCTTCAATCGACTCAGGCTGCTCAGCGGGCACAGGCGTCGCTTCCGTTATCGGCTCAGGTTCGGATATGGATTCAGCCTCAGATTCAGCCTCAGACGTGGGAACCAGTTCAACGGCAGGTTCAACTACCGCTTCAATCTCCGGCTCGACTGGCTCCGGTTCTTCGGTTAACTCAATCTGCTCTTCTGGCAGAGGCGCTGCTTCTGCTATCGGTTCAGGCTCAGGAACAGATGCAGTCTCGGTTTCGGCAGCGGATTCAACAGCGGCCGCTTCGATCTCCGGCTCGGCCGGCTCCGGCTCGCCGGTTGACTCAAGCTGCTCAGCCGGCACAGGCGTCGTTTCTGCTATCGGCTCAGGCGCAGGGATGGATGCAGCCTCAGACTCGGGAACGAGTTCAATAGCAGGCTCAACAGCCGCTTCGATCTCCGGCCCGGCTGGCTCCTGCACTTCGATTGACTCAGGCTGCTCATCTTGCACAGGCGTCGCTTCTGCTATCGGCTCGGTCTCATGGATGGATTCCGCCTCAGCCTCAGATTCAGACTCGTAAACGAGTTCAGTAGCAGGTTCAACAGCCGCTACGATCTCCGGCTCGGCTGGTTCCGGCACTTCAATCGACTCAAACTGCTCAGTCGGTTCAGGCGTCGCTTCTTCTATCGGCTCGGTCTCAGGAATGTCCGTAGCCTCGGATTCAACAGCGGTTTCAACAGCCGCTTCAGGAGTGGGTTCAGGCTCAGCGGCAGGCTCTTCGCCGGCAGCCTCAACGGCGGCCGAAGCCAGCAGCAGATCCACGCGATAGCCGGCTGCCTCGGCCGCTGCCAGGGCCTCATTGAGGTTCTTGCTCATCGCGCGAACCGCCGTGCGGTTGGACGCCACGCGGCCGGGAGCGCTCTCGCCCGCCAGGCGCAGCAGCGACGGCATCAGCAGCCACCAGAGCAGCTCCTCGTAGCGCTCGCGCACCAGGTAGCCGTGCCCCTCCGCCTGATGTACGCCACAGAGCCAGCGCACATCCGCGTCCTGCCATAGCGAGGGCCACAGAACCGGCGAAGGCGCTAGAGCCTCTTCCTCAGGAACGGATTGTTCAGGCTTGCCCTCAAGGGCGGATTTTTCCGCCTTGCCGACGCCGGCTCCAATGAGCAAGCCAACCTTGACGCGCGCGGCGACGCGCCACGCCTCCTCGCCCTCGAATCCCAGCGCGGCGAAGAGCTGGGCGAAGGGCTCGCGCAGGCGCAGGCGATCAAAAAGCTCCAGCGCCAAGTGCTCGGGATTCTCCGCGTCGATGGATTCAGCCAGCAACTCCAGCACGCACCAGCCGAGCACCGGCCCCCACATCGCCGTCGCGGTCAACTGCGGGCTGGGGCTGGGCAGCATGCGGCGGGCGGCCACGGTCCACGGCGCCGGGAAGAGCGCTTCGAGGGCGGGAATGCGCATGGCCGAGCGCAGCCGTTCGCGGAAGGCCGCGCGCAGCAGGCTGGGGTTGGCGGGCGCGGCGGCGCCGCTGCCGGCAAGCGCAAGATAAGACTTCTGCGCCTGGCGCAGGAAGTTCTCGCAGCGCGTCCAGGCGGTTTCGAAGAATTTCGTGCGTTCGGCCTCGAGCGCGGGATTGACTCCGCCCACCAGAGTGCGCGGATGCTCGGCCAGATCGGCGAAGAGGCGCACCATTGCCGGCTCCAGCAGTTGGCGTAGCGCATCGTGCGCCGGTTCAAGCTCCAGATGCACCAGCGCGTCTTCCAGGCTGGCTACGCCGCGGCCGTTGAGCTGGTCGCTGAGCCGGTCCCACGGTTGCTCGGCGGTCGAATATAGTTCGCGCCAATCGAGGAAGACGTGGCACTGGTATGCGCCGATATCTAGAGTCAATCCGCGCTCCGACAAATCATTTGCCCGGCGCAGGTATTCCAGGCCGGTCAGCGAGTCGCGCCAGGCAAAAACAGCACCAGAGTTGTCGCTCAGCCCCAGCCCTTCGCGGATTCGTTGCTGGCGCAGTTGGTTGGCGCCCTTGTCGGCGTAGGCCGCGGAATAATCAATTGTCCCGTGCGTGTGGCCGTAGCGATTGTTATAGATCACCAGGGCGCGCTCGTCGCCTCTGCGATTGGAGTAAGCGAAGACGTTTTCGTCCACCTTGCCGTTATCCGTGAAGAAGTCGTAGAGCAGGAAGTTGCCGCTCTCGGCAAAGAGCCGGCGGCGCTTGAGCAGCGGGGCAATCTCGCGCTCGTGGCGCTCGATCATCCAGGGATCGGCGTTCTCGTCGTAGCGCGGGCGCTGGTACTCCATGCCGTACTTTTCGGTGAAGCCCTCGATCTGGCCATGGCCGAACATGGGCAGGCCGGGCAGCGTGGCCATCATCGTCGCAACGCCAAAGCATTTATCGCCCTTGCCGAATTGATCGATGGCGGTGCGCTCGTCGGGATTGCTCATGAAGTTCACGTAGCGCTTCATGATGTCGGGGTCGAACTCCAGCGTGTTCTTGATGACCGAACGGTACTTGGCGTTGTCCTCGTCGCGCAGCATCACCATGAAGGCGCTGTTGTAAACGCGATGCATGCCCAGCGTGCGGACGAAGTAGCCCTCCATCAGCCAGAAGGCCTCGGCCAGCAGCAGTGTGCCGGGCACCTCGGCGGCCACGCGATCCACCACCTCGCGCCAGAACTCGTGCGGCATCGCCCGGTTGAATTCGGCCTGGCTCATGCCGTATTCGGCGCGCGAAGGAATGGCCCCGCTCGTTCCCGGCCCTGGAAACCACAGCCGGTGAAAGTGCCGCTTGGCCAGCGTCATGGCCGCGTCAAAGCGGATCACCGGAAAGAGGCGCGCTACGTGCAATATGGTCTGGATCACCTGCTCGCGGACGGCTGGATTCAAATAGTCGAGCTGCGCCGTGTCGTTCCAGGGAAAGCTGGTGCCGTCGTTGCCGTGATAGATGTAGCGAGTCTCGCCGCTTTGCAGATCGCGGCGGCGGAAAACCACCGCGGCGTCCGACTCCTCATAGTAATGGTCCTCGATCTTGATCTCCACGCGCCCGTCGCGCGAGAGATCGGGGCCGTTAAAGCTGTAAACCGGGTAGGGCGGCTCCGGGCGCGAAATGAACCAATCCGGGTGCTCGATCACCCACGGCGAATCGATGCCCATGTGGTTGGGAACCATGTCGCTGGCCAGCCGGATGCCGTGCCGGTAAGCGCGGTCGCGCAGATTTACGTAAGCCGCTTCGCCACCCAGGTCCTCGGCAATCGCGTAGTCGAAGAGCGAATAGGCCGAGGCCACCGCATCCGCGTTGCCGCAGAGCAGCTTGATCGTCTTGGAGGCGCGGCTGCGCTCCCAGACGCCGATCAGCCACAGCGAATTCAACCCGCGCCGCGCAAGTGTCGCAAGCTCTTCGTCGGGAATCTCGTCGAGGCGGGTAATCGCGCGCCCATACTGCCGGCTCATCTGCGCCAGCCACACGTACGTGCTCTTGGCAATCAACACGACAGTCGGCATCCAGGCGGTGTCGGCCGAAAACTTCTCGTATTCTTGCGCCGGATCGCCGAAGACGGGCACCTCGGCGGTGCTGACTGCGTCCGGCCACTGCTTTTGGCCGCTCTCGCGATGACGCCGGGCTGCTTCGCGGGCTTGCACGGCGGGCGGGTTGAACTGCATCCAGATAGCCAGCTCTTCCTCATGCAGAATCTCGCCGGCGATCAGCAGAAAATGATCCAGGCTATCGCCCAGCATCGGCTTCCACAGCTTGCGAATCAGCGCCAGTTGCTCGCTGAGAGAACGCGGCGCGCCCACCGCCGGCGCCCGCAGCAACTCCAGCAGGCTCATCGGCTTGGCGCCGGGGAGCGGAATCAGCGGGCGGGTGGCAAAATACTCGGGAAAATGCCGCGTCACCTGGCGATAAACCGTCTTCTCGGCCAGCGACTTTTCCTGGAAAAGCTCCTCGAAGGGCTGAAAAGCTTCATTGCGGTTGGCGGTCCACAGCAGCAGCAGCTCCTCTAGCGCGACGGCCCAGTGCGACGCGCCATCCGTCTCCCCGGAAAGCCACTGCCGCGGCGTCAACTGGCCGCGCATCACCGAAAAGCCGGGAAACTCCTCGACAAAAGTCAGCAGCATCCTGCCCAGCGGCTCGGCGCCCACGATGCCGGAGAACCACTCCAGCGCCTGGCTCATGACCGCCGGATCAAACCGCTCGCGGTAGCGCGCCATCAGCACGTGGCTGGCTTCGTCGATCAGGCCCATCGCGTAGAGCTGGCCGGCGTGAACCGCCTGCTCGGGATGCTTTTCAACGTCGCGTACCTTGTTGATGCGATAGGCAAATTCGCGGCACGCGGCCACATTGGCAAAGACCACGTTCCCCGAATAGGAAAACAGCGACTCCGCGAACTGGTAGCGTTCACGCGCCTTCCGGGCTATATGGAATTCCATCATAATAATCGAACTCCCAGTGGACCCTTTGATTCTATCGCGCTAATGCTGAGACTGTGTGATTTGGCAACTGTTCCTGAACAAATGCGGGCGTGGACGCCCACATGACGGCCGGTCCGGAGACCGGCGCTACGTTCCGGCCAAACCACAATCGCACGGTCTCGATACTAGTCCAACGCCTTATGGAAGCGCAAAATCGCCGTCGTCAGCAGGGCGACGCCCAAGCCGGCCATCGCCGCCATCTGCGGCCAGAGAATATCCATCCCCACGCCCTTGAGATACGTCCCGCGAATCACGATCAGAAAATAGCGCAGCGGAATCGCATAACTGAAAACCTGCATCCAGTGCGGCATGGTGCTGATGGGAAATCCGAAGCCGGAAAAGGTGACGGCCGGCATGATAAAGAAGAACGACGTCACCATGGCCTGCTGCTGCGTCGCGGAGATCGTGGAGATCAGCAAGCCCACGCCCAGCATGCACAAGATAAACAGAACGGCTCCGAGCGCCAGCACCGACACATGGCCGCGAAAGGGCACCTGAAACCACAGCGATCCAACCACGGAAATCAGCGCCACATCGAAGATGCCGATCAGAAAAAACGGGAGCGTCTTGCCCAGGATGAACTCGGCCGGGCGGATGGGCGTGACCATCATCTGCTCCAGCGTTCCGATCTCGCGCTCGCGTACAACCGCGAAGGCGGTCAGCGTAATCACCAGAACCAGCGTCAGGCTGCCGATGATTCCCGGCACAAAAAACCAGCGGCTCCGCAGGTCGGGGTTGTACCAGGGCCGCGGCGCAAGCTCGACTTGCGGCATCACCTCCATCAACTGCGGCGCGATGCGATAGATGCGGTCCTGCTGGTACTGCGCGGCAAAGCCCTGCGCGATCTGCGCAATGTAGCCCGAGGCAATCAGCGCGGTATTCGAGTTGGTCGCGTCCACAATCACCTGCAACGGCGCGGTCTCGCCGCTGCGCAGCTTTTGTGCGAAGCCGGCATCGATCTCCAGGCCGACCGTGGCATCGCCGCGCTCAATCAGATCGCCGAGCTGACGCGAGTTTGACAGTTGCCGCTGCACCTCGAAGTAGGGGCTCGAGGTAAAGCGCGAAATCAGTTCCCTGCTCTCCTGCGAGTGATCCAGATCGAGCACAACGGTGGGCACATGGCGGATTTCGTAGTTGGCCGCGTAGCCGAAGACCATCATCTGAATGATCGGCGGGCCAATCAGAATGAAGCGCGTCCGCTTGTCGCGGAAGACCTGGATGAACTCCTTGATCAGCATTTGCTTCAGCCGCCCGAACATCGCTTCTCCTTTACTCAAGCCTCTTGTGGAAACTGCGCGTGGCTACCAGCGCCAGCACAAACGCGAAGACAGCCAGTGGAATCAACTCAGCGAGCAGCATGCGCGCGGGCGTTCCCTTGAGAAAAATATCCTTGAGTGCAGAAACGTAATAGCGCGCCGGCAAGATGCGCGTGATCCATTGCAGAGCAATGGGCATTTGTTCTATCGAAAACAAAAAACCGGAGAGCAGAAACGCGGGAAGAAATGTAATCAGCAGCGCAATCTGGCTGGCCGCGAACTGGCTCTTGGCAAGCACGGAGATAAAGAATCCCAGCGATAGCACCACCACCATGAACAACGCCGACGCCCCCATCAGCGTGACCCACGAGCCGCGGAAAGGCACGTGAAACCAATATATCGCGATGGTCGCACTGATAATGGTGTCCAGCATCCCCAGCACAAAATAGGGCGCCAGCTTGCCGAGCATAATCTCCATCGCCGTAACCGGCGTGGAGATCAACTGCTCCATCGTGCCTCGCTCCCACTCGCGCGCAATAGTCAGCGAAGTGAGAAAAGCGCCGATCACCGACATCACCAGCGCCAGCACGCCGGGAATGATGAAGGCGCTGCTTTCCAGGTCCTCGTTGTACCAGGTGCGCATTTCCACGCTCATCGCGGACGGCTGAATCGAGAGGCCGCGAGCGCGCAGCCAGTCAATCTGAATCTGCGCCGAGTAGCCTTGCACCACCGCTTGGGAATAGCCGATCAGCACATTGGCGGAGTTGTCGTCAGAACCGTCAACAAGCGCCTGCACCTCGACGGGCCGGCCATCGCTGAGACGCTGCGAGAAGTCCCACGGAATCACAATGCACATCTTGGCGTTGCCGTCGTCGAGCGCGCGCGTCAACTCCGGGTAGCCCGTGACGACGCGGGTAATATCAAAATATTCGCTCGCTTGAAAATGTTTGAGCAGATCCTGGCTCTGCTGGCTGCCGTCCTCGTCCAGCACATAAACTGGCAGCCCCTTCAGATCAAGATTGACGCCGTAGCCGAAGAGCAGCACCAGCACCGCGGGCATCAGGACAACAATAATCAAGCTGCGCGAATCGCGCACAATCTGCACGACCTCTTTGCGCGCCACGGCCAGCAGGCGAGTCAGTCTCATGGCTTGAGCTCCTCTGCTTCACGGCCCGTGGTGAGCGAAACAAAAACATCTTCGAGACTGGGGCGAATTTTTTCCATGCGGCTCACGGCGATCTTGCGATCGGCTAAATACTTTTCCAGCAGCGGCATGGCCAGCGCCGCATCCTCGACCACCAGGTGCAGCGCGTTTCCGAAGACCGCCGCATCCATCACGCCGGGCGCCGATTGCAGCGCTTCCACCGCAGCGCCCAGCGGCGCGCACTCAACGAGCAGTAATTCGCCCTTCATCGAGTCGCGCTTCAATTCCGAAGGCGTGCCCAGCGCGACAATCCTGCCGCGAAAAATCAGCGCGAGGCGATTACAGTACTCGGCCTCCTCCATGTAGTGCGTGGTCACAAAAACCGTCACGCCCTCCTCGGCCATCTGATGAATCAGATCCCAGAACTGACGCCGCGTAATCGGATCGACGCCGGAGGTCGGTTCATCGAGAAAGATCACGGGCGGCTTGTGCAGCACAGCGCAACCCAGCGCCAGACGCTGCTTCCAGCCGCCGGGCAGCGTGCCGGTGATGAGATTATCCTGACCCTTGAGGTTGGCCATTGTGAGCGCCCATTCGATTCGAGCCTGGAGAAATTTCTGCGGCACGCTGTAAAGTCCGGCAAACAACCGAATGTTTTCAATGACTGTCAAATCGTTATAGAGAGAAAACTTCTGTGACATGTAGCCGATGTTCTGGCGCACCGCTTCAGGATTCCTGCTCACGTCGAACCCCGCGACCATTGCGCGGCCTGATGTGGGTTTGAGCAGCCCGCAGAGCATGCGAATCGTGGTGGACTTGCCCGCGCCGTTCGGCCCAATAAAACCGAAGACCTCGCCCTTGCGCACTTCAAGATTGATCCGGTCCACGGCGACAAAGTCCCCAAACCTCTTGACGAGGCTGGCAACTTCGACCGAATTGGGTTCGACCGAATTGGCGATCTCAGGCATGAGGCTCCGCTCCCGCGCTCACCGCGTCGACAAACAAATCTTCAATTGACGGCTCGACTTTGAGAATCGCATCGAAGGGAATGCCGGCGCGCCTGAGCCGAGCCTCGTACTCAGGAATGCGGCGCGCCGCATCGTCCACTACCACATGCACTCCGTCGCCTGTCAGCATGAGGCTGGAGATTCCTTGCGCGTCTTTCAGTTCGTCGCGTACGCGCCGCGGCTCCGGCGCCGGGATTGACAAAACGCCTTTGCCCATCTTCGCTTTCAGATTGACCGGCGTGTCGCAGAAGAGCAGCTTGCCCTGATGCATTAGCGCGACGCGATGGCAGCGCTCGGCCTCGTCGAGGTACGCTGTGGAAGTGAGAATGGCCACGCCCTCCGCGATCAGTTCGTAAAGGATGCGCCAGAAGTCGCGCCGCGAAACCGGATCAACTCCGGTAGTCGGCTCATCGAGCAGAATCACTTTGGGGCGATGAATGAGCGCGCAGACCAAGCCAAGCTTCTGCTTCATGCCGCCGGAGAGCTTGCCCGCCAGCCGCGTGCGAAACTCACTCATGCCTGCGGCTTCAAGCAACTGCGTTGAGCGCGTGTTGCGCTCGGATTTATTGACGCCGAAGAGGTCCGCATAGAAGCGAATGTTCTCCTCCACATTCAGGTCTTCGTACAGTCCGAAGCGCTGCGGCATATAACTGAGCGAGTGCTTGGCGCCCTCCGGATCGCGCGCCACATCGAAGCCGGCGACTGTTGCTTTTCCTGCATCCGGCGGCATGATGCCCGCCAGCATACGCAGTGTGGTCGTCTTCCCTGCCCCGTCGGGACCGACCAGTCCGAAGATTTCTCCTGCGCGCACGTTAAAGCTCAGCGCATCTACCGCGCGCACGCCGGGAAAGCTCTTCGTCAATCCCTCTAACACAATCGCGGATTGGAGCGGGTCTGTCATTTCGGATTCGCTGGTGCGTTCGCATTCTGCTTGCTCGCGGCCAAATCGATACGCGCGTCGGCGGGCATTCCCGGCTTCAATTCGTGGTTTGGATTGTCGATGTCGATCTTGATGCGATAGACCAGCGTCACGCGTTCTTTGAAGGTCTGCACGCTCTTGGGCGTAAACTCCGCAGTCGATGAGATGAACGAAATGCGCCCATGATACTGCTTGCCGGGATAGGTGTCGGTGGTGATGACCGCGTCCTGACCCCAATGAACGCTGCCCAAATCGGTTTCGGCGATGTACGCGCGCAGCCAGATGTGGTCGAGGTCCGCAATCGTTACGACCGGAGAGCCGGGCGCAACAACTTCGCCGAGTTCCGCCTGGCGCACGGTCACGACGCCTGCCGATGGAGCGCGCAAAATGGAGTAACTCAGATTCACCTGCGAGAGTCCGAGACTGGCGCCGGCCTGATTCAGATTGGCGCGCGCAATTGCAATGTCTTCCTTGCGGCTGCCTTCGACGGCCTCGTTGTAGCGCTGCTGCGCAGCCTTGAAGATCGCCTCGGCGCGCTGCTGCGCGGTTGCAGCCAGGTCGCGCTCCTGTGCGGAGACCTCATCCCTGGCAAAGAGTTTTTGCGCGCGCTCGTTGTCGAGCTTCTTCTGCGTCTGATCGGCCTCGGCATCGATCATCGTCTGCTGCGCGGCCTTCACTTCCTGCTGGCGTGTTCCGGCCAAGGTGAGCGCGAGGTCCGATTCGCGCACGCCCACCGTTGCCTCGTCGATGCGGATGCGCTGCTTCAGGTCGGCGTCGTCGAGCCGCGCCAGCAATGCGCCCTGCGCCACCTGCTGACCCTCTTCGACCGGCAGCTCGACGATGCGCCCCGGCACCTTGAAGCCCACCAGGCTCTCATGCGCTTCGATGTTGCCGGAGAGCGTGAGCTGATTGACAGGCGCGGCCTTTTGCGTCAGGCGCGGATAATAGTACACGCCCGCGGCAGCAGCCGCGGCCAGCAGAATCACAATGGGAATTATTTTTTTCATCGCTTCAAACCTCTTCGCAGCTTCCGATTTCCGCCTTGCCGTCAATGATTCCCCATGAACTCAACAATGTTTTTCTCCGTATCGCCCATGGCGCGCGCCAGCGCACACTTCGCGTCCACGTGGCTGCTGACAGCTATGATGTAATTCTCTTCGGCACGGGCCAGCTCGTCCTGCGCGGTAATCACTTCAACATTGTTGGCCGTGCCCTGCTCGAATCTGTCCTGCGCCATTCGCAGTTCACGCCACGCCAGCTCCTGTCCATCGCGCGCCACGACCACCTGCTCGTCAGCGGAGTCCAGATTCAGCAACGCCTCGCGCAGATCCTCATCAATGCCACGGCGCAGATCGGCGATCTGATCGTCGATGCGCCTCACGCGGCTAGCCAGCTCCTGCGCCTCTCCATTGCGATCGCGGTCGAAGAGCGTGAAATCGATCTGGCCTTGAATCAGGCCCGTGCTCTTGACACCGCCGATGCTGCGTCCAATTTCGCCGAAGTTTCCGTTGATGCTCAACTTGGGAAGCGCGCGCGCATGGTTGGCGCTCTGCTGCTCGATCAGCCCCGCGCGCTGGCTCGATAGCGAGAGATAATCGGCGCGCTCGAGCAGCGCCGCGGGCGCGAGCGTTTCCATCTCCGGCCTTTTCAAAGGCCGATAGTCGAGCGGCTCGGCAAGCTCCAATGACGTGGCGGGATTCATGCCCAGATTGCGCGCCAGTTCGAGCAGCGATTGCTTGTGCTGGTTCTGCGCAATCAGCAGCGCCTGCTTGTCGTTGGCAAGCTGCACCTGTGCGCGGAGCACGTCCACGCCCGTCGCGGTTCCGGCGTCGTGCTTGTCTTTGGCCAGCTTGTAGAGCGCGGTTGAATCGGTGACGCGCGCTTGCGCGGATTCGGAGCGCGCCCATGCGGATTGCGCATTCAGATAGAGCGCGGCAACAGCGCGCACGATCAGATCGCGCGCATCGCGCTCATCCATCTTGCCGGCATCGACGGCAAGTTCGCTGGCCTTCAAGGCGCGATAGCTTGCGAGATCGATCACGTTCTGCTGCGCATAGACGCGGAAATCGTAGTTGGAAAAGGGCCCGACGACCTCGGGCATCCCGGGCAGGGAAATCCCAAAGGCGCGGAGATCGCGATTCTGCACATTGACATAGGCCTGGGCATTCACGCGCGGCAGCAGCGCAGCAGAGAAGCGGCGCTGGCGCGTGCCTTCAGCCTCATCTACCTTTGTGCCGGCAACCAGCACGCTCAAGTTGGCCTGAAGCGCTTTTTGAATCGCGTCCTGCAACGTTAGCCGATAGGGCGCCGGCTGCTGCGCGGTAATGGAAGCGCACACGAACCAGCCAGCCAGCGAAAGAAGAGCGGCGATGCGCAACTCTGATCTCATGATTTCTGCCCTCGACCGGAGAGGGTTATCGCTCTCCAGAAATGTTGAAAGCTGTCTTCAATCCATTCTTTGAGCGCGGACTCCCCGTGAGCCGACCACAGCAGGATCGTGCCCATCGCCGCCTGCATGAGCTGTGTCGCCACCTTTTCCTTTTGCAGGCGGGGATCGATCTCTCCGCGCTTTTGCCCAGCGGCCACAACCTCGGCGACCATCTTGTGGCCCTCCATCATATTGCTCACAATAATCTTGCGGACGCTCTTGCTTGCCAGAAAAGAGGAGATCAGCGCACGCGCAAGGTCGGGACTGCGTCCCGGCTCTTCGGCCAGCCGCAGCATCAGCCGGTGAAGCACAGTGTGAATCGTCATCCTGCCTTGCCCTGCTGCCGATACGGCTTCTCTCACCTTGCACAGTTGAATTTCTGGCATCACGCCCAGCACGTGATCCTTGGTCGCAAAGTAGTTGAAGAAGGTTCCCTTGCCTACATCCGCCGCTTCCGTTATGTCTTCCACCGTGACGTTGGGAAAGCCGCGCTCGGCAATCAACTGCAATGCGCAGCGGAAGAGTCGCAGGCGGGTTTCGGCGGCGCGGCGCTCTCGGCGGCCCGCATCCGGCGGAGGGGGCGGAGTGCCGGCGGCCAGAGCGGAGGCGAGCGCTGCCGCGCGCTCGCTCTGACTGCGACTCACATCTGAACGCTGGGCAAGTCTGACCATGGGTCATTTATAACGCCGAAGAGACGTTCTGTCAAGAAGCATCTTCCAAAAAGGGCAAATGCCTGATGAATTTGGTGGATTTGTCCTTGAATATGCCTGCATTGGCGGCCGATTCCAGCAACGGTTGATCGGCGATCAACGAAAGGCGTGCGCGATGAACTGCTCTACACCTTCCCGTTCATCGCGTAGAGAATCGCCCGAGCGGTCCATTCTTCGTCGGTGCGCGAGGAGATCATCAGGTCGTAGAGGTGCGGATTGTTCCAGGCCTTGCCGAAGTACTGTTGCAGATATTTTGCGCGCTCTTCATCGACAATGCGGATGCGCTGCTCGGCGTGGACGCCCTTGTCGAGGCGGCCGCGCAGGCGCACCAGACGATCCAGATAGGGAGCGTAGACGAAGACGTGGAATACGTCTGGCTTGTGCTGCAGAATGCACTGCGAGCCGCGGCCAACAATCACGCAACCGCCCTCGCTGTATGCCTCTTCGATGATCTTGCGCGAGATTTTCACCATCTCTTCCGCGTCGAAGACGGAATTCTCGCGTAGTTCCAGGCCGGCGGCCAGGGCGGCCGAGCGCATGGCCTGCTGATTGATGCGGCGCAGCCAGGAATCCACGTGCTCATCGTAGGGCCGCACCACCTTTGGATCCACGTGCGCCGCGTAGGCAATGGCGTCGATGATGTCGCGGTCCAGCAACTTCCAGCCGAGCCACTCGGCAATGGTTTGCGCGATGCGCCCGCCGCCGCTGCCGAACTCCCGATTGACTGTCAATACGCGGTAATCCACCTTACCCTCCCGCAATCCTTCAACAGTTTACGTTACACCCACCGGCTCGTTCTTTCCAGTGCGGGCGCGCACAGCCGGCACGCGCCTGCCGTACACTGGATGCGTGCGCCGGCGCGCCTGTACGGGCTGCGCGCGGCGCGCATTTCAGGAGGGGCTCATGAAGCGAATCGGCGTTCTCTTCGGCGGGGAAAACAGCTTCCCCGGCGCGCTGGTCGAACAGATCAACGCCCGCAACATCGACGGCATCCAGGCCGAGTTCGTGCTGACCGGAGCGGTGCGGATCGATCGGCCGCCGCGCTACGCGGTCCTCATCGACCGCATCTCCCACGCCGTCCCCTTCTACCGCGCCTTCTTGAAGCACGCCGCGCTGCATGGAACGGTGGTGATCAACAATCCTTTCTGGGCCTCGGCAGACGACAAGTTCTTAAACTACGCGCTGGCCTTGAAGCTCGGCGTCGCCGCGCCTCCAACCGTCATTCTGCCCCACAAGCATCTTCCCGCGGGCGCCACCGACCGCACGATGCGCAACCTGGAATACCCGCTCGACTGGGAGGCGGTCTTTGCCTATGTGGGCGAAGACGGCTTCCTCAAGCCCATCGATGGCGGCGGCTGGCGCGACGTGCATCATGTTCACAATCGCGAGGAGTTCTTCCGCGCCTACGACCAGACCCGCGACCTGTGCATGGTCTACCAGAAGGCCGTCAACTTCACGGAATACTTCCGCTGCTACGTGGTGGGCCGGAAGAAGGTGCGCATCATGGTTTACGACCCGTGCCGGCCGCACGCCGAGCGTTACGTCGAGAATTCGCCACCGGCCGCCAGAGGGCTGATGCGGCGCATCCGGCAGGACGCCGTCAAGCTCTGCCAGGCGCTGGGCTACGACTTCAACACCGTCGAGTTTGCCGTTGAGAACGGCATCCCTTACGCCATCGACTTCATGAACCCCGTGCCCGACGCAGACATGCGTTCGATCGGCCAGGCGAACTTCGACTGGATTGTGAAAGAGGTCGCCGATCTGGCGATTGCCAAGGCGAAAAAGGCGCCGAGAGCGCCGGAGCTGCGGTGGGCGGGGTTATTAGGCGCGGAGGCTGCTACTGCCAAAGCGATGAAGAAGAAAGTGAAGGCCGCAGAGATCAAGCCGAAGTAGGGATGGTATAACCACAAGCCTTTCGGACTCCAAAAGCCAAGTTGTGCGGCGCTTGTATGCACCCGGTCCAGGATCAACAAGTTGCCAGCCTCACTCCAGAATGACAAGCGATTTGCGGGCGGGACCATCTTCAGCGGCGAGCGCCAGCATCCTCCGATCCAGAGTCAATAGTCGTCCCTTTCTGTGGATGGCAAGGCCAAGCAGATATGCGTCCGTCAACGGCTTGAATCCGTTCAGTCGAGGCAGACTCTCAGTGTAAGCATCGTAGAGAGGCAGATCGTCGGCCCAGAAATGGTGGTTGGGATCCAGCCGCAAGCTCTCAGCCAGCCAATGAATGGCCTCGGCAGTGCGTGGCGCATTCTCGGAGAACCCTGGATTGGAGATGGTTCGCACCAGGCCGGCCTGGGTGATGGGGCAGGTTGCCCAACCCTCGTGCTCATGGCTGGCCATCCAGGCGCGGACCATCTTATGGAAGACGTGCGTATCCCAGAAGCGCGCAACCAGAATGTTCACATCCAGCAGCCAGACGCTCACTCGCTTTCATCCTCGATTCTGAGGGCGTGCTCCAGCGTGATCACCTCGGCGTCTTCGCCGGGAGAGAAGACGAAGAAGTGCCCGTCCCTGCGAACCGGGGTGGGTTGCTTCAACGCGCGCTTCAGCAGGACAGAGGTTGCCTCTCCTGTTGAAAGGGACCTTGCCGCCGCGTACTCCTTCACCTCTGCAAGAACATCGTCTTCAATATTGAGAGTGGTTCTCATCGGTTCCTCCTCACAGCGCCGCCGATTCTTCGCCGCACTACCCTTTTTTCGACCGTCATCAGATTCAGTATATGATGCAAATTCATCAATTACGCATCAATATGTCAATTTGATGCGCATTATTCTAGACGAACATGGGCATTGACGGTGGAGTCGGCATTACTAATTCGCACATTACTTTATGTGAAACTTTGGTGTCCTGTGAAGGGAGGAAAAACTCAGGTAAAGTGGTTATGACCCTCTATGGGTTCTGGATACTCACTATGAATACATTGAAGTCAGAGTTGCCGATCACACCTGCACGTTCCCGCCCGGCCGCTCCTCAGCAGGAAGTGCGTTGCGCGGTGCGTTTTCCGCTTGCGCTGCCCGTCGTCTTGACCTCCGGCAGTGATGAGATTGCCGCTGTTACCCGGAATGTCTCGGCCAGCGGCGTGGTTTTTGAGCTTGACAACCCGGTGCCATCCGGGCTGGAAGTCCGTTTTTCCCTGCGCATGCCCGGTGCTATTCTGGGTACGCCTCACGATGTTCTGGTCCATTGTCAGGGACGTGTGGTACGCTGCTCAAAGAACCAAAGTAACTATCGGGCTGCCGCCACGATTGACGAATATCAGTTCGCCGAACAGTGACAGCCAGAGTAGGCTTGGCAAATACCTGCTATGGACTTTTTCGACGATTCTGCTGATATTGAGACCCTCGACGCTTCGATCAAGCCGGGAACCATCCGTGTGATTCTTGCGGATTCCCAGGCAATCTACCGCGTAGGCATTCGCAAGGTCTTCGCGCTGGAAGACGATCTTCGCGTGGTGGCCCAGGCCGACACGCTGGAAAATCTGCGCCTGGCCATCGAGCGCTACCCCTCCGACATTGTTCTGCTGGAGGGCAGCCTGCTGACCGGCACAGCCAACATCATCCCCGAACTGCTGCGCGCCGCCCCCGATGTGAAGCTGATTGTGCAGGCCGTGGCCGCCGACGAAAACCAGACTGTCGAGCTGTACCGTCGCGGCGTGCGCGGCATCGTCAGCCGCTCCATCTCGCCCGACCTGCTGGTGCGCTGCGTGCGCCGCATCGCGGCTGGTGAAACCTGGATCGACAATCAATCGGTCAGCTGGGTCATCGAGGCCTATCGAGCCCAGGCCTCCGCCCTGGTGAACCCGCGCTCCCAGCCCAAGCTTTCGCCCAAGGAGATGGCTATCATCACCTGCATTACCCAGGGCAAGCGCAACAAGGAGATTGCCTACCAGCTGGGAACCACCGAACAGGTGATCAAGAATTATCTGCGCAAGATTTACGACAAGCTGGGCGTCAGCGACCGGCTGGAGCTGGCCCTCTATTGCCTGCACAACAAGATCATCAAGTCCGATACGGATGAAGAAGTGATGGCGCAAAAGGTAGTGGCCAAATAGGCGGAGTGCCGAGCGCCGCTGTCACCTCTTGAGCTAATGTGGCGCCTCGCAGTTGCCGCGCGCCAACTCCAACAAGCGAATCAGCTCCGCCAGCTCTGCCTGGCTCAGCCCTCCCAGCAACTCCCCCGGAGCCGCAAGAATCACCGGGTCCATCGCGTTGAGCAGCTTGAGCCCAGCCTCGGAGATCCGCGTCCGGACCACGCGCCGGTCTTGAGCGTCGCGCTGCTGGCGAATCAGCTTGAGCGCCTTCAGCCGCTTAAGCAGGCGCGTAATGTCCGGCTCGGCGGTGATCATCCGGCGGCCGATGGCCGAACAGGTCAGCCCATCCGGTTGCGCCCCGCGCAGAATCCTCAGCACGTTGTACTGCGTCGAACTCACGCCCCACTCGCGCGTCTTCCGGTGAAGGGCGCGGTCAAGGCAGTCCGAGGTGCGCAGCAGATTCAACAGCGCCTCTTCCTCCAGGCTGGCGAAGGGGCGCTGCTGCGCGATTTCCTGCTTGAGTCCTGCCATCGGTGGTTGATCCCCGGATGCATGAATTCGTTGTGAAATGACCTTTGTCTTTATCTCTACTCCTCGATAATCGCCAGTTCCCAGAGCCCGAGCGTCAGTTCGGCGGAGTTGGCGACCGGCTTGCCGTCGAGCAGGTTGGTTCCGGCGGCGTAGGCATAGGGCGCCTTCACCTCCGCTCCGGAGTAGTTGAAGTAGTAGTGCAGCCGCTTGCCCATGCGATTGACGCCGTGCCGCACATGAACGGCCGGGGGCAGCTGCTGATCCGCTCCGGTCAAGCCGAGCTTGTCGAGGACGCCGCGCAGAATGGCGGTTTGCAGCTTGTCGGAGAGGTAGGTCCCCTCGTAGAGCAGCGTGCCCGAGCCAAAGTCATTTTCGGTAATCGCCGGCCACTTGCCGAAGAAGGGATGGTCGTAATAAGCCAGCGGCCGGGCGTGTTCGAGTTGGAGAAACTCTGCCCAGTAGGAGGCTTTGTTACCGGAGCCAACGTGGAAGGGATCGCCCTTGAGAGCCAGCGGAGCCTCCAGGTTCGAGAACTCCTGGTAGCTGATGCCGGCAGCCTCGCGCAGGGGGCCGGGGGCGCGAACCCAGCGCACGGCCGTGTTTTCGTTGGCGAAACCGCTCTTGAAGGTCATCACCACGTGGCCGCCGTTCTTCACGTAATCCGAGATCCGCTGCAACAGCGCGTCGTCGGCGATGTAGAGCGCGGGAACGATCAGCAGCTTGTAGGCGGAGAAATCCTGCGTCGTCGGAAGCACGAAGTCCGCGCCGATATTCAGGTCGTAGAGCGACTTGTGCATCTGCTCTACCAGCGAGACGTAACCTTCGGGCTCGCCCGTCCAGCTGCGCGCCGGAACACCCCCGCCAAAGGGCATCGCCTTGATCGCATTCATCGAATCGCGGCTCCAGAGAATCGCCACATCGTTGTGCAGTTTGAGGCCCACCAGATGCGGGCCGATCTTCTCCAGTTCATGCGCGGTGCGGCTGACCTCGGCATAGGCGCGATTGGGCTCCAGATCGTGTGAGAGCACGCCCTTCCAGTAGGTCTCCTGGTTGGCATGAATCGAGGCCCAGTGCCAGTACTCGACCATGCTGGCGCCGTTGCTCAGATAGGTATAGACATCTTCGCGGATTTGGCCGTCGTAGGGCGGGAATTGGCTGCCCGAGGACCAGCCGATGGTCTGAGCGTTGGTCTCGGTCACCAGGAAATTGGCGTGCTTCAGCGAGCGGGAGAAGTCGCTCTGCAAGGCCTGAAACGATCCGTCGAAGTGGTCCTGAGTGCCGTGATAGATGTTGTCGGCGACAATGTCGAGGGAGCCGGCGATGGCTTCTTCATTGACGTCGGCCTTCATCATGCCGCCGTAGTCGGTGGTGATGAACTGGCGGGGCGAAGCACATTCGCGGACGAGGACCGACTGCCAGTGCAGAAAATCGGTAACGCGCATCTGGCTCCAGCGCGTCCATTCCAGCTTGTAGCCGGTGCTCTGTGCGCCGTCGCGGGTGGGAAGGTCTTCCCATGTGTGCAGGTTCTGGCCCCAGTAGTTGAGGAACCAGGCATTGCTGAGGGCTTCGGGCGTGCCGAACTTCTTCTCCAGATAATGCTGGAAACCGATGAAAACGTCGGGATTGGCTGCGTCGTAGCTGCCGGTTTCGTTGTCCAGTTGCCAGCCGATCACGGTGGGGTTGTCCTTGTAATGGGCGACGATGTGGCGGATTAGCCGCTCGGCATAAAAGCGATAGGCGGGCGAGTCGGTGTCCATGTTCTGCCGCATCCCGTAGGTGTTTTGCACGGGCTGTCCGCCAAACATGTCGCCGGTCTTACGCTGGGCGAGGATCTCCGGATGCTGGTGGGCCATCCAGGCGGGAACCGAGTAGGTAGGCGTGCCCAGAATCACCTTGATGCCGGCTTTGCCCATGGCGTCGACCACGCGATCCATCCAGGCGTACTCGAATCGCCCGTCCTCCGGCTCCCAAAGGCTCCAGGTGGACTCGCCCATGCGCACCACGTTGAGGCCGGCAGCCTTCATCAGGGCGACATCCTTGTCGAGCCGGTCAGGCGCATTTTGCGGCATGTACTCGTTGTAGTACGCCACGCCATAGAGCACGGTGGGGAAATCCAGTGTTGGAGCGGCGGCGGGATTGGTTTGCTGGGCGCCGGCGGCGATGCAGGCAAACAGGAAAACAACAGCGGCAGGAAATAGAAATCTCTGGCAGCGCAAGGTACGTCCTCTTTCCGAATGTAAAGCGATCTAACAATCTGATACCCCATGAGATCACTTTTACTCGAAGTACAGCAAGACCATCTGCGAATGAATGCCGATGCGCATCGTCGATTTCCAAGTCCCGGCGCCGCTAGAGGTACAGACCGGCAGCGCCCGGAACCAAGGAGGGGATGAATCGATTCACGGCAGTAAATGCCTACGACCTGTTTCCGGACCGAAACCGGCCCGGGTTATTGCTTGATAATCTCCAGCTCGATGGTCAGCTTGACCTCGTCGCCCACCATGACCGCCGGGAAGCTGGTTCCAATCCCGAAGGCGGTGCGGCTGATGGTGGTGGTGGCGGAGAAGCCGGAGTGCGCCTTGTGATCCATGCCCTCGACGGGCGTGCTGGGGCCTTCCACATCGAGCACTACTGGCTTGGTGACGCCGTGCAGGGTCAGGTTGCCGTTCACCGTCAGCCGGTTGCCGTTCTTGACCACGCCGGAGCTGGTAAAGGCCGCGGTGGGGAAGTTGGCCACGTCAAAAAACGCCGGGGATTTCAGATGCGTATCGCGCGGCTCCACGCCGGTATCCACGGTGGTGGTGTCGATGGTGACCGTCACGGTGGCTTTGGTGATGTCCGCCTCGTTGTAGACCAGGGTGCCTTTGACTCCGCCGAAACGGCCATGCACGTTGGAGACGCCGCCGTGGCGGATCGTGAAATCGACTTCGCTGTGGTTGGGATCGGTGGCCCAGGCGGAGGTTTGCGCCATGGCCATGGGAGCCGCCAGCGCCAGAATGCCAGTTAAAATTGCCAAACGCTTCATCGTTGAATCCTTTCGTTGCTGGGCCGTTGGGCCGCTGTGGGGGTTGTGGAGAGGAGAGACTCTTACCGAATGTGCGCGGAAACGGGAGATCCGCCGCGCGAAATCATCTTGCATAATTTCGATGCTGGACGATTGTTATGTGTTGCAACAATTATTGTCTGTTTCCTATAGACCATCTTTGGAAAGGAAGTTCGCGTCCCTGTTTCCTATTCCCTATTCCCTGTTCCCTGTTCCCTGCTATTCTCGCCTTGATGTCCATTCTGAACGACTTCCGGCGTCTTACCGGCCCCCAGCGGCACACTTTTGTGGCCGCCTTCCTGGGCTGGACGATGGATTCGCTGGATTTTTTCCTGCTCATCTTCTGCGTCAAAGCCATCGCCGCGGATTTCCATGCCCTGCCCTCGGCGGTAATGGGCGCGGTCTTTATGACCCAGTTCTTCCGCCCGCTGGGCGCGCTGGTTTTTGGGATGCTGGCCGACCGCTATGGCCGCCGCCCTGTACTGATGGCCAACATCCTGAGCTTCACGGTGATCGAGCTGGCCTGCGCCTTTGCGCCCTCGCTGGGCGCGCTGCTGGCCTTGCGCGCGCTCTTTGGCCTGGCGATGGGCGGCGAGTGGGGCGTGGGCGCGGCGCTGGCCTTCGAGACGCTGCCCGCCGCGGGCCGTGGCGTCTTCAGCGGCATCCTGCAGGAGGGCTACGCGCTGGGCTCGATCCTGGCCGCGGGCGCATTCGCTCTCTTCTTTCATACGATTGGCTGGCGCGGGCTCTTCATCCTGGGCGCGGCTCCGGCTTTGCTGGTGCTGTATGTGCGGATACGGGTCGAGGAGTCGCCCGTCTGGCTGGAAGGGAAGAAGCGGCGGCTGGCGCGCTCCACCGGAGACGCCCTCACGGTCAAGGCTGGCGATCTGGCCCGGCTGCTGGCCTTCCTGCCAACCTTTCTCTTCCTGATCCTGCTGATGACCGCCTTCATGAGCTTCTCGCACGGCACGCAGGACGTGTATCCCACCTTCCTCGCCACCCAGGCCCACCTCACGCCGCGGATCGTGGGGCTGATCGGCGTGCTCTACGGCTTCGGCTCCATCGCCGGCGGCTTTGTCTTTGGCGCGCTCTCGGAGAAGTGGGGCCGCAAGCGAGCCATCGTCACCGCCGCGCTGCTGGCGATTCCGGTGATTCCGCTTTACGCCTATGGCCATTCGGCCGTTTCGCTGGGCATCGGCGCGGTGCTGATGCAGTTCATGGTGCAGGGAGCGTGGGGCGTCGTCCCGGCCTATCTCACCGAGCTGTCGCCGGCTCCGGTCCGGGCCACGGCTCCGGGGCTGGCCTATCAGTTGGGCGGCCTCATCACCTCCTGGAACGGCAAGGCGCAGGCCCTGATCGCCGAGCGCACCGGCAACTACCCGGCCGTGCTGGCGGTTACGGTGATCGTGGTGGCGCTGACGCTGGCCGGGCTGACACTGATGGGGCGCGAAGCCAAGGGGCAGGAGATGACCGCGGCGTGAGGAATGCAAGGTCTGCGCGCTACCGTTGAAACAAGCCAATCAGCTCGCCGTGCGTCAGAACGTGCCCCTGCATGGCGGCCTCCACCTGCGCCCGCGTTGCTCCGACGGGCAGATTCAGCTTTGCATCCAGCGCATAGAGCGTGAAGATGTAGTGGTGCGGCGCGCCGCGCGGAGGACAGGGGCCACCATAGCCAAGGTCGCCGAAGTCGTTGCGGCCCTGACGGGAGCCGTCGGCAAGCTGCCCCTGGGTCGGCACTCCCTCGGGAAGCTCCTGTGTTTCGGCAGGCAGGCCGTAGAGCACCCAATGCACGAAGGTCCCGCCGGGCGCGTCCGGGTCGGTGACGATCAGCGCAAGGCTCACCGTTCCCGCCGGGGGCGCATTCCAGGCCAGTTGCGGCGAGACTCCCACTCCGTTGCAGGTAAACTTAGCCGGGATCGGGCTTCCTTCAGAGAAACTGGTACTGGTTAGATTCATTGTCTGCCCCCTCGCAATGGAGCCACGGCAACCGGTCAGCACCGCAGCCGCGAACATCAGCACAGCCGCAACACCCCACGCCGCCTGACGCGATCCATCGCCGATGCTCTTCCGGTTCTGACTTGTCATTGTGATCATTTGCGGTCCATTTCCTTGCAATCTTGCCAACGAAAAGGAATTCTATCGCATCTTCATGGCTCTTGGAATCCGAATATCGCGATTTCCAACCCTAGCTGCAAAACAAGAACGCGGCGAAGGTGGGGCACCCGGTTTCGGAGATGGGGCTCCCGACTGTTCCCTAGTCCCTATTCCCTGGTCCCTAGTCCCTTACGCGGGCCGGATCAGCTCGAAGCGGTCGCGGGTGCGGACCCAGGTGTTGCCGGCCATACGGCCTACGGCGTCGAGGGCCTCGGGATCGACGCGGAAGTCCTCGAAGAGATCCTCGCGCAGGTGAAAGCGGAGGATCTCGCCCAGCACGATGACGCCGCTGGCCGGTGCATGGCCGGTGTAGATGACCTGGAGGAGTTTGCACTCCATCTGAGCGGGCGACTGGGCGACGCGCGGCGGGCAGACGGCTTCGCTCGCGATCGGCGTCAGCCCGGAGAGCACGAACTCGTCCACCTCGAAGGGCGCCTCGGCGGCGGAAGCGTTGGCGGCGGCGGCGATCTCTTCGCTGACCACGTTGATGACGAACTCGCCGGTCTCCTCGACGTTGCGCAGTGTGTCTTTTCTTTGGCCGGCCTCTGGCGTATCCGAGGGGCGCAGCGACGGGCAGAAGAGCACCGTGGGCGGCGCGGAGCCGACGCCGCAGAAGAAGCTGAAGGGCGCGAGGTTGGCCACGCCGCCTCGGCTTATGGTGGAGACCAGCGCCACAGGCCGCGGCACGATGATGCCGGTCATCAGCTTGTAGATCTGCCGTTGCCGGCACTCGGCCGGATTGAAACTGAGCATGGAAGCTGCCATGCTGTTAGGTTAGAACATGGACGCGCCGGGCGTGATCGTTGTGGTGCGCTGCTGAATATTCGTCTGCTGTTAACATTCCATGATGCACAATCATAGGTAAGGGAGAAACTGTCTTGCCGCGCATACACTTTCAGATCCAGCTCGCCGAACTCAAGGACAAGCTGCTGGCCATGGCGGCCCTCTCGCTGACGGCGGTCGATTCCGCGGTGGACGCCTACCTGCAGCGCGACAAGGGCCTCTGCAAGTACGTCAAGCAGAATGAGAGGGCCATTAACACCGCGCAGCGCGAGTTGGATGAGATGGCCTACGATCTGCTGGCCAAGGAGCAGCCCATGGCCATCGATCTGCGCTTCATCCTGGCGGTCATCAAGATCAACAGCGACCTGGAGCGGATCGGCGACCAGTCGATGGGCATTGTGCGCCGCACACGGGAGATGCTGAAGCTCGATCCGGTCGATCTGCCGGTGGATATTGCGTCGATGGGGGAGTTCGCCGGGCGCATGATCCGCACGGCCTTGCAATCTTTTCTGGAGGGCGACGCGCAGTTGGCCAATTCAGTGCGCGAGATGGACGACGAGATCGATCACATGAACCGTCGCGCCCATGACGACCTGCTGAAGTTCATCGCGGAGCAGCCGGGCTACACGCAGCAGGCTATGCGCGCCATTCTGGTGGCGAAGAACCTGGAGCGCCTCGCGGACCACGCCGCGAACATTGCCACCGACGTCATCTTCTGGATTCGCGGCGCCGACGTGCGCCACCAGATGAGCTTGGCGGAGGAGTGAAAAAACAGGGAATAGGGAACAGGAAACGAATTCGGCGAAGGCCTACAGCATCAGCAGCGCTTCGAACTGCACCAGCGGCAACGGGGGGCTGAACAGGAATCCCTGGAAGGTATGGCAGCCCAGACCGGCGAGGAAGCCGCGCTGCTCTTCGTTCTCCACGCCCTCGGCGATCACCGACAATCCCATAGCGCGGCCCAGCGAAATGATGGTTTGCGCAATGGCGCCGCTGGTCGCATCCACCAGCATATCGCGCACAAAAGCCCGGTCGATCTTCAGCAGGCTGAGAGGCAGGCGCTTCAGGTAGGCCAGCGACGAATAGCCGGTGCCGAAGTCGTCCAGCGAGAAGCTCAGGCCATGCGCCTTGAGTTCGGTCATCTTGGCGATGATCTCCTCGATATTCTCGACCAGCATGCTCTCGGTGAGTTCCAGCTTGAGGTGTTTCGGGTTGGCGCCCGAACGCTCCAGGGCCGACAGTACCGTTGCCACGAAGCCCGGCTGGCGGAACTGCAGGGCGCTGATGTTCACTGCAAGCGAGAGATGGGCGGATTGCTGGTGGCCAGCCCAGGCGGCAAGCTGTTCGCAGGCGGCTTCCAGAACCCAATCTCCCAGCGGCAGAATCAAGCCCGTCTCCTCGGCTAGCGGAATGAACTCGCCGGGCCACACCAGGCCACGTGTTGGATGCTGCCAGCGGATCAGGGCCTCGGCGCCGATCAAGCGGCCCCGCGCCACCAGCGGCTGATAGTAAAGCAGGAACTGCCTGGCCTTGATCGCCTGGCGGAGATCCTCCTCCAGCGTGGCGCGAGCGTTCACCGCGGCCTGCAAGGCGGGAGAGAAAAAGCGAATGGTGTTGCGGCCCGCCGTCGTGGCTTGATAGATGGCGATGTCGGCCTCCTGGATCAGTTCGCTAGCGCCTTCCCGGTCTGCCCCAAAGACGGTAATCCCGATGCTGGCGGTCGTGAGGTACTCGCGCCCTTCCAACTGGAAGGGCAGGCAAATCGAATCCTGGATCTTCTCGGCGACGGCCTTGGCCTGGGCCGCCGCTTCCTCGGCAATCTCGCTCAGATCTTCGAGCATCAAGGCAAACTCATCGCCGCCGAAACGGCTCACGATGTCGGCTTCGCGGGCGCAGGTGACGATGCGCCGCGCCACTCCCATCAGCAGAAGGTCGCCGGTGATATGGCCGATGGTCTCATTCAACATCTTGAAGTTATCCAGTTCCACAAAGAGCAGCGCGCGCAAACGGCCGTCCGGGCTGCCGGCGGCCAGAGACTGGCGCAACCTCTCCAGCAGCAGGCGGCGATTGGGCAAGCCGGTCAGCGGATCATAGTAAGCCAGACTCCTGATCTCGTTTTGCGCGGCCTTGACTTCGGACAAATCCCTGGTAATCGACAGGATGCAGGGTACGCCGTCCACCTCCATCGCCGAGGCCGAGATCACCCCCCAGAAGAGCTCCCCGCTCTTCTTCCTGAACTGAACCTCCAGGCCGCGGAAACTTCCGTTTTCCTTCACCTGATTCGCCATCGTCATCCGGTCGTGTGGATCCGCCCATACTCCCAGTTGCAGCGAAGTTTTCCCGATGACTTCTTCGTGTTCATATCCCATAACGTCGAGAAATGCCTGATTGCAGTCGAGATATTTGCCGTCGTCCATGCGGTTGATATTGATGGCGTCGATGCTGGTCTGGAAGGCGGTGCGGTAACGCTCCTCGCTCAGCCGCAGGGCCTCGGCGGCCGCGGTTAAGAGATCCTGGGCCGCCTTGGCCGCGGAGATGTCATGTGCGAATGTAAGCGTGCATGCGCACCCCCCAACCTCAATCAAGGATGCTGACAGCCGCATCCATAATGTCTCCCCGTCCTTTCTCTTGAACAAGATTTCCAAATTCCGGCAACTGTCGTTCTGGAGGATCAGGTCGAGTAACTTCCGCCTATCGCCGGCATTCACCCAGATGCCAAGTTCCTCGGTTGTGTGCCCGATGACTTCGTTGCGCTCGTACCGTCCCGCATCGAGGAGTGCCTGATTGGCGTCGATGATGATCCCATCGCTCAGCTGGGCGATCAAGACCGCATCGGAGCTGGTCTCGAATACGGTGCGATAGCGTTCTTCGCTCAGCCGCAGCGTTTCCTGGACCGCGGCCAGGCTTTGCTCGATGGCCTTGCGGGCATTGATGTCTTCGGCCACGGCGATGTAGTGAAGCGGGTTTCCCGCGCCGTCGCACATCAGCGAGATCGTCAGCTTTGTCCAGCACAGACTGCCGTCCTTGCGTATATAGCGCTTCTCCAGAATCTCAGAGGAGGCGTCGCCGTGACGGATTCGATTGAGGGCCGCGATGTTGGCCGCACAATCCTCTGGCGCCGTGATCTGACCGATCGTCTTGTCGGAGATCTCCTCGGTGGTGTAGCCGAGCATCCCGGCAAAGCATGTGTTGCAGTGCAGGATATGGCCCTCGAACGAGGCATGAACGATGCCCACCGCGGCCTGCTCAAAGGTAGCCCGGTAGCGTTCCTCGCTGTCTTGCAGTTGCATCTCCCATTGCCTATGCACGGTGACGTCGCTGATGATCCCGCGCATTTTGAAGGGTTTGCCCTGTTCATCGAAGTCGAGCTTTCCCTGTCCACGCACCCACCGCTCGGCTTGGTCTGTTTGGCGAACGATGCGGTATTCCTTGTCGAAGGGCCTTCCATCGCCAATGACTTCGCCGGCGAAATAGGCAGCCATCATCGCCTGGTCGGCGGGATGTACCAGCGCCTCCCATCCCTCCACTGTGCGCGGATAGCGATCGTCGATGCCGAAGATCTCATCCAGCCGGCTGGTGCTGGTCCAGACTCCGCTGGGTACATCCAGCACATAGCAGCCAAGGTCTCCAATCCGCTGCGCTTCCTTCAGAAAGTCGCTGCTCTCGCGCAGTTCCTCCTCGGCGCGCCTGCGATCGGTGACGTCATGCACAATGGAAAACAGCAGCCGCCTGCCATTCGCCTCGACTGGAGAGGAATACACCTCCACCTCGCGTTCTTCGCCGCTGGCCAGCCGATGGCGGAAGTTGAAGAAGTTGCGTTCTTCGCTGAACGTCCGCTGCTGCTCCAGGGCAACCTCATGGGGCGGCAGCGTGTTGATCCGATTGACGTTCATGCCGATCAGTTGTTCCCTGGAATAGCCGTAATACTTCGAAGCAGCCCGGTTGGCGGCCGCAATCTCACCGGTTTCCGGCACAACCAGGATCATCACCGTGCCGTTTTGCTCGAAGAAGTTGCGGAAGCGGGTCTCGCTTTCCTGCAACGCCTGCTCGGCCCGTTTGCGCTCGGTGATGTCGTTCACGATGGCGCAGAGCATTTGCCGGCCGTCAACTTCGAAGGGCGAGGAATGAAGTTCAATCTCGCGAACTTCACCGCTGGCCAGGCGATGGGAGTAGTAGAAGCATGAGCACTCCTTACGCAGCGCCCGCTGCCGGTCGCGAGCAATCTCTTCAGGCGCGCTCAGGCTGATCTGGCGTGTGAACATGCCGATGAGCCGCTCCCTGGGATAACCGTAGAATTCGCATGCTGCCCGGTTGACGTACACAAACTCTCCGGTCTCCGGTACAACCAGGAACATGACCGTGCCGTTTTCCTCGAAGAAGTTGCGGAAGCGGGTCTCGCTTTCCTGCAACGCCTGCTCGGCCCGTTTGCGGTCAGTGATGTCTTTGCCGAAGACGGAGACGCCCGTAATGATCCCATCAACCACGATGGGGTTGAAGGCCAGTTCAAGGATGCTGGGACTGATCAGGGAATACTCGACCCGGAAGGGGCCATCGGAAATGGCGCGCGCATAAAACGACGGCCAAAGCGCCGCCCTCTCCGGCGGGAGCACCTCGTAATGGCGCATCCCCATCGCAAGCCGGATGCCAAAGGTCTCCTCGATGTTCTGCCGCAACGCCCCATTGAATGTTGTCAACCGGTAATTGAGGTCCACCGACCAGACCAGGTCCCGCGTGCTTTCGATCAGGGCCGTGAGATCCGCTTCCGCTACGCGGAGTGCGCTCTCTGCTTTCTTCCGCTCGGTGATGTTCTTGCCGAAGACGGAGACGCCGGTCGTCTCCCCATCGGCCACAATCGGGCTAAAGGAAATCTCGAGCGTTCGGCCATCGGCGATGGTATGTTCGGCGGAAAACTGATTTCCCGATAGCGCCCGCTCATAAAGCGGAAGCCAAAACACCGCGAGTTCCGGCGGGAGCAGCTCCCGAAAGCTCATCCCTGGAGCGACCGGACCGCCATAATTCCGCTCGAAATACTCCTTGAAGGCGCGGTTGAAGGTAATCAAGCGCAGGCGCGGGTCCACCGACCAGATCAAGTCTGCGGTACTCTCGATCAAGGCCGAGAGATTCGCTTCCGCTTGAATGCGCATTTCGACCCCTTTTACCCCGCGATATTTCCCTTCATTTCTCGGATTGCGCTGCCGGAGGGCGCAGACGCATACCAACCTTATCGGCTGCCGAAGGGGAATCCTGCAAGATGCACTGTCCCCGTTTCCCCTGTTTGCGTCTTCCATGCATCATGGCAGGATCGGCCTTCTAGAAACTACGTCACTCAAAAGAAACACCTTGAGTGTACGCCTAATGCAAGTATTTTCCACAGTATTTTAATTATTAATCATGGATTTGACAGAAAATGCCGCGTTCCGGGAAAAACGGCGTTTTAGGCGAAGCGCTACCGCTCCCATGTCCATCAATCGCGCGCGATCTCCAGCGCTCCGGTCAGGCTGGCCACGCGCTCGACTCCGTGGCCGCGGCACCAGGATTCGAGGCCCCTGGAGAGCCGTTCGACGGCGCGCGGGTCGGCGTAGCTGGCCGTGCCCACCTCGACGGCGGCGGCGCCGGCCAACATGAATTCGACCACGTCTTCCGGAGTCGTGATGCCACCCATGCCGATGATTGGAATGCTGACGGCGCGGGCGGTCTCGTAGACCATACGCAGGGCGATGGGCTTGATGGCCGGGCCGGAGAGGCCGCCGGTGATGTTGCTGAGGCGCGGGCGGCGCGTCTCGGCGTCGATGGAAATTGCCAGGAAGGTATTGGTCAGGCTGACCGCGTCGGCTCCGGCCTCGGCGGCGATTTTGGCCATGTGGGCGATGGAGGTTACATTGGGCGAGAGCTTGACGATCAGCGGCCTCCTGGATGCTGATTTTGCCCGGCCAACCAGGTATTCCAGCGATCCTGGATCGGAGCCGAAGGCCATGCCGCCGGCGTGGACGTTGGGGCAGGAGACGTTCAGCTCGTACGCCGCAATGCCCGCCGCCTGATTGAGCCGCTCGATGACCGCGATGTACGCGCCCACCGTGTAGCCGAAGACGTTGACGATGATGTTGCAGCGGGGATAGCGGTGCAGCGGCGGCAGCTTGCGGCTGATGAACTCTTCCACGCCCACATTCTGGAGTCCGATGGCGTTCAACATTCCGGCCGCGGTCTGGATGATGCGCGGCGCGGCATGGCCGGCCATCGGCTCCATCGAGATGCCCTTGGTGACCAGGCCGCCGATCCGCTCCAGCGAGACGATCTCCTCGAACTCGATGCCATAGCCGAAGGTGCCGCTGGCGGCAATGATCGGGTTGGCCAGCTCCAGGCCGGCCAGCGTCACTTTCATCTCGGGCTTCACGCGCGGCTTCTTCCTTAAACAGGGGTCAGAGATCAGGGGTCAGGGATCAGACCGTGGCCCCACGCTCATGATACTCGCCCGGCGCGGATGGATGCCGGATGCTATTCGCTTTGCGCTTCGGGATGTGCCCTATAGGTGAACCATTCGCCGCTGCGCAGTTCGTGGCCGGCGTCTTCGCGGCTCCCGATCCAGATGCCCTGGCGTCCATCGTGAAAGAGAAGATCGTCCCCGTTGCGGCCAACCAACTGCCCATAGTAATTGTTGCCCGGCTGAACGCAAGCCAGCTCGCGGCGCTGCCAATCGTACCTCTGGCTTTCGAAGAATTCAATCGCTTCGCTGAGCTGCCGGCGTTTCGCGGGGTCGGCAAGATCGGCGAGCAAGTGCTCCATCGGAGCAGGATTGCCGGCCTCATAAGCAATTGAAGCCGCAATCATTCGCTCTTTGCTTGCCAGAGAGAAATCCAGAGAGTGTCCGGCGTACAGAGCAAGGACTTCAAGAAAGCATTTTTGCGCGCGCCCATTGCCCTCCCTAAAGCAATGGATATGATTCAGCCCGCCGAGGAGAGCCGCGGCCTTTACGACGAAGGTCTTGCGAGTCAATCCGCAAAGAATACCGTCCGCCGCCAGCCGGTCGCATACAGAATGAAGTTCAGCCGCTATCTCACGGCAGCTTGTGAAATGAGTCGCGCGGCTGCCTTCGATCTTGGGTGCGTTGACGGTTCGCAATTCCCCAGCCCAAACGTAAACGTCTTGAAAGATGAAACGATGAATGGCCTGGAAATGCGCCGCGTCGAAGTTGCCGGGAATCGGGTTTGCGGCTAACTGCAAGAGGCGGAGCCACGTTTGCTCCGCCTCAAAGCCATCCAATTCTTTTTGAGTAGCGAATCCAGCCTTGTTGCGAAGAATGCCGGTATGCGGGTCGATGTAGGGATCGTCGAGTATAGCCACTCTGTTATGCCGCAACCATCTCACGCCAGCCACGAATGGCGCTGGAGCATTCCTCGAAGGTGATTTCGCCGGAGATGTAGCGCTCAGTCAGGGCGAGAAGCCGTTCCGTAGGCTCCAACCCTTCGCTCTGGTTGAGGCGAATGGCGCGCTGCACGGAAGCCCGTCTCCGCGCTCGCTCCTCTTGAGAGATTCCCTCTAAAACCAGAGTCGCCATGCGATCCCCTCTTGATCAATTTTATCACTGATCGGGCATGGCCGCGGAACCTTCCCGCGGCCATCTCCGAGCGTGCAAAATTATGCGCCGACCGGCTCGGTGACGTTGACCTTGACCGGCGTCAGCCAGCCGAAGCGGTCGGGCTTTAGGCCGTTGGCGATGCCGAAGAATTCGTCGCCGATCTTCTTGGTGATTTCGCCCGGCTTGCCGTCGGCGATCAGGATGCGATCAATGGAGCGGATGGGCTGAACCTCGGCGGCCGTGCCGGTGAAGAAGACTTCGTCGGCGATGTAAAGCAGTTCGCGGGGAAGGGAGCGCTCCTTCACCGTCAGCCCAAGGTGGCGGGCGATGGTCAGCACCGAGTCGCGGGTGATGCCGGAGAGCGCCGAGTTGGAGAGCGGCGGCGTATAGATGACGCCGTTGCGGACGATGAAGATGTTCTCGCCGGAGCCTTCGCTGACCAGGCCGTTCACATCCAGTCCGATGCCCTCGGCATAGCCGTTGATCTCGGCCTCCATGTGGATGAGCTGGGAGTTCATGTAGTTGGCGCCGGCCTTGGCCAGCGAGGGCATAGTGTTGGGCGCCAGGCGATTCCAACTGGAGATGCAGACGTCCGCGCCGCCGTGGCCGGCGAGGTACTTGCCCCAGGGGAAGTTGGCAATGTAGACCTCGACCGGCGAACCCTTAGGGCTGACGCCGATCTCGCCGTAGCCGCGCAGCGCGATGGGGCGGATATAGCAGGGAGCAACGCCATTGGCTTCAATCAGATCGACTACGCCGGCGCACAGCTCCTCGATGTTGAAGGGCAGCTCCATGCGATAGATTTTGGCCGAGTCCAGCAGCCGCTGCATATGCTCCGGGAGACGGAAGACGGCCGAGCCTTGCGGCTGGCCATAGCAGCGGATTCCTTCAAAGACGCTGGAGCCGTAGTGGATCACATGGCTCATCACGTGGATGTTGGCCTGCTCCCAGGGAATCAGATTGCCGTTGTGCCAGATTTTCGATGTGGCTTGAATAGGCATAGGGTTGGAATACTCCTTCGACGCTGCGAACGCGTACCCAATGAGAGTATCGCGCTGGAGGCGGGACTGTCACGGAGCGGTGTCTACAAGGCTCCCTGCTTCTATCGGTTCGAGTGTGAGGCGCGCCGTCAGCACCACCAGCGCGGCCCACAGCGTGTCGGCGGCCAGCAGATGCGCCACTTGCACCCACAGCGGAGCCAGCAGGATTACGTCCAGCAAGCCCAGCGTGTAGACCGCGGCCAGCAGCAGAAGAATCAAAGCGGTGAGGCCGCGATTGTCCCACTGCGTCCGGCGCCGCGCGACGCGCACCAGCAGCCAGATGAGCAGGAAGCTGGCGGCGAAGGCGATGCCCGGATGCGTCCAGCGCCAGCGCACCAGCCAGCCGCTGGCCGACGAAAAATCCTGCGCCAGCGCCAGGCCCAGCGACGTGGCCGGGAAGAGCGTGTCGCCCAGCGCGGCCAGCGAGCCGGTGACGCCCACGACCATCACCACGACGACGCTGGCGACGGCTGCGAAGGGCGCACGCAGGCGCACGCCGCCACGCAGAAAGCCCTGCTTCCGGCTGAGCAGGTGCGCGGTCAGCGTGAGCGCGGCCACCAGCAGCAGCGTGTTGGTCAGGTGCAGCGCCAGGAAGGCGGGACGCAGCGGCGACTGGCTCTGCGCCGTGTATCCCAGCTTGACCAGCAGCGCTCCCAGCAGCGCCTCAATCAGCGTAAAGGCGACCGAAGCCATAGCCGCCCAGCGCGCCAGGTGGCCGCGCGCCGTGCCGGCGAAGGTCCACGCCAGCAGGCCCACGACCGCGAAGAACGAAAGGCCGCTGGTGAGCCGATGGGTGAACTCGATCATCGTATTCACACTGGCCGAGTGCTGGATCACAACGCCGTTGCAGAGCGGCCAATGGTTGCCGCAGCCGGCCCCGGAGCCGGTGGCGCGCACCAGCGTGCCCCACAAAATGACGGCGATGAAGTAGCAGAGCACGCCCCAGGCAAAACGGCGCAGGGCAGACGAAGGCAGGCGTTGCGCGGCGATGGAGACAGCGGTTGCGGACATAAAAGAAGCCTCCGGATGGAACCCCTCAGTGTAGAACAAGCGGTGGCAGATTCGAGTTAAGGTGATCCTCTTGCACGAATGGAATATGGCGTTCGGCATTTATAGCCCGTTCGAAACCATGCTGAACGATGTGGCCTTTTCGAACTATCGCCTCTTCGGCTCCCAGCATCGCATCCTGCCGGATGTTTCTCCCGCGCCTTGAGAACACTCTGGGGCTATAGCAAAACCACAATAGGTGTACCCAAGGCTACGACTCTAAAGTGTTGATTTCCTTAAAAAATAAACACCATTGATGAGGCTGTTATGGGCATGGGAATTGTGGTTTTGCTCTAGAGCAGTATCAAGATAGATATACCCTAGGAACGCAATCGTCATTAATGCTCAAGTTCTCTGGTGAAGTCGCCGCGACGTGAAACCGATGGGACGAGCGTATTCGGACGATTTGCGGGTCAA
>Ga0181529_10000312_pt1 | contig 72437 bp, 61 predicted proteins | sample PEATcosm2014_Bin_36_FD_119763 | JGI IMG/M metagenome (GOLD analysis project Ga0181529, IMG submission 119763) | Peatland microbial communities from MTU Mesocosm Facility, Houghton, MI, USA - PEATcosm2014_Bin10_30_metaG | ecosystem: Environmental > Terrestrial > Soil > Wetlands > Peat | place...
TCACCCCGCTGAACCCGAATTCGCCGAACTTGCCCGTGTTCGGCGGAATGAAGGGCGTGTAATTCTGCGGTTTGATGTACGAGAAGCCGATCGCGATCACGATGATCACGATAGTCACCTTGATAATCACGATCGCCGCGTTCACCCGCGCCGATTCGGAAATGCCGATCATCAGCAAAATGGAAATCGCGAAGATGACGAGAATTGCGGGAAGGTTGATCAGCCCGGCTGGCGTGTCCCACGGACAGTGGATCAGGTTCGAGGGTAGGTCGATGCTGAAGCGGTGCAGCAGCCGCACCACGTAACTCGACCAGCTCACCGAAACCGTGGCTGCACCCACCGCGTATTCCAGCACCAGATCCCAGCCGATGATCCACGCCAGCAACTCGCCCATGGTCGCGTAAGCGTAGGTGTACGCGCTGCCCGCGATGGGAATCATGGTGGCGAACTCGCTGTAGCACATGCCCGCGAACGCGCAGCCGATGGCCGCCACCACAAACGACAGCACCACGGCCGGCCCGGCATTGTCCGCCGCAACGATCCCGGTCAGCGAGAACAACCCCGCGCCGATGATGGCGCCGATTCCCAGCGCAACCAGGTTCACCGGCCCCAGCGTGCGCTTCAAATGATGGGTGGTATCCTCTGATTCCGCTAGAATCACTTCCACCGATTTCGTTCGAAACAGGCTCATAGGTTCGTTTCCTTTGCTGGAAAGGCTGAGTATACAGTGCGGCGTGGCACTGGCGCTACTGGGCCGCGCGCGCGCCTGCGATAGCGCGCCATTCCTCGATTCGATGCCGCACGTCCGCCGCGGTTGCTCCCGCCGGAAGTAAATCGGCGATCACCGCTACCGTGTCGGCGCCGGCTTCGAAGACGGCGCGCGCATTCTCGCGCGTAATGCCGCCGATCGCGACCAGCGGTTTCCCGGTAAGCTCCCGGCAGTGCCGCAGCTCGCCGATGCCAACGACAGGGTCGGGATTCGACTTGGAAGCAGTGCCAAAGATGGGGCCAAGCGCCACGTAATCCACCGGCTCTTCCGCGGCGATGCACAACTGCGCCGCGTTGTGTGTGGAGTAGCCGATCGTCGCTTCTTCTCCCACCAGCGCGCGTGCGTCGGCGGGGGCGAGATCGTCCTGCCCCACGTGCAGACCCGCACCGAGCAGCTTGGCGATATCGGCGCGGTCGTTCACAATCGGCATCGCGCCCGCCTGGCGGCACAGCGACGCCACCGCGCGCGCGTCCTCAAACGCAGTCGGGCTCCACAGCCCCTTGTGCCGGATCTGCAGCACTCCCACGCCGCCTTCGAGCATGGCCGCCGCGGTCTCGACCAGCGCCAGCCCGCGCCGCTCGAGCGCGCCGGTATCGAGAATCGGGTAAAGCCGTGGCAGTGTCTTCAAAATGCGAACCGTCAGGGCATTATATCAGTCGGTGGGTAGGCCCCCTTGGCCGCCAATCCGCCGACCGGTGCTAGCTGAGCGCAAGGGCGACCACGGTAGTGGCGGCGGGTTGGTCGCCCGCAAGTTCCTGCACGAATGGCGATTCAATCGCTGCGGCATCGAGTTCAACGGCGCACGCCGCGATTTGCTCCGCCGTCGCGCCGGGAAAGCACAATTCGCAGGTCCCCACATCGTTTCCCACCCGGATGGCGGGCCCGAAAGTGCGGCAGACAAGTGGCCGCGATTCGTAGAGATCGCAGGTGCCTGTTACCGGGTCTAGCACCGGGCAGGGCGCGTCGTCGTCAGCCGCCTCGCTGAGCGCGCGATTGGCCGTGTCGGCGGGATACTGGCGGCGCAAGCGGGCGGCCGCCTCGCCGGCGCGGAAGCGGACGCGCGCTCCCTGCGCCGCGTCGCGCTCCTCCAGACGGAGCAACCCCCGGCGCAGGCGCTCCGCGTCGAGACCGCTGATTTCAAAAACGCCCAGACAACATTCGCAACACCCTGGCCGGCACTTCAGCCAGGCACCGGCTTTTCCGGCGGCTTCGGCCAGCGCGGCATCGATAATCTGAATCAGCTTCGTGTCGTCGGCCACTGCATAAAGAATAGCGAAACTGGAGGTCCGATTTGCCAGCGTGCGCCGGAACAAACCGCCTCCCGGGCGCGTAGAGTATAGGAAGGGAGTGGTCCCCGCGCATGAGGTTTCTGTTGTGGTGTATTCTGCTGGTGCTGTGCTGGCCATTGGCGTTGGCTGCACTGGTGCTCTATCCATTGGTATGGCTGATACTGCTGCCGTTTCGCGTGGTCGGAATCGCCGTGGAGGGTGCCCTGTCGCTGGTCTGGGCCTTGGTCACATTGCCCGCGCGGCTGTTGCGCGCCCTCTGAAAACTGCCGCCAACAGCCCTAGTTGGGTACCTGGATATCGAACCCGGCGTGTGGCGTGGGCGGGTAGCTCCGGCCCTGGGTGCGGAATTCGTAGCGTTCGATCGCTACCGCGGCGCCGCTCTCGCTGCTGCGCACCACACATCCGTAGATCATGAGCTTCATCGGGCAGTTGTCATTGAGCAGGACCGGCCATGTCATCGAGAGTTCGACCGGCATGCCCGCGGTTAGCATACTTTCCGTCGAAAACCAGACGCCGCCGCTCGATATGTTCAGCGTCTTGCCGTTCCCAGTTTCGGCAATCCTTTGACCGTAAAGCATCTTGTATCGCACTTCCTGCTCGATCTGGAAGCGCCGCTTGCTGCGTCTTTCGCGCTCGCTGTCTTGCAAAAAGCTCTCATTCTGGATCTCGATCACCGGCCACCGCCTTCTCATGGTGAAGGTAACCCTTTTAGGATCAACCGCTCAAGCTTGTCTTTGGTTAGGCGGGATAGGTTAACTGCCGAGCCGTCGTTAATCCTCACTGTTGGCCTATCTCGGGCGATTTGAAAGTGTTACGGACTTGCCCCCAAACTTCCGTACTAGGAATGGGCACCCGTGCAATCCGCCCAAAAAAGTTTCAGAATAACTACAGAAAGTACTGGACAAGCGGGTCTTAAATTGCTAATATCGATCTAACACAGACAGCATCCCTGGCGGCGAGTCCCCTCCCGTCGCCAACCCTCTGAGTGCAAGGCCCCGAGATACCCAGCTCGGGGCCTTTTAATTTATCGGCCTGAACCACTGTTTTTCTTTTTAGTCCCAAATTGTGTTCAACGGTCCGGCGTGACGATTCCTCCCCGTCGCAAGCCAGTAGTACTACTGGGACTTCGTGCCGCCGTAGCGGCGTTTTTTTGTCACAATCTTCGACTTCGTTGTAGACAAGCAGATCTGAAACGGTTATTCTAAGATCAATACAGACAGCATCCTTGGCGGCGAGTCCCCTCCCGCCGCCACTCTCTGAGTGCAAGGCCCCAAGTTACCCAACTTGGGGCCTTAATCATTTTCAGAAGAAGGATCGGGAATCCGGCCGCTTTTCGTCAGCCCATCAAAGGGTGCGGAGAAAATCCCAACAGCCATTTTGAGCCGCCCAGGAATACCGGCAAACAGGCGCTCCGCCGATAGGCGTTCATCCGCTGCCATTCCCGTTCGTCGCAAGGGCCTGGGTCTCGCGCATTCGATGGATGGCAGGCTACAAGAGCCGCGACCAAACGGAACGTGAGGAGGTTGTCTCGCGACAGGCCCTACCGGTCGAGCGTGAGCGAGGCTTTTCCCGCGGCTCCGGAGTATATCAGCTCTATCGTATGGATTTTCTCGACCTTGCCGCTGTACTCGAAGAAGACGAGCCCGGCCACCGGCAGGGTGCGGTCGCCTTCCGGTAGCGCGGCCTTTTGCACTCGCTGATTCAGCGCACGCTGCACTGCCAAGGGGACCCTTACTATTGGAGGCGGATCGTTGTTTCCACCGGTGTTTAAGCCCGACGACGACGGCTTGGGAGCCTTCTCTGCCTCCTCGTCGACCAGGTTGGGATGTTCCTTCGATATCACCGGCTCCGGTGGCACCCACTCGGGATCTTTGACGTGCCCCAGCACCACGCCGTATGGCTGACTGGGCAGCGTCTTCTTCCCGTTGATCCGCAGCATAAAGTCCCCAATGGAGAGCTTGATTCGCGCCCCCGGCGGCCCGAAGAAACCGGTTTCGACCGACACATAATCTTCGTTGGTTAGATTCCCTTGCAGGGTTGGGACCGCGTGTCCCTGAAACTCGGCCGCAATCGTCACCTTACCAGCCTCAGCCTGATCCGGGTAATCCGCCGGAGTCGGTCTGGGCGGCATGCCCTTGATGTCGACTGGTGTATCCTTGCTGGGAGGGTTCTTGCCCGGTGGCTCTTGTGCTTGCAGACACAGGCAAACGGCGGCCACCGGGATACCGATTTTCAAGACGGGGAAAAATCGCATTCCAGCTAAAAAGCTAGCATATTCAAGCGCGTTGATGAAGGGCAACGCCCGACCTTAGTGCGTGTCCTTGGGAGTTTCCGGTGGAGGCGGTTCTTTCAAGGAGTCCTTGAAGCCGCGAATGCCCTGAGCCAGGCCTTTGCCGAGTTCGGGCAGCTTCGATGGTCCGAAAAACAGCAGGCAAATACCCAGTATCACAAGCAGATGCTGGGGCCGTAGCAGATCCTCAATCATGATTGGCTCTCCACTTGCAAGATAGCACACTTCGGCGCTCGGGGCTGTTGTGGGGAAATGCGCGAACCATGCCCGCCCAGGCGCTACCCTGAGTGGCCGCGCTCAGGTGGCATCATGCGCCAAAGCCAGCGAACCGCGAAGACGGCGGCCGCTCCGGCCACCGCCAACACGACGATAACACCCAAGATCGGAAGCAAATGCTGGGGCCGCAGCAGATCCTCAATCATAATGGCGCTCCGACTGCAAAATAGCACAAATGGGAGGTTGGCTGGAACGCTGGCCGCAACCGCCTACACTGGCCCGGCGGATGGACCCGCCTGGGCGCGGTTCAGGATCTCCTCGGCCAATTTGTGCGGGTCGTCCACTCGTTTGAGCGTCAGCCGGCTGGCTTCGCCGGCGGTCTCGATCGAAAGATCGCCGACGTTGAACACACGCTGCGCCACCCGCTGCGTAACGCGCACATCCTGCAGTTTGGAAAGCTGAATCGTGCGTGTGGTCTTGGCCGCAATCCCCGTCTCGTAACGCAGCCGGTCCGCCGTCACCACCGTCCGTGAGGCCTCCCGCCGCACCCAGCGCGCAGACGGCCACAGCAGCACCAACGGCGGAAGAATCATCAACCAGTGGGAGGGGAAATGGCCCTGCCACAAAGCCAGATAGGCGATTTCCAATCCAAGAAATACGATTGAGCTGGCGATCGTGCCGGCCTTCAGAAACTTCGTGGTGGGACGAATAACGATATCGGCCATGAATGCAGCGCTCCCCGAGCGATCATTGTAGCGCGCCCGGGAACGCAAAGCGACTCGCACAGGGGCGGATGCACCCGCCAACGGTCCAACAAAAAAATGCGGCCGCCCGATAGTCTGGACGGCCGCTTTTCAAGTAGAACGCATCGCTGGAACCAGCCGTTAGCCTAACCAGTTCCCGCTTCCGCGTCGCTGTGGTTTGTGCCGCCTTAGAAGTAGAACTTGGCGCCCAACTGAACCACGCGCATGGCGTTGGCCCCGTTAGGCTCGCCGAAGAAGTTGCCGAGCGGGCTGGTATTTCCCGCCGGCCGCAGGTTATTGGTAACCGTCAGCCCAGTAAAGTTGTTAAAGATCGCGGCGCCCGTTGCGCCGGTCGCATTCGTCACGTTGGTGGTCAGGTTATACCCGGAGAGCTGCGGATGGTTGAACGCGTTGAAGGCTTCCAGTCGAAGCTGCAGATACCGCTTGCCTTCCTTGTCAAACCGGATATTCTTAAACACCGCGAGATCCTGGTTGTTGATGATGGGGTTGCGCAGATAGAGCCGCGAGTAAGGCCCGTCATCGCCGATGCCGGGCACGCTGAAAGCACCGATATTGATGGTATTGCCGCTCTGGGGATCGCCATTGACTAGGAAACGCGGCTGCTGGCCACTCAAATTGCCGGCGGTGTAAGTGCCGAGCAGGCGGTTGCCGGCATCCTGGCCGTTGATAGTCAGTCCCAGCTCCGTGGGATTGCCGGAGCTGATGGTAGTAATGCCCGACAACTCCCAGTTGTCGAAGATCGTCTTCACGACCCGACTGTGGCCGAGAAAGTGGCTTCCACCAGGGACATTCCAGACGAAATTCCACACAAAGGCGTTGGGCCGGTCGAACGCGGCAAGCCCGTAATCGTAACGGCGGGGACTCACAAGGTTGGTGTAAGTGCTGTCATCGGAAACGGTCGTAGTGACCTTCGACCTTGTATAAGCGACGCCGGTGGTGAAGCTCTTGGCGAAACGCCGCTGTAAACCGACCTGCAGCGAGTTGTAAGTCGAGTTTCCGTCGAAGCTATAATAAGTGATGTCGCTGTATCCCTGATACGGCCTCAGGAAGTCAACTGGCAAGGCATCGGCGCCACTGAAGCTTGTGCCCGCGGCGGCGTAAGCCGCCGGGAGCGACGGCTCCACGGACGGTATGACGCCACCGGCGAACTTGGTTGGATCCTGCGCCGCCGCCGTGAAGGTTGTCCCCAACGGTGGAGCGTTGATATCGGTGCGGCGCGGGTTATGGCGTGACTGCGAGCCGACATAAGAAACATCGATGATCGTACCTTCTCCGAGATCGCGCTGGACGCCCATGCTATAGCTGTAAACCGACGGGAACGTCATTTGCTCGGTCACGCCGTTCACCGTGAGCGGCGACAGAGCGCCACCGCCACCCGGCTGAATCTGGCTGAGGTAACCGTTGGAAAGGGTCGGCTGCAAGACGTAGGGAGGATTGTTGCTGGAGAATGAAGTGAAGCTCTCCGGCCGGTCGAAAGTGATTCCGAAGCCGCCGCGAACCACCGTTTTCTGATTACCGCCGACGTCCCACGCCATGCCGATCCTAGGCTGCGGCAAAATTGTTGGTGGGTTGATTCCGCCGGGAGGGTAACCGTTGGTGGTCAGCTCCATACCATCGTAGATATTGCCCGAGTCGGGAACCAGCTTGCCGACATAGAACGCGGGCAGCGTATTTGCCAGAGTGTACGGGCCAGCCGTCGCCGGGTCGTAGGCCCGGTAGGTTGCCGCGCTCGAGGAACAGGTGGAAGCGCCGACGCACACCTGGCGGTAGAGCCGTGGCGCTTGGGAGGCATCCCAATCGGACAGATTGAAGTAGGCTTCGGGTCCGGCGTCGTTGTGGACCGGCTGATACCAGGACAGTCTCACGCCCAGATCGAGTGTCAGGCGCGGGTGTATTCTCCAGGTATCCTGCAGGTAACCCGACACATCGTAGTAGCCAAAAGCCCCATACACTTTGGCGCTTTGCTGGCTGTAACTGTTGTAGACGCCCAGCAGTGCGTTCGAAAACGGATTTCCCGTGGTCAGCGGGTTGGTTGCGCTGGTGGAGAAATCGATGCTGCTTTCCACCGTGTTCTGCGAGTTACTGGCGTTGGTGGCATTCTGAACATAGATACCCACTTTGAACAGGTGCTTGCCCCAGACCTTGCTGAGGTTATCGACACCCTGATAGATCGTGAAATTCTGAACGAACGTTCCAAATACGGAAGTATTGACTGGGCTGGACACGCTAGCTATGCCGCCGAACGTCAGGCTGGGGATCAACCCGGGCGTGTTAGCATTGGGATACAAGAGGGGCGTGTCGATGCCGGAAGCGGCACGCGTGGCCGCCGTGCCCTGTGGCGCAATAGTAACTCCGCCTAGTCCCACACCAAAGATCGCTTCGTTGACCCAGGTGTCCGCGAAGTTGCGGGTCAAGGAAACCGTCTGCACGTTGCCGGGACCGTTCATTCGATTCGTGATGGTAAGCGGCCAGTTCCAGGAAGCAGTGGTAGTGCCATAAGCGAACTGCTGGTCGTCGTAATTGTGAACCCAGCGAATGCTCAGGCGCGTGTTGGGATCGATCTGGTAGTCGCCGCGAATGATGGTCTCCCGCCGCGGATAAGCGCTCGGCACCTGCGACGTGTAGTTGTAAGCGTTGCCGCCCGCTGTGGTATTCGGCGACGGCAGAAAATTAAGAATGGCCTGGCCGGGCCCATAGATCCTGGTCGACGGAATCATGTTGTTCGGAAAGGGCTGGCTGGTGGTGGGGTCCGTGATCGTGATATGTTTTCCCGAGCCGTCGACGGCCTGCGAAAAATCGCCGGTCTTTTCCGCCGCCGTGGGAACCAGAATGTTCACCGACGACGCCTGCGGCACCAACTGGCTGTAATACTCTTGGCTGATGAAGAAGAACAGTTTGTTCTTGCCGTTAATGACCTTCGGGATCAGCACGGGGCCACCGAAGTCCCATCCGTAATAGTTGTAGCGGTAAAGCGGTCGCGGGAATCCGTCGGCCGACCCGCCGCGTATATCGTTGAAATAGGAATCGGCGTTCATGCTGTCGTGCCGCCGGAAATAGCGCGCGCCCCCATGGAAGTCGTTGGTTCCGCCGCGCGTGGTGAGCGCGATATAACCGCCGCCGGAGCGCCCGTACTGAGCCTGGTAATCCGAGGTGAGCACCTTCACTTCCTCCACCGCGTCGGGGTTGATCGAAACCAGAGCGCCCGTGTTGTTTCCAAGATTCAGATTCGTTACGCCGTCGAGAGTGTACTCGTGCTGCAGAGCGCGGGTGCCGTTAATATTGAAGTTTCCGACGATGTTCGTCACAGTGGAGGCCGCGTTCGCAACCACGCCGCTGGAGATGACGCCGGGGATCGTCTTGAAAAGATCCACCACGTTGCGGCCATTCAACTCGAGATCGCGGATTTGCCTGCCGGTGACCAGATCCGAGCGTTCGCCGGAGCTGGCTTCCACCTCTAACTTGGCTTGGTCGGCTTCGACGGTCACGGTTTCCGACAAACTGCCGACTTCGAGTTCGATGTCACCCAGAGTGACCTTCGACGCCAAGGGCAGCACAATCTCCCTTTGTTCCTCCTTCTTGAAGCCCGTTCTCTCCGCGGTGAGGGCGTAAGTGCCTGGGGGAAGGTCCGGAAATACAAAGATTCCCACTTCATTGGTCTGGGTCGTCTGGTGCACGCCCTGGGCAGGATCGCTGACGCTTACGGTGGCGCCCTGAATCACGCCGCCCTTGCTGTCTTTGATGACTCCCGTGATGGAACCGCTGGTCTGCGCGGACGCCGTTCCAACCAGGATCGTTAGTGCGGCGACAACGGCCACGACCAGCGCCAAACTGCTTCGCATGCGACTCGGCATTTTGTTTTCCTCTGTCTCCTTCTTCCTGACCGCTCAAAGGGGCGGGCGGGTCTCAACACTGCGGAACTGCACGATGGTTGTTGCTGCTGTCGTCGGTCTAACTGTCTCAAAAGAACATTGCGAAAGCAGGCCTCTGCGCCCTCGGCCGGCCGCATCGTGCGGCTACCCGTCACCGGTGCGTATTGGGCTGTCCACCGGATAACCTCCGGTTTCCACCTTTCACCAAGGCGCCGCCGGCCCCAACCGCTGCCACGCTCACCGCGCAAGCCCCGGCCGTCGGTATCGAAGCCAGATACTAAGCCATGGCGCTCCGCTTGTCATGGCACAGCGGTTTACCCCTGCGTATGCAAATGTCATAATTGGAAACTATACGAGTGGACTAGTTGCGATGGCTGAGGTTTGGAAGGGCCGGATTCGGGGGTGTGGCACGCGGTGGAATGTGGGTGAGAGTGCAAACGCGATTGAACGAAATACCCGTGAAACGTCGGCCGATAGGCGACGCCATGGGACGTGGGAACTCGTCGCGCTGTCCCTGATAGCGGCCCTGTCTCCGGTTCCCGCCCGGTGCGCCTCGGCCGCGCCGGGCACCCCGTTTCACTCAGGCCGGCAGCGGGGGAACACACGATACGGCGTCGACTTCTGGCGGGAGGCCGAAGGCTTCGCCCAATCCCGCGTCAGGGCCATCGTGCAAACCCGCGACGGATACATGTGGTTCGGCACCGATGGCGGCCTGGTTCGGTTCAACGGAGAGACCTTCACCGCATTCAATACCCAGACCGGCGCGCTAAGAGACGACGAGGTTTGGGCGCTGCAGGAAGACGGCGAAGGCGGCCTGTGGATCGGCACCTATGGAGGCGGCCTCACTCTCCTCAAGAACGGGCGGTTTCGAACCTTCACCACCGCCGACGGGCTTCCGGACGATGTCGTCAGGTCTCTGGTCAAGGACGGCCAGGGCAATATCTGGATGGTCACGGCACAAGGGCTGGTGCGCGAATCTCATGGAGCGTTCGCGCGATTCGCGCCCGGCGATGGAGTGCCCGATGCGCGCATGGCGGTGTGCTGGTCGTCTTCCGAGGGTCTTCTGGCGGGGACGCGCAATGGAATTTATCGCTTCGCCAACGATAAGTTGGAACCCTATCTATCGAAGCTCTCGCACCAGAACGCCCGGTCGGCGCAGTTGCTCTGCGGAAGCGACGGCGCGCTGTGGATCGGCTACGCCGACGGCGTAGTCGAGCGGCGCCAGAACGGAGTCTCGACGGTCTTCGGCGCTCCGCGCACCGGAGACCCGATCAACAAGCTCTATGAGGACCCGCACGGGGACGTGTGGGCGGTGCGAGGGAAGCGGATCACCAAGCTGCACGACCGGGCGTTCGAAGAGGTTTCGGTGGAAGGTGGCGGCACCGGCTTGGGCGGCATTTACACCTTGTGCATGGATCGCGAGGGAGGTGTCTGGCTGGGCTTGCAGTCGAACGGGCTGGCGCGGCTACGGACCAGGCAGCTTTCCACTGTATCGGTGGAAGATGGCTTGCCGGACGACCGGACACGAGCTGTTTTCGAGGACAGCCGCGGAGACCTGTGGATTGGGACCGTCGATGGGATCGCCCGCTATCGCGACGGGCGCTTCGCGACGTGGACGTACGTGAATGGTTCCCGCTTGGGCGACGTCAGATCGATTGCCGAGGACTCGAACGGCGTTCTCTGGATCTCGGCGGGCAGGGACCTGCTGTGGATGAAGGGCGGCCGCTGGACACCCGTGCCGAATTGGACGAGTAACTTCGAAACCGAAGCGCTCTGCAAGGACGCCGAAGGCCGCATGTGGATCGGCACGGACGGCGCCGGCCTCTTCCAATACTTAGGCGGTGTGTTTCGAAACTACCGGATGCAAGATGGCCTGGCCGGCAATCAGGTTCGCGCCATCCTAAGCGACCACGGCGGCGCTCTTTGGGTCGGCACGCTCGGTAGGGGCGTGAGCAGGTTTTCCAACGGCAAATTCACCACCTTCACCACCGGAGATGGGCTGGCAAACAACCGCGTCGTCGCCATCCACCAGGACGAAGAGGGCGCTATCTGGTTCGCCACCCGGCACGGGCTCTCCAGGCTCAAGGACGGAGTCTTTTTCAACTGGACTTCCGCCTCGGGGCTCACCACGGATTTTGTCTACGCAATCCTCGACGATGGGCATGGCAACTTCTGGTTCAGCTCGGCCCAGGGAATATTCCGGGTGAGCAAGCGGGACCTGCGGGACTTTGCCGCGGGCAGAGTTAGGAGGGTTGTCTCGGTCGCCTACGGCGAGAGGGACGGCATGAGGACCAGGGCCGGCAACGTGGGCAATCAGCCGCTCGCCTGGAGAACCGCCGGCGGGCAGCTCCTGTTTACTTCGATGAACGGACTCGTGGTCGTCGAGCCGGGCCGCATCGTCCCCAATACCTTCGTCCCCCCGGTCTATATCGAAAGAGCCATTTTGAACAAGCGGGAGCAAGCGTTGCGGCACTACGCCGAGTTGCCGCTCGGCGCGGGCGACTTTGAGATTCACTATGCGGCGCTAGGCTACTCCGCTCCGGAGAAGATGCGATTCCGGTACATGCTGGAAGGCTTCGATCGGGACTGGATAGACGCGGGCGCCAGGCGGTTCACGTACTACACCAACCTGAGCCCCGGCAAGTACCGTTTCCGCGTGGTGGCCGGTGAAGAAGATGGCGCCTGGAATATGGCTGGCGACACGTTCTCTTTCTATCTCAAGCCGCCTTTCTACCGCACGCCGCTGTTTGCCGCCATCGTGATTCCTTCGGCGTTGCTCTTCGCCGGGCTGCTGTATTGGTTCCGCATGCGGGAATTGAGAGCCAGATACTCCGCCGTGCTTGCCGAACGCAACCGGATCTCGCGGGATATTCACGACACGCTGGCCCAAAATCTCGCTGGAATCGCATTGCAGTTGGACGCCGTCGACATGCAACTGCCCGACGTCAAGAGCGATTTGCGGGAGCGCCTGGATGAGGCCTGCAACCTGACCAGATATAGTCTTGCCGAGGCCCGCCGGGCCATCGCCGATCTCCGTTCCGACGATCTGGAATGCCCGAATCTGGCCGAGGCGCTGCCTGAAGTCGCCAAGCGGGTGGCGGCCGAGCTCCAGACGCGCGTGCAGGTTGTCGGTGCTCCGCGGAAGCTGGATCCCACAACGGAAGTCAATCTGCTGCGCATTTTTCAGGAAGCCTTGGCCAACACCGTGAAACACGCTCATGCCAGGACCGTGGACGCGGAACTGAGATATGCCCCGGATTCGCTTGTGCTGCGCGTGCGCGACGACGGTCGCGGGTTCGACCCGCAAAACCCCGGTTCAGCCGGGAACGGGCATTACGGACTGATTGGAATGCGCGAGCGCGCTGAGAGAATTGGCGGCCACCTGACGCTGAACAGCCGGGAGGGTGCAGGAACGGAACTCCTGGTCGAGGTGCCGATCGGCGCGCGGGGGCGCGGAGAGTATTCATGATTCGTGAGAACGACGACGGACGGATTCGCACCATGATCGTCGAGGATCAGTTTGTGGTGCGGGTCGGGTTAACCGCGATTATCAACAGCCAGCCCGACATGGTGAACGTGGCCGAGACGGGTAATGGCGTCCAGGCGGTGGAACTCTTCGAACAGCACCAGCCGGACGTTACGCTGATGGACCTGCGGCTCCCAGGACTAAGCGGGATCGACGCCATCGCAGCCATCCTTGCCAGGTTTCCACGGGCGCGCATCATCGTACTTTCTTCCTTCGGCGGAACCGAGGATGTGTTTCGCGCCTTTCAGGCCGGTGCACGCTCGTACTTCCTGAAGGATGTGAAAGGCCGCGAGCTGGTGGACGCAATCCGCGCCGTGCATGCGGGCCAGCGCCCGCTTCCCAAAGACATCGCATCGTGCCTGGCGGAAAGGATGCCTTGCCCGCAACTCAGCCCGCGCGAACTCGAGATACTCAAGTTTATCGCCCACGGGGAATCCAACAAGGAGATCGCAAGCCGCCTGGCGATCAGCGAAGGGACCGTGCGCGTTCATGCCAGCAATGTATTTGCGAAGCTGGGGTGCAACGATCGCGCGCAGGCGGTCGCGGTGGCGTTTCACCGCGGAATCATCTGGCTCGACTAAGCCCACGATCCCTGTAACGCCGCGCGCCTACAGTTTCGCCGGCACCTGGTCCATCACCCACTCGGTATCGAGCGCCGTGACGCCGCTCGATCGCGGTGACCGGCGCTCCAACACCGCGCTGACAAAATCCTCGACACACGGGTAGTGCAGGTTGGCGGCCGCCGGCACTTCCTCGGCGCCCCCGGGATACACCAGCGCGGGCGAGTTCAGCGGCGTCAGATCCATCTCGCCTTCGGTGCCGCGTATTCGGAACTCGTCGCGCGCCACATGCGAATGCCAGCGCACGTCCACCATTCCGCGCACGCCTGAATCGTGCTCGATCAGGAGTGAGGCATTGTCTTCCACCGCGATGGGGTGCACCAGCGTGGACCTGTATCCGGTGGCCCGCACCGGTCGGCCAAACAGGTAATTCATCAGGTCGATGCGGTGGCAGGCGATATCGTACAGCGGTCCGCCGCCTGCCTTCGCCGGGTCGAGCAGCCAGGCCCGTGCAGCACCCGCCGGGTAGAACCAATCGTGCGACGTGGCCTCGGCGAAAACCGGACGCCCAATCGCTCCGGCTGCCAGCAGTTCGCGCGCACGCTCCACCTTCGGATACATGCGCCGGTAATAAGCGATGCCCAGCGTCCGGCCGGTTTCTTCGGCGGCTTGCTGCATGGTCATGGCTTGCCGGTAGTCCATTGCCATCGGCTTCTCGCACATCGCGTGCCTGCCGGCGCGCAGGGCGGCAATGGTCTGTGCGGCGTGAAGAAAAACCGGTGTCGCGATATAGACCGCTTCGGCCGCGCAGCCTGCCAGGGCATCCTCCAGGTTCTCCCACGTGGGGACGCCATAGGGCGCGGCCTTGGCCGGGTCGCGCGTCACTATGCCAGCCAGCCGGCTGCGCGGTTCGGCGAGAATCGCGGGCAGAACCCGCTTAGTCGAAATATCGCCGATTCCCACCACCAGCCACGGGAGCACCATACGCTCCATAATACCCGCACGTTCGGTGGTGGGGATGCTTCAGCTTGCCCTTATCCGGCCAGCCGGCACACTTCGCAACTTGGAGGCGCTGGCCCCTCGCCGCTCAAGCCGCGCGGCGTTTGTGCACGCGCAACGGAGCGTCCGGCGTCAAGCCGAGCGCCGCACGCACGGCCTCCCGCAGACGATCCGTCCACCGCTCCGGTTCCGGCTCGGCGGCCGGCAGCACTTCCCGCGGTGCGAATGCGGTGCGATAGTACCTGAGCAACGCACCATCGGCATCGTCTACCGCCCGCGCGTATTGCCGAATGTAGCTTTCGGTGTAAACTCCGCCCGGCAGTTTCTGAAATGCGCCGCGCTCGATGGCTTCCAGAAAACGCAACTGGATCTTGGTGGCTATCGCAATCTGGACTAGCGATATTCCCATGGCCTCTCGGCGCTCCATCAGGTCCTGTGGCAGTTCGATCCCACCCGATGTCATGCCCGGCGTACTGCAATTTCGTTGCAAAAGCGGGCCGCGCTTGTAATAGAGGAGGTTATCGACCGCTCGTGTTCGCCAGGCGCACTTGTTACGTGGAAGTTTTTATACGTGCCGAATTTCGCATGTAATTTTTGGGTTCTTGATGGACAACAAGCTGTTAGTTACTTGAGCTAACTCGCCGAAGAAGGTGCGGCCTGCGTTTCCACCTGCCAACGCCGGGAGAAGCCAGCCCTTGATCAGATCTGGCCGAGACCACTGGCAGAGAAACGCCCTTACGGTTCGATCACAATCTGCACGCGGTTGCTCTCCTGGCCGTCGGCGCTGAGGTGCAGCTCGGCTGTGCCGGCGTTGGTGAGCGCGGGGAGTTGCGCTTCCACCACGTAAAAACCGATGTACCCCGGCGCCAGCGTGGCACGCGTTACTTGTAGCGGCGCACCATCGAGAAAGACTTTCATCGAGGCAACCACCGCCGGCGGATCTTCGAGCGGCGCCTGCACTCCGGCCGGCCAGTTGGGCAGAACCTTGCCCAAGCCGGTGGCGAGGATCTTCACTCGTCCGTTCGAGTGAGCCGGATTGCGTCCATCGAGCGGCAGGTCGCTGTCGGCATCGAAGAGCGCAGCGGCCCCATCGTGCGAAACCAGGATCGCCGGCGAAACCGGCTGCACAACGAGTGGAATGGTGAAGCTGCCGGCCGCGGTATCGAGCGCCAGCCCCACGCTCGGGCCGACCGCTTCGAACGGAACCTGCACCTGCGATTCGCCTTCCGCCGCGGCCAGCACAGGGAATTCCAGGTTGGCTCCGGTGGCGCGATTTACCTGCGCGCCAACCACGCTCAGCAGCGAACCGGGCGCCGCCGCGCGCGTGCTGAAATCGGCCGCATTGACGATGCGCGGCGCGCGCGCGCGATGCGGCGCCGCCGTGGCGTACACACCATACCCGTCGATCGCGGCGTAAAGCTGCACGCCCGCCGCATCCAGGCGCACGTCATAGGCAGGCGCCACCGGCAGCCGCGCCGACAGGTTCACCCAATTCACCGGATTGGCGCTCGCGTTCTCCAGATCCGCCAACCCGTAAAACACGCCCGCATCGGTTGCCACATAGATCGCTCCCGCCGCGCGGTCCGCGGTGACTGCGTGGGCCGGCCGGTTAGGCAGATTGAAATCGAGCGCGTCCCAAAAACCGCCGCTGTTGGTGGTGCGCAGCACGTGCGGCCCGGCGCCAGCCAGCGCCGCCAGCGCCACGCGCGGTTCGGCGGCGTCGGCGAAAATGCGTTCCACGGGTCCGCCGCCCGCCGTCCACGCCGGGGCAGGGAAGGTGCGGCCGCCATCCACCGAAACCCATATGCGGCCGTCCGCCGATCCCGCGTAAACCGTGCCGCCCGCCTGCGCCACCGCCGTGATCTCAGTCTGGAGCCGGTTGGAATACAACTCTTCGCGCAAGGAGTCGGCCGGATTCGCCTCCACCGGTTGCCAAAGCGAACCGCCCGGCGGCAACTCCAGTGTGCCGAGACTTTCTACTTCGACAATCGTCCCCGACGTTCCGGTGACTGTCGAAACGATCCGGCGTACCGGAAGATTGGGCAACCCCTGGTTCAGCGCCAGCCAGGAAAGCCCGCCATCGAGCGAACGCCATACGCCAAAATCGTTGGAAGCTACCAACTGATTGGCGTCGGCCGGCGAAACGGCGACACTGTTCACGCCATCCCCAATCACCGAGCGGGCCCCGTATGCGGTCAGGTTGTCCCACGAATGGCCGCCGTCCTCGGAGCGGTAGAGTTGCCTGCCCAACCCGAAAATTACATTTGGGTTGGACGACGAAGCGACAACTCGCGCGGAAGCTTCCGGCAGGCGTGCCGCACTGGCTGCCCGGGTGGACGCTGGCTCGGCTGCGCCGGTTGCCGGAGTCCAGGTTTCAAAGTCGGCCGTCGCGAACACCACGCCCGAAGCGGAGCGGGCATAAAGCACCCCGCCGCCAGGCGACAACCAAACCTGCGCGACTGGGCCGGTAGCCGGGCCGGCCAGTTGCAAATCGGCCGCGGCACTCCCTACCTTTCGCCACGCTGGCGCCGCTTGGGCGAATGCCACCGCGCCGGAGAGCAACACGGCGGCGGCGAAACAAATTGAAACGCGGAGTGTTTCTTTATGACACACAGCCGATCCCATTTTAGCTCAACTCCCGATCGGGCAGGATTATCAAATGGCTGATATCACTCGATTTATGAAGCCAGCTTACTTGCGGCACTATATGTGCACTGCAAGTTTAGTGCTAGACTTGAGGAGAAATTATCAGGGGCGCTGGTTTAGAGTTTCGTGTCCCGAAATTTGATATGGCCCGGCGCTGGATGCACATGCGGTATCGGTCTACGCTGCTGCTGGCGGCTACGGTCGTTGTGTCGCTGGCATCTCTCCATGCTCAGGACGAGAATGCGGCGACAGTCCTCGTGCAGGTGAACCAGGTCTCCGTGCTCGACAACTCCGGATATGTGAAGCCGCTTTCCGTCGGCGACCGGCTGCGCCAGCACGAGACCGTGATCACCGGTCCGGATGGTTACGCACGCTTCCAACTCTCCGATGGCAGCATCTTCGAGGTGTATTCGAACTCGAAGGTTGTGTTCCGCGAAACGCCTGGCCTCACCGACCTGCTGGACCTGTTTATCGGACGCGTCAAGGTTTTCATCGAGCACTCCAAGGGGCCGAATCCGAAGGATGTCAAGACGCCCACGGCGGTGATCTCCGTCCGCGGCACTGTGTTTGACGTGGTCGTGCAGGATGCGGACGGGACCACCTTCGTCACTCTGGATGACGGCGTGGTCGACGTGCGCAACCTCACGGCGCCCGGCCCGTCGGTGCTCCTTAGGCCCGGCGAGTCCATCTTGATCGAACCGAACAAACCGTTGATGCCGCTGCAGATCAACCAGCACGCCGCGATGCGTCTGGTGCTGAAAGCCGCCGAGCAAGCCGTGATGCAGGTGTTGCTGGGTGGGCGCGGCGGTGTGGGTGTTGGTTCTGTCGGCGGCGTCGGCGCGCAAGGCGACAAGGGCCCGCCCGGCGGCAGGACAGGCACCGGCACTGGCACCGGCGGCGCTCCCGCTCCACCCCCGCCGGCACCCGGCCACTAAACTCGCCATTCGCATAGTTGGATCTGCCATTGTGGCGCAGACTGTCAAGTCTGCTGTGTCGAGATTCCTCTCGACATTTCTTGGCCGCGCGAATCCGAGGGGTACGCCACCGGTCCGGCCCGCAGATCGACCATTCCCGCATTCCGCGTAGACGCGGCGGCGTAGAAGAAAAGCCGAGATGACTCTCGGCTCAGCACGCAGAACTGCGTGCGCCACTTAAGGCGCCCCACATCTGCCTGTGCCGTCCCGTGCCAGAATAGACTCACAGCGAAGGAGATCGAATGACGAAACGTTGTGCAGCTTGTTGCATCGCGGGTGCGCTCATGCCTTGGTTGCTGGTGGCGCAGATTCACGCCGCAGTTTTCGACGTGAAGAGTTATGGCGCCAAGGGCGATGGCAAGGTGCTCGATTCGCCGGCCATCAACCAGGCGATTGAAGCCGCGTCGGCGGCGGGTGGCGGCACGGTCCATTTCCCGGCGGGAACTTACGTGACCGGCTCGATTCGCCTGCGCAGCAATCTCACGCTGCAATTCGATTCAGGCACCACGCTCGAAGCATCGGCCGATCCGGCGGCGTACGACGCGCCCGAACCAAACCAGTGGGACAAGTTTCAGGATTTCGGCCACAGCCATTTTCACAACAGCCTCATCTGGGGTGAAGGGCTGGAGAACGTCACCATTCAGGGCCCCGGCCTGTTCGATGGTAAGGCACTTGCGCGCGAACGCGGCGATACGGCCGACAAAGCCATCGCCTTGAAGCTTTGCCGCAAGGTGACGCTGCGCGATTTTTCGATTCTCAACGGCGGCCACTTCGGCATTCTGGCCACCGGGGTCGACAACCTGACCATCGACAACCTAACGATTGACACCAACCGCGACGGCATCGACGTGGATTCCTGCCGCAACGTGCGCCTCTCCAATTTGAGCGTCAACACGCCGAACGACGATGCCATCGTGCTCAAGGGCACCCATGCGCTCGGCTTTCCGCGCGCCACCGAGAACGTGACCATCGTCAACTGCCTGGTCAGCGGGTACGACATCGGATCGCTGCTCGATGGCACGTACAAGCGCACCATCACGCACGCCCCCGACCGCGACGGCCCCACGGGGCGCGTCAAGATCGGCACCGAATCGGAGGGCGATTTCCGCAACATCGCCATTTCCAACGTGGTCTTCGACCGCTCGCGCGGCTTGGCTCTCGAATCCGTCGACGGCGCGCACATCGAAGACATCGCGATATCGAATATCACCATGCGCGAAGTTTCCAACGCTCCGATTTTCCTGCGGCTCGGCAGCCGTATGCGGGCTCCCGAAGGAACCGCGGTCGGTTCGCTGCGGCGGGTGAGCATCAGCAACGTGGTGGCGTACGACGCCGACCCGCGCTACGGTTCCATCATCAGCGGCATTCCCGGCCACGACGTGGAAGATGTGAAGCTGAGCGATATCCGCATTCTTTACCGCGGTGGCCTCACGCTGGACCAAGTCGCGCAGCAGCCGGCTGGTCTGGTGAATACGTTCTTCTTCCGCGCTACCGGAGGCGTGCCGCCGCGCGAGCCCTACGCCACGCCGGAGCGGGAGAAAGAATATCCCGAGCCTTCCATGTTCGGTCTGTTGCCCGCCTATGGCTTCTTTCTACGCCACGCCAGCGGAATCGAGTTCAACAATGTGGAAGTGGGCTTCATGCAGGAAGACCGCCGGCCGGCATTCGTGCTCGATACGGTGAAGGGAATTGACCTCAATCACGTAAAAGCGCAGAAAGCCTCCGGCGTTCCCACGATTGTGCTGCGAAACGCCGAGGACATCACGGTACACCGTTCGAGGCCAGTGCCGGACATGCACGTGGACAAGGCCGATCAAAAAGAGATGTGATGCAGCGAGGGATCGCCGTCCGGCTGGCGTGTTATATTAGAATATAACTTGAAAGATCGCCATGCACACCACAAACCTGCGCAAAGTCGGCGGCTCCGTCATGCTGGCCGTGCCACCTGCCATTTTGGATCTCCTGCATCTTGAGGCGGGCGCGACGGTAGGCCTCGCCGTGGACCGGGGGCGCCTGGTAGTCCGGCCGCAGACCAAACCGAAATACACGCTCGATGAGTTGCTGGCGCAGTGCGACGCACGTGCTCCGCTCACCAGGAAGGATCGCGCGTGGCTCGATCTAGCCCCGCTGGGCCGGGAGCTGTGAAACGCGGCGACATCTATCTCGTCTCGCTCGATCCAACCGCGGGACATGAGCAGCAGGGCACGCGGCCCGTGCTTGTGGTCTCTCCGGATCGTTTCAATGCACTGACGCGGGTGCCGATCGTGGTCCCGATAACCTCGGGCGGTTCCTTTGCCCGCACGGCTGGGTATGCGGTCTCGCTCGCTGGCACCGGGACGCGCACCTCCGGCGTCATCCGTTGCGACCAGCCAAGCCCCCTCGATCTGGCCGCACGCAATGGCCGCAAACTGGAAAGCGTGCCCCAGAACATTCTCGATGATGTGCTGGCCAGACTCGCCACACTCTTCGCGTGAAGCAGGATAGCGGGCTGGAAAAGTGCGGGTGACAAAGAGGGCCAAATTGCCGACTTCGCTGTCGGAACTGTGCGACGGGTCTTCACGTAGTCTCTTGTATTAGAGAATCCTAGTCAACATCTTTGAGGTCGGGGTAGTGTCCTAATCTGGATTTGGGTCCCGGCTTTGGCGTTTGGGTCGCCGCTATCTCACTACATCATTGCCCCAGCCAAAGTTTGGAGTGAGGCCCATCCACTCGACTGGAACCGTAATACTGCCGATTCCCTTGAGAGACTTAGTTGGGGCAGCGGTAGCCTCTCCGGTCCTGCGGTCAAATCGAACATTATAAATAACTGCGTTGATATCTTTCACCTTAGGATAAAGACGATAAGTGAACCCCGTGTAGTACGGAATTTCTGAAGTGAACGATTTGTATTGTACGCATCCGATCACAGAGGAAGGCATAGAGTAAATGATCTCTTCTTGAGATGGAGGCGGCCCATTTTTGTCCAAACGGAGAGACTCGGTATAGCCGGTTCCGGCTGGTTTCCGCTCGACAAGCGTCCATGGCCTGAGATTGGTTTGAATGCTGCGGGTTTCATCTTTCCCCAGCGTATCAGTGGGAAACAGAACTTGGCCATACTTGTCACCTTGTTCAGTAGAGACGAAGCTCAATGCGCACAATCTTTCCAACTCGTGATGTTGGCTCCCTTCCGCCCCGAGTTCAACCATGAGCGCGACTTCCCTAGCGGGAGTTTTGCCAATGTTTTGAGCTGTAACATGAACCATCGTGGTCGCTTCGCCCTTCATGTTGAGGGTTATTGGACCTGCAAGAGATATCTCGGAAATTGCAATCCAGGGACGTGCCGAGGTTTCCGTCTGTTGCTGAATCGCTCTGGCGCTATCCTGTGCCGCTCTTGCTTGGCGGTTGGCGGCTTCGATCTGTTGGGAAAGGGACGCACTATTGGCGGCAGAATCGCTCTTCGCTTGCGTCAACTGTCCCTGAGCAGCACGAGCCTGCCTTTGGATTTCGGGAGTTTGCTTTTCGATCTCCCTGAGCGTTTTGTTCATGGCGGACAATTGGCCGAGGTAGATGATAATGGCAACAATCCCAACGGCAGCCAAGACGGCGTTAACCCCCAATTGCAGCCACTCAATAGTTCTGGTTCCTTTATCGGACTCTATAGTATGATCGATAAGCCCCTTATTTTCTTTATCGGTATTTTCAGCATCGCCCATGGATGTCACCTTTTGGGAATTATTTAGTGTACCCCGCAAGCAGACCGCTTCGGAAAGGATTCGCAAGGCATTGTCTACCGCTATCGGAGGATAAGCCTATGGATTTCAAATTAGGACACTACCGAAGTCGGCTCGCCATGTAGATGCCGCGATGTGCCGCTCCAGCCTCGTCTCTGAGGGCCTGCCAGTCTTTGTCGTCTAAGACGCATAGCATACCGCGGTCAGGGAGCCGATTCGATAGGTAATCCATACAGCTTTTGCCGTCTCCTCGCACTGCTTCTTGACGACAGCGTTTGATGATCTGACTCTTACTGTGGGATACATCGTTTTATCTGTCCGATTGTAGTGCCGCCTCGTGGATAGCGGTTCCGTGAAAACTTGTGGCGATGGCCGGAACAGGCAGCGCGCCCTACCGCAACAGCGCTTCCGCCCCCCGTTGGAGGAGCGCCGCTGCGGCTGCGCCGGCCAGCGCGGAAACCGATGCCGCGGCGGCGCCCTTGCGCTTCCACTCTTCATGTACTGCGTGATAGCCCAGGTACACCAGCCAGCCGGCGGTGAGGCCCAGCGGATAGATGGTCCACACGCTGCCCAGGTGCGGCGCGAGCGCCAGCGCCAGCGCACCGCCGGCGAGCGTGGCGCCTTCCGCGAGCAGACACCAGAGCAGAGCGACCGTGCGCGATGGCACCGCCGCGCGCATCACACCGCCCAGCGCGATGCCCTCCGGCAGCTTGTGCAACGCGATGGCGACCGGCACGGCGACGCGCAGACCGAGCGGCGCCGCATGCTGCACCACGGCCACGCTCCAGCCATCGAGAAAACTGTGGAGCGCCGCGGCGGCGATCAGCGGCGCGGCGAAACCGTGTAATTCTGTGCCGCACTCGCCGTGATCGTGGTCGTGCGCGCAGGTTGGGCAGATGGGGTAAGCGTACCGGTTGATGGCGAGCAACAGCCCGTAGCCGCCGGCGCACAAGGCCAGCGTGAGCGTCCAGCCGGAATCTTGCGCCAGCTCCGGCAGCAGTCCGAACAGCGCCACGCCGATCAGCACGCCCGCGCTGAACGGTACCACCGCGCCCATGCGGCTGCGCAGCCCCGTCAGCCAGATTCCCAGCACTGCGCCGCCGCACCCCACCAGCGCCGCCAGCGCCGGTGGCGTAATTCCCGATTGAAACCAGATCACAGCCAAGCTCTTACTCTAACAGGAGCTCTGAGGGCATCCCATTGGCCGCGGGTGCGGCTGAATAGTGGCTGGCACTTGATCGTTCCCTGCCTTACCGCGAGATACCCACTTGCGCCAGCATCCACGCATACTCGAAGGACTGATCCTGCAAGCGGTCATAGCGGCCGGACGCACCGCCGTGGCCGGCAGGCTCCATTTTGATTTTCAGCAGCAGCGGGTTCGTATCGGTCTTCAGAGTGCGAAGACGCGCGACGTATTTGGCCGGCTCCCAGTACATCACCTGGCTGTCGTTGAAACTCGTGGTCACTAGTATCGCCGGATAGGCGCGGCGCTGCAGGTTGTCGTAAGGGCTGTACGTCTTCATGTAATCGTAGGCGTCCTTCTGGTTGGGGTCGCCCCACTCCAGATACTCGCCCACGGTAAGCGGCAAGGACGCGTCCATCATGGTGTTGATCACGTCGACGAACGGCACCGCCAGGTGCGCGGCGCGGAACAGATCGGGCGCCAGGTTTACGGCTGCGCCGATCAAGAGGCCGCCCGCGCTGCCGCCTTCGATGGCCAGCCGCTTGGGCGAAGTCCAATGCTGCGCCTCGAGATACTGGGCGCAATCGACGAAATCGAAGAAGGTGTTCTTCTTCTTCATGAGCATGCCGTCTTCGCGCCACTGCTCGCCCATTTCGTCGCCGCCGCGAATGTGAGCGATGGCGAAGGCCATGCCGCGGTCGAGCAGCGCCAGCCGCGGCGCGGAAAATGTGGGCGGCGTGCCGATGCCGTAAGATCCATAACCATGCAGCAGCAGCGCGCCGGAGCCGTCGCGTGGGAACCCTTTGCGATACACGATCGAAATCGGAACCTGGACGCCGTCGCGCGCGGTGGCCCACAGGCGCTCAGTCGCATAGTTCGACGGATCGAAGCCGCCCGGCACTTCCTGCCGTTTGCGCAGCGTGGATTTGTGGGCGCCCACGTCGTAGTCGTAGACGCTGGGCGGTGTCACCATGCTCTGGTAGTTGTAGCGGTAGGTTTCGGAATCGAACTCCGGTGTCTCACCGGGGAAGGCTGCGTAGACGGGCTCGGGGAACTCGATCGGCGTCCACTTGCGCGTGGCGAAATCGTAGATGCGGAGGTGGTCGAGCGCCTGCGTCTTTTCGACCACTACGGCGAAGTCGCGGAACAGATCGATATCTTGAATGCGCACATCGGCGCGGTGCGGCACCAGCACCTTCCAGTTAGCCGGTGCGCGATCCTTTTCGGGCGCCGTCACGATTTCAAAATTGTGGCCGCCCTTGTTGGTGCGGATATAGAACAAATCGCCACGGTGATCCAGGTAATAGCGGTGCTTGTTTTCGCGTGGCAGGAAAACCTGGAACGCGCCAACGGGCTCGCTAGCGAGCAGATACCGGCACTCGGAAGTGTCCTTGCTCTCGATCCCCAGTACCAGGTAGCGCTTGTCGCGTGTCTTCTGCAAGCCGATATCGAATAACTCATCCTTCTCTTCGTAAAGCGGTGTGAAGGCGGAATCGCCTAGCGCGTGGCGCCAGAGTTTGTCGGGACGCTTGGTGACGGCATCCTCGGTAGTGAGGAACAGAGTGCGATTGTCGGCCGCCCACTCGACCGAAGTGACGCGCTCCGTCGTATCGGCCAGCGTACGGCCGTCGCGCAGGTCCTTGACCTGGAGAGTGTACTGGCGGAAGCCTGTATAGTCGACCGTGTAAGCGAGCAGGTTACCGTCGTCGCTGACCACGAAGTTTCCGATGCCGACGAACTTGTGCTGCGCGCCGAGTTCGTTCGCATCGAGCAGCACTTCCTCCGGCGCGTCCATGTTGCCCTTGCGCCGGCAGAGAATGGGATACTGTTTGCCTTCCACCGTGCGCCCGTAGTACAGGTACGCGCCGCGGCGCACGGGGACGCCCATGTCGGTCTGCTGGATGTGGCTCAGCATCTCGGTGTAGAGCGCTTCCTGGAATGGCTTGAGTGCGCGGGTCTGCGCTTCCGTGTACGCGTCCTCCGCTTCCAGATAGCGGACCACTTCCGGGTCGCTCTTCTGGCGCAGCCAGAAATAATCGTCGATCACGGTTTCGCCGTGGCGCATCTCGCGATGCCCCTGGATGGGCGCAACCGGCGGCGCCGGAGCGCTGGGCGTTTGGGCGGCGAGCGGCATCAGCGCAACCACTCCCAGCGCGGCGAGCGGACGGGTAAACAGCGGCATTTGGTCTCCTTCACTTGGAGGTTTTTCATGGTTGGATCGGATACTATATTGATGCTAACGCGGCGCGGAGGGTGCAGTGCCGGGGGCGGTCGATCATATTGTCGTCGGAACGATGGTCATTTCCGTAACCACTGCGCGCGGGGGCAGTTGTACGCAGGCCAGCACGGCCTCGGCGACGTGTTCGGGCAAAAGGGCCTGCGCGAGCACCTCTGCCGAAGGTTTCACGGGGCGTTTATCCAGGATTTCCGTGTCCACCAAACCGGGGTTGACGACGGTGGTGCGGATGCCATTCTCGTGCTCCTCCACGCGGATGGCGTGGGCCAGTCCGATCATGCCGCGCTTGGACGCCTGGTAGGCGGCGCCGGAAATGTCGGGTGTGTGTCCGGAGATGGATGCGATGTAGATCAGGTGGCCGGCGCGCGCCTCGCGCATGGCGGGTAACACGGCCTGAGTGACATAGTAAGCGCCGTTCAAATTGGTCGAAATCAGCTCGTCCCAGATGGCTGGACGCAAGCGCACCAACGCGCGGTCCGGCGTGTTGGTGCCGGTCGCATAGACCATGATATCGATGGGCCCGAGCAGTCGCCGCGTCTCGGCAACCAGGCGCTCGACGTCGGGCACGCGGGTCGAGTCGGCACAGCAGATCTCGAAAGTGTGGCCGGCCATTTCGGCCTCCAACGCGCGCAACCGGTCCTCGCGCCGCGCCGAAGCCATCACGCTAGCTCCGTTGCGCGCCAACAAAACCGCCACCGCCCGGCCGATGCCGCTCGACGCCCCGACAACCAGCGCCACTTTATCTTTGAGGGAGACAGGCATAAGCCAGCATTATGGCAGAATCGCCGTGCGTGGGGCGGGCGCCCTGGCTGGGTTGAGACCCAGGGTCCGGCAAGAAGCACCGCGGCCGCCGGTGCTTTGCGAACCAACAATCGTGCGTCGAAACTCGGCCTGGCGCTATACTTGCTGCTCCGGCTTATATGCCTTCGAAACAATCTATCCGCCTCGGCCAGGTGCAGGAGACGCTGTTGGTCCCGCTCTACGCGCGCGCACTCGAGAGCCGCCGCAAGCACCCGATCGTGCGCGACCCCAAGGCCGTCGAAATGGTCGACTCCATCGATTGGGACTTCCGAAGGTTCGGGCAAAGGCCGCGGGTCCTCGCGTGCGCACTGCGGAGCGCCATGTTCGATGTCTGGGTCGCCGAGTTTATTCGCTGCCACCCGGAAGGCACCGTTGTCGAGATCGGCGCCGGACTCAACACACGCTTCGAGCGGCTCGACAATGGCCGCGTCCACTGGTTCGACCTCGACCTGCCGGACGTCGTCGAGTTGCGGCGGAGATTCTTCACCGACACCGGACGCCGTACGACACTGGCCGCGTCGGTGCTCGATCCGAACTGGATCGAAACGGTGCGGCGCAGCCCCGGACCGTACTTCTTCGTCGCGGAAGCGGTCTTCATCTATCTGGAGGAGAGCCAGGTCCGAACGGCGCTGTCGCGGATCGCGCGCAGTTTTCCGGACGCACGCATCGCCTTCGATACTACCAGCCGCAGAGCCATCGACGGCGCAAACAAGGATCACGCGCGCAGGAAACTGGCGGCGCGTTTCGTATGGGCCTGCGCGGACCCGCGAGAGATAGAGCGCTGGAACATCGGATTGCGCCTGGTGGAATCGCGCACACTAGAGGACATCCCGGACTCTCGGATGCCGCGCCTTTCGCTGCCGCTGCGAATTACGTTCGGCGTGGCCTGCCGGCTTTTTCCTGGAGTCGCGAAGGCGTATCGGCTCAATCTGTTCGAGGCGCAGCCGGAAGCGTGACAGCCGCACCTGCGGCGCGATGGCGAGGGTCCGTCGCAGGCCGGCCGCGCGCAAACGGAATCAGAACGCGAACTTGGCGGCCAACTGGACCAGGCGCGGCGGCTGGGCACTTTCAATGGTGCCGAAACTGGGGCTGGTGATGTTGCCGTCCACGGCGGCCGGGCCGAAAAACTGGGCGTGATTGAGGGCGTTGAACGCTTCCATGCGGAGTTCGAGCGAGCGGTGCTCGCCGAGGTTCACGTTCTTGTGTACGGCCACGTCGACATTGGCCATCCCAGGTCCATAGAAGAAGCGCCGGTCGGCGGTGCCGATTTGTCCCAGCGCAGGCAGGCTGAACAGGGCGGTGTTGAATGCCGGGCGGCCGTTGCGCGGATTCAAGTTTACACTCAGATTGCCCGGCGCATAGTCCAGAGTATCGACGCCGTTGTTGTTGATGCCGTTCGGAATGGTGCCGAGCAGCGACGTGTCGTTGTTGTTATAAAGTGTCACCGGCATGCCGGTGCTGAAGCGCACGACGCCGGACAGGCTGAAGCCGAGCGGCAGCTTCCAGTTTCCGCTGGCGACGAAGTTGTGGCGCAGATCGAACGCCGACGGCGCTTTGTCGATATTGGGATTGTTCGGGTTCACGGCTTCGGAAAGGCTGGAGGACTGATCGAGCGATTTGCTATAGGTGTATGCGGCGAGCAAATCAACCGGCCCGCGCGAATGACGAAGCGTGGCTTCGAGGGAGTTGAAATTCGAATTGCCGATGGTCTTCTGGTACGTGACAGCGGCGAATTGCGGCGAAAGCGCGGTGCGCGTTCCCTGAACGAGCGTGCCCGCCGCCGTCGTGTAGACACCACTTTCGCCGAAAGGCCCGCACGTTGCGGTGCCGGGCGCGACCTCTTGCGGCTGGCTCAGGCTCAGGCACAGCGCCTGGTTTCCCGGGTTGGCGGAGATGAGGACTAAGAGATGATGCGCCTGAGCGCCGGCATAGCGGACGCTGGCCAGTGTACCGCGTGCCACTTCGCGTTCGACGGAGAGCGTGTAGCTCTCGCTATACGGCGTGACGTTTTGGTGGAAGAATGAAGGCACGCCGGTAATGGGCAGATACGGGGACCAATCGACCGAGCTGTTCGGGTTCGAGACTGAAGCGCCGAAAGCGGGGATGGGCTCCGGGAAGCGTTGCCCCACGCTGACGCCGTCGGCCGCGCTGATGAACGGGTTCGACGCGAGCGGCGGCGCGAGGCTGTCGTAATCGTAACCATACGGCGGGTTAGCACTCATGATGCCGGCGGAGAGGCCTTCGAAGGCGGTGTAGAAGACGCCAAAGCCGGCGCGTGCGATGGTGCGTCCGCGTGTGTAGGCGACGCCGGCGCGCGGCGCGAAATTGGTGAGCCGCGCAGGCGCGAGCGTGGAGGGAATGCCGGGGTCGCCGGGGAAGACGAGACCGCGCGGCGCGCCCGGATAGACCACCGATTGTTCGCCGGGTACGAGCGTCTGCAACTGGTTGTACTTTTCGCTCCATGGCGGCAGCAGGTCCCAGCGCAAGCCGAAATCGAGCGTGAGGTTGGGCCGCGCACGCCAGGTGTCCTGCGCGAACAGGCCGGCGTAGTGGTTGCGCAAATAGAACGCTTGCGAATCGCCCTGCGCGTAACTGCTGGCGACGCCCAGCAGAAAATCGGCGAAGTCGGATCCGGTCTCGGTGCCCTCGTACAGGAACGATCCGTTGAAAGTGGCGTCGGGATTGATGTTGACCTGGTCGTAATGGACGCTGGCGCCAAACATCAGCATGTGGTTGCCGGTGGACTTGGAGAACTGGTCGGAGCCCTGGTACATGTTGTTGGCCTCGGCCGCGCCGGTGGTGTCGACACCGATGGTGAAATCGTTGAAGGCCGTGTTTTCGATGCCCTCGATGCGCGGATCGAGGGGCGTGATGCCTGTGAATCCTTGCGAAGCGAGAGACGGCCCGACACCGCCGACCGGCTGGCCGATATTGTTGGCGTCCCGCAGGTAGCCGATGCGCAGCTCATTGACCGCGGTGGCGCCTCGTGTGGTTGTCAAATTGACGGTGGCCAGTTGCGTTCTGCCGGATGAGAGCGTGTTGAAGCCGGGCACGCTGGCGCCGCCCTGCGCGGTGGGATACGGATCGTTCAGCCGGTAGTCGTCGGCGAAATAATAAGCCGCTAGCGTTCCCCAGCCGGTGTTGGCGTCCAGGCGCAGCGCGCCCTTGTCATCGCGAAGCGTCTCGGCGGCGGCGGAAGTTTCAAATTGGTCGGTGCCCACGTTCGGCATCGGGATATACGGGAGCAGCGCATTGGCGGGCGAGGACCAGGCTCGCTGCGGAATTCGCCCGCCGGGGAAGACGCAGTCAGAAGGATCGGCGCAGCCGGCGAAGTAATACGGCTCGCCCGCGCTTACGCCGTAGCCTAACTTCTGTGCAAGCATGCCGGCCCAATAGGGGCCGCTGACGTTCCCGGTGAGCGCGGCGGCCTGGGTGGAAAAATCGCCGGTGCGATTCGCCGTCGACGGGACCGAAATCAAGCCGGTGTCCAGGCCCTGCTTGGAGCGCGTGGCCTGATAGTCGGCGAAGAAGAAGAGCCGATTGGGACGAACGGGGCCGCCCAGCGTTCCGCCGGATTCGTTGCGCTGGAAGCGGGCGCGCTCGGACGAAAAGAAATTGCGCGAGTCCAGATCCGTGTTGCGCAGGAATTCGAAAGCGCTGCCGTGCCACTGGTTGTTGCCGGACTTGGTGATCAACACCACCTGACCGCCGCTGAAGTTGCCATACTGTGCATCGAAGGTATTGGTGAGGACGCGCATGTCCGCAATCGAATCCAAGTTCGGCACCACCGCCGTTCCCATGTTGAAGTCTTCCTGGGCCGCGCCGCCATTGACGTAGAAGCCGTTGGTGGTTTCGCGTTGCCCGTTGACGGAGAGGTTGCCGGGGTTTAGATCGCCCGATGGCGGAGCGCTAGTGCAACCCGACATCACCACGGCGCCCGGCTGGCTGGAACTGGACGGCACGACGCCGGCCGAGAGCGCCAGCAGGTCGGTGAATCCGCGGCTGTTGAGGGGAATGGCGGCCGCTTCGGCCGAATTAAGCGGCTGCCCAACTTGCATACGATTTGCATCTAGCACTGTAGCCGATTCGGACACCTCGATGGTTTCGCGGTGGTCCGGGAGCGTGAGCGTAATATCGGTGCGCCGTTCGTTGCCCGATATTTCGACTCCCGAGCGACGGTAGGTTTCAAACCCGGCGGCGGAGACCGTCAGTGTGTAGGCGCCAGGCGGCAACCCGTCGATGATATAGTGACCGCTGTTGTCCGTGCCAGTGCGGCGTAGGACGGCGCCGCTCTCGCTATGCGCCGTGACTTCGGCTTCCGGCATTGGCGCGCCGCTGGGATCGGACACCAGGCCCGAGACACTACCAGCGGTTTGCGCGACCGCGGCGAGCGCCAGAAATAATCCGCAGAAAAGAGGGCGGGCGAGTCTTCGGAGTGTTTTCGTCATGGGATTTCCGATTGCCGGAATTCATACCATAACGCAACTGAGTTGCAACTGCAACCGGACTCAGAGGAAGTTTACAGGCCGGTCCAGCAGCGATCGGGTAGGGAAGGAAAGGATGGCGCGCGAAGGACGAACCAATGCGCCGGCCTGCGATATGCGGCAATCGCGACGCGAAAGATCTTATGCGGAGAGCGCTTTGACGCGGCTGTGCAGATTGCTCTTGTAACGCGCAGCCGTGTTCTTCTTGATGATGCCGGACTTCGCCGAACGGTCGATGACCGAGAACGTGGCTGGCAGCAGAGCGGCGGCGGCCGGAGCGTCCTTGCCGGCGATGGCGCGCCGCATGGCGCGGATCTGGTGGCGGAGGCGGGTCTTGTTTTTGCGGTTGACTTCCGTGCGCCGTTCCATTTGGCGCACCCGCTTGATCGCGGAAATGGTATTTGCCATCTGTGCTAAATCGAATCCTTACTTCAGCGTTTTGAGCTTTCAGGATAGCGCAATCGGGCTCGGTCCGGCAACTCGCGGTTGCGGCGATGTCGTCGCACTGTTTGCGGGGTGCTGGCGCGGGAGAATGGTGGGTAACCGGAAGGATGGTCCGCCCATGCCGCGCGTGCGAGCATTTTCTAGTCGCGTGCTCGCGCTGTTCCGCTATACCAGCGCTCAACCTTGGCGACCCGAACTTCATACTGCGTGTACCATTCGCGCTTGCCGCGCGCCTGGGCTGCTTGGTGTTCGATGTGGCGCTTCCATTCCGCGATGGCCGCTTCGCTGGTCCAGTAGGAAACCGTGATGCCGAAGCCGTCCGCGCCGCGCGCGCTTTCGATGCCGAGATAGCCAGGGATTTCACTGGCCAGTTCCTCCATTCGCGCAGCGGTTTCCGCATAGCTGGCGTCGCCTTCGGTGCGAATGGACGTGAAGATCACAGCGTAATATGGCGGTTCAGGTGTGGTGGCGAATGGGGGCATAGGGTTCAATCGGCCGCTCGCGGGTTGGCAGGCGAAAACGCCTGCCCCACTTGTCTTCGGACCCGGTTCATGGTTTCGGCGCTGGGTCTCCATGCTCGATGTAATTCTTGAGTCGTGTGATCTGTTCCAGCAGGACGGCATCGACCGGTTTGGCCAAGGTATCGAGGCCGGCCTTCAAGTAACCGCCGACGGCGTATGTCACTTCCAGTCTGGAGCCCCCTTCGACCGGCGAGATCTGAAACCGCATGCTGCCAGTGGTTGCCACCGCCTGCAACGGCCCGAGGGCGCCACTGAGACCGAGCGCTTTGCCCGGTGCGAGGTAGATCACCTCCATGTGGCGAACGCCGCCGCCGCCGGGAAGTTTCTCGCAGAAGCAGCCCATCGGCTTCTCTTCGATGCTGAGATTGTGCGCATCGCCGGAGAAGGTGTGAGCGGAGTTCCACCAGTCGCCCACGTTGTGAATCAGGCGGTGGTATACGTCGGTCGGCGGCGCCTGAATGGCGATCGACAGCCTGACCGTGAAACCGTTGCCGGCTGAGTCGACGACCTCAGCCGCCGCCCACCCTGGAGCCAAGGTCATAATCGCGATTGAGAGTAGTGTGCTGGTTCGCATAGTGATTCCTATCAGTCTATCTCGCCCGGAAATGATCGTACCCGCCGGGAGCAAGCGGCTTGCCTGCCATCATCACCTTGCCGGGACCTTGGCGGCGCATCGTGCCGATGCGCGTCAACGGAATTCCCTCGAAGTCCGCCGGAACGGGCGCGCGCGGCGGCGCGGTGAACAGCAGTTCGTAATCCTCGCCGCCGTCGAGCGCCTGGGCGAGGGTTGCGCCGCGCCAGACGGGCGGTGGGCCGATTTCCGCGCCGAGGCCCGAAGCCCTCGCGAGGCGGGCAAGATCGAGCGAGAGGCCATCGCTCAGATCCATGGCTGCGGTGGCGTGCACGGTTTCGCGCAGGAAGCGGCCCAGCGCGAGGCGCGGCTCTGGCCGCAGGTGACGCCGCCAGGCCTTGCCGCGGCCGGTCGCGAGGCCGAGGGACGATCCGCCCAACGCGCCCGAAACGTAAATGGCATCGCCGGCGTGGGCGCCATCGCGGCGCAAGGCGCTGCCGCGGGGAACGGCGCCGGCTACCACCACATCGCAGGCCAAGGTCGCGCCATGCGATAGATCGCCGCCGGCGAGGATGGTGCTGGCGCGGCCGGCCAGGCGCAACAGGCCGCGGAAGAAACCATCCACCCAGGCGGCATCGCACCACGGCGCCAGCGCCAGCGACACCAGGCAGAAGCGTGGCTTGCCTCCCATCGCGGCAATATCGCTCAAACCGCGTGCCAGCGCCTTCCAGCCGATATCGACGGCGCTGTGCGTGACGCGGCGAAAATGCGTGTCTTCGATCAGCAGGTCGGTGGTGAACAGCAAATCCTCGGGGCTCTTTCGCGGCCGGAAGATCGCGCAATCGTCGCCGATCCCCGCCACCACGCCCGAGCCCGGGGGCACAACGACGAGCCGCCGCAGCCGGTTTGTCAGTTCCGTCTCGGTTTTCGGGAAACGCATAGGCTTGACCATAGAAGTGCCATCTGAGAGAATACCTTACGTTGGAGATATGGTTGTTGGCCGTAGCCGGGAAATGTTCTTAGCAAGCCTCGAAAGTCAGCTTTCCTTGCCTCAGGACCCCCCCAAGAGCACGACGAACAATAAATCAGGAGAAAGTGCAAGTGAAGGAAAAAGGTGTTGTGAAGTGGTTTAATGCCGCCAAAGGCTATGGTTTCATCCAGCGGCCGAGCGGCGACGACGTGTTCGTCCATTTTTCCGCCATCCAGTCGAACGGCTACAAGTCGCTCGAGGAAGGCGCAGCTGTGGAGTTCGAGGTAAAGCAAGGGCCCAAAGGGCTGCAAGCTGAAAACGTAACCGTCGTTTAAAACGGCGTGCAGTCTTCTCAGAACCCGGAGGGGCCAAAGTGGCCCCTTTCTGGGTCCATAAAGCCGCTTGGGCGGAAAGAACCAAGATAAGCGGCTCCCAAAAAGCACTTCGATGTAGAATCAGTCTTGGCCATGCTGGCAAAACGGAAAGCCCCGTTGCAGTGTGTAAACACGCGGGTCGTTCCGGACTGGACGAGCGGAGGTCAAGGTGACAATCGGACACAGTGTTACAGCTTCGGTGGTTTTGATTGCGGCGAGCTTTCTTGCCAGCCCGCGGGCTTGGGCCAAGAAATTCACTCTGGACACGTCGCCCGTGACGCAAGGACGGGTTTTTGTCGACGATCGGTTTGTCGGAGTCGCCCCGGTGACGGTGGATCTCAAGGTGTCAAAGGGCATTGTAATGAAGGCTCGGGCCGAGAAGGACGGGGCCGTTGGGGGATGGATCACGGAGTTCACGAAGGACCAGGGCCAGGTGGTGTTGATCCGGCTGGAAGAGGATGAGCTGGTTAAGCAGACGGTCGTGTCCGACATCGCCAACAAATGGCTGACGATAGATCCGACGGCGACTGGCGGCCCGGGCAAGGTAGTCGACGAAGGGGAAGCCTGGAAGAAGATTGTCAGCATCGTGACCGACAATTACAGAGAAGTTGAACAATTGGACCGCGGAAGCTTCTACCTCCGTACTGCGTGGAGAACCCGGCGCTACCCCTATTCGGTAATCAGGAATCGCCTGATTATCAAGCGGGGCGTTACCTCGCAGCTCACCTTCAAAATTGAACTCGAGAGTCAGACCTTCCGATTCACGGAAAGCAGACGGGCGTCCGAGGGCATTCGGGACGAGTTCTTTACCGAGACAGCCCGAATCTTCCCGGAGGACCGGGACACCATCCAGATTCTGAGGGACCAGTTCTGATTGGGTGTGTGCGGAATCTCCAAGCGCGAGTGGGCTTGGAACTGGCGTGCGGCTGGCTGACGCGCGCGACGTCGCCCGATCGGACGCGGCGCTGGCGGTCGGCACGCTGGCCTTCGTGAACGCCGCCGCCGGATGTATCCCCCATGCCAAACACGCCGACGCCAAAACGATCGAAGTCGATACCAGGTACACATGCCCTGGCCTAGCCGGCTAGGCGCCACTCGGGCGCGGCGAGAGTGGCTGTGCAAGGCGAAAGAGATTGATGGCCGCGGATAATCATCGATGAGCACCGGTAGAAGCCAGGCACTTTTGTCCGTGTTCAGTCGGGTTGATCGGTGGCTCGAAATCGGGAGGTTTCGGGTTCACGCCGCGGTAATGGATGTGGAGCGCGCGAGCCAATGAGCGGGATTCCCCGATGGTTCCGGGCTATCCGGGAACACTGCGAAGAAACTGCACACGGTTCCGCCTTGCATCGAAAGAGCCTGCTGACGGACGCGTGGGTCGCGTTCGCGATCCTGATTGCCAACCTGCTGATCCTGGGCCCCTACCTTCGCACCGGATTCACCGACCAGCCGTGGAACAACGGTTATTGCTACATGGCGATCGCGCGCGTTTTTCGCGACTTCCACTGGACGTGGAATCCGCTCGGCTATGGCGGCGCGCCGTTGCAGTATCTTTACCCGCCTCTGTTTCATGTTCTGCTGGCAGCTTGGCCCGCGCATTCGCTCGGCGGCGCTTACCATCTTCTGACGGCGGCGGACTACGCCCTGATTCCCGTGTGTCTCTACTTTCTCGGCCGGGCGCTGTTCGGCGCGCGGGTTCCGGCCGCGTTCGCCGCGATCCTATACAGCGCGTATCCGTCACCGGCGTACTACTTGCTTGCGCCGTGGCGGGACTTGGCGGTGCCTTACGCCCATGCGCCGTGGGGCTTCGTCGCGCTGGTGGGTTACGAGGAAGCGCCGCACGCGCTGGGCTTGCTCTTTGCATTGCTGTCGGTCGCCGCGGCCTGGCGGAACCGATGGACGCTGGCGGCGCTGATGACTGCGGCGGTCTGTCTCACCAGTTGGCCCGCCGTGCTTGGGCTGGGGATCGTCATGGCAGCGGTCGCCGTGGCCAAAACACGCAGCGTGGGCTTCGGCAAAGTCTGGCTGGCGATCTTTGGAGTGGTGGGCGCGGGCTACGGGCTGGCCTCGTTCTGGATTACACCGGGCTACATGCGCTCGATCTCGCTCGGCAATCGTGTTGTGCTGCGGCACGTGTTTCATGCAGAGCCATGGAATCGAACCACCTTGATCGTTCTCGCGGTTGCGGCTGCCATGCTGGGCCTGGCTCTCTGGCGCCGCATCGCGCCGGAGGTGGCGTTTCTGCTGGCGTGGGTGGCAATCGCGGGCGCGATCATTCTCGCCTTCACGCTCGCTGGCAGCGCTCTGCTGCCGATGCCGCACCGCTACATGCTCGAATTCAACGCGGGGCTGGTCATGGCGGTGGCGGGATTGGTCTGGCTGTTCCGGAAATGGCACTGGGCGCCGGCCGTTGCGGCACTCGCGATCCTCGCAGCCGGCGCGCCCGCGGCCTTCGGTTTCGTTAGTCACGCCTGGAAGGTGCAGCCGCACGACACGGATCCCACGGGCAGCGTGGTCTATCGGCTTGCCGGATGGCTGAACCGGCACGCGGGACACTCTCGCATCCTGGCGTCGGGTGAATTCGATCCGGAACTTGCTCTGTGGTCGGATGTCCCACAAGCCGGCGGACCCGGTCAAGGTATCTCGAACTACCTGATCTTCGCGGCCGAGCGGCAGGTTGCGTTCGGGTGTGGCGGCGATTCGGAGCGCATCGCGGAGCTCTGGCTGCGCGCGCTGAACATTCGGTACCTGGTCGTTCACGGCGCCGAATCCAGCGAGTATTTTCACTGGTTCTCGCAGCCCGAGAAGTTTGCGGTACTCCCCGTTGCGTGGGACGACGGAGCGGGCGATACGATTTATGAGGCGCCCGGCTTCGACGGGCAGGACGCCGTGGTGGTGAGTCTTTCTGCGATGCACAAGCTGCCGCGGCTGACTTCGACCGGCGATGCGAGCTTTCTTGCGGCATATACCGCCTGGGCCGCCGGCAAGCGGCCTGCCGCGATCCACTGGAACGCGCCCGGTAGCGCCGTACTCGATGCGCAACTCGGTCCGGACGAAGCCGTTCTCGTCAAGATCAATCATGACCGCGGCTGGCGCGCCTCGGGCGAAACCGTGGCGAGCGATCCCATCGGATTTCTCCTCATTCGCGGCCGGCCGGGCCAGCGGCGCATGGCACTCGAATTCGGCGCGTCGTGGGATGTCTGGCTAGGGCGCGCGATTACGCTGTTGACGATCGTTCTTATGTTCGTGCGCGTGCCCAAACCCTGGATCGCGGCTCTGGCGGTGGTGCCCGCCATGGCCGCTTATGGTATCCTCGCTGCGGCGCCGCCTCCCACTGTTAGCGTGGCCGACGAGGCGTTCGCGCGATTGCTGCCGCCGACCATCAACCCGGAAGGAATCGTCGATGCCGCTACCAGCCAGCCCCCGCCGTTCGCGCGCGGCCATGCGCTTTCGGTTTATGGCGTGGACTTCGGCGCGAGCAAGGACACAGTCGGCGTGTGGCTCGGTGGCCGCGCCGCCGAAATCGTCTACCGTTCGCCCAATATGATCACGTTCAAACTGCCACCCGACGTGGCGGCGAGGACCGATGTCAGCGTCCAAGTCAATGCCTGCCGCGGCAACGCGTTCACGGTGGAGACGCGCTAACCGTGGCGCAGGCTTTCTTCAAGCCTGCCGTGTCGAGAGTCATCTCGACATTTCTTGTTCCCTGTCGCCGCCACTCGCATGGCTTGGGAGGAAGCAGGAACTCCATGCCGAACCAGATTAGACGGGAGATGGACGAGCAAGCGCCTCGCGGCGGCCACGGATTCAGCACTGTGTGGGCATTACCCGCCGTGTGTCTAGCGTACGATTCAGGCAAGATTGGGTCCCGCTCAATGCACTGTAAGAGAGCCGCGCATCCGATTTGATCGATGTATAATCGAGCGTCGAGGTCGAGTATGTTACCAATACCGAACGCCGGCCAGATTGACGCAGTTCAAAAAGCATTGGCGAAACTGGGGAAAGCGAGCGTGACCGTCACCCGCGTCCCCGAAGCGACCGATCTGAACTATTCCGAACGCCCGCCCCATTGCCACGTAACGCTGACGGCCACCGACCCTTCCGATAGCAAGTTCACCAAGAAGGGGGAATGCGACCTTTTTGGAAAGGAACCTCCGGATAACACGTACGTGTTTTACATTCCCACCAAGAAGGGCCTGCTGCCGTGGGGAAAGGGCAGAAAACTGAACATACACATCGCGGCCGACCCGAATCAAGGCTTTCAAGACTCGCACGAGTCGATGACGATCGACATCGAGGGAGTACTGGCTGGAGACGCGATTAAGAGGGCTGTCTCGCTGAGACCAAAGAATCAAGGTGGTCAACAGAGTAAGGCCAATGGTCCCCCCGACGAGAAGTTGCACATGTAGGTTGCTGGTGCGTTGTCACTGTATAGCCATGCCACATCCTGGCGAACGGCGTGGCACAGATTGAGAATCCCAATCAACCCGCATTACCCGACTATCGCCAGCGCCTCGCACACTCGGACTAGCGTGCTTTCGACATCCGGCTCATCGACGCGGATGACGTGGGCATTCTTCGTTACCGGGCGCCAGCGCGTAAACATGCGCGGGGAGGGGAAGCCGGCGAAGATCGAGATGAGCGGGACGCCGGCGGCGGCGGCGGTGTGCTGGCCGGCGGAATCGTAACCAACATACAAGCGGCTGGCGGCGATGATGGCGGCGAAGCCCGCGAACGAGCCTTCCCAGAATGTGGGGTGGATGCCCGCGCGGCGGCACGCTTGCCCTACGCGCGCGGCTTCCTCGCCGCCGGCGCCTTTGTCGATCGTCAGTGGCAGGCCTGTGGCGGCGAGCAGAGCCAGCAGCTTCTCTTCGAATGGATCGGGCAGGCGTTTGGCTGGATTTTCGCCGACGCCAAGGCTGACCGCGATGCCGGCCTGCGCGGGTGCGGGCGCAGTGAGCGCAAGGTACGGCCGGGCGCCCTCCACCTGCAACGTCTCGCGCGCCCACATGACGGTCAGTTCGGAGAGCGATTGGTAGCCATCGCCGCCATAGGCGCGGCTTTCGAATAAGTGATAGCGCTCGTCGGGGCAAATGGGGAGCAGGCCGAGCTGCGTCAGCCGCGAATCGGGATCGAGGACCAGCGAGTCCGCACCGCTACACCGTGAGCGCAACTCGCTCCACACAGCGAGCCGGGTGCGCAAGCCTCCGCGTTGATAGGCGACTGGCGCATGTTCGAGACGCGAGTCGCCTGCGAACAGTCCGAAGTTTTTTCGCGGCCCTACGAAGACGATGCGCGCTTGCGGGAAGCGGCGCTTCGCTGCGTCCAGCAGCACGCTGGTGACGGCCACGTCGGCGCCGAGCGTGACGCGCGAAAGCACGAAAACGCGCCGCGGCTCGATGCTGACCTGGCGCGCGCGCCGCACACGCTGGTAGCGCGCTTCGAGCGCAACGGCATCGACATCGTCCGCCGTCTTGGCGATGGCTTGGGAAAATAAGTGAACGTAGGCGTCGCACAGCGACGGCTCGAAGCGGTCGGCCAGACCCTCGACGAGGATCGAAAATAGTGCTGGCGCGCACGCGTCTTCCAGCAGGACGGGCGGCAGCGCAGTGGGCGGACAGCCCGCCAAACACTGCGCCAGTACTTCTTCGGCGACGGCGCTACACGAAGTACTTGTCAACCAGAATCCCCATCTTTTGGCGTGTGGCCGCGCTCACCAGCTTGCGGTCGGTGATGATGGCGTGTGCCAGCGCGCTGCCGCACTTGCATTTCCGGCCGGCGGGCATCGCGGCAACAGCGGCCGTCACTACCTTGCAGGCGTTCTCCGCGTTCTTCATGAGGTTGGCGATGATCTGATCGACGGTGACGGAGTCGTGGTGCGGATGCCAGCAATCGTAATCGGTCACCATGGCCACCGTGACGTAGCAGATCTCGGCCTCGCGGGCCAGCTTGGCTTCGGTGAGGTTGGTCATGCCAATCACGTCCATGCCCCAGCTTCGATAGACGTTGGATTCGGCCTTGGTGGAAAACGCGGGACCCTCCATGCAGAGATAAGTTCCGCCCGATTTTGCGGGGACGCCGGCAGTGGCGCAAGCTTTGGCGACTTCGCCGGCCAGCTCCGGGCATATCGGATCGGCGAAGCTGACGTGTGCCACCAGGCCATCGCCGAAGAAAGTGGAGGCGCGTCCGCGTGTGCGGTCGAAGAATTGATCGGGGAGGACGAAATCGAGCGGCCGATGCTCTTCCTGGAGCGAGCCGACCGCGCTGAGCGATATGATGCGCTCCACGCCCAGCGATTTCATGGCGTAGATGTTGGCGCGGAAGTTAATCTCCGACGGCGAGATATGATGGCCGCGGCCGTGGCGCGCCAGGAACGCCACCTGGCGCCCGGCCAGCGTTCCCACCACGAAGCTGTCCGACGGCGCGCCGAACGGCGTTTCGATGGCCGCCTCCTGCTGGGCCGCAAAGCCCGGCATCGAGTAGAGCCCGCTGCCGCCAATGATTCCGATTTCTGCTTTCACGTAACGATCTCCTCAATCTTCGAGCCACGGATAAACACAGATAAGACCCTTCTTTTCTTATCCGTGTTTATCTGTGTTCATCCGTGGCCATCGTTCCTTCGCGGCTCCCTCGGCAGGCGCCATCCGGTCATACAATCTCTTCCTTCGCCGGGTCCCAGCTCACCGTGCGGCCGCTGCGGTAGCTCTCCACGGCCATGCGGCAGGCGATGGCGACGCGGTAGCCCACCTCGAATCCGCAGTTCACTTCACGTGTGTTGCCGCGAATGTGATCCACGAAGTTCTGCATGTGCGCCTTCGGATCGGACCTCGTCATGCCGGCCATTTCGGTTCCGTCTGGTCGATTCTTCTTTTCCGGCTGGTAGCGGATGCTCTGCATGGTATGTGTGATGGCGCCGTTATCGCCGAGCACGTCTTCGGTGACGCCCAGGCGCTCGTTGCCGAAACTGGAATCCCAACTATAGAGCAACTCTTCGGCGTGCTCCATGGAAACGTTCATCGTGTCGGGCACTTCGCGGCCGTCTTTCCAAAGGTACAGGCCGCCGGTCATCGTCACTTTGCGCGGGATGCCGAGGCCCATCGCCTTGTACCAGAACGCAAGCTGGTGGCACAGGTTCTCGTAAACGTTGCCGCCGGAATAATCCCAGAAGTAGCGCCAGTTGATGTAGCGGTTGGCGTCGAAAGGCCGCTCGGGAGCTTCGCCAAGGAACGGCTTCCAGGCGATGTTCTCGGCGGTCATGTCGGGATAGACCGCGCGGGACCACTGCGGTTTGCCGTGCGGCGTGTTGCGGTACATGTGGCCGTGGATCACGGTGATTTTGCCCATCAACTCGGGCCGCAGAAATTGCGCGGCGTCGGCCATCTGGCCGGTCGAAGTCCACTGATGGCCAATCTGCACCGTGCGGCCGGCGCCGGCACGCTGCCAGGCGGCGCGCATTCGCTTGGCGTGCTCCACGGTGAAGGCCATGGTCTTTTCCTGGTAAACGTGTTTGCCCGCATCGAGCGCGGCCACGAAATGCTCCGCGTGCAGGTGCTGCGGCGTGGCGATGAGTACCGCGTCCACGTCCTTGTCCTCGAGCAGATGCCGGTAATCGAGGTAGGTCTTGACGCCGGGAGCGATCTGTCGGACCTCTTCCAGGCGCCGCGTGTACACGTCGGCCGCGCCGATGCATTCGACATTCAAAAGCGCCAGCGCTTGGCGAAGAATCTCCTTGCCGCGGTCGCCCGGGCCTATGATGCCAATGCGCAGACGCTCGTTTGCGCCCATCGCATTGGACGCGGCCAGAGTGCCGGCGAGACCGGTGGCCACCTTGCCGAGGAACAGACGCCGGGACTCCATCGCGATTTCCTCCTTCGCTTCGCGCTTCGCCATGTCGCAGGGAACAACACGATTATATCCAGGCGCGGAAGCGAGCTGCGGCATCGGGCGCGGGTTTATTTGGCAAACGAACCGGCAGCCTCGGCGCGCGCTAATGTGTCGTGAGTTTCTTGAGCGCGGCCTGAATTCTGGTAGCCAGCGCGGTGGTTTCCTTGGTTTCGGGGATCGAGTGCAATGCGGCCAGGGCTTCCTCGCACATCACCTGTCGACGCTGTGGTTCGTCCATCCGGTTGTTGTTGAAAAGGTCGGAGACTTCGAAAAGATTCTTGGCGGCGGCATAAAGAAATGTCGGGCGCGGCGTCTTGACTTCGCCCAATCGGAACTTTTCGAGCGCTTGGGCGGAATCGGCCTCGGTGCCATTGGCCTGGCAAATGGCGCGAATGACGCCACGCTCCACCATTGCGGTTTGCAGCGTCAGCACCTCCGCGTCAATGGGCATGGTGCCGCCGAGCGGCCTTCGCAGCGCAGCCGGGTCGGCTGCCGAGCCGGGCGGGAGGTCGAAGCCAAGCTGCACATCGACCGACGGATCCCTGGCGATGAAGTAGTGCACCGCCTGTGTGGAATCCAGAGCGGTGTGAGCCGCCATCGCACGCAGGTCCATCATCTGCTTGTGAAACGCCAGCCCATTCTTGCGGTTGACCCGCTCGCCGGTCCCGTAGGCGTCGGCCAGTTCGGAATAACCACGCGCCATGCCGCTGGCAAGGACAATCTGCCAGATGCGCGCCCGTGGGGTGAATGCGTTGTCGCTCTGTTGCAGTTCGGAAAGTAACTCGTTGGTCTTCGCGATGTCGCCGCTGTGATAGGCGTGTCTGGCCTGACTCCACACAAAGGCCGGCGATTCGGAATCGGGAACTGTGGGCCCGTTGGAACAGGCAGTCAGAAACACGGCGGCCGTAACGGCCAACAGAAGTGCCTGCAATCTCATGCACGACTCCGCGGTAGCGCCGGAACGTGGCTGCGGGCGACATCGCGGCGCTGCCCGGCTAAGGGCGCTCCATTCCCGGCTGCCGGTTTTCAGCCAGTCCCGCCGGAGCCCGGTATTAGGCCCCCCATCCATGCTCACTCATCGCGTCGCGGAATTCAAGGGTCTTGAGGATAGTGTTGTCTTGGTCGTCCGGTCCGGATCGGCGATTCCGGAAGGGCCGACGCCGGGGCGTATTGAGCTGCGCCGGTCCGCTGGCATACCATAGGCGTTAGTGCCCACGTCGCCGATTACCGTTCTGCTGGTGGACGATCATGCCCTGGTGCGCCGCGGGTTTCGCCGCATGCTGGAGGACGATCCCGAAATCCAAGTGCTGGGCGAGGCGAGCGACGGCAATGAGGCAGTGGAAGCGGCCGCGTGTCTGCATCCCGCGGTGGTGGTGATGGACTTCGCTATGCCCAGCATGAACGGCGGGGTGGCGACCCGGCTGATCCTCAAGGAAAGTCCGCAGACGGCGGTGCTGATTCTGAGCATGTATACCGAGGCGTCGTACGTGCGCACCTGCCTGGAAGCCGGCGCGCGCGGCTACCTGCTCAAGAACGCGATGGATCTGGAACTGGTGGCTGCGGTCAAACAGGTGGCCGGCGGCGCGCGCGTGCTCGATCCCCGGCTGGGCTCGGTCGCGGAGAGCGCTGGTGCGGCTCCCGCTCTGAGTACGCGCGAACTGGAAGTCTTACAACTGATCGTCAACGGCAAATCGAACAAGGATATCGCCACCGTGCTCGGCCTGAGCGCCAACACGGTGGCCGTGCACCGCGCCAATATCATGCAGGCGCTGGGTATCCACAATACGGCGGAACTGGTGGTCTACGCCATCCGCGAAGGGCTGGTGAGCATCGCGTGAACCGCCGGGCGTTTCTGGGCGGGCTGGCCGGATTGGCGGCGCCGTTGTTTCCCGCCGCTGGCAATCCGCTGGGCTTCCAACTGGTGGACGTCACGGCCGCGGCTGGGATCGATTTTCGCCACAACAGCGGTGCGTTCGGCGCCAAGTATCTGCCCGAGACGATGGGCTCCGGCTGCGCGTTTTTCGATTACGATGGCGATGGCTGGCTGGACCTGCTGTTGGTGAACGGAATGGACTGGCCCGGTCACAAGCGCCGCCGCAGCACCCTCAAGCTCTATCGCAACAACCGCAACGGCACCTTCACCGACGTCACAGAGCGCGCCGGTCTGGCGGTGGAGATGTACGGCATGGGTGTGGCCGTGGCCGACTACGACAACGACGGCTTCCCCGACGTGCTGATCACCGCCGTGGGCCAGAACCGCCTGTTCCACAACACCGGCAAGGGCCATTTCGTCGATGTTACCGAGCACGCCGGCTTAGGCGGCCGATCGTCGTTCTCCACGTCGGCGGTGTGGTTCGATTTCGATCGCGACGGCCTGCTGGACTTGCTGGTGTGCAATTACGTCAAGTGGTCGCCCGAGCGCGACGTATTCTGCAGCGTGGATGGCAAACGAAAATCCTATTGCACTCCGGAAGCGTATCACGGCGAGACGTGCTGGCTGTTTCGCAACCGCGGCAATGGCACGTTTGAAGATGTGACCGCCAAGAGTGGCATCTTCGACAGCACGTCGAAATCGCTGGGTGTGGCGCTGGTGGATTACGATCGCGACGGCTGGCTGGACGTGCTGGTGGCTAACGATACACAGCCTAACAAGCTGTATCGCAATCTGCGCAACGGTACGTTCGAAGACGTGGCCGTGCGCGCCGGCATCGCCTTCAGTGAGGACGGTAAGGCGCGCGCCGGGATGGGGATCGACGCGGCCGACTTCGACAACTCCGGCGCCGACGGCATCGCCATCACCAATTTCGACAACGAAATGATGGCCCTCTATCGTCCCTCGCGTACCGGCGGTTTCTCGGATTCGGCGATTAAGGCCGGCGTGGGCCAGGCTTCGCGAGAGAGCCTTGGCTTCGGCTGCGCCTTCCTCGATATCGACCTCGATGGACGGCTGGACCTGGCCGCCGTGAACGGCCACATCGACGAGACCGTCCGCCACATCCGCAGTAACGTTGGCTACGCGCAGCCGCCGCACCTGTTCCACAACGACGGCCAGGGCCGATTCCGCGACATTGCCGCGGGCGCCGGAGCCGGTTTTGCCGCGCCCAAAGTGGCGCGCGGCTTGGCCTACGGCGATTTCGACCGCGATGGCGACCTCGACTTGGTGGTCACCACCAACCAGGGGCCGGCTTATCTGTACCGCAACGACGTGAGCAACGGCTTCCACGCGCTGCGCATTCGTCTCATCGGCAAGAAATCCAACCGGGATGCCATCGGTGCGGTCGTGCGCGCGACCACGCCCGAAGGAACCCAATCGCGCATGGTCAAGACCGGGTCCAGCTATTTGTCGCAATCCGAGCTGGCGCTCACCTTCGGCCTGGGACCGCGCGATGCCGCCACGCGCCTGACCATCGCGTGGCCCAGCGGCGCGACGCAGGAATTCTCCAGTGTTCGCTTCGGCGGATACGAGTGCGTGGAAGGCCAGGGGCTGAAGAAACTGGACGGATACTGACAGGTAGGACAGACGATCGGTTTTTGTCGTCTGTCAACGTTTTGTGCTTCAGCGCGGCATGCTGGTGCGCGATCGCCGCCCGTGGAAACAGACGACAAAAACCGATCGTCTATCCTACCTGTCGCGAGGCGCCCAGGAGGGCTGTGGCGCACGGGTTGTACCATAGACTCTTATGGATTCGCGGCGGATGTGCCCGCATTGCCGGGCGTTCATTACAGTCAAAGACAAGGTCTGCCCCTATTGCAACGAACGGGTGGGACCACGTGCCATCGACCGGCGCAGCCCGGCGGATTTGCTCGGCGGGTTGATTCCGCACGCGCGCTTCAACACCATCGTCATTCTGCTGGCCAACTTCGGGCTCTACCTGGTGAGTGCGCTGTACAGCATGAGGGCGGAAACCGGAGGGGGCTTTTCGGGGATCGACGGGAATACTCTGATTGCGTTCGGCGCCAAGTTCGGCCCCGCCATCGCGGCCGGCCAGTGGTGGCGGTTGGTGACGGCTGGCTTTCTGCACGGCGGCATGCTCCACATCCTGATGAATTCCTGGGTGTTGTTCGACCTGGCGCCGCAGGTGGAGGAGGCTTATGGCGCCAGCCGCATGTGGGTGATCTATTTCGTTTCCACGGTGGGCGGGTTCTACCTGAGCAACCTGTGGAGCCCGAAGTCGCCTTCGGTGGGCGCATCGGCGGCGCTGTGCGGTTTGATCGGTGCCATGATCGCGCTGGGGGTGACGCATCACAGTGCGGCGGTGGGAGCGGCCATTCGCAGTACATACATCCGCTGGGCGATCTACATTCTGGTTTTCAGCCTGCTGCCGAGCGTGGACATGGCGGCGCACGTCGGCGGCGGCATCGCGGGCTTCGCCGTGGCGTATCTGGCCGGGACACCGCGTTACGAAGGATCGCCAGTGGAAAGGCTATGGCAGGCGGGTGCATGGATTTGCCTGGGTTTGACAGGGGTGAGTTTCGCGCTCTGGTACTTATGGTTCAGTCATATCGCATAGTAGACTGGCGCGATGTCAAACGATCTGGCATAATCGAGGCGGCTGAAGATGAAACGTCCGCGCGACTGCGGCGAAACTGATGCTGTAGGTGTGTCTGTTGGGAGAGCGAAATGAAGCACAGTCTGGGAATTTGGGTGTTGTTGCTAGCCGCTGTTCTGCCAGCCGGCGCCGCCGGGGCGGGCCAGGCTCCGGTACTGGTTGAGTTGTTTACATCCGAGGCTTCCATCGGCAGCCCACCGGCGGACACTCTGCTGGGGAAACTGGATGCCACGGCGATCGTGTTGAGCGAGCATGTGACCTCGCTCGACAATAGTTTGTGGCGTGACCGGTTTGGACTGGAGGTAACTACCAAGCGCCAGTTGGCCTATGCGGATCGTTTCCGCCTGGACAGGACCTTCGTTCCCCAGATGGTGGTCGACGGGGCGGTGCAGTTCAGCGGCAGCGATGCCGGCCGAGCCGCGGCTGAAATTGCCAAGGCCGCGAAACGCGTCAAGGTCGTGCCGCGCCTTCTATGGGCCGATGGCGGAGTGCAAGTGGAGGTCGACGGGGCGCACGTGGGCGACCGGGTCTTTGTGGCGTTGGCCGACGACAGCGCGTCGACATCGGTGACGGGCGGGGAAAACAGGGGGCGCCAGTTGCATCACGTGGCGGTGTGCCGTGACATTCGTCAAATTGGCGTGGTGCCGCTCGGGGGAGCGTTCTACCAGCTCGTTACTTTACCGCCGCAGGCGCAGAAGCAACGCGCGATCGTGTGGATCCAGGTTGGGGACGTGGGGGCGGTCGCGGGCGCCACGATGCTCGGGCCGGCCGATCAGCAGTAAGGCGGCGTTTGGCGCGGCGTGAGAACGAAACCGCGCGCATTCACCTGCGTTATCGGGTTGCAGTATTCCAAGGGAGTACTTGTGGCTTGCGGCGCCAGTGCGGGATAATCGAAGACAAGATGAGATTGCGTACGATCGCTCTGGCTCTGGCTCTGGCTTGCGGTTTCACGGTGTCGGGCCAAGCCAAGAAAAATGTGATTCACCCGGCCGCAAAATCGCACCGGGTGAAGCGAGCCAGCGCCAAGCACAGGAAGAACAGGAAGGCGAGCAAGGGGAAGGCTCACAGGCGGGTGGCCAGGAACAACCACCGCTAGTGGCCTTGCGCCTCGGTGGACGCTTGCGCGCCCACTCCCGCGGAAGTTTGGTAACAACGCGCCCGTAGGCGGGCTGAAGCCTGCCACCCGATGCAAGCGTCTGGCTTTGCCGCCGCGCTACAGCATCGGTAGAATCGTCTCCGGCCCGCGAGGCGCCAGGGCTTCCACCTGCACATAGAGCGCGATCACCGGATCGTCCTGCTGGCGCAGAAGCTCGGCCAGCTTGGTATTGCTCGAATCCAGGGCCGAGCGGCCGATGAGCGCGCTCACGGGAAGCAGCCACTGTGCCCGGTCGCTGATCGTGGAGCGGCTCTGTTGTAAGTAGGCGAGCCAGGAGCGCTCGACAAGCTCGCGGCTGGAGCCGCTACTCATCCCGAACAGGTTGTTGTATACCCAGGTCTTGTTGCGAAATACATTGTCGGCTTGGCCCTTGTCGGGTTGCCAGGCCTCCAGGGCCACCAGCGTGGCTTGGAGCTGAGCGCGCCAGGCATCGGTATCGCGTTGCGATGTGGTCAGCGGCGTGTCGTCGGGACCCGACACAGCCAAACTCAACGAAAGGTCGGTCAGATGCTTGCACTGGGAATCCTCGCAAGCGTGAGCGCCGCCGGCAAAACCCTCCAGGCTCTTGGGGGTGTTTTCCTGCTCTGTGAAGCGCTGTAACGGCGGCATCATGATCTTATCGGTGAAGAACGTGGCGGCGTTCGAGCCAAGGACCTCAGTCGGCTTGCCCGTGAACAGGTTCACAGTCAGCGGCCCGTTGTAGATCAGATACCCATCCGCGCAGCGATCACCCGTCAAATGGTGCACCAGGTAGAGCCGGTAAGCCTCGGCCAGGGGAAGCGGGGAAAGATTACGCCGCTTCAGCTCGTCGACCAATCCGAGAATAGCCGGGCCGGTTATGGGGGCGTAGTAGGTGAACGAACGATCGTCGCCGGCGAGATTGCGCAGGCTGGACGCGAAGGAACCGGTGAAGGCCTGCAAGTCGGAGTCCTTCAAGCCGATTTGCGCAAGCAGGCGCGCCACCGGCGCAATCTGCGCCGGGGACGTGATGCCGCCGACGCGGTCCTTCAGAACCTTGGCCACATTGCGGTGCCCGATCTTGGCAATCGCGCCGAGTCCTTCGTAATAGCGATCTACGTCATAGACCACGATCTCCTCGCAGTGGACGGGCGGCAGCGTGGGACGGGAGATGGAGAGAAATAGCTTGCTGGCCTTGGCGCTATCGAGCGGCAGCATCTGCTGGACTGCGCGCAGGCGTAGAGAGAGCGTGTCGAGATCCTGCCGGTATGCGCGCTGCAAATACGCTCCCGAGCTGCCGCTTTGCGTGATGGATCCGTGAAGCTTGAAGGGGTGTTGCGCTTCGGCGGCCCGTCGAAAGGCCTCGGTCAGCAATTTCACGCGTGCGCCAGGGTCCAGTTTTGCGCTCGACGCCAGGCGGATCATCGCGTCCGCGGCAAACTCCGCCGGAGCTTGACGTGCCAAGGCAGAAACTGTGCTCGGATCGGGAGTGCCGGAGGCTGCTATCAGAGCCACCGGCAGGAGGAAAAAGGCAGGAATCTTCATGGGTTCGGTTACGTACCTATTTTAGACGTAACGGGACCGCGGAAAGTTAGACGCAACCGGACTTACGAAAGACGGTGAGCGGATCAAGCCTGCCGCGCCGATCTAACTCGCGGCCGATGCGGCGGTTGACAATGTTACGTTGGCTCCCACCCAAATGTACTTCGTGCCCGGGAAGACGATGCCAATGATGCCGAAAGAGACCACCGCAACGAAGGCTACGATAAGCGAATACTCGACTAGGTCCTGGCCTTGCTCAGAGTACCAGAACTGATTCGCATATTGCGTAGTACGCACCATATCCTCCTTGGTTATTAGAGACCATAAAGACCTTGCTTGCAAGCAAATATGAGCGCTGATAGTACTGAACGCAAAACAGATATTGTCGGATTTATCGCAAATGTTGGCATGGGTTGCCAACTGTTAATAACCGTAGTTAGCATTTGGGCGAAGCAGGTTTCTCGAGCCGTATTCAAGGTGGGAAGGATGCAGCCGGCGGACGCAAACCGAATGTGGCCCCAGGGCGCCAATCGGCGCGGACGCTGGTGGGGGCAAGCAAAAAAACCGGGCGTCCTGTGAGGGGCGCCCGGGGAGGAGTCGCTCGCAGTCCGCTCGGAGGTTCGGGCTGCCGCGGTGGAGGAGAGGGTTTATGCCAGCAAACCGCCGTGGCCCAGGCAGGCAATTTCCCAGCCCGTGATGTGATAGCGAGCCAACAGCGGCGGCAATACCAGGTCGACCACATTCGGTTTGGCGGAGCGGAAGCAGCCAGGCGCGGAAACCACCGGCACTTCATCCTTGTACGCCAGCAAAAGTAGATTCCCCGGTTCGACTGGGGCCAGGAACCGTTCCACCTGGGCGCCGACGCGCAGCATGGCCTGGCCAACCACATCCTCCGGTCCGGCCGGAGCCGTGGTGGACGCCACCAAGATGACGCTCGGTTTGGATCTCAGTAAGTGTTGTAGGCTGCGGGCGACGGAGTTCTCATCTTCGGTGCAGGACAAAACGAAATTGGGGCTGACGCCAAACCGTTCCAGCCGCTGGCGCATGATGTTCTCGAACAATTGGCGGGCGCGCTCCCCGCTGATGGGATCGGTATAGAGAACTCCCACCGCCGGCGAACGCACCGGCCGCGCCTGGAGAATCGGGCCGCGCTCTTTCAAAATATTGATGACGGCTTCCAGTTGCTCCTTGCCGACGGCGAACGGGGCGCTCTTGACGGTCGCCACGCGCTGTCCCGCCGATGCATGACTGAAGTTTAACGCGGTCGCGATCACCACGCTGGCGGCGCAGTTGATCTGTTTGAGTAACTCATCGTCGACCAACACACAGCAGTCTTCGGTAGCCACCAGGTTGGCCCGGCCTCCGGCGGCGACGCGGATTTCAAAGCTGCCGCACCCCATCTCGCTGGCCACGGCCGCGACGGCGTCATCCTCGCCCACCTCGCCATCCTCCAGCTCGGTAACCCAAATAGTCTCCATGCCTTCGGATTCCAGTACCCGGATGTCCTCGTCGCTGATTACATGGCCTTTAGCCAACAGCTTCTTTCCACCCGGGCGGAAAACGGTGCAGCAGAGGATCCGTCCCGTTGAGGATTTCACGTCAACAGTTTGCGCTCTCATGTAGCCTCACAAGAAGTTAGGACCTGAGGAGAATTCCAGACTTAAAGCTCTTGAAGACTGATTGTATACCAAAGTACAGTCGAGCCGTAGATTAATTCTGCGATTTTTTGCGGGGTGAGGAAAACAATTAGCTTGCGGGTACCCCTTATGGTACTCGAGGAGTTGGCAGCGGAATCAGTTGGTCGTCGGGCGAAGGCGCCCAGATATCGGGCAACGCCTGGGCCCAGTGGCCGGGACGCAAAACGCGCAGGACGGCGACTTCATCGCAGGACTGGAACTTTGGGCAACGCAAGCAGTCCCTCCACGCCTTGAGCGGCAGCGCACCGCGCTCGATCGCCTGAAAGCCGAGCTTGCGGAAGAAGCCAAGCACGTAAGTGAAGGCAAAGACGGCGTCCAACTCGAACTGTCCGGCTTCAGTCACCAGCGCCTCGACCAGTTTTCGCCCGACGCCGTGTGTCTTGGCCTGTTCGCGCACGGCCAGGGAGCGGATTTCGGCTAGCGTCGGACTATAAAAATGGAGCGCGCCGCAGCCCAATAGCTCACCGCTGGAGGTGACCACGGTGAAGTCGCGAATGGCCTCCGACAATTCGAACTCGGTGCGCGGCAACATCTGGCCCAGCGCGGCATAGTCGTTGATGAGACGGAGGATCGGAGGGATGTCGCGCATGGCGGCCTTGCGCATGGTGAGCGGTGGCGCGGCGTGGGCCTCGACAAACGCGTCCTCATGCAGCGAGCTGATCATGGCGTGGGATCGAGCCGCGTGCCCAGCGCCTCGCCTTCCAAAATGCGTGTCAGGACGCCCGCGGCCGCCCCGGGAGCGATGCACACTTCGGCAACGCCGCCATCGAGCGCCGCCAGCGCCGCATTCAGCTTGGCCTGCATGCCGCCGGTGGCTATGCCGTTGGCGATTAACGCGCGGCTTTCACCGGCAGTGAGCACCGGCTGCACTTGTTTCGACGCATCCATCACGCCGGGCACGTCGGTGAGGAAGATCAATTGGCGCGCGTGGAAAGCCACTGCACAGGCTACCGCCATTTGGTCCGCGTTCACGTTGTAAATATTGCCGCCGCGATCTCCGGCCACGCACGCCACCACGGGCAGGTAGCCGTTGGCGGTCAACAGCTCGAGCAGGCCGGCATTGGAGCGGGTGACGCGTCCCACCGCGCCCAGTTCCGGGTCGAGTTGCTCGGCCTCGGCCAGCAGCGCATCGATGCCGGTCAGGCCGACCGCGAGCGCGCCGGCGTGGTTCAGGCTAGCCACCAATTCGTGATTCACGCTGCCGGCGAAGACCTTGAGTACCGCGTCCACGGTCTCCGGCGTGGTCACCCGCAGCCCGTTGACGAAGCGGCTCTCGATGCCGCGCTCAGTCAGATAGCGCGTCATCTGCTTGCCGCCGCCGTGCACCACGACAAGTTCGACGCCGGAGGCGGCAACCGCCGCGATCTCGCCGGCCAGCCGCTGGCGCGAGGCCGCGTCATCCAGCAGCGTGCCACCCAGCTTGACCAGAATGCGATTCACAGCAGACCCTCGGTCTCCGGGTATTGCAACATCAGATTCATGTTCTGCACGGCCTGCCCAGCGGCGCCCTTTACCAGGTTATCGATGGCACTGACCACCACGGCGCGGCCGGTGTCCCCGTCCAGCGTGACGCCGATGTCGCAGAAGTTGGTGCGGGCCACCGCGCGCAGGTCGGGCGTCCGTCCAGGCTCATACAGGCGCACGAAGGGCTCGCCCGCATAGCGCTTTTCATAGATGGCGAGCAGGTCGTCGGCGGAGCTGACGTTGTAGGCGCGGAAGTAAATGGTCTCCAGGATGCCGCGGTCGAGCGGCAGCAGTTGCGCGGTGAAGCTGAACTCGCTTTCCTCCAAACCGCTGACCAGCAGCACCTCGGGAACGTGCCGATGGCGGAGGATGGAATACGCCGAGAAGTTCTCGGTAACCTCGCAGAAGCTGGTCTTGAGAGTGGGCTTGCGGCCTGCGCCGCTGACGCCGGATTTGGCGTCGCAGACAATGCCGGAGGTGCGGTCCACGACATCGGCTTCGAGCAGCGGGCGAATCGCCAGGTTGGCAGCCGTCGGGTAGCAACCCGGATTGGCCACCAACCGAGCATCGGGGATCTGCTCGCGGCAGAATTCCGGCAGGCCGTAGGCGGCCTCGGCCAGCAGGGCAGGTTGGGTGTGGGTTTCCTTGTACCAGGTGAGGTAGTTGGCGGAGGTGCGCAAGCGGAAGGCGCCGCTTAAATCGATGACGCGGGCACCGGCATCCAGCATGGCCGGCGCCAGGGTCATCGAAACCTCCGGCGGCGTGGCCAGGAAGACCACAGCAAGACCTTCGGCATGAATCACTTGGGGATCGCACGGTAGGCATTCCGGCGTCTCCGCTTGGCGGATCGGCGAGGCCGGGCCGGACTCCTCGCGATGCTCCAACAGGCACGTTTCCACGCCAGGATGCCGCGCCAGAATGTGCACCAGTTCCGCGCCGCTGTACCCTCTATAACCGACAATGCCGACTTTAGCTTTCATTTGGTTGTTTATTCTCTTGAATGAATAATTATACCACGGGGGCTGGGGTGCGGCGAGTATGGCGAAGGGGCATACCGGGCCGCTGCACGGAGTGGGGAAGACTCGGGCTGTTGTCGCGGCTGCACGGAAAACGCGCGGGCGCAGCCTGTTACACTTCAGCAGAGGTGCGGCGGTGACGGGCCGCCCCAGGAGTTCTTGCATGAAGCCGTGGTGTGGGCTGGTTGTGTTGAGCGTTGTGGCGGCTGCGCAGGGGCACCGATTCGCGTGCACCGACTACCTGCAAGGCAAAGTGTTCGTGGTGGACGCGGCGGGACGCGTGGAATGGAGTTATGACGCGCCGCATGCGAACGACATCTGGGTGCTTCCCAACGGCAACTTACTATTCAATTCGGGAAACGGTGTCAAGGAAGTAACTCGCGATCGGGAAGTAGTTTTCTCCTATGAATCCACCAGCGAGGTTTTCGCCTGCCAGCGGTTGCCGAACGGCGACACGTTTGTCGGCGAATCGAATGCCGGGCGTCTGCTGGAAGTGAATCCGGCGGGGAAAATCGTTCATCAGGTGCGGCTGTTGCCGGAAGGCACGGAAGGGGGTTCGGCGTATATGCGCAACGCGCGCCGGCTCGCCGATGGGCATTACCTGGTGGCGCATTACGGGCTCCAAGTGGTGCGCGAATACGATGCCGACGGTAAAGTGGTGTGGCAGGTTGCGGCGCCTGGCGGGCCGCACAGTGTGGTGCGGCTGCCGGACGGGAACACGCTGATCGCGAGCGCGGATCGCGACGGCGCTCCGGCGCGCGTGTTCGAAGTCACGCCAGACGGGAAAACCGTCTGGGAGGTGCGGGGCGACGAACTGCCAGGGATCAGCCTGAAGTTCATGGCGGGATTGCACCGGCTGCCCAACGGCAACACGGTGATGAGTAACTGGCTGGGACACGGCCAATTCGGCAAGGCGCCTCAGCTGATCGAAGTGACTCGGGACAAGCGAGTGGTGTGGACGTTTGCCGATCCCAAGACGATGCAGACCATTTCGACTGTCCAGATACTGGACGTGCCCGGCGACGCGATTGCCGGCACGGTCTTGCATTAACGTAGGATTTGTAAAATGAACCGGCGTAATTTTCTTTATGGCAGCGCCGCGCTGGGAGCGGTACGTTCGAGCGGCGCCACGGCAGCCAAGGACGGGATTGCAGAGAAAGTCGCGCGAGCCGCGCTGGCGATGCAGCGACATTCCTGGGAACAGGGAATTCTGGCCCAAGCATTTCTGGATATTGGCGACAGGGATCGTGTGATCCTGATGGCGAAGGGCGCGATTGTCGAGAAGGCCGCCGACGGGCGATTGGCGGCCATCGGAGGAGGGGCGACCGACCCGGCGATGGGTGGCACGGCATATCGGCGAGCCGGCGAATGGACGGGCGATGCGCAAATGCAGGAGGCCGCGCGCGGACTGCTGGAGTTCGTCCTCAAGAAAACGCCGCGGGCCGCGGATGGAACCTTCTATCACGTATTCGGCTCTCCCGAGATGTGGTCGGACAGTTTCTACACCACCCCTCCATTTCTGGCGTCGACAGAACACTACGACGAAGCGCTGCTGCAAATCGAGGGCCTGCGGAAGAGGCTTTGGAGTTCCGGGAACAAGCTGCTGTCGCACATCTGGGACGATGGCCGGCAGCAGTTTCGCGATCGGGCGTTTTGGGGAGTTGGGAACGGTTGGGCGGCGGCGGGGATCACGCGCGTGATTGCGATGTTGCCGGCGGAGCGGCAGGCGGAGCGGGATCGGCTGACCGCGTTTCTGAGAGAGTTGTTGGACGGATGCATAGCGCACCAGCGGCCGGACGGACTGTTCCACAATGTGGTGGACCAGCCGGAGAGCTTTGTTGAAACCAACCTGGCGCAGATGCTGGCGTTCAGTATCTACACTGGCATGCGTGGCGGCTGGCTGCCGGCCAGCTACATCGCAGCCGCGAATCATATGCGCGCGGCCGCGCGCGCCAAGGTGGACCAGTACGGGTTCGTGCAGGGAGTCTGCGGAGCCCCAGGCTTCGACCATGCGGGAATGGCGGCGGAAGGCCAGGCGTTCTTTCTAATGATGGAAGCGGCGGGAGCGAAGTTCGAGCGGGTCCGCGGCCGGTGATGGATCGCCCGGGCGAATGGGCGAATGGGAAGACGCGCCGCCGGGGCACCGGCTATACTGATGCGGTGCCGCAAGCTCTCACGGTCGAAGAAGCCCTGGCTTTGGCGCGCGAGCTGGCGCAATCGGGCGATCTGGATAACGCTGCGCAAATCTGCGCCAAGGTTCTGCAGGCAGTGCCAGATCAGTCGCAGGCATTGCACTTGGCTGCGATCGCCGCCATGCGGGGGGGCCGTCGTGGTGAAGCGGCGGATCTGCTGCGCAGGGCTGTTCGGAGCGATCCTCACTTCGCAGTGGCGTGGAACGATCTCGGCAACCTGCTGGCGTTGCAGGGTGAGCTTGCCGAAGCCGCCGCCAATTACCGGCGGGCAATTGCGGAAACGCCGGACTTCGCCGAAGCGCATAACAACCTGGGCAACCTGTTGCAGATGACGGGTGCGCTCGAAGAGGCGGTTTCCCGCTATCGCACGGCAGCCGGCCTGCGGCCCGGCTACGCCGAAGCGTTTCGCAACCTGGGCAGCGCATTGCGTAGGCTCGGCAAAGCCGGCGAAGCGGTGGTGGCGCTCCGCGCGGCTCTCGAAATCGATCCGGGATTCACGGCGGCGCTCGCGCAACTGGTGCACCTGTCGAAAGAGCTTTGCGATTGGTCCCAGTTAGAAACTTTGACCTCGAAACTGATCGAGATCGTCGAAGCCGGTTCCGCGGCGGTGAATCCCTTCGTGTTTCTGAGCCTGGAAACGACGCCACGCCAGCAGTTACTCTGCGCGCAGCGTTGGGCTGCCGAACAGATGAGATCCGCGGCCGAACGGCCCGCGGCGTCCGGCCGCGGCGAACGAACTACCATCGGGTACTTATCCGCCGACTTTCAAGAACACGCCACCGCGCACTTGATCGGGGAGCTGTTTCAGTTGCATGACCGCAGGCGATTTCGAGTGATCGGCTATTCCTACGGGCGCGACGATGGCAGCGCGGCGCGCCGCGAATTGCGGGAGTCGTTCGACAAGTTCGTGGATCTGGTCGACTGTTCGCACGTGGAATCCGCCGCCAGGATACGCGCGGACGGGGTGGACATCCTGGTGGACCTGAAAGGTTACACGACCGATGCGCGGCCGGAGATTCTGGCGCACCGGCCGGCGCCGGTTCAGGTGAGTTATCTCGGCTATCCCGGCACCATGGGGAGTGATGCGGTCGACTATGTGTTGGCCGACCGGACGGTGGCGCCGGCGGACGAGCAGGCGTACTTCACCGAAAAGCTGGTCCACCTGCCGGATTGCTACCAGGCGAACGACCGGCGGCGGCCGATCGCATCGCACACGCCGGTGCGGGCGGAATGCGGATTGCCGGAAACGGCGTTCGTGTTCTGCTGCTTCAACTCTGCATATAAGATCACGGCGACAATGTTCGATATCTGGATGCGGCTGCTCGGTGGTGTGCCGGGGAGCGTGTTGTGGCTGATCGAGACCAACGCGACGGCGGTCGAGAATCTGCGGCGCGAGGCGGAATCGAGACTCGCTGGCGCGGCCGCGCGAATGGTGTTCGCGCCGGCGCTAGCGAATCCGGAGCACTTGGCCCGCTTCCGGGTAGCCGATCTGTTTCTCGACACACTTCCTTACAACGCACATACGCTGGCGAGCGATGCGCTGTGGGGCGGGTGCCCTGTGATGACGTGCGTGGGCCGTGCGTTCCCGGGGCGTGTGGCGGCGAGCCTGCTGCGGGCGATCGGGCTGCCGGAACTGGTGACCCACGCACTGGCGGACTACGAAGCCTTGGCGTTCGAGCTTGCCCGCGAGCCGGAGAGGTTGCGGGCGATCCGCGAAAAGTTGCAGACTAACCGGCTGACGACGCCGCTATTCGACAGCCGCCGGTTCACCCGTCACATCGAAAGCGCGTTTGAAACCATGTGGCGCATGCAACGTGCCGGGGAATCGCCGAGGCCTTTCGCGGTGGATCCGATCGAGTGACGATGGTGGCGGCAGGCCGGATTCGCTCGGCCGCTGGCGGCAACTCGCGCCGCGTCTCGCGCCGCCGCCGCATCGAGCCAGGTTCGCGCTACATTCATTACAGATGCCCATCAAGATCGGCGACGTCCTCGGCGATTATCAGGTCACCGGCGTTTTAGGCCGCGGCGGCATGGGTAAGGTCTTCCGCGTGCGGAGCCTCGTCTCGGACCGCGAGGAGGCGATGAAAGTTGTCCTCCCCGACCTCGCCGAAGACCCTGCGCTCACCGAGCGTTTTCTGCGCGAGATCAAAGTCCACGCCAGTCTCCAGCACCCCAACATCGCGGCTATGCATACGGCACTGCGCATCGGGGGCCAACTGGTGATGATCATGGAGCTGGTCGACGGGGTCAGTCTGGAAGAGACGCTGCGCCACGGGCCTCTCGAGATACCGATGGCCGTTCAGTACCTCCATCAGATTCTGACCGCGCTGGCGTTCGCGCACAATCGCGGCGTGGTTCACCGCGATATCAAGCCGGCCAACATTCTGATTGGGGCCGGTGGCGTTGTCAAGCTCACCGATTTCGGCATCGCGCGCCCGACTGGCAGCATTCGCATGACAGGCAGGGGCCTCGCCGTCGGGACGATCGCCTACATGTCGCCGGAGCAGATCCGAGGGGAGGAGGTGGACGCGCGGTCCGATCTCTACTCGCTGGGCATCCTGTCTTACGAAATGGTCACCGGCCGCCACCCCATTCAGGCGGATACCGAGCACGCCGCGATGAATGCGCAACTGAATGTCATTCCGCCCGAACCCGCCACGGTGAATCCCCGGGTGCCGCAGGCGCTCTCCGTGGCGATCATGCGCGCTCTCGCCAAAGAACCCGCCCGGCGCTTCCAGTCGGCACTGGAGTTTCGAGCGGCGTTGCGAGACACCGGCGACGCCGAGGCAGTGGCACCACCCGCTCCGAACGTGTCCGCCGTGAGGAGCCCAGAGTTGGCCGAGATGGAAACCCGCCTCTCGCGCACCCTGGGCCCCATCGCCAGCCGGCTGGTCGCCACCGCTTCCCGCCGCTACGCCACGATCTCCGAAATTCGGCAAGCGCTGGCCGCGGAGATCGAAGACCCAAAAGAGCGCGCGGCATTTCTAAAAGCCGGTTCGGGCGTCAAGACAGATCCCGGCATACCCACGGCGACGATTGCAGTGCGCCCGCCCACCGCGCCCGCCGTGTTCGATCCGGCCGTGCTGGACCGCTTGGCGCAGGCGCTGGCCGCGCACATCGGCCCGATTGCGAAGGTGGTGGTCGCTCGCGCGGCACGCTCGGCGCACAGCGCGGAGGAATTGCAGAGCACGCTGGCTGGCGAGATTTCATCCGAGACCGATCGCCAGCGTTTCCTCACCGCCATCCGGTCCATGTTCTAACGCGCATTTCTACCGGCCTCTCAAGCCTGGAGTGAGACGACGTTCCGGTTATTGACAATACGGAGCGTGCGTCGAGAAATGTCGAGACGACTCTCGACACAGCAGGCTTGACATCCCGCGCCACATCCGGAGGCTGGATGGTGAGAAATGCGAGCTAGACAGGTGGCAGGCCATCGAAGATGGCGCGAAGTGGAAAGCGGAAGACATGCGATAGAAATCGATTGCCCGTCCCGCCTCGCAGCGCTCACGAACCTAGCATTTTCATCGCGCGGTCGAGGCTGCGCCGCATCCGGTTGAACGATCCCGCCAGAATAGCGATCTCGTCACTGCCGCTCGCGGGCAATTCCGGCATGTCTACCTGCCCTATACTGATTTGATCCGCCGCCGCCGAAAGCTTGCGCAGGGGGCGCACCACGGTGAACAGCAATAGTAAGTCGAGCAAGACGAGACTGGCAAGAAAGACCGCCGCTAGACAGCTCACCAGCGTCAGAAACTCCCGGTTGGCCATCCGAGTCGGAAGCGCCATCGGCACCGAGACGATCTGCGCACCGACGATTTCGTTGGGCCGCCAGCCGAATCCGTTATTCGATCCGTAGCGCCGCAGCATGGCGGCGGGCGCCTCGCTGGGGACGCTATGGCACTCCAGGCAGGGCGGACGGGCCTGGATCGGCCGTGCCATGTAAAGCGAACGGCCGGTCGGTGTGTCGCGCTCGCCGACCAGATCCTTCGTTCCGGCGGGTTGGTTGTGAAAGGCGTTGATGATATCCGCCTCCCAGTCCACCGCGCGGTCGCGCGGATTGGTCGGGTTCAGTACCGCTTCCTTGTACGCGTAATCCGGATAACTCACGCGCAACTGCGCGAAATTCTCGGTGGCCGCGAACGCCGGAACGGTTTGTGGCAGGAACGTATCCTGCTGCTGCACCTGGGTCACCAGGAGCGGCTTGATCTGCTTGGAAGTGTAATCGCGCGCCGATTGCATCGCTTCAATCATGAGCCGCGCCTGGCGCAGCACTTCCTCCCGCGCGCCGTTCTGGAGGAACTGGTGGGAGACCACGGCTGCCACGGCCAGCCCCGCGCCCAGCACCAGTCCCACAATCAAGTTGAATTTAGCCAGTAGTCTCATTCGGGTCTCGATTCGAGGTCACGACGGGCCTCACACATATCGTACAGGAAAGGGGCAAGCGGGGCAGGTGTGGGCGGTTATAGGATGCCTGGGTACGAATTTTCGCGCGCTCCAAGCGCCTGCGGACTACTTACTCGTGCTGGCCAGAAGTGTGTCGATGCGCGTGAGGTACTTCTTGGCACGGTCGGATTCGGGCATATCGGGGTTGAGGGCGATGGTTTCCGAAAAGTGTTTGCGGGCTGGTATGAGGGGCTCGATGGTTCCGGAGGCTTGCGCCTTGCCGGTGTATGCGAGAGCAAGGCCGAAGTGCGAGTAAGGATCCGACGGATCGTAAGTGAGGGATTTCTGGCAATAGGCGATGGCGCTGTCGAATTGGTTCAACATGCGCTCGGCGTCGCACAGGCCGAAATAGGCGAGGCTGCGCAGGTCCTGCCACACATCGCGCTGCGCCGCGCGCTTCTTCTTACCGAAGCCGATCAGATAGCCCAGCACGTAATAGTTCATCTTACCGGCAAGGTGACTGTCGAAGTCGCTGAGCTGGAGATACTGCCGATAGGAATCGGTGGCTTCCTGGTACTTGCCGCTGAGGCGCAGGCTTTCCGCCAACCAGAAGTGCGCCTCGGCGTTACTAGGCGTGAGCTGGATAGCGTTGCGCGCGGCCGCGATGGAATCCGGGTACAGTTCCTTCATGCGCAAGGCCTCGGCGAGGAGATACCAGGCGAGCGCATCCTTCGGGTCGCGCTCGACCACGGCATTCAACTGGCGAATGGATTCGTCGAGCGCGCCTTTGTCGAGCAGCATGCCGCCCAGCGTGGCGCGCGCTTCCAGATAATCCGGATCGATTTCGATGGCGCGCCGCAGTGACTTTTCGGCTTCGTCTTCTTGAAAGAGATCGCGGTAGACGCGGCCCAGGTAGAGTGCCGCCTGGCTGTAGTTGGGGTCGGCCGCGAGCGCCGCCTGAAAGCATACGACGGCCTTGCGATAGTTCTCCGGCGTTCCCTTGTTGTATAAGTCCAGGCCCCGATCGAACTGCTCGACGGCGGCGCGCGGACGGCGGCGCGCAATCAGGATCTTGATCGTGACGGTGGATTCCTGACCCGGGTAGACGGTTTCTTCGCGCGGTCCGTCGGGTTCGTAGCCCATGTGCACGCCTTGCACCGTGTGTACGCCGGGCTGAAGTCCGGGCAGGCGCAGCGGCGTACCCTTGTTTACGACGCCGGCTGACTTACCGTCCACGAAGACTTCGACGCCATCCATATTCGTCTCGAAGACGAGCGCGCCGTTCTTGGGCGGCGGAGGCGCACCGGGCGCGGCGCCCGAGGGGAGATAGGCGAGCAGCATATTGGGATCGAAGCTGCCGCGTTCCGAGGTGGGGTTCTGCTGACCTTTGGTGACTTCGCGGACGTTACGGCGGACATACTCAGCGAGTTCGTCGGCGGTTACGATGCCGTCGTGCGACTCGTCGGCCGCGCCCTCCAGACCTTTGACGACGTAGTAAGTGAAGATACCATGGCCGCCGCCCCAATCGGCGCTCTCGAAGGAACGCTCGCGGTCGCGGCTGGCGGTGAGCGAGAAGACCGAAGCGCTGAGGTCGAGCAGGCCACGGCTAACCGCGGCGCGGTCGGCTTCCGGCGTGATGGCGCCGCTGTGGCAGGCATCGGTGAGGAGCACCTTCCACTTCGCCTTGATGCGCGAGCCGATGACCGAACCAAGCGTCTCCATGGGATAACCGGTTGCGGCGATGTTACCGGGCTCCAGATCGTATGGCGCGAGATAGCCGCGGCCGCCGAAGACGAAACCGTGGCCGGCGAAGTAAATCAACACGCGATCGTCGTCGCGCGCGGTGGCCGGAAGCCATTCCTCCAGCTCGTGGCGCATGTTGGCCAGGGTGGCGCGCGAGCCAGTCAGCTTATGCACGTTCTCGGCGTGGAAGTTACCGCCCTCCGGGCTGATGAGAATGGAGTAAATCGCCTCCGCATCGCGCTCGGAGAATTGTAACTGGTCCTTGGCGGCCAGGTTCTTGTAATTCGCGATACCGACCACTAATGCGTAGGAGCGTGGGATGGCAACGGTGGCTGGAGCCGGAGTGGCGGGCGGAGCGCCACTCTCGTATTTCAAGTCGCGCTGTTGCTTGTCCGGAGGCGGCGTCTGCGCGGCCAGCGCCGCTGCCACAGCGGCGAACATGGCGAAGGTGCGGGCGAGCTTCATAACGTCACTGATGCGCCAGCCGAAACTCGTAGATCACCGGCGCGGTGAGCGGCTCGGGCGACGCAACCACGGAAACATCCTTGTCGCGAACGAACATAAGCTGGCTCGAACTGGCCGCGGGCACACCGCTCAAGTTATCCGGCAGCTTCTCCGCCGGACTTACGCCCTTGGCTCCGGCCGAGCCGTCGACGCATTCGCCGCGCGCCCTGAAAATGGTGTCGTCGCATCGCGGCACCAGGTTCGACGGCACGGCGCCCGGCTTGGGTGGCGGAGGCAGAGGCTGATATTTCGCTTGCGCGCCGAGCGCGAGCGGCGTCACCATCCAGTAAAGTATGTCCTGGCCCGGCGGCCCACTTACCCGGAACGAGCCGGAGACGGCGGGCACCACGTATTCCTTGGCAGCCTCGATGCGGTTCTGCTTGCCCGTGTCCTCGCGAGGGAAGAGTATCTCATAACTGCCCGAAGTGCCCCGATTCATGACATAGAGATAGCCGTCGAAGTTGGTGTGGAAGCGGAAACGGACGCTATCGCCATGTGCAAATACCAGGCCGGGGTCCACCGCTCTCCAGGCGCCGGCGTCCTGGCGCTCCAAGGTAAGTTCCATGCGGCGCGGCCCCTGCTCCAGCGTCTTCGTCTGGCCATCCGCGGAGCCGGTTACGGCGCAAATCGCCGCCAGCACCGGCAACAGTGAGGTCCTTACATTCATGACATCCTCCGCTTCGCTCGACGCTTGGCTACTGATGCTTTAATACAAAATCCGCCACCAGGCGCGAATCCGGGCTGCCTGTGCGATTAAGCACATACACGGCATTCTCTTTCTTGTCTCCCGGCGTCGAGTCGTCCACCTTCTCAAAAACCAGGTCGCGTGCAAAGACTTCGCCACGCAGACGATCGACAAGGGGATCGCCGAAGCTGGCGTCAGCCGTGAGAACCTTGGGCTGTGCACTGGGAGTTGTTGGCGTGCTGGCCGGGGAAACGGATTCGCTGCCGAGCGAGTAAATCAACTGCTCCAGGCTGGGTTCGGGCTGCCGCGAGAGCACGATAAAGAGACGCTCCTCGCCGGGTTGCTGATCGAATGCGAACCGGTCGGGCGCGGATGGAATGGTGTAGCGCTGGCCGCTATCGACCCGATTGCTGCCGCCGGCGATATCCGCGGTCGGGAAGAGACATCCCCAGGTGCCGCTGGCGCCCTTCATGGCAATATACAGGTAACCCGGATCGTTCACCTCGACGGCGACGCGAATCCGATCGCCGGAGTGGAAGATGGTATCCGGCGCAACCTCGCGGTAATCGCCGTCGCCGCTGTTGCGCAAGATGCTGTAGCGCAGCCCAAGAGGTTTCGCCGAGTACGCGGCGCGGATGACCTGCGCGCCGCCGGAAGAGACCGGCGAGGAAACGGCAAGGTCCGAAGGCGGAGCAACGGTAAGTGGCTCGGCTGGCGCGGCGTTCGGTGCCGGGGTGGCTGGCACAGCCTTCTTCGGCGCAGCTTGCTTGGCCACCGGGGCGGAGGCTTTCCGTGGCGCGGGTGCCGCCGGGGCGTAAAACAAATCGCGGGCGGATAATTGCCTGGCGGGTTCCGGGGAAGTGGCTTGGGCGAACAAAGCAGTTACTCCCAGAAAGGAATACAGCAGCGTCTTCCCAACCGGCATATAACACCTCCGCGGCATCCGCCGATATTATGCTTCCAATTCTGCCACAAATCCACTATCATTTCGAGGATGAGGTCACAAGTGCGAATCGGAGTGGTGGCGCGCGCTTTGTGCGTGCTACTCGCGGAGGTTGTGCTGTTTCACACATGGCCTGCCCCAGTGAGGGCGCAAGACCAGGAACCAACGAAACTGAATATTTCGATTCTCGAGGGAGAAGGATCGATCAATAACATCCGCCAGCGCGTGACCCGAGAGGCAATGGTCCAGGTGGACGACGAGAACCACAAGCCGGTGGCCGGAGCGGCGGTTACGTTCTTCCTGCCGGAGCACGGCGCCAGCGGCGTGTTTTCGAATGGCAGCCGCAGCCTTACGGTGATGACCGACAACACCGGGCGCGCGGTAGCGCAAGGGATCGTACCCAACAAGGTGGCCGGCGACATGCAAATCCGCGTGGTAGCCAGATTCAAGAGTTTGGACGCCAATAGCATCATTCATCAGCAGAATGCGGCGGGTGCCGCGGCGGCCGGCGGCGCGATCTCCGGAAAGGTGCTGGCCATCATCCTGATCGCGGCGGCGGGCGTGGCGGGCGGCGTAGTGGCCGCCACGCGGGGCAGTGGATCGCCAGCGTCTACGGTGACCATCACAGCGGGGCCGCCCACTGTGGGCGCACCACACTAACTGGAAAGGATGACGAACATGACATCAGTCTCGTTAGTGCGGACATGGACGGCCGTTCTTTCGGCCAGCCTGGCGTTTGCCGGGAGTAACATCGGGCCGTCACTGAGCGGCCCACGCTTGGGCCTGGTCTTCGATCGTGCTGCTGAGAACTTACGCCCGATCACCGGCATCCCCGGTGCTGCGATGACCGGCGCGCCGCTGCCGCTGGGCTTCCCGATCTCAAGTGCGGAGATCTCACCGGCGCAGGACGCGGCGCTGGTCGTTAAGGCGAGGGGTTCCTCGGTGGCGCTGGTGCGCGCGAGTGGCGGCGATTGGGTGGTGACGGCGGTGGAAGGAGTTCAGCCCGCGCCGGCCAGCATGGCTTTTAGTCCGGGCGGAAGCGCGGCGGCGCTATATTATTCGGCGGGCCATGTGCAGATTCTCACTGGCCTGCCTGCCGCTCCGGGCACGCCGGTCGAAATCGACTTGTCCACTCTGCCGGGTCCGGTTACGGCTCTGGCGGTGGATGATGCCGGCAGCTTTCTGCTGGTGGCCGCGGGGCCGGCGGAATCGGTGTCGCTGTATCGAGTCCGGGCGAGTGCGCCGCCGATTCTGGTGGGTTCGTTCCGCAGCGTTTCTTCCGTACGGCTTTTCAACGGAGGCCAGCAAGCGCTGGTAACCGACACGCTCGCCGGGACTGTGTACCGGATTACCGATCCGGCCGGCGCGGTGGCAGTGCAAGCGGTTGCCGGGGAGGCCGATGGAATCCAGGGGCTGGTTGCGGCGGAGACCGATGCGGCCGGCCAGCGCGTATTTGTGGTTGACGGCACCGGGACGGTGTTCCTTTTCGATCTGACTGGCGGCCCTGTGACCACACTCGGTTGCGCCTGCGCGCCTACCGGGTTGTTCCGGCTCTCGGGCGCGGCGACATTCCGGCTGACGGAGCTTGGCGGCGATCCGCTCCAAGTACTCGACGCGAACAATGCGGTGCGCATGGTGGCTGTGCCGCCGCCGCAGGAGACTGCGCGTCCGGGGGTGCGGCGATGAGACGTCTCTTTCTTATTGCTCTCTGCCTGTTGTTATCTGGGCTCGCGCTATGGGGGCAGAACCCGGTAATCGCGCCTACCAGTCTTCCTAACGGCATTGTCGGCACTGCGTACTCGCAGACGCTGACGGCCACCAGCGGATATGGTGCGGGCACTTACGCATTTGCGCTTCTCTCAGGGACACTGCCGCCCGGTGTTACGGTGTCCGCCAGCGGAGCTGTATCGGGCACGCCAACGGCGGCGGGGACGTTCACCTTCACGGTGCAGGTCACCAGCGAGGTGGTCAATAGCTCGTTCTACGTCCCGCCACTGATCGGGACCCAGTCGTTCACCGTCGTGATCTACCCGGCGCTCGTCATCACCACAGGGGCCGCGAGCGCGGGAACCGTGGGTGTTCGTTACTCCCAAACGTACGCGGCCAGCGGAGGCGCGGGAGCTTCCACTTACTCTTGGTCTGTGGTGGCAGGCACCACGCCTCTGGGGCTTTCATTTTCTGCCGCGGGTGTGCTCAGCGGAACGCCGACCAGCGCGGGCACATTCCCGCTCACGATCCAGGTCTCGAGCCAGATCCTAGGTTTGGGCCTGGTGACGGCGAGCCAGGAGTTCAGTGTTGTGATCGCTCCGGCTGCACTCGCCATTACAGGAACCTTAGGTGCCGGAACGGTGGGCTTATCCTATTCGGCGACACTCGGCGCCACGGGCGGATATGGAGCGGGCACTTATACATTCGCGCTGGCCTCCGGATCTCTGCCGCCGGGCATCAAGTTATCTGCCGGCGGAATTCTCTCTGGCACGCCAACCGCAACGGGGACATCCAGCTTCACGGTGCAGGTCACCAGCACCAATGCCAACGGCGGGACACTCACTGCGACCCAGCTTTTCACGTTGGTCATCTATCCCGTTCTCGCATTCACTCCACAGACGTTGAATCCGGGAATGGTGGGAGCGTCCTATTCAGTAGGGTTCCAACCCACTGGCGGCTATGGATCCGGCAGCTACTCGTACTCGGTGACCACTGGGACTTTACCACCCGGCATCACGCTGACGAACGGAATTCTGTCGGGCACGCCAACGGCAGTGGGGACATTTACATTCACGGTAAAGCTCACCGACACCCCGGTCGCCGGCGCCACCGGTCTCCCGCCACTGAACGCGACACAATCCTTCACGATGATAGTTTATCCGGCGCTCGGATTAACGCCGCAAACCTTGAGTCCGGCGACGGTGGGTGTGTACTATGCCGTGGGGTTCGAGCCCACAGGCGGCTATGGAGAGGGCACTTACTCATACTCGCTGACCACTGGGACTTTGCCGTCCGGCATTACGTTCGTCAACGGAATCCTGTCGGGCACGCCAACGGCGGCGGGGACGTTCCCATTCACGTTGCAGGTCGCCAATGGCCCGACCGCGAGTGGCACTGGCCTGCCGACATTCACAGCGACGCAGTCGTACACGCTCGTGGTGAAAATTCCGCCGGCGCCGCCGGTGACAATTTCAGGGCTGCCGGCCTCGCCCGCGCCGGCCACGCAGCCGGTGCTCGGCCTGACCGTTGGCAGTCCGTATCCGTTAGCCATTCAGGGTACGATTACGCTGACGTTCGCGCCCGGCAACGGTCCGGACGACCCCAACGTGCAGTTCACCACCGGCGGGCGCACCGTCACGTTCCAGATTCCGGCAGGTTCCACGCAGGCGCAATTCGCCGGGAACACTCCCGGCGTGCAGACCGGTACGGTTGCCGGCACGATTACGCTGACATTGGATCTGACTGCGGCGGGCACCGACATCACGCCCACCCCCGCGCCGACTCAAGTAATGGTGGTGCCTCCGAGCGCGCCCGTGATCACGAGCGCAACCGTCACACCGACCAGTGGAGGCTTCAACCTGGTGGTAGTGGGTTACGCCACCACGCGCGACATGACGTCGGCGGCAATCGCGTTTACGCCGGCTGCCGGAGTCACGCTGACCAATAACAGCACAACCGTGCAGCTGAGCCCGGTCTTTACCGCGTGGTATCAGAATTCCGCGTCGGTGCAGTGGGGCAGCCAGTTTTCGCTCGAAATCCCGTTCACGGCTCAGAGCGCCACGGCTCCGATTACGTCGTTGTCGATCACGCTGACCAACTCGCAGGGCAGTTCGGCGGCTGCCACGGCTGCGTATTAAGCGCCTGCGACGCAGTGTGCGGTTCAGTTGCAGTGCTCGCCGGAATAGCGGCGAAAAGGCCGGGACGCTTTCGTGGCGAAGGCTATCCAGCCTGCTAAGCCGTCCCGGCTCTGCTTGCCGGCTATTCTCGATTCACGTGAAGTTCTTCCATTCTTGATTCCCCCTCCGTGCAGAGAAGCCAGGTGGCGATGAGAATGCCCGTCTAAAGTCAATACTATTCACTTAATCGCGTGGCGCAGGCAGTCCTGCCTGCTGAGTCGAGAGTCGTCTCGACTCTTCTTTGCCGGTTCGCTATTCTCGACACTCCCTAAGTGAACCGTATTCCCGTCTAAAGTGGAACGCCCAAGGCGCCGATCATTCACTCATCGTAGAGGACGTGCGCGTTCGGGAAGCGGAGTTCGCCAGCCATAGGCTTGCGGCTCTCCCATCGCCGCGCTGGAGGAACTCTTGTCGACGCATTGCAAACGGCGCCACAGAACGAGAGGCCGGAATAGGAGGCACGATGCGGGCGGGAATACTCTAACAGCCATCGATGACGCCCGGTGGCATGACGAAGCCGGACGCGCCGGTGAGGCTGAGCAGTTTTTCCAGATGGCGCCGCCGGCCGGGTCTCGGAATGCCGGCGACCTCTATTCTCGCGGGTTCATCGGTTATCAGGATAGCTGCTACGACCTGGCCGGCGAGCCGGGCGGTCAGGCGATCCTGATCGACAGGGCCAACCCGTCCTACCGCCCGGCGTTGGGTAACGCCCTCAGGGTGCAAGGCGGGATCGCCGGCGCCGTCGCTCAATACCAGCGTGCCATTGTCCTCAGGCCGGATCATCCCGCCGCTGACAACAACCTCGGCGCCGTTCTCAACCCCCGAGGAAAGCGCGACGATGCGGTCGCGCGCTACATGCGCTCGCTCGAACTGAGCCGCAGTTACGCCGATCTCTATAACAATCGCGGCGTCGCGCTCATGATGCAAGGCCAGTTCGTGGATGCGCTCGCACAATTCAATCGAGCCCTTGAAGTGAATCCGGACCATGCCGACGCCCACTGTAATCTGGGTACCGCGCTGGCAACTCAAGGCAGATCCGTTGAGGCGGCGACCCACCTGGCACGCGCCCTCGAACTGAATCCCCGCCATGCCGACGCCCACAACAGCCTGGGCAACATCTGCAAGGACGATGCCCGGTTCGACGATGCCATGGCGCACTATGGGCGGGCCATCGCGATCCGGCCGGACCACGGAGAGGCGCACTTCAATCGTTCGGAGATCAAGTTCTTCCATCGTGACGATGCCGAATTGGCGGCTCTGGAGGCGCTGGCCCGAAGGGACGACTTGCCGGTGCGCACGGCGATCCATGTCCACTTTGCCCTGGCGAAGGCGCTGGAAGATGCGGGAGATTACGACCGATCCTTCGAACACCTGCGCGTGGGCAATACGCTGAAACGCGGGCAAGTCGGTTATGACGAAATCCGGGGCATCGGTCTTTTACGCCGAATTGCCGCCGTTTTCGATTGTGCCCTCTTGGATCGCTTCCAGGGAGAGGGCGACCCCTCGACGGTACCGGTTTTCGTCCTCGGCATGCCGCGTTCCGGCAGCACCCTGATCGAACAGATACTCGCCGGCCATCCGCGGATTCACTGCGCGGGGGAACTGCCGGATTTTGAGGCCGCGGCCAGCAGTGTGTTGAGAGGCAGCGACCTGTATCCGGAGTGTGTTCCCGCTCTGGACGGCGCTACGCTGAGGCGGATTGGCAAGTCCTATCTTGACCGCCTGCCGGCGCTGGTGGATGGTAAGATCCGGATCGTCGACAAGTTGCCAGGCAACTTCCTCAACATCGGGCTGATACGGCTGTTCCTGCCCAATGCCAGGATCATCCATACGATGCGCCGGCCCATTGACACCTGTGTGTCCTGCTACTCGAAGCTATTCACATCCGGTCATCACTATACCTATGATCTCGGTGAGTTGGGCCGCTTCTACCGCGGCTACAGCGAGCTGATGGATCACTGGCGGTCGGTGCTTCCGCCAGGCGCAATGCTCGACGTTTCCTACGAGGATGTGGTCGACGACCTGGAAGGTCAGGCCCGCCGGTTTATCGATTATTGCGGCCTGCCATGGGACGACCGCTGCCTCAGCTTCTATAATAACTGTCGGCCCGTCCGGACCGCCAGTGCCATTCAGGTCCGCCAGCCGCTTTTCCGCAGTTCGCTCGAACGTTGGCGCAAATACGAACGAGGAATAGGCCCGCTGCTGGAAGAGTTGGAGAAGCTTGTGCCAGGATGATCCGGCGAGACTCAGGCCGCCGCGCCTTTCCCCGCAACCACGGCTACAGCAGATCCCAGGCGTAGGCTGAGAACTGACGGATGGTGCGGAAGCCGACGCGCTCGTAAAGGGACACCGCGCCTTGGTTGGAAGCGGTAACGGTGAGACCGGCGGAGCCGCACTCCATTTGACGCAGGGCCAACAGCGATTGGCGCAGCAGGGCATGTCCGATGCCGGTTCCCCGCACGCTGGGCGAGACGCAGATTTGGGTGATGTGGCCGGATTCGGGCGAGACCAGGCTGGCCAGTGAGAGTCCACACAGCGCGCCGCGGGCGTCGAAAGCGAGGTAAGAAGCCGTCTGCGCGAACGTGCCGCAGCCGGGATAGGCCACGATATTGTGCAGGAAACGGTGCGCGCCGGCGGGGCTGCGATACTGGTCGTTGATCCAGCCATCCACGTGTCCGTCGTAGGCCTCGGCAATCAGGGCGGCCGCGGAGTCGATATAGCGGTCCGACCAGGTTGCCAGCTTGAAGGGCTGGCGCGGGTTGCCCTCCCCGAGGTCCGCCGCGTCGAGATCGGCCCGCATGAAATTGCGGCAGTATTGGTGGGTCTCGGCGGCGCGCGGCAAGACGCGATCGGGAGCGTACTGGAGCATCAACAGTTGCGCTTCGATGCGGTTGACGTTGGGAGTCGCGAAGATCTCATCGAGAGCCGATCGGAGCAGGAGATCCTCGCGCTCCTGGGTCCGCAAGGCGCGCAGGATGTAGAGATCGCCGAGGAGGGCCTTGCTTTCCTCGAAGACAAAATACAGGTAGCCGGCGATCCGCCCATCGACGACCAACACGCGCCCGCTCAAGGCGTGTACGGCGATGAAGCGGCGGGCCAGTTGGGCCGATTTGGCGAAGTCCCACTCGAATTCCTCGCGCCAGGCGGCCACCTCTTCATCCAGGAGTGGGTCCAGATCCGCGGCGGCAACGAGCCGTAGATCGACGATCTCATCCGGTGTTGCCGGGTTCAGGCGGGCTGCCATGAGGGGACGTCTGCTATTGTACTCCGTACAGAGCGGCGTAGCTGAGTTGCAGCTTCACGTAATCGCGCGGGTACGATATCGCCACGCCATCCAGTTTGCCCGCGGCATCGAAGCTCGGCGTCAGCAGGGAATTGATGCCGCACCAGTAACGCGGCAGATCCAGTTTCTCGTAGCGCTCGACCACCTGGTCGCGCAACTTCGGATCGAAGTGCACGGCGTAGCGGTCCACCAGCTCCTTGATGGCGGCGTAGTCGCCTTCGGCCTTGATGCGCATCAGCTCGGCTTCGAGCATGCCGACGCCGCGGTGCATCTCTTCGAAATCCTTCAGCACGAGATAAATCTTTCCGCCGCGTTCCACCTTTTCGATGGCGCCGGTCTTATCCATGATGTAGTTCACGATGAGCTGGCGGTTTCGCTGGTGGTCTTCCTCGATGGTGTCGCCCGCCGGAATGCGGTTGAGCTGCGTCAAGGCTACGCGGACGGCGTTGTAGTACATAGCCTTGCCGACGTCGGGACTGGAGACCAGGTGCAGTTCCTGGAGCTTGGGATCGAAGATATTCCACAGCGCCATCAAATCCGCGCGGGCCTCTTCGAGAGTCGAGTAATACTCCTTGAGGTAGGCTTCGCTGCCGCCGCTGAGGCGCGGGTTGAGCTTGCCGGAGCCGTGGCCGATGACTTCGTGCAGGCCGGTCATCAAGTCGCCGGCTTCCTCCCCATACTTCTTGCAAACGGCAATCTCCTCGGACGACGCCGCGAACTCTTCGAGCGCGCCCCAGCCGGCGGCGCGCGTCAGGGTACGCGAACTGCCAGTGAACAGGAAACTCTTGGTGCCGTACTTTTCGCGAATCTCGTTTTCGTTGGGCAGGTTGTCGCCGATGATGCCGACCGCGAAATCGCCCGTTTCGACCACCGTCTCGACCGCCTTCGCCAGCGGCGGTTTGACGCCCTGCTTCTTATACTGCGCGAGCCACGGTGCGCGGTCTTCAAAATACTGCGCGTTGGCGGCGACCGCGGTCATCAGGCCGTTCAGCTTGGCATCGGTAATGCTGACGAAGGCCTGCGAAGTACCCTTGGCCGCGCGCGCGTCGCGGTATACCTCGATGAAGCCGTTGATGAAGTCCACCGGCCGGTCGTTGCCCACCCAGGAGATGCCGAATTTGATCCAGTCCGCGGGATCGCCGGTCTGGTAGTAACGAATGAGAGCGGCGATCACGGCATCCTGTCCGGGTTCGGCGTAGGCGCGAGCGTTTTCGAGATACCGGTTGGCCCGTTTAAGGAATGGCTCGTAGCGGCCGGGCGGGATTTTTCCGTCGGGAGTTCCGGCGCGATAGACCTCTTCCACCAGTTTGCCCGCATCGGTCTTGACGAGGCGGGAATTCAGTGGATGGGCATCGTGAAAGTTCGGCAAGTCGGCCATGCTGACGTGGTAGTAGAAATTATTGGCGCTGGCCTGCAACATGTCCTGGGCGCCGCGCGGGCTCTTGGCGGTGATGGTGGGCTCGAAGTTGGGATCGAAGAGAGACGCGCGCAGTGCGGCGAGTTCGCGATCGAGATCGGCCTGGTTGCCGAGCGCCGGGTAAAAGGACTCGATGCCTTTGAGATCTTCGGGGTGACGGGGGGCTGGGCCATCTGCTAACTGCTTCCAGAGAAATTGATTGTGGAGCGCGACGCTGGCCGCCGCCTGCAACTCTGCGAAAGTGAACTCCGGCAGAAACTTCTGCGCCGTCATGTCGTTGTGATTGCCGCGATTGGCCCAGAAGAGTTTGGTGAACTCGGCGATCCTGGCGAGCGCTGGCGGGTTGACGCCATTCGGAAAGCGCAGAATCATTTCCAGCAGCCGCTTCTGCCGCAGGCCGTCGATCGAGTTCTGATCGTAGACGATGGGATCGATGGCAATGGCCGCCTGGCTCAGCCAATACGTGAGCGCCTGCTGGCGCGCGCTGAGCGAGCGAAAGCTCTCCGCTTCGAGTTGGATAAAGCCGGTGGAACCGACGCGGTCCACCAGGGCGCTATCGGCCGCAACCGCGGTTGCCGCCAGGGCCGGAATCAGCCACAAACGCTTGCTCATGATTACTCCAGTGTAGGCCCGATGTTCAAATTGTGGCGCAGGCCTCCAGGCCTGCTGAGCCGAGAGTCGTGTCGGTGAGTTCCATGAGCCGTCGCGTCTGCTCTCAGCTGAGGCTGGAATAGCGGTTTCGAAACTCCTGCTTATGTTCCGCCGCGTAGAGAAACAGCAGCATCTCAATGTTCTCGCCGTTAGGGAAAACCGAGGACGAGAAGCCGTGAAACAATCGATTCTTGATCGCGCGCCTCGGGGCGTTTCATCGTCGAAGCAGTCCACAAGCGTGGGGGCGCTGCTATTGCACTTTATGGTTCGCTCGCGCTTGACGTGCTTTCGA
>Ga0181529_10000313_pt1 | contig 72405 bp, 43 predicted proteins | sample PEATcosm2014_Bin_36_FD_119763 | JGI IMG/M metagenome (GOLD analysis project Ga0181529, IMG submission 119763) | Peatland microbial communities from MTU Mesocosm Facility, Houghton, MI, USA - PEATcosm2014_Bin10_30_metaG | ecosystem: Environmental > Terrestrial > Soil > Wetlands > Peat | place...
CGCCAGGCCGAGGCCGCCGTGTTGCGCGACCGCGCCCAGATTCTGCAAGCCGAAGCCGCGCTGGCCCACGATAACGCGCAGGCGAAATTCGCCGATAGCGATGCGCAGCGGCAGGCCGATTTGAACCGCGGTGGCCTCACGCCGCGCTCGCAATTCGACCAGGCGCAGTCCACCGCCGAAGCCGCCAGGGCTTCCGCGCGCGCCACCCAGGCGAGTATCGAAACCGCCAAAGCGTCGCTGGCCGCCGACCAGGCCGCGGTGGCCAAAGCGCAGCTCGACCTGAGCCATTGCCAGATCCACGCGCCCATTTCCGGCCGCACCGGCAACCTGCTGGTCCACGCCGGAAACCTGGTGAAGGAAAACGACGTGCCTCTGGTGGTGATCCACCAGATTGCGCCCATCTTCGTCGATTTCAACATTCCCGAGCAGCACCTCAACGCCATCCGCCGCCTCAATGCCGCGAGCAGACTGGCGGTGCGCGTTTTCTCCGAAGGCGACCCGTCGCACGTGTCCACCGGCACCCTGGCGGTGATCGACAACACCGTCGATACCACCACGGGAACCATCCATTTGAAGGCCACATTCGACAACCGCGACGGCCTGCTGTGGCCGGGACAGTTCGTCGCCACGGTGCTGACGCTCGATACCATTCAGAACGCCGTGGTGGTGCCTTCCGAGGCGGTGCAGGCCGGCCAGCAAGGGTCGTTCGTGTACGCCGTCAAGCCGGACACCTCGGTGGAGATTCGTCCCGTGACAGCCGGGCGGATTTTTGGCTCGCTGACGATCATCGATAAAGGGCTGTCGGCCGGCGAAACGGTGATCACCGACGGCTTCCTGGTGCTGTTCCCGGGCGCCAAAGTGCGGGTGGTGGAAACCGCCAAGACGGAATCGGGGACGCTGTGAACCTCTCGCGGATCTTCATCGAGCGCCCGGTAATGACGGTGCTCGTAACTTTCGCCATCCTATTGTTCGGCGCCGTCGCCTTCCGCGGTCTTCCGGTCGCGGCGCTGCCCAGCGTGGACTATCCCACCATCCAGGTGAGCGCGGCCCTGCCCGGCGCCAGTCCCGAGACCATGGCGTCCTCGGTGGCCACCCCGCTCGAGCGCGAGTTCTCCACCATCGCCGGCATCCAGCAGATGAGTTCGAGTAACTCGCAGGGCTCCACCAACATCACCGTACAGTTCACGCTCGACCGCAGTATCGATGCGGCGGCGCAGGACATTCAGGCGCACATCTCCGCGGCGGGCGGCCATCTGCCCACCAGTATGCCGCGGCCTCCCACCTATTCCAAAGTGAATCCGGCCGACCAACCCGTTTTCTACCTGGCGCTCTCTTCGGCCACGCTGCCGCTCTCCAAAGTCACCGAGTACGCCGACATTCTGCTGGCCCAGCGCATCTCCATGGTGAGCGGCGTTTCGCGCGTGCAGGTGTACGGCGAACAGAAGTACGCCGTGCGCGTGCAGGTGGACCCCGACAAACTGGCGTCGCACAACATCGGCATCGACGAAGTGCAGCGCGCCGTCAGTTCCAGCAATACCAATCTGCCCACCGGCCGCCTGGACGGCGCCAATCAGGCGTTCACCATCGAATCCAGCGGCGCGCTGCTGCAGGCGGCCGGCTACCGGCCCATCATCGTCGCCTGGCGCAACGGTTCGCCGGTACGCCTGGAAGAGATCGCCAACGTGGTGGACGGCATTGAGAACGACAAGCTGGTGGCCTGGTTCAATACCGTGAAGTGCGTGATGCTGGCCATCAACCGCCAGCCCGGCACCAACACCGTGGATGTAGTGGACGGCATCCGCAAGCTGTTGCCGGAATTCCGCCGCGAGATCCCCGGCGCGGTGCAGCTTTCCATCGCCTACGACTCCTCGCAGTCCATCCGCAATTCCATTCGCGACGTGGAATTCACGCTGATGCTGACGGTCTGCATCGTGGTGATGGTGATCTTCCTGTTCCTGCGCAACGTCTCGGCCACGCTCATCCCCGGCTGCGCCGTGCCATTCTCCATCGTGGGCACTTTCGCGGTGATGTACCTGTTGGGCTACAGCCTGAATAATCTGTCGCTGATGGCGCTCACGCTATCGGTGGGCTTCGTGGTGGACGACGCTATCGTAATGCTGGAGAACATCGTGCGTCACATGGAGATGGGCAAGACGCGCATGGAGGCGGCCCTGGCGGCGTCGCGCGAGATCGGCTTTACGATTCTCTCCATGACCATCTCGCTGGTGGCGGTCTTCATCCCGGTGCTCTTCATGGCCGGCATTGTGGGACGCCTGCTGCACGAGTTCTCGGTCACCATCGTGGTGGCGATTCTGATCTCCGGGTTCGTCTCGCTGACGCTGACGCCCATGCTGGGCAGCCGCTTCCTGCGCGACGAGCACAACCGGCGCCACGGCATTTTCTACCGCGCCCTGGAAGGCGGATTCGACCTGCTCACCCGCTGGTACGAGTTCACCCTGCGCATCGCCATGCGCTTCCATCCGGTGACTTTCCTGATCGCCCTGTCGATGCTGGTAGGGACCGTGTACCTGTTCGTGGTTATGCCCAAGGGCTTCATTCCCAGCCAGGACAGCGGCTTCATTTTCGGCGTGGCGATGGGGCCGCAGGACGCGTCCTTCGAGTATATGGAGCGGCACACTCGCGCCATCCGCGACATCGTACGGACGCATCCGGCCGTGGAAGACGCCATGGCATTCGTTCCCAGCGGCAACATGTCCTACGTGTTCGCCAAATTGAAACCGCGCGATGAGCGTACCGTCACCGCCGACCAGTTCATCGAGCAACTGCGTCCCCGCCTGTTCCTCTCGGTGCCCGGTGTGTTGGCGTTTCTGCAGAATCCGCCGCCTATCACGGTGAGCGGGCAGAACTCGACGAGCGTGTACCAGCTTACGCTGCAAAGCGCCAGCCTGGACGAAATTTACACCTGGGCGCCCAAGCTCAAGGCCCGGATGCAACAGCTTCCCGGCTTCGTGGACGTCAACAGCGACCAGCAGATTTCCAGCCCGCAGGTGATGGTGAACATCGACCGCGACCGGGCGCTGGCGCTGGGCGTCTCGGCCGAGCAGGTGCAGGACGCGCTGTACAGCGCCTACGGTTCGCGCGAAGTCTCGGTTATCTACGCCCCCGCCGACCAGTATTCCGTGATTCTCGAAGTGGCCAAGCAGTACCAGCGCTCCCCCGAGGCACTTTCCAAGCTGTACGTCCGCTCGTCGCAAGGACAACTGGTGCCGCTCGATTCCATGGTAAGCACCAAGCTCGGGACCGGCCCGCTGACCATCAACCATTTCGGACAATTGCCGGCCGTCACCATCTCCTTCAACCTGCGGCCCGGGTACTCGCTGGGCCAGGCTGCCGACGCAGTGGACCAGGCCATCGGCGACCTGCGCATGCCCGCCACCATCTCCACCGCGTTTCAGGGGACCGTGAAGGAATTCCAAAGCTCCTTCCAGAACCTCACCATGCTGCTGATCGTCGCCATCCTGGTTATCTATATTGTGCTGGGCGTGCTGTACGAGAGCTTCATCCATCCCATCACGATTCTCTCCGGCTTGCCCTCGGCGGTCTTCGGGGCGCTGCTCACGCTGATGATCTTCCATAAGGAACTCGATCTGTACGCCTTCGTGGGCATCATCATGCTGTTCGGCGTGGTGAAGAAGAACGCCATCATGATGATCGATTTCGCCATCGGCCAGCGGCACGCAGGCCGCAGCGCCTATGACGCCATCTGGCAAGGCTGCCTGCTGCGTTTCCGCCCCATCATGATGACCACCGTGGCGGCGCTCTTCGGCACGCTGCCCATCGCGCTGGGATACGGCGAAGGCGCCGACGCCCGGCAGCCGCTGGGACTGGCGGTAGTCGGCGGCCTGGTGGTCAGCCAATTCCTGACGCTGTACATTACGCCCGTGATTTATCTGTACCTGGACTGGGTCCAGGAAAGACTCAGAGGCCGCGAGCCGGAAGCCGCCCTGGCCTCAAGCTAACCGGCCGTCTTATGTGGGGCAGGATGGTATCCTGCGGCCGAGTGGTGCTCGGCCTGGTCGGCATTTGCATGCTGGTCGGCAGGCCGAGTGCCGCTCGGCCGCAGGTTGCCAACCTGCCCCACATAAAATATCGTGCGAGACTCAATCAACACCGGTGTCCGGTTGTGAGAAAAGTATGCGGCATTGGGCTTTCAACCCGCCTGGGCGGCTCCTCCATAGCGCTCGGCAGGCCGATTGAAAATCGGCCGCAGGTTGAAAACCTGCCGCACTAACCGGCATAGTTTCCAATAGCTTGCCATGGTATATTAAGGGGCATTAATGCAATCGACGCAACCTCCCTGCGCCCCTCGACGTTCAAAGAGAAGTGAAGGCTGGTGTGATCCCAGACTGTGATGTTTCATACGGAGCGGCCAATCAGCCAGCGTCCACTCGAACCGCTCCCACACGAACCTGGTGGCTCGCCGCGGTGCTCGCGGTTTGCATTCTGAGACTGTGGATCGCGCCGCTGCGGTCGAGCTTTTGGGTGGACGAAATGGCCACCGTCTTCGTCGTGCAGCATGGCGCCGCGGATCCGTCTTTTCAGGTTGCGCCTCAAGTGCCGGCCTCGATCTATTACGTCCTGCCGCGGATGGCGGACGCGCTCTTCGGCGTGTCGGAAATCGGCTATCGTCTGCCCTCCGTGCTCTTGATGCTGGTGGCGCTGCTGCTGATCGCGCGCCTGGCGCAAAGGCTCATTCATCCCGACGCGGGCTGGTTCGCGGTGTTCGCCTGCTTTCTGCTCCGCGAATTCAACTACCAGGCGGCCGACGCGCGCCCGTATGCCCTGGGAACCTGCCTGGCCTGCGCCAGTCTACTCTTTCTGGTCCGGTGGTTGGATTCCGGCGGTTGGCTGGATGCCGGCCTGTTCGTTCTCTTCGGCACCCTGGTGTGGAGAGCGCACCTGCTCTTCTGGCCGGTCTATTTGATCTTCGCCATCTACACGCTGGTCCGTCTGGTTCGGGGCCATTCGCAGGCCGGTTGGCTTCAGGCCGGCGTGGTGTACGCGGTGTTGGGTGTCTCGCTCTTGCCGGTGCTGGCCCAGGCCTTCGAATTGAGCCGCCAGGCGAGGGCGCACGTGGTGGCCGAAACCCCGTCCGCCGTGGATTTGCTTAAGGCCTTGAAGTTGGGATATGTCGCGCCATTCTGCCTGGTGAGCGCCTTGCTCGGCCGCTGGTTCAAATGGCCGCTGGTCAAACAACCCTGGTCGGTCGATTCGCTTTTCCTCATCCTGGCTTTGTGGCTGTGCGACCCGTTCTGCCTCTTCGCATTTTCGCTGATCAGCGGCAACAGCGTCTTCCTCTCGCGCTACCTCTATCTGGCGCTTCCCGGAATTGCCTTGGCCGCTACCCTGGCGGCGGCCGTTTTCCTGCCGCGAAAGTACTGGCGGCCCATGGCGGCGCTGCTCGGAATCGGAATCCTGATTTTCGCGGGGCGGTGGAATCATCTGGTGCCGGCGCACCACAATTCCGACTGGCGGGGCGCGGCGCTCGCCATCGATAAGGAAGTTGCCGGAAGGGATGTACCGGTCCTCTGTCCCAGTCCTTTCATTGAGGCCCGTCCGCCCGCCTGGCGGCCTGGCGACAGAGCCGCGAGCTTTCTCTATTCCCACCTCGCCGTTTATCCGGTCCAAGGGAACGTGTACCGATTCCCCTATGCCACCTCTCCCCTGGCGGAACAGTATGCGGCGGCGCTGACGCAGGGTACTCTCGCGACGTCGCAGGAGTTCATCGTCTACGGCGGCGACCGCGCCGCTCATTTCTGGCAGCATTGGTTCAGCGCGCGCCCCGAACTGGCGGGCTGGCGCGTCCGAAGTTTGGGAGCGTTTGGAGACGTCGAGGTTCTGGTATTCGAGAAGCCGATTACGGCCCGAAACTCGCCATCGGTGGTGGCCGGCAGTTCGATACCCGGCTCAGTGTGGCGCCCGATGGGAAGAGCCTGGCGACATCCGTGGTGACCTCGAAATCCGAATTGTGGCTCCTGGAGGGCTATCCCCTACCCCATCCGTGGTGGGATTTGCGGCGGTTCCTGGGCTGGGGCGACTGAAAAGGACCGCCGAGTGTAACGGGAACTCCCGCCCGCGCATCTGTCAATAACAACCGTGCAACTACCAATGAATTTCTCCCGGCGGGACCTGCTTTCCGTCCTGACCATGCTCCCGGCGGTCCGCTTGCTGTCGGGCCGGCAAACCCAGGGAGGTGCTCCTGCCCCTGCCCCTGCGGGTGCGGCGACCGAAGGGACCCAACCGAAGTTCTCGAGCGATGTCAACGTGGTGAATCTTTTCGTCACCGTCCGCGACAAACAGGGGAAGATCGTCAAGGATCTCACCAAAGACGATTTCCTGCTGGACGAAGAGGGCAAGCCGCAGACCATCAAATATTTCTCGCTGGAATCCAACCTACCCCTCTATTTGGGCGTGTTGGTGGATACCAGCGGCAGCCAGCGCACCGTCCTGAACGACGAGCGCAGCGCCAGTTACAAGTTCTTCGACCAGATTCTGCGGGAAGACCGCGATCTGGCGTTCGTCCTGCACTTCGATTACGAGGTCGAGCTGCTGCAGGATTTCACCTCATCGCGGAAAGACCTGGAAAAGGCTCTGGACCAGCTTCAAATATCGCAGAGGTTCCAGCAGCGCCAGGGACAGGGACAAGGACAGGGCGGCGGAGGCGGATATCCCGGGGGTGGCGGCGGTTACCCTGGGGGCGGATACCCCGGCGGTGGCGGCGGTGGCGGTGGTGGTGGCGGATACCCCAGTGGAGGCGGGCAACGCTCTCGCGGCGGTACCGACTTGTACGATGCAATCCTGCTGGCGTCGGATGAGCTGATGGCCAAGCAAAAGGGGAGAAAAGCGCTCGTCCTGCTGACCGATGGCGTGGACACCGGCAGCAAGAGCACCCTGTTTCAGGCGATTGAATCCGCCCAGAAGTCGGACACGCTGGTGTACTCCGTACTATTCGAGGGCTCCGAATCCTACTCCCCTATCAGCCGGGGCGGACCGGGAATGGGAGGCCGCAGAGGCGGCATGGGCCGGATGCCGATGCCCGGAGGAGGCGGCGGTGGCGGATACGAACGGGGCAACGGCAAGAAGGTGCTGGAACAGATCGCCCGCGAGACCGGAGGCCGCTTCTTCCAGGTTTCGCACAGCCATCCGATCGACAAGATTTACGCCGATATCGAAGAGGATCTGCGCAGCCAATACAGCCTCGGATACTCCCCCGATCCGCCCACCCCGAGCGGCGTCTACAAGCATGTCCACCTGATCGCCAACAACAAGATCAAGAAGGATAAGGACCTGGTGGTAGTGACCCGCGAAGGCTACTACGGCAGGTAGGCGGAGGCGCATGTGGGGCAGGATGGTATCCTGCGGCCCGGCCCCAAGTGGGCACCCCGCACTCGGCCTGGGCGGCATTGGCACACTGGTCGGTAGGCCGAGTACCACTCGGCCGCAGGTTGCCAACCTGCCCCACATAATTCCGCCTGCCTTCACCAGGCGTCAGGCCGGTTCCGCAACGGTGGCCGGGTCGAAATACGACTGCGCCAACTCGGGCTTCTCGCGGATCGCTTTACGCCAGTGCGAGTGGGCTTCTTCCTCCTGGCCCAGGTCCATCAGCGCGTGGCCCAGGTTCAGAAGAGCTTCGGCGAATTGCGGATCCTCGGCCAGCGCCTGCTGGTAGAATCCCACGGCGTCCTGGGTGCGGCCGCGCTTCTGGCAGATCAGGCCGGCATTGTAGAACAGCTCCGGCGAGTGTTCGCCCAGCTCGATCAGCCGCTGGTGCAAGGTGAAGGCTTCCTCGAAGTCCTGCCGGTCGAGTGCCAGGGCCGCCAGTCCGCGCACGGCGTCGGAGGAGTCGGGACGCAGCATCAGCGTCTCTTCGAAACAGCGGCGGGCGTCGGAGGGCCGCGCGGAGCGGGCGAAGGCGATGCCCGAGTTCAGCCATGCTTCGGGCCACTCGGCGCGCCGCGCCAGGCAATCCTGAAACGCCTCGGCGCTGGCCTGGTACTCGCCCTGTAGAAGGCGCAGGTAACCCAGGCGGAAGCGGGCGTCGCAATATTCCGGGGCGTCGCGGCCGATGCGCGCATAGAGTTTGCCGGCCCAGTTCTTCTCGGACTGCTGTTCCATCACCAGCGCCAGGTTCCACAGCACGCCGGCCTGATTGGGGTCGATTTCGAGCGCCTTTTCGTAGCTGGCGCGAGCCCCCGCCAGGTCGCTCAATTCCTGCTGGGCCACCCCCAGGTTGAGGTGGGATTGCAACGACCCCGGATTCAGCGTGGCGGCCTGCCGGTACGCGTGAGCGGCCTTCTCGAAGTTGCCCAGCTTGTGATAGGCCACGCCCAGGTTGAACCAGTTTTCGAATCGGTCGGGAACCATTTCCGAGAGGCTGTGGCAATAGCGCACGGCGGTGGCGAAATCGCCCTCGGAAAAGGCCAGTGTGGCCAGCGCTTCGGCGGCCACCGGCGAATCGGGCTGCAGTTCCACCAGCATTTGCGCGTAGCGGCGCACGGATTCGTGGTCCTTCTTTTCCAGAAACAGGGCCACCAGGTTAGAGATGGCCTCTTCGCAGCGGGGATTGCGGGCCAGCACCTTGCGATACTGCTCCACCGATTCGGCCGGGCGACCGGTCTGCTGCAGCGCCACGGCCTTGCTGAAGAGCGCCTGTTCGTGATCGGGAAAGAGGCTGAGGTACTTTTCGAGCGGCTCCAGCGCCTGCGCGGGGCTGCCGGCATGAATCAGCGCGATACCCAGTCCGAGCAAGGCCTCCGCGCGCGTGGCGTCGGCTTCCAGGGCTTTGCGAAACGCGTCGGCGGCCGGCTTCCACTTCTGCAGATTGCCCTGGCAGACGCCCAGATTGAAGTGGGCGGTGCGGTGCTGGGGCTCGGCCTCGGCCATCTGTGTGTAGGTGGCCGCGGCCGCATCGAAATCGCGCAGTTCATACTGGATGTGGCCCAGGGCCGAGAGCAGGGAAGCATCGTTCTCGCCCCCTTCGATAGCCTTGGCCAGCAGCCGCGCGGCGGTTTCCAGCTTGCCTTCCAGGTGCAGGGAGACGGCCTTTGCCAGCGTGCGGTTGGCGCGCTTCTGCTGCTTGCCCTCTTCGATCGACATCACGCCTTCGGGCATGACCGGCCTGCGGCTCGATTGAGCGGTTACGATCTCCATGTCTCGATTCTCCGTTGTGCAAAATTCTCGCGCGGCGTGGAATGCAGTTTGCGCACTCGGGAACGCCGTAAGGTGACGACGGCCGCCAGGCTGAGCGCCTCGGCCGGTTGTTGGAAAGGTTCATCCGGGCCGCCCCGGTGCGGATGGCCGCCGGGCTCCCCGGGCCACAACTCGGCCGACTGCCTGCCGGACGATCCGGCAATATAGGCGCAGATGCGGCCCAGCAAATCTTCGTTCTTAGATACTTTCATCCAGTACAGCCGGGCCTTCTCGCCGGCATCGGCGAAGAATCCGACGCCGCCCGAAGAGAGCGCATTATCGCTCCAGCTCTCCACTTCCTCGCCGTCCACCGATGCCGTGAAGCGGTTGCCATGCACGTCCACCATCACCTGCATGGGGCGGCCCTTGTGTACCATCACACCGAGCGGCGTCTCGCTGTACCGGCCCCTCTTGCCGCCGACCACGGCGTAGTGAACCATGGCGATGTAGGGGCGCAGGCCGGGCTGCACCACGGTAAACTTCATGGCGTAATAGTTCCGGGCGTCGCGCGCACGGACCACCCAGTCCATGCTCTTGCGTTCGATCTGGCCGAAGAACTCGAGTTTGTAGTCGGTGTAGTTCACGGTGGGATGGAAGATGGCCAGCGAACCGGGCTGAACGTATCCATCGGCGGAGCGCGTCCAACCGGGCGCCCAAGACTTCGCGCCGGCGCCCCAGGCCTCCATCCCGCCGCGGAAACTGTCGCTCCAGGAGGCCGCCGCACGGTCGGAAATGGCTTGCCGCAGTCGCGACATCGCTCCCGGCGCGGTCCGCCCCTGAGCGGCCACGGCGGGCGCTTCGGTGGGGACGGCCGCATCGGCGATGTTCTCCCCGACTCGCTGGCGGGACGTCGTCCCCAACCAGAGCGAGGTTCCCAGAAACAGGCCGGCGGCAACCGCTCCGACCGTGTGGCGCGTGCGCTTGCCGGCGGCGATCTGCCGTACCGCAAGCGGCATGGCGACGATCTTGGCGAAGCCGAATTTCGATTCCGGCCGCCGCGGAACCAGATCTTCCCAGCGGTCGAACAGCGGCCGTACCGACATCCGCGGACGGCCGACCTCGATCTCCGGCGTAATCCACTGCAACCGTTTCGCAACCGCGCCGGGTTTGGGCCGGCAGTGGAAATCCAAGGCGGCGAAAGCGGCGTGCGGGAGTGTGGCGGCGGGAGTCCCGGCCAATCGCCGTGCCGGCGCGTCCGTGGATGCGCGCCGTGGCGGAAGAGCGCTTCCGATCATGGACGCCGCAACCAGCACTGCCGCAGGGGCAGGCAATGCTGGAAGCGGCGCCATGCTCGGCTCCGAAGAGCTTTTTGGCCGCACACCTCCCCGGGGGGCCGCAAGGGCCGGAATCGGGGACGTGAACTGCGGGGAATCCGTGGCCTGCCACGAAGGCAGACCGGGCAAACGCACTTCGATGGAAAGGACCGGGTCGGCAATCAGGCTGGGAATCGCATCCACCAGTGAAGCCGCGGGGCCGGGCGCCGCTTGCCACTCCGAACATGCCGGAAGCCGCGGCGGCACGGCTAGCGTGAGCGGCTCCACGGCGCGCGGCAAGTCGAGCGGCCCCAAGGTATCCGCGGCGCAGTCCGCCATGGCAGGGAGCACCGTTCGGGCCACCGGCGCAGCCGCAGGAGAGGCCATCCACGCTTCGCTCGCCGGCGGCCGTACGACGGTTTTCCCGGGTGCGGGCGGCGGATCGAAACAGGCTGCGGTGTCGAAACGCGGGAGCCGTTCGGCCGGCGGTACCGGCAACGGCGCGGCGTCGTCATGCGGATGTGCGGTTCCGCCGGACGCTTGCGCAGGCTGATTCATGCCGAGCGGCATGGTCCGCCAAAGTCCGTGGGAGAGCGCGGCGATGGGAGCCAGTTTGGGAAGCGAAAGAGCGGCTGCCTGAGCGTCCGATTCCGCGCGGCCCAGTGCGACAGCGGGCGCCACCAGACGCGCGACCGGCGCGGGTTGCAACGATTGCGCCGCGCCAGCCAGGTCGGTGGTAAGAAGAGCGGCGAGTTGGCGCAGGCGTTCGAAATCGTCGATCTCTGCGGCGCCGAATACCGGCAGATGCAGCGCCATGGCGGCGGGCACGAGATCGGCGGCGGCCACTACCAAACGCACCACAGGCGCCGGTTGCAGCGATTGCGCCGGTCCAGCCAGGTCGCTAGCAAGAAGTGCGGCGAGTTGGCGCAGACGTTCGAAATCGTCGATCTCGACGACGCCGAATGCCGGCAGATGCAGCGCCATGGCGGCGGGCACGAGATCGGCGGCGGCCACTACCAAACGCACCACAGGCGCCGGTTGCAGCGATTGCGCCGCGCCAGCCAGGTCGGTGGAAAGAAGAGCGGCCGCTTCCCGTAGACTTTCGAAATCGGTCTCCGAAACTACGGCCAGAGCGGGGACCTGCACGGCCGCGATGGGCGGCAGGAAGCGGAGGCGAAATCGTCGTGGGCCAGGCGCGGCCGGCGCAACCGGGACGATGAACACGGCAGGTTCGCAACCGGCGCCCGCGACCGGAGAAATCGCGACCGGCCAGTCGTGCCGGACACTCGGGACGTGCAGCGCCACATCGAACCCGTCCACACAAGCGGCCCGTTCGAGGTTGCCTGCCAAGGGCTTCAGCAACGCGAGGAATCCGGCTACCGGAGCGGGCGGCGGCACGGGCGCGCCAATCGCTCCGAGCACCTTGCCGAGCCGATCCTTATAGAGAAGGCGGTGCGCAGAGCTACAGAACTCCTCTCTTCGGAGAAGTCGTAGCGGTCCGATTTCCTTGCCGCAATACTGGCAGCTCACGCCCACTTCACCATTTTGGAACTAGCCGTACTGGTCACAATTATAGCCGACGATTTTTGCAAAATATCTGCGTTAATGAGGTTCGTTTACCATAGATTTGGTTAGGCTTACGCGGATATCTAAGGTTAATTCCCTATCCCGATTCGTACCTCGAATGCCGTCCGTTTGTGCGAGACTTCTATGGTGCAAGACCGAAAGCTGATGTTCGCAATCGTCGCCCTGGCGCTTTGCGCTTTCGGGCAGAGAAAGCCCGCGGCTCCCGAGGATCTATGGCTGTGGCGCACGGCCAGCGACCCGCAAGTCAGCCCCGACAGCAAGTGGGTGGCCTACGTCGAGGAGTGGAACGACCGGGAAACCGGCGCGACTCACGCCAACATCTGGCTGGCTTCGGCCAACGGCCGCGACCGCTATGCATTCACGCCCGGCCCGTGGCGCGACAGTTCGCCGCGATGGTCGCCCGACGGCAGCCGCCTGGCGTGGATCTCCGACCGCGGATCGAAGCCGCAGATTTTTGTGCGGCGCTTGAGTTCCGACCGCGATCTGCAACTCACCACCGGGGAGCAGGGCGTCCGCAGCCTGGCCTGGTCGGCGGACGGGAACTGGATCGCTTTCGTCAGCGACGTTAGCGCCGATGCCGCCGCCGCGAATTGGGCTCCGCCGTCCCTGCTGCCGCTGCTGGTGCGCACCGCCCCGGCCGAGGAGCAGATGTCTCTGATCGGCTCCGGCGGCGGCCCTCCGCAGCCACTTTCGAGCGGCCGATTCCGGCACTGGGCGGAGCCGGTGTGGATGCCCGACGGCCAATCCATCCTGGCCATCGCCGACCACAATGCGATCTACTCGATCCGCCGCGCCGACGGCGTCATGAAACAATTGACGCGCGATCCCGGCTGGTACGAGAACGCGCTGCCTTCGCCCGACGGCTCCAGGATTGCCTGGCTCATGACCAGCACGCAACCGCGCAATTATTCGGTGCGGCATCTCTATGTGATGAACCCCGACGGCAGCCGCTTCCGCATGCTGGCCGGAAGTTTGGACCGCGACGCCGCCGATCCGCAGTGGAGCAACGATTCGCGTACGCTCTACTTCCTGGCCGACGACCAGGGGTCCACGCACATTTACGCGGCCTTCAACGACGGCACGCTGCGGCAGGTCACCAAACGCGCCGAACGGCTCTGGGGATTTTCCATGGCGCCGAACGGCCGCGTGGCCACCGTACGCTCCACCGCGACCGAGGGCAGCGACGTAGTCACGTTCGCCATCGACCTTCCCGGTGGCGTCGCCACCCTGGCCGCGCCCAACGAGCACCTGCTGGCCGAGCGGACCTGGGAAGCGCCCGAGGAGATCCACTATGAATCCGCCGGCAGGGACGTGCAAGCGTGGCTGGTGAAGCCGCCGCACTTCGACGCCTCGCGGAAATATCCGCTGCTGGTGGACATCCGGGACGCCCCGCGCGCCATGTACGGCGCGGAGTTTCAGCTTCGCGCGCAGATCGTCGCGGCGCGCGGCGCCATCGTGCTATGCGCCAACCCGCGCGGGACGCCGGGCTACGGAGAGACGTTCGGCGAATTGCTGCGCAGCCGCTATCCCGGCGACGATGCCGACGACCTGCTGCGCGGCGTGGATTTTGTGACGTCGAAGGGATTCGTGGATCCGCAGCGGATCGCCGTGGCAGGGGGCCTGGTAGCGGCCTGGCTGATCGGACATACCGACCGTTTCACCGCCGCCGTGGCGCGCCGTCCGGTGGTCGATTGGGTGGCCGACGTGCTGCTCTCGGCCGACGGCGAGCGCCGCGCGACCGACTGGATGGGCGGCTGGCCGTGGGACGATCCCGAGCAATATCTCAAACACTCGCCGGTCTTCTTCGCCGCGAATTTCAAGACTCCCACGCTGGTGCTGGCCGGCGATCGAGACCTGGAGAGCGAGGAGTTACACGCCGCGCTTCGCCTGCGCAACGTGAAGACCGGGATGGTGCGTTTGGGCGACGGCCCGAAGGATCGCGTGCTGGCCCTGGAAGCGACGCTGGCGTGGTTGGGGTGGTAGGAGGGAAGGTCCGGGCGGCGGATTGGGGCGTGGTTATTGGTCCCGCCCGTTGGTCTGCATTTCGCGCCGCAGAACCTCGTTCATATAGGTCTGATATTTCTTGCCTAGTCTGAGGAAGGTTGCCGCGAAACAACTCGTCGCCTTCCCCTGTTCGCAAGAACGTGGAAGCGCCCCATTTCCAGCGATTCGCCAGACCCTGTGCAGTTTTCCCCGCTTAGCCCTCTTATCTCACGGGTCGGAACGCTGGAAGTCGTGGCGCACGCACCCTGCGTGCCGCGCCCCGACTCTTCGGGACGCCACCCGATCGACAGACGGCGACCTCGCGCGCCACTATTGGTCTGGAATTGCCACAACGTCGGACCGGCCCGTGAGAAGGTCCGCTTAGCTCGCTTTGTTTGGTGTCCCGATGCGGCCTATCCGGTACCGGCGGCCGGCGCTTAATGGTCAGAAACTCAATCGCAAGGCTAACTCGAACGCGCGTTGATCGACACTTTCCCGGCCGTTGCCGGTGGTTGCCGTGATCACGGTAAACCCACCCAGGTTATTGATGGTCCCGTTGGCGTTCAAGACAAGGTTGCCCGCATTGGAAGCCGGATTGGCAAAGTGCGGGGTGTTGGCGGCGTTGAGAGCCTGCGCGCGGAACTGTGCATGAACTCGTTCGGTCACCCGGAAAGTCCGGAACAGCGCGGCATCCACATTGATCTGGCCGGGCCCTCGCAGCACGTCGAACCCGGAGGTGCCGAAGCGAACCTGAGTGACCGACGCATATGCCAGCGGGTCGAACCAGGATTGGCCGGGGCCGACGCCGCCGATGGTCGCCACGTTTGGCTTGATCTGGTCCGCCGTCTGGGTGTTGCCCGGAGCGTTCAGCGAAGTGCTGGAACCGGTCACCGTGAAAGACAGACCGGTATAGCAGTTGAACAGGCCGTTTAGCTGCCAGCCCGAGAAAATCGCGGTAGCGATGCCACCGTGGTCCAGCCATCTCCTGCCGCGGCCGAACGGTAGTTCCGCGCTCCCCGAGAGAGTGAATACCTGCGTCCGGTCGAAGGGCGCGACGGCCCGGTTCAACTTCTGGTAACCGGGGATCGCGATCGAGGGTCCGGCATCCTCCTTATCGGCGCAGCAAAGCATGATCGATTTGGAGAACGAATAGCTGGCGCCAATTTGATAGCCGCCCCGGAACCTCCGGCCGAGGGTGGCCTGAAGCGCATCGTAATGGGCGTGCCCCCACGGTTCAAAGAAGTTGGTGGTGGCGGTTCTGCCGAATTCCCGGTTCAGCAACTCTCCCGACGTTCCCGCTCCGAGGACGTTTCCATTGTTGATATTGATCTCATACTGCTGATGTACCTGCCGCGTCCCCGCATACCCGGCTTGCGCCACGAATCCGTACTTGAGTTGCTTCTGTAGCATCACATTCCAATTCATGATGTAGGACCGGGTGTAAGTGTCTCCCAGCGAATTCAGCGAGACGCCGGAAGGCATAGGCAGGACGCCGTTGCCGATCGCCGGAAAGGTCAGCGCCGGAATGCCCTGGCTGAGCGTAGTCACCGGCTGATAGGAATTCGGGCCAGACACGGAATACGAAATCTGGTTGGGATAGATTCTCAGAATCTGTTGGCCGATGAAGAACGGGTCGTAACTGATTCCAAACCCGGCCCGGATGACGAATCCCTCGCTAGGCCGGTAGGCCACGCCCATTCGCGGAGCGAAGAGCCGCTTACTGAAACTGGTTCCGCAATCGCCGCTGGGATTGGCGCTGGAGCCGCAGATCGTCATATTGTTAGTCGTCGCGTTGTATTGCTGCATGTCGCCGACCGGCGGCGCAAAATACTCCCAGCGAACACCGTAGGAGAGCGTCAACTTGTGCGAGACCTGCCACTTGTCCTGCACGTACAGAGAGTAAAACCACTCCGTGCTATTGTTATTGCCATTCTCCTCGCCCTTGGCGATGGTGGACGCCAATCCCAGAAGGAAGGAGGCGTAACTGTTGAACTGGTTCTGAGCGGGCCCGCCGGAGAGACCGGTGGTTCCGTTGCTGAAGCTGAAACTTCCCGACGCCTGATTTAGCTCTTGAAACATATTCAGGTCCTTCTTGAGAGCGTTTACGCCGAACCGAATGGTGTGGGATCCGTTGGTCCAGTTGCCGTTGGCGGTGTACTGATAATTGCTGTTGTGGAAGTAGAACGGGACGGTGGTCTGGTTGCCCAAAGCCGTGTAGCTGCTGACCGAAAACGCGGGCCAACCGCCCTCCGCGCCGCTTGTCCCATTGGTGCCCGGAATGCCGAGAACGTTCAAACCGACGTTTTGGTTGAGTCCCGGCGGTTCCTGGTTCGAGTCTTGCAGGGTGTACCCAAAATAGCCATCGACGACGAAGCGCGGAGACACCACGTAATTCCCGGTCACGGTATTGCTGAATACGTTGCCGTGCCCTTCGCCTTCCGCCCCGCCGGTGGAGCCCAACTGTGGACCGCCGATGGCGCCGAACGCCGGCGGGTCGTCCATATAGTAGTGCAGCCAGCCGAAACGGACGCCGAAGTTCAGCCTGTTAGTGGCGTTATAAGTCACCTTGGCATCGAAGGTATCGCGGTTCTGTTTGTATGGAGCGTCGGCGAAATAGTTATTTGCGAGAAGGTTTCCGGGGACGTTTGGAAGAGGTGTGAGGTTGGCGATCTGCTGGGCGATGGGGCTCATTCGGGACGCGGGAACGATATTGCCGGGGAACACGGTCCTTCCGGTGCCACTAGTCGCCCCGGTCGATGGATCGTAAATGCCGGTTGGGTCCGCCGACTCGTCTCCCGATTTTATGGCCGCCGTTGGGACCGTCTCGTAACCCGAAGCGTTCTGCCGCGTCAAGTTGCCGTCGTAGCTGGTGAAGTAGAAGAGCTTGTTCTTCCGGATGGGACCGCCGACGGTGCCGCCAAAGTTGTTCAGGATGGACTTGGGGTTGGGCGATCCGGCCGGCAGGAAGAACGGTCTGGCAATCATCCCGTTGTTGAAGTTGTACTCGAACGCGGAGCCGTGCAACTGGTTGGTGCCGCTCTTCACCTGGACATTCACAGCGGCCCCGCCGGCGAAACCCTGCGCGGCGTCGAAACTGTTGGCCGTAACGTTCACCACCTCGATGGCTTCGAGACTGGGGACGTACGCGGCGATCTCCTGCACCCATGTGCTTTCGACGGTGGCGCCGTCGATGGCCATCACGTTTCCGCTGCGCGTAGTCCCGCTCGCCATGTACGCCAGCGATCTGGCAGGATTGGCGGACACGGAGTTGGCGTTCTGCGGCGGAGTGATCCCCGGCACCATGATCAGCAGATTTTGAAAGTTGCGTCCGGGAGGCAGGGGGACATCCTCCAAGGTTTTGGAACCGATTTCCTGCCGAACATCCGCTCCGTCGGTTTGTAAAGCCGCCGCCGCGGCCGTCACCTCGACGCTCTGGTTGATGGTGCCCACCTGCAGCGCGAAATCGGCGCGCACCGCGGCGCCGCTCCTTACCACGAGGCCGCGTTGCGTGGCGGTCTGGAAGCCGGTCACGCGGACTTCGATGTTATACGTGCCAGCGGAAATCGAAGGAAAACTGTAGACGCCGGTGTCGTTGGTCCGCGTCTCCCGCGATTCGTTGGTCTCCACTTGCGTGATCCGGACGGTGGCGCCGATGACGCCCGCGTTGCTGGCGTCCGTCACGCTGCCCACCAGGGAACCGTACAGATTCTGAGAATGCGCCGGCTGGAGCGCCAAGACACAAACCAGCGACGCGGCGGCAAAAACGATAAAGCGAGAACTCGACATTGAGACCTCCTGGCTATCAGGGCCAAATCGATCGGCAGTTCAACGACTCGAAACCGGGGAACGGCGAGACTGCCTCCCCAAGACTCCCGAAGCACCTTCCTAAATCGATTTATTATGTACTGAGCCTGAATTTCTGTCAATAGGGTCGATGGCGTATTGTGTTCCTCCGGCCGCACGTGCGAAACTCCAGGGGTGGAATCCACGAAGTCCACCACTCCCCGGGCCAGCCAATCGAAGTCCCCGAAACCAGTCAGTTTGAAAGAGCTGGCCAGGCGGTTAAATCTCTCTCCCACCGCGTTGTCTCTGGTGTTGAACGGATCCCCGGCAGCGAGTTCCATCCCAAAATCGACTCAGGACCTGATCTTCGCGGCGGCCAAGAAGTTCAACTACCGTCCGAATTTTCTGGCTCGCTCCCTGCGTGTGCGGCGCACCTTCGCCGTGGGCGTCTTGATGCCCGAGCTCAGCGAAGGCTATTCCTCGCTGGTACTGGCCGGCATCGAGGAGTTCCTCTCCGGCGTCGGCTACATGTACCTGGCGACCAGCCACCACCACAAGCAAGAGCAGATCGTAGAGAATACCTCGCTGTTGTTGGAGCGCGGGGTGGAAGGAATCATTGCGGTCGATACGCCACTGAGCCTGGTTCCGGGGTGGCTGCAGACGATATCGGTTTCCGGGCACGAACGGATTCCGGGTGCAACCAGCGTGGTTCTGAACCACGATGCCGCGGCGAATCTCGCTCTCCGGCACCTGACGGATCTCGGCCACCGCGAGATCGCCGTGATCAAGGGACAAAGTTTCAGCTCCGATTCCGAGGTGCGGTTCCAGGCGATCCTGAGCGCGGCGGCGAAACTCGGCCTGTCGATCCCGGCGGACCGGGTGGCGCAACTGGAAGGGGATTCGCCCTCGCCGGCGACGGGCTACGATGCGGCGCGGAAGTTGCTGGAATGCGGGACGCCGTTCACGGCCCTATTCTCGTTCAACGACATTTCCGCCATGGGTGCGATGCGGGCATTTCAGGACGCCGGGTTGCGGGTTCCTCTGGACGTCTCGGTGGTAGGGTTCGACGATGTTCTGGGAGCCGCTTACCACACACCGTCGCTGACCACCATTCGTCAACCGCTTCGCAAGATGGGCATGATCGCCGCGGAAATGCTGCTCAAGCGTTTGGGCGCCGACGCGGAGGAATGGCCTGATTTCATCGAAGTGGAACCGGACCTGCTGGTACGCGAATCGACCGGCCCGGCGCCGGTCGCGAAGGCGCAGCGGTAATCCCAGTGATTTCGAGGACCGGCTTGCCAATGTTGCGGCGTGAGGTCGCCATCAGTCATGTGGCTGGTATCCTGGCGGGCGCCGGGGCGACCGTTCTTGGGCCGATTCTTCCGGTGCTGTCCCGCTCCTGGTCGCTGAGCGATGCCGAGGGTGGCGCGCTGCTCGCATGCGAATTCATGGGCGGCTTTTGCGGCGCGATCGCGTCCGGGTGGCTGGGAGCGCGGCAAGCCCTGACGACATTGCTCGCCGCGGGACTGGCTCTGTTGGCGCTGGGTTTCGCGGGAGCCGCGCTGATGGCCAAGCCGTGGATGCCGCTGTGTCTGTTCGGGTGCGGTCTTGGCCTGGGATTCATCAATCCGGTGGCCAATCTCGTGGTTTCCAGAGCCAACCTTCCCTCGCCTGCCGCCGCGCTAAATCTGTTCAGCTTCTCATGGGCGGCGGGCGCTCTCGCCACACCGTCGGTGGTCGCCGTCTGCCTGCGTCACGAGCCGGTCGCCGGAGTGTTCGGGGAACTGGCGACGCTCGCCGCGGCGGCGGCCGTTCTCGCCTCGATGGGAATCGCCGGGGGGAGCCGCGAGTTGGCGTCGGCGGCGCCGCGGGCCGGTGAGGGGACACACTCGGGGACAGGCTGGTTCATCGCGATTTCGGGCGCGCTGCTGTTCCTTTACGTGGGGGTGGAAACCAGCGTCAGCGTGTGGCTGCCGACCGGCGCCGCGCGATGGGCCGCGGTGACCGCGTCGGCGGGCGCGGCAACGCAATCCACTTTTTGGGCGGCGCTTCTGATGGGCAGGCTATTGGCGCCGGTCTGGCTGCGGCGCGTCCAGCCGCGCACGCTAATCCTGGCAGGGCTTCTATCCGGGGGCGCCGGGGTGGGGTTGCTTCTGGCCGCATGCGGGTACAGGAGCCTGTTGGTAGGCGCCGTCCTGGCGGGGCTGGGACTGGCGCCGGTCAACCCCACAATTGTGGCGACGTTTACCACCCGCCTGGGCTCCGCCGCGGCGCGCTGGACCGGCCTGGTTTTCGCTTCCGCCGGACTCGGTGGCGCGGCCGTACCGTGGGTGGTGGGCGCGATGTCGTCCCATTTCACTAGCCTCCGCATCGGGTTCGCCGCGCCGCTTTTCTCGATTGGCTGCATGTTTTGCCTGGAACTGGCTCTGGGAACCCGACCGTTTGGATTGACATCCCAAACATCCAGTGGATAGAATAAATCGATTTATTAAACATGCCAATCCGCAAACTTGGGCTACTGTCGATCGCCGGCTGCGCGTTTCTGCTGGCAGCGACGCCGGCTGAGATCGAGAAGAAAATCGATGCGCTGCTGGCGCGAATGACCATCGAGGAGAAGCTCGGACAGATGTCGCAGTCCAGTTTTCCCAAGGGGCTGCCCCAGCGGGCCAAGGACGAAATCCGCAAAGGGCGTTGGGGCTCGTTCTTCAATGGCGGGACGCCGCGGGAGAAGGCGGAAGCTCAGCGCATCGCGACCCAGGAGAGCCGGCTGGGGATTCCCATCCTCTACGGCCAGGACGTGATCCATGGCTACCAGACGGTTTTTCCGATTCCGTTGGGCCAATCGGCCAGTTGGGATCCGGAACTGGTTCGGGAGGCCGCGCGGATCGCCGCCCGGGAAGCCTCGGCCGTGGGCATTCACTGGACCTTCGCCCCCATGATGGACATTGCCCGCGACCCGCGCTGGGGACGCATCGCCGAATCGTTGGGCGAAGATCCGTACCTCGCGGGAGTGTTGGCGGCCGCCATGGTACGTGGCTTTCAAGGCGAATCGCTGGATGCGCGCGACTCCATTGCGGCCTGCGCCAAGCATTACGTGGGCTACGGTGCGGCCGAGGGCGGACGGGATTACAACACCACCTGGATTCCGGAGACCCTGCTGCGCGATGTCTACTTGAAGCCGTTTGAGGCGGCGCGACAAGCGGGCGTCGCGACCTATATGTCCGCGTTTAACGACCTGAACGGCGTGCCGACTAGCGGCAACGCATTTACACTGCGCCAGATCCTGCGCGATGAGTGGAAGTTCGACGGCTTCGTGGTGAGCGACTTCAACGCCATCACGCAGATGATTCCGCACGGATATGCCGCCGATGCGAAGGATGCGGCGTTGAAAGGCATCCTGGCCGGCGTGGATATGGAAATGGTCAGCACCAGTTACTATGAGAACGCCCAGGCCCTGATCGATTCCGGGGCGTTGGACACCGCGCTGCTGGACCAGTCGGTGCGAAACATTCTGCGGGTCAAGTTCCGGTTGGGGCTGTTCGACCAGAGAACCCAGCCCACCGGCCAGCCGCCCGAGCAGCCCACTGTAGAGGCTTTGGATGTTGCGAAGAAACTGGCTGTCGAAAGCCTGGTCCTGCTGAAGAACCGGGACCACGCGCTGCCTTTGGAGAAGTCCGTTCGCAAAGTGGCCGTGATTGGTCCCTTGGCGAACAGTCCGGCGGACCAGATGGGAACGTGGGCGATGGGCGGAAACCTGAAAGCGGTGCAGACCCCCTTGACCGCGCTCCGGCGGGCGCTGGGCGAGAGCCGCGTCGCATGGGCGGAAGGCTTGAAGAACAGCCGCGACACCAGTCACGCCGGATTCCAGGCGGCGTTGGAAGCGGCCCGCTCCGCCGATGTAGCGCTGTTGTTCCTCGGTGAAGAGGCCGCGCTTTCGGGAGAGGCAAGTTCGCGCGCCGTGCTGGATTTGCCGGGCGCGCAAGAGGAGTTGGCCGCCGAAGTCCTGAAAGCCGGAAAACCGGTGATCGCGATTATTCTCGCGGGGCGGCCGCTGACGTTTCACAGCGTGGCCCAACAGGCCGACGCAGTGCTGTATGCCTGGCACCCGGGCGTCATGGGCGGACCGGCGATTGGCGATGTGCTGTTCGGCGACATGGCTCCATCGGGGAGGTTAACCACCACGTTCCCACGCGCTGTCGGACAGGTACCTCTCTACTACGATCACATGAATACTGGCCGTCCCGCCGCGGAGTCGGGCCCCGAAGCGGCCAACAAGTTCACGTCGAAGTATCTGGACGTCGGCTTTACGTCCGCGTACCCATTTGGATTTGGGCTCTCCTACACCACCTTCGAGTACTCCAATTTGCGGCTATCCACGCCGAAGCTGCGCCTGGGAGAGAAGCTGACGATTCGGGCCGATATCGCCAACACCGGCAAGCGAGATGCCGACGACGTGGTGCAGCTTTACACCCGGCAACTGACAGCCAGTCTGACGCGGCCGGTTCGCGAATTGAAGGCATTTCGCCGGATCCATCTCAGAGCCGGGGAGAAACAGACCGTGGAATTCACGTTGAGCACGGACGATCTGGCGTTTTATAAATCCGGAGGACAATTGAGCGCCGAACCGGGCGCCTTCCAACTATGGATCGCGCCGGATTCGGCGTCCGGAGAGATGGCCGAATTTCAACTGGTGCGATGATGCGGGCCAGTTAGGGCTCTCACGAAACGTCCTGTTCACTCGCCGGCAACCGCTTCCTTGGAAGCTGGGAATTAACTGGCGTGCCGGCGTGGCGTACGCCACGAACTGCCGTCTCGCCTTTGTGCGGGAGATTCTTTCACACCTTCTTATGGTCCGAAAGCGGAGCGGTTGGCACGGCTGTTTCAGAACGAGCCCTTAGCCCTGGTTCACGAGCCCTGCCAGATCGAGGGCACGCGGGATCTCGGGGTTTGCGTTGAACCACTTCCACACGTTGCCGGTTCGCAGGTTCTCGGCGCTCAGCAGGGTGATGCCGACGTCGAGTCCGAGCACGTCGGGGGAAGTCCATCCGTCATTGGGATTGAAGGCATCGGTGAACCCGTACTTGCCCCAGATCTTGTCGCCAAACCGGTCGTGCATGGCGTGTAGCGCGGGCAGAGCGATATCCGGAGTGAACATCAGCGATCCCGCGGCCGCGCATGGGACCACGGTTCCGTCGATTTTCGTCCGGCTCGGCCAGCCGCCCCACACGGCGTACCCGTGGGCGCTGTTGGAAGCTGTGATCCCCCAGATGTTTTCCGAATAGCCGGGAAACTCCTTGGCGAGGTCGATGCAGAAGGCGCGATGCGCGCGCGTGGCGGCCACGGAGTTGGCAAAGAAATCGGCATGCGGCGTTTTGGTTTCCCGCCGGCCGCGATAGTCCACCCAGGCGTGCGAGTATTGATGCGTGAAAATCGGCGAAAGTCCGAACCAGGTGTAACCGCCATAGCTCTTCTCGGGCCTTTCCCACGCATGCCACGACTCCGGAGGGATGGCGTGCGTGGGAGAGCCGATGCCGAGCACGTAGATGATCGTAAACTCGCTGTAGCGGCTCCATCGGGCGGTGAGGAACCCGGATTCGGGACGCCAGCCGTGAGAGAGCACCAGCGGGTCGCCATTCAGCATCCATGAAAAATCCATGCGCCGGTAGATCTCGGTGGCCATGCGCACAATCTCCGGGTCTTCGTGGAAGTACTGGCGGACGGTCAGCACGCCGCCCATCAACAGCGCCGAGTCGATGGACGAGAGTTCGCTCTTGGTCGCGCTGTTTTGTGCGACTCCGGTTCGCTCGCCGGTGACGACGTTCATCCAGTGGAAGAACCAGCCGTGCTCCTGCGGCGCGCGCTCCAGAAAAAAGCGCATGGTGTTGCGGGCCCTGGTGCGGGCGTCGCTGCGCTTCACCCAACCGTTCTCGGCGCCGATGCACAGGGCCGTCAACCCAAAGCCGGTGACGGCGATGCTGCCGATGTCGCGCCGGTTTTCTTCGTAGGGAGCCCCATCGGCGCGCGCGCGGCCGCGAGTCAGGCCGGTCGCAGGGTCGGTCATCTCCCAGAAGTAACGAAAGGAGCGCCGTTCCAGCTCTTGGAGAAAAGCCTCGTCGGTTTTCGAGAGCCGCGGCTTCTCCGCCGCGAGGCCCTCCGCGGCGAGGCCCTCCACGGCGAACGCCGCCAGCCCTGCCAGGTGAATGAAGTTCCTGCGTGTCGTATGGTGCATGATGAACTCCCGGCCGCTCACACGAACAGCTCCGACATGGCCCGCCGGACCTGCCGGTTGCGCATGAACCATTTCCACACTTTGCCAGTGCGCAGATTCTCGGTGCTCAAGAGCGTGATCCCCACATCGATGCCCAACGCGTCGCGATTCGTCCAACCGTTGGGATGGAACGCATCGACGAAACCGTAGCGTTGGTAGATGCGATCTCCGAACCGGGAGCGCATTTCCATGAGCGCGGGAAGACAAACCTCGGGAGCGAGCATCAGCGATCCCCCGGCGGCGCAAGGGACCACCGACCCGTCGATCCTGCGGTGCGCCGGAGGTCCGCCCCACGCCACATAGCCGTGAGCGCTGTCGGAGGCTGTAATGCCCCACACGTTCTCCGAGTAGTCCGGAAACTGGCTCTTCAGATCGATACAGAACTGCCGATGCGCCAGCGTGGCCTCCACCGAATTCTGGAACCAGTTGGTTTGGGGCGGCCGCTTTTCGCGGCGGTTCCGGTAATCGATCCAGGCCTGCGAGTACTGATGAACAAACAGGGGCGCGGCGCCGCTGATATACGTGTGTCCGGCATAGGTGATGGTTGGCCGGCGCCAGGCGTACCACGATTCGATGGGCAGCGGAGACGTCGATGACGCAATGCCCAGCAGGTACATGATTTCCAGTTCGCAGTGATGGTCCCAGTAATTCTTCGAGAAGCCGTCCTCGGGCTTCCAGTGCATGGAAAGGAGCGTCGGGTGGCCGTTGCGCATCCATTGGAAATCGATGCGGTCCCAGATCTTGTGCGCCAGGCGGACAACCTCTTCGTCGTGGTTGAAATACTCCTGCACGGTGACTATGCCGGCCAGCAGCAGGGCGGTGTCGATGGCGGAGACCTCAGTGGTCCCGCGGCGCGCGCCGGTCGCGGAATCCACGAAGTGATAGAACCAGCCATGCTCGTGAAGCGACTTCTCGGCGTAGTAGCGCAGCGTGGCGAACGCGCGGTCGCGGGCCTGCGCACGAGGAATCCAGCCCCGCTCGGCGGCGATGCACAGACCGGTCAGGCCGAAACCGGTGGCTGCGCTGGACGCCCAGGCGCGCGGGTCGGGCGTGGGGCTACTGGCCAGAGCGCGGTCGCGGACCAGGCCGGTTGCGGGATCCGCCTGTTCCCAGAAAAACAGAAACGACCGGTGAGAAAGGTCTTCGAGGAACCGGTCTTCTTCGTGGGTCAACCGGCGGCCGACCGCTGCCGCCGACAACGCGAGCGGAAGTCCGCCCACAAACGCGCGTCTGGTCAATGTGTTCATGGCAGCGACGCGAGCCGGCCGGAATCCCGCCTGGCCGCGTGGATCAATAAATCGTTTTACTGAAGAGAAATTATCACGAGATCGCCGGTGCTGTCAAGATCGGCCGTTTGGCGCCGGCGCGCGCCGGGTCCACCTGGGAACGGCGCAAAAAGCCCTTGACTTGGTTATCGCCTCCGGCTACATTCGTTTTGAATAAATCGTTTTATTTAGACAGAGACGGCACGGTTACGACGCCTCGACAGGGAGCGGTGGATGAGAATGCGACGGTGGTATTCTTGGATTTTGCCGATGGGCGGCTGTGCGGTGCTGGCCATGGCGCTGGCCGCCAACTCGGGAACCAACCAGGATGGCGAGAAGCCTCCGGCAGCCAAAGCGGCCTTCCGCCTTTCTCCGGAAGACGACGTATTTCTGGATGAAGTTTCCCGCCGTTCGGTCCAGTTTTTCTGGGATTACAGCGATCCGAATACCGGCGTTTCGCGGGAGCATGCGTACTGGAACGGCACGCCTTATCCCGCGGAAAAGCGCGACCTCGGCAGCACGGGCGCCACCGGATTCGGCATCACGGCTTTGTGCATTGGCGCCGAGCACGGCTGGATTCCGCGCGATAAGGCGCGCCAGCGAGCGCTGAATACGCTGCGATACTACGCCGACCGCGCCCCCCAGGAGCACGGCTGGTTTTACCACTGGCTGAATGTGGTCAACGGCGAGCGGACCAGCGCGAACGGCGGTTCCGGGGGCAAGGGCGAGGTTTCGGTCAGCGATAGCACGTGGCTGGTGGCCGGCGCGCTGACCGCCGCGCAGTACTTCCGGGAAGAACCCGAAATGGCCCGGCTGGCCAAGAAGATTTACGAACGCGTCGATTACGCCTGGATGCGGAATGGCGACCCGTACACGATGTCGCACGGCTGGACGCCGGAGAACGGCTTCATCGTGTCCCGATACGACAAGTACTGCCAGCTTGCCTTGATGTACCTGATGGGAATCGGGTCGCCGACGCACGCGCTGCCCGCGGAATCCTGGTACGCCTGGGGACGGAATCCGAACAGCTATAGCGGCTATCAATACATCGGCGTCTCCTTGTTGTGGACCTATCAGTATCCGTTCGCCTGGGCGGATTTTCGCGGCCGGCACGAGAAGCGCGCGCCGCACACGGACTGGTTTGCCAACGCGGCGACCGCCACGCGCGCACACCGCGTCTTCTGCCTGGACTTGAGGAAAGAGTTTCCGGGCTATTCGGAGGACATCTGGGGCATTACGAGTTCGATGAGCAAATCGGGATACAAAGCGTGGGGAGGGCCGCCACGTCGAAACAGTATCGATGGCAGCGTGGTGCCTTGCGCCGCGGCCGGATCTCTGATGCTGGCTCCCGACATCGCTCTCCCGGCCCTGCGCGCCATGAAACGGCGCTATGGAGATACAATCTGGACGAAGTACGGGTTCGCGGATGCGTTCAACCCCAATACCGGTTGGGTTTCGCCGGAGCTGATCGGCCTGAACGTCGGCATCACGCTGCTGAGCGCGGAGAACCTGCGCACGGAGAACATCTGGAAATGGTTCATGCGGAATCCGGAGATGGAACACGCCATGCAACTGGCAGGACTCGATCGATGACTACCTTTTCAATTTCCCGGCTGGCCGTTTCCGGCCTCCTGCTGGCGACGTGGTTATTCGGCGCCGAGCCAAGAACCACCATTCGCCTCGACGCGGATTGGAAATTTCATCGCGGCGACACCGAAGGCGCTGCCGCCGCCGACTTCCAGGACTCCTCCTGGCAACGCGTCTCCATCCCGCACACGTGGAACAACGAAGACGATCCTCCGCAAGCGGGCTACTATCGCGGCCCCGGCTGGTACCGGCGGATTTTCTCCGCGCCCGTTAACTGGAAAGGCCAACGCGTCTTCGTGCGATTCGAAGCCGCCAGCCTGGTTGCCCGCGTCTTCCTGAATGGGAAGGACCTGGGCGAACACAAAGGAGGATTTCAGGCGTTTTGCTTCGAGCTCACGCCGTCCCTGAAGGTGGGCGCCGAGAATGTGCTGGCCGTGCGCGTGGACAACTCCCGGCGTGAAGATGTGGTTCCTCTGGGCGGCGATTTCACCGTCTTCGGCGGGCTTTACCGTCCGGTTTCCCTGATCGTCACCGGGCCCGTGAACATCACTCCTCTGGACTACGGCTCTCCGGGTGTCTTCTTGAAACAGGGGGAAGCCGGCGCCGGCCGCGCGGTGGTCCAAGCCGTCGTTGAAGTATCGAACCAGTCCGCTGCGGCAAAGAACGTGGAGGTGCTGGTCACGGTCCGCGATGCGCAACGCCAGAAGGTCGCTTCGGCACGCACCAGGGCTGCCGTGGGCGCGGGCGCGACCACGCCGGTTGCGCAGAATCTCCAGATCGACAACCCGCACCTGTGGAACGGCGTGGCCGATCCGTATCTCTACTCGGCGCGCGCCGAAATCGTCGAGGCCGGCCACGTGGTGGATGGCCTCGATCAACCGCTCGGGCTGCGATCCTTCAGCGTGGACCCAGCGCGCGGAGCCGTTCTCAACGGCAAGCCGCAACAGATTCACGGTGTCAGCCGCCACCAGGACTGGGGCGGGCTCGGCTGGGCGATCTCCGAAAAGGAACAGGACACAGACATACGGATCATGCGCGAAATGGGCGTGACCGGCGTCCGCCTGGCGCACTACCAACACAACGACTACTTCTACAGTTTGTGTGACCGCAAGGGGCTCCTGGTGTGGGCCGAACTCCCTATGGTGAACGATGTCCGCGGAACGCCGGAGTTTCTGGAGACCACTCGCCAACAACTTACCGAACTGATTCGTCAGAATATGAACCATCCATCCATCGTGATGTGGAGTCTATACAACGAGCTCAGCCCGTCGAACAAAGACAACCCCGTGCCGATTGTGGACGACCTGAAACGGCTGGCAAAGAAGGAAGACCCCGGCCGCGTCACTACCGGCGCCTTTAGTATCGATGGCATCGAGAAACTGCCCGACGTGGGCCGGATCGACGAACTCCTGGCGCTGAACGTCTATCCCGGCTGGTATATTGAGACGCCCGAGGCAATGGGCTCCATCATCGACAAGTGGAACGCCTTTTACGGATCGAGAGGCCTCATCATTAGCGAGTACGGCGCGGGGGCAAGCATCCATCAGCACCAGCAGGATTTCGCGCAAAGAGCGGCGGGGCGCGCGCCCAGGGATTGGCACCCCGAGGAATGGCAGGCCATGGTCCATGAAGGCAACTACGCGGCCATCCACTCGCGCCCGTATGTGCCAGGGTCGTTCGTTTGGAACATGTTCGATTTCGCGAGCGCTGGCCGCAAGGAAGGCGATACGCCCGGCGTCAATGACAAGGGCCTGGTCACGCGAGACCGCAAGGTTCGGAAGGACGCGTTTTACTTTTACCAGGCGAACTGGGCCACCGAACCGATGGTCTACATCACCAGCCGGCGCGATACCGATCGCACAATCGCCGAAACGCCCATCAAGGTCTATTCCAACTTGCCCAGAGTCGCGTTGAAAGTGAATGGCAAGAGCTGGGGCGAAGCGGAAGGAAGCGATCTGCACGTCTTCCTTTGGAAGAACATTCCCCTGGTGGAAGGCGAGAACCGCATCGAAGTCACGGCCGCGCGGGCGGGCTCGGCGATGTCGGACACCTGCATCTGGACGTATCATTCCAAGAAACCATAACTCGAAGTTCCTCATATCCCGTGATGGTCCGAGACCTGGATTTGCTCCGGACAGACTTGGTGCATGGCCGTATTGGGGTCGGACGTTCCAATCCGCGCCCGGCGAGCGGTCGTGGGAAGCGGGTGCGCGGGCGAGTGGACGCGCAACCCCGACTGGCGCTTCGGGAAATCGCCGCTGGTGGAACTGGCCGGCACGTTCATGACCGTACGCCGAGCGCTGTGGCGAGTACACCTTAGATGGCAAAGAATCCGATGGGGAGCCCCCGATTGCGCGAGAACTTTGCGGCCCATGAAGGCCGATGGTTAGAGTCCAGCCGTGGGCTTCACCGACCGGAGCCAGCCGACGAATGAACCTTGGCTAACTCCACCGCCCGCGTGGTGATGTAATACTTGGCCAGCATGCAAGAGTCCTCCCACTGAGGGATCGCCGCCGAATGATTCACATACTCCAGGAACCTACGACTGACCAACCCAAAATGGGCTTCATGACCAATCCGCAAGACGTCGGGGACCGTCACCTGAAAGCGGTCGCCCAGGTCCTTCATCGACAGGCCCGGATAGGTCTTTCCGAGATCCACCAACCTGCGCTCAAGCGCTTCCCTAAGTTTCGGCTTGGCCTCGGGGCTACCGGGGACAACGTAGACTTCCGGCGTGTATCTCTCCTCGGCGCCCTGCCGCACCTCCACTCGTGAGCGGGAGCCGCGAAAGATGGAAAGCTCGGTGTCGCCGGCGCCGTGCGGCGCATCGTACTCCCACTCGATCCCCAGGCGCGAATAAGTGCCTTTGAAGATGTACTCCACGGAACTATTACAGAAATATTCCAGCCGGCCCTGGCGAACGGCGGGCAACAGATAATCTTGATACACCTGCTCTCCGGTTACCCGCTGAAACTGGGATAGGTCCAGAACCGTAGCCCAGCGCCGGCCGTCGAGCACCTGGATATCGCGGCGATAGTCGATGGTCCGATCCGGAGACGCGATCCACTGCACCAGATCGACCAGATGGGTCCCGACATCGGTGATGCCTTCGCCCTGCTGGTGAATATCGAAGAACCAGGGCGGCCGCAGATTCGGCTGGCCGGCTACAACCTTCAGGAGGTAATGGACGCTCCGCATTTCAATGCCCGGGTCCTGGCGGTTCCCTTTGACGGCTTCACCGAAGACCGCGGGATCGTTCACCAACTCCCGCTGCAGGATCGCGGTGATCTCATACCGCTGGGTCATGACATCGTAGGCGGCCAACCGATTGGCGCGCGCCGTTGCCAGGGCCCTCTCCAGTTTAGGGAAGTCCGCCGCTTCGATGATCCACGGCTTATCGGCGAGAACGTGGATGTGGGCGTCGAGGGCCCGCTGAATCGCGTCGATCTTTCCCCGGTTGCGCCCGGAGAAAATGGCGATATTTCCCGGCCGTTCCGCCAACATGCGGTCCAGGTAGTCCGGACCGGCATAAATGCGGGAAAGCCAATGCGTGGGGCGATCGGAACGTTGGTTGAATTGGGCGATGCGGTTCAGGTGCGCCAACAAATCCGGCCCGAGCGGCGCGTACACATACACGGTTGGGGAAACACCGGGAAGAGCTTCTTTCTGAAGGAGGGCGGCGTGAAAATGGCCCGGATCGACCACCATCAGGCGCGCAAAGGCCTCGTCCGGATCGGCGGCACGGCCGGGTAGAGCGACGGCGAGAAGCGTGCAAATCAAGCTCAGCCCGGGATAGCGGCGAGGCGTCGGCCCGAGTTTTCCTGGAGACATCGTAGCGATGATACACCTTGCGGAATTCCAGGATTTGAGTTAATTTCATCTCGCAAAAGTTGCATGTCTAATAACAAAATTTCCGTTGACCGCATAGGTTGTCATCGTCTTAAACTGGCGAAGACGGAAGATAACGCAATGCAAACGCTGTCGGTCGGGATCGTCGGGCTTCGCCATTTGCATCCGCGCAGCTACATGCCGGTGTTCGGGGCGGTCGGCGAGTTCGAAGTGGTCGCCGCGGCTGAATCCGACGCCGCGATTTTGGACGGATTTGCCCGCGACTTTCCGGTGCGGCCCTATGGGGATTGGCGCACGATGCTGGAGGCTGAGCGCCTGGACCTGGCGGTGGTGTTTCTCCCTCATCGGGAGTGTCCCGAAGCCGCCATCGCCTGTGCTCAGCGTGGCGTCAACGTGCTGGTGGAGAAACCCATGGCGGCCGATTCGGAAAGTCTAGCCGGCGCGATTCGTGCCGCGCAGGCAGCCCGGGTGGTGCTGTCGTCGCCTTATGTATGGCGCTATCACCCGGTAGCGCGAGCCATGAAGCGGTACGTGGAGGACGGTACGCTGGGCCGGATTGTGGGCTGCGAAGGCCGCTGCGCCGCGGGGCGTCTCGGCCGCTACATCGAGGGCCACGCGGAATGGATGCTCAGCAAGAGCGCCAGCGGCGGCGGGCCTATGTACAACCTTGGCGTTCACTGGATCGATCTATACCGCTGGCTACTCGACGACGAAGTGGTGGAAGTCCGCGGCAAGAACGTGAAGGTCAACGAGCAATACGATATCGAAGACAATTCCTTCGCCATCCTGACGTTTTCCCGCGGAACCGTACTGGCGCTGGATATCAGTTACACGGTGCCGAATTCGTATCCATCGGGCCGCGACTTATACCTGGCGTTGCGCGGCACCGGTGGAGTGCTTTCCTGGAGCCCATCGTTCGAGGGCGTCCGCGAGAAACTCTTCGTCTGCAGCGATGCGCCCGAGTTCGCCTCCACCAGCGGCCGGGAGATCGCTTTCGAGTTGCCGTCGCAGCCTGGCTACGCCGGCGCGTCCACGGTTGAGTTTCTGAGGGATCTGGCCAAGGCGATCCGCAGGGGCGGCCCTCCGGCGATCACGGCCGAGGACGGGTTGCGCGCGCTGGATGTGGTGGAAGCGATCTACCAATCCGCCGAAAGCGGCCGGGCAGTGAGGCCCGTACGTCGCGTCTGAGCGTCGGGCTTAGGAGAAATCGTGGTGGTCAACATGGGCCTGTTACTAAAGCCCTGGTGGCCACCGGATCGTGAGCACGCGCGCTTGCTACCCCATAGCTTCCTCCGTGGCTCGCCGGCGCGGCAACGCCATGATAGCCAGCGCACCCAGGGCGGACACCACGAACACCGCGCCCATGGCCACTTGGTAGCTGTCCGACCACTCCCGCAGAATCGAAACGAAATAGGGGAGCCAGGTCTGCCCGATCAGGTTGATCGGAAGAATCACCGCCAGCGCGCGTGACAGCGAGTTTACTCCAAACTGCTCGGCCGCCATCAGGGGGATGAGCAGATAGTCGGCGCCCATGCCGAACCCGAAGAGTAGCGCGAAGAGCACCGGAGACCCTTGCGGCCGCACCGTCAACAGGATCGGAATGGTCGCGGCGACAATGAAGTAAGTGGCCGTCATGACCCATTTCTTGGAGAACCGGTCGGCCAGCGCGCCGACCACCAGCCGCCCCGCCACGCTAGACGCCAGGATCGTCATCGAAGCGGTACGCCACGCCGAATTCAATAGCGCCAACCCTTCGCGGGTATGGTCCGTGAAGCCCTGGTCCAGAAACACGAACTTCATGTGGAAGTTCACCGAGCCAATGGAACCCACGGAACAAAAGCTGCCCAGCAGCAACAGCCAGAACGGATACTGCTTGAACAAGACCCGGTAATCCACGGCGGGCGCCAGGCGGAGTTCCGCCGGTGGGGCCGAAGCGCCATCGGGGAAGAGCCCCTTGTCGGAAGCGCGGTCCCGCAGCACGAAAATTACCAGCGGCCATGCCAGAAAGAGCAGTGCGCCGAGGACGATCAGGGCGGTGTGGAAGTTGGTGCCTTCGGTGAGCGGCTTCACCAGGTACGAACCCAGAAATCCGATCAGGCCGATTCCCACGAACAGGATCCCCATGGCTTTGCCGCGATGCTTGCGGAACCAGTGCGAGACGATCAGTTGGTGGGGAATGGGCCCTGCCAGAATGTAGCCGATCGCGTAGAGAAACCACATCGCGTAGTAGATCCACAAAGATCCTCGCATGGCGCCGAAGCCGACCAGGGCGCAGGATGTCAGCGCCGTCCCCACTAGGATCAGTTTGCGCGGGCTGACGCGCGGCACCAGCACCGGCCCGATCCACAGTGTGAGCAGCGCGGCCAGGGGGAAGCCGAAGGTGATCTGTGCCCTGGTCCAATGGAAATCCCGCTGATAGTAGTCGTAGAAGAAGGGCAAGTTGTAGTACGGCAGCCCCACCGCGATGCCGAGCGACAGAAATGCCGCCACGACTACCCACCAGCCGAAAAACCTCTTCTTCCCGGCCGGTCCGGAGGTAACGATCATCTAGAACCTTCCATCCCGGGCCTCGAAGTGAGTGGGTTTCGCCCATGTCGGGCCGCCGATGCGGATCCAGTGGGCCGTCAATTCGATAGCCGTCTGCACATCCGTCGCGGGCGGACCGAATAGCCGATGGCAGCGGCCGGCGTCGTTGAGCAGTGCGGTCTCCGCCTCCCGCCCCTCGAAAACCGGTTCCCGATTCAGGAGTTCTCCGAAGCGCACGGCGATGTCGCGTACCGCCAGCACCTCCGCGCCAGTCAGATTGAGCACCATGGGCGGCGACTGGCACAACGCAAAACTGCGCAGGCATACCGAGTTGGCGTCGCCCTGCCAGATGGCGTTCAGATGGCCCATGGCGAGGTCCACGGGCCGGCCCTCGAACACCTTAACGCCGACATCGAGCAGCACTCCGTAGCGCAGCTCCACGGCGTAATTCAGCCGCAGCAAACAGACGCCGGTCCCATGGCGCTCGGAGAAGAACTCGAAGATCCGCTCGCGAGCCAGCACCGATTGCGCGTACTCGCCGACGGGCTGCGGAGGCGTGTCTTCGGTGGCGCCCCCGCCGTTCGCCGGCACGAAAGGATAGACGTTGCCGCTAGAGAAGGCTACGATTTTCGATTGCCGATAGCGTGCGCAGACCCACGTGGGCAGGCAGGCGTTGGTGGCCCAGGTGAGCCGCTCGGCGCCGGCCGAACCGAATTTCCGGCCGGCCATGAAGATCACGTTTGGGGCGTCGGGCAGGGTATCGATGAGGGCGGGGTCCAGCAAGTCCGCGGCGATGGTCTCAATCCCGCCCGTCTCGAGCGCGCGCCGCACGGCGGCATCCGTGAAGCGCGAGACGCCGATGATTCGCTTGCTTACGCCAGCCTCGTCCGCCGCCCGGCGTGCGCGGCGGGCGAGGCTGGGGCCCATCTTTCCCGCGATTCCCAGGATCAGTAGATCGCCATCCAGACCGCGCAGGGCCCGCTTGTCCGATTCGCTTGGCGCCGACAGAAAGTCATCGAGTTCAGCTTCCGATCGCAGCATGTTCACATCCGCGCGCGGGCCGTAGCGACAGACATAAGAGTCAAGCCAAGCCTTGTGGACGGGGACATCGATCGGCTCCTTAGTGCTTCAACGGTCCCGCAAAAGAGATCAGGTCGGTTCGCGTGGTTCCGGCGCGCGTAATCCGCGACAGACAGTATACCGTCCCGTCTTTTCCGACCGCAATGCTATTGACATACTCGGGACGCGAGCCATCGTCGAAGAAAATGGGGCCGTGGTCCGCATACCTTCGATTGGGAATATTCCAAGTTACCAGGTGCAAGTCTTCTACGCCCTTGGATTCTCCTTTGGCGGTGGACGATTTGCCGGCGACGCGCTTGTTGTTTTCGTACACGGGCGCGCCTGTCAGGTAATGCAGCGTCTGCCCATCCGGCCCGAGGTCGAAGCCTAAGTAACCATAACTGAACTGATCGAACATCCCGCTAAGTCTGGACGGTTGCGAAGTGATGCGGTCCAGGACATCCACGCGCCCGGTGGCGGGCGACAAACGAAACAGATAGCCGGAGTTTCCATGGACTCCATATATGGCGCGGTCCGCCCCATACCAGACTGCGAAGCGCCAGTTATAACCCATGGTCCCCGGAGAACTCGGATCGTAGACGCCGAAGTAGTCCTTGACCAGGTCGTCGCCGCCAGTCTGGCGAATCGCCTCGGAGGCATAGTCATATCGGAAGATCTTCCCGAAGGAGTTTGTGAAGTAGACCGAGCCGTCGTTGGGATCGACCACCAACGACCGGCAGATGGTTTCGTATCCGGCTCCTTTGACGCTCTCGCCTTTCTCGGCGACCGGTCCGAGATTCTTCATTTGCCGGGATGCCAGATCGTAGCTGATGAAGTTGCCCGTAGGCCATGTCAGCCCATAGAGGCGGCCCCGGCGAGTGTCCATGTTCATTGTGATAATGCCTTCCCCGTTGGGGGCGGTGGCGAGGTTTTCGAAATGGTGAGAGGCCATGTCGAACGCCAGGAAATGGCCGCCGGGATAAGGCTGATAGCCGGGCGGCGGCACACCCAGGGTTTCCATGCCGTCGCGGACGGTGTAGTAGCCGATATGAGTGGCGAAATACAGCTTTCCGTTGGCTTCCACAAAGCGGACATGGCTCTTGCCTTGCGAGATGGCTTTCTTACCACGCTCGCCGCACGCTTCCGTCAAATCGCCCAGATGCTGGATGTTCCTGGACGCAGGGTCGAACGAGTACATCTGGGCGCCAGTATCGATCGACTCGGAACTCAACACGTAATAGATAGTTCCATTGCTCGCGCACGAAATGGCGTTATAGCTATCGTGGGCCAGGGCGAAGCCGGAATCGTATGTGGTGGCGGCAATCTTGCCGGTGTTTGGGGTGGACGCGGGAACGGCGCTACACCCGGTAAGCGCAAGCGCGCAAGCCATCGGAATCAGGACGTGTCTCTTCATCGATATGCCTTTCAATCAGTCCATCGGGCTGGATAATGCTGACCGCACGCGGCGCCGCTCCTCTCGCGGTTCACTTCCCCTTCGGATCCGCCGAGTAAAGAAGCCCCTCCACCTCGCGAACCCGGTCGCCATCAACCTGCACGGGGACGCAAGTGAGAGCCCAAGTCCATGTCTTCTCGGCCTTCGGCGCTTTGATCAGCACTTTGTTCCATCCGGCCTTAAGCGCCACTGGAGTCGGTTTCCGGTAGAAGTAGTCTTCATCGACCAAAGGCGTTTCCACCGGGTCGGCCACGGCGCCGGGTTGTTTCCAGACCGGCGGTGGCTCCGCGCTGCCGTTGATCCAGACCTTCGAGCCCGTGATACTCCACTCCCCCCGATTGGGATTCGGGTTGCCGCGGCGGTTGGATCGCGAAGGCCCATTGAAGCCAATCCAGAACTCGACCATTCCCGCGCGTGGAGCCCAGATGTAAGTCAACACGTACACCGTGCCGGAGCTGGTTTTGGGAAGCCAGCCATCGTAACTAACGTGGTTGACCGCGATAGTCGCGCCTACCACGTCCATCCAGCGATACGTTTTGCCGTCTACCTGGTAGCTTTCGCGGATTTCCCGTTCGGGAGGAAAGACCGCGTCGAGGTCTCCCTTGTGATCGAAGGGGCCAATCAGCTTCCACGGGATATTGGTCTGCCGGACATAAGGGAACGGCCAATCCGCGAAGTACTTATCGCGATGCTCCAACATGCGCCCTTCGAATTCGACATACCTGGTATATTCGGGATCGCCCACTCCCGGCAGGCGGGCCCAGTACTGCGGACGCTGGGACATGTGTCCGCGCCAGTAATTCTCGGAGGCCGCCAGGAGCGACGGGAAGACGGGACTCTGGCGGTAGATATTCATGACGGACTCGACTCTGATGTCGGGCCAGTGGCAGAGTGTACCGCCCCAGGCGATGTCGCCGCCTTCCGGCTGGCCGGCCGTGGCGGAGTTGAGGATACGTACGGGCGCAAGGAACGGATCCACGTGGTTGATGTAGACATTCCGCGAATCGACGATCGGAATGCCGGGCATCGCATCCAGGCCGGGCCCGTACGACCAGATCTGGGCGATGAATTTGCCGGCTGGCGGATTCCCCGGATGCCACGCCAGAACCTGGCGATTGCGGCTTCGGACGAGAGCTGCCATGTGGTCCATGAAGCGCGGATTGCGAACATCGACTTCGTCGGAGCCGACATGCAAAAACCGCGTGTCTATATGATCCATGAACTCGTTTAAGACATTCTCCATGATCTGCATGCCCTTTTCGTCCTGCATATCGACGCCAAAGGCGCGATTCATGTAGTCGCTGTGGCCGGGCATGTCGATCTCCGGCACAACCATGATATTTCGCTTGCCGCAGTAGCTGATGAAGTCGTTGAGTTGGGCGTAGGTATAGAACTTGCCGGGATCGCGCTTAGCCTCGTAACTGGACGGCGCATTCAATTCCGGGTGGACGCGGCACTCGATGCGATATCCTTGCGAGTCGGTCAGATGAAAGTGGAAGACGTTCATCTTGTATTGCACCATGACGTCCACAAACTTCATGAGGAGCGCCGGCTCCTGATAGTTGCGGCTAATGTCGTGCATGAACCCACGCCAGGCGAAAGCCGGCCAATCCACGATCCGGCAGCCCGCCAACGCGGGGCGATTCGCCTTGCGGACGAGCAGTTGTCGCAGGGTCTCGACGCCATACAGCAAACCGGCGGGCTTGGGCGCGGCGACCGTGACGCTCTTCGCCGTCACGTCCAGGAAATAGGCTTCGGGGCCGCCGACCGGGCTTGCACCGGTGACGGCGCCAAACTGCAGAACGATCTTGGGAGCCCCGGCGGCGCGCTGCGCTCCCGAGTCGCGGAGCACGCGCTGCAGTTCGTCGAGTGCAAACCCGGCGTCGCGCGGCGCCTCCACATCATAGCGGGCGCAGTCGAAGGCTTGAGCTGTCCACTCGACGTGCTGTGGATAGGGGATCAAAGCGGGATGAGCCGACTTCTCCAGAGATTGCGCAGGGCCCACCGCCCAAGCCGACACCAACGAGCCCGCCAGGAACTGTCTGCGGTACACTCTATTCCTCCTCTTCCGGAACTTGAAACTCTCGCGCGAGAGGGTCCGGTTCAATGCGGATGTCCGCCGGCTTCGAGGCGCCGCATAGGCCTTCCGGCAGAAGTGTTTCACTGCCTGCCACAGCCAGTTTAGATCCATAGGGCATCGCCGTGCTCGTGGTCCTGGCTCGGTTACTTGCAGGCTGCAATTAACGGTGATTGAAGCACTACCGCGCGTGTTTGTTCTCGGTTATCATCTCCGTAGTTTTAGTCTCGATGGACTGACAGTAGACTTCTGGGCGCTGTTGGGTGCAACGGGACTCCTTGTGGACAAAGACTCTATGAATCGCAGAACGTTCCTTCAGATTTCCGCCGGCGCCGCGGTGGCCGCATCGCGCGTACTCGGGGCCAATGACCGCATCAACGTAGCCGTGGTGGGTTTCGGAAACCGGGCACATGACCTCGTTCCGGTATTCGGTAAGCTGCCCGATTGCCGCGTGGCCGCAATCTGCGACATCGACCAATCGCGCATGGCGGCCGGTGTCGAGTTTGCCGAAAAGGCCCAGGGAAGTAAGCCAATCGCATATCAGGACATCCGAAAGCTGCTCGAGAACAAAGATATCGACGCTCTGGCTATCTCCGCCTGCAATCACTGGCACGCGCTGGCTACGATCTGGGGCTGTCAGGCCGGCAAGGACGTGTATGTGGAGAAGCCCTGCAGCCACAATGTCTGGGAGGGCAGGCGCATGGTCGAGGCGGCGCGCAAATACAAGCGCATTGTCCAGGTCGGCATGCAGGGCCGCAGCCTCGAACATAAGAAGCGCGCGATTGAACTGCTGCACCAAGGGGTCATCGGCAAGTTGTATCTGGCCAAGGGACTGTGCTACAAACGCCGCCTATCGATCGGCCATCTCGCCGACAGCCCGGCGCCATCGGGAGTGGACTACGACATCTGGCGCGGCCCGGCGCCGATGCGGCCGTTCAACGCCAACCGGTTTCACTATAAGTGGCACTGGTTCTGGGACACGGGCAACGGCGACATCGGGAATCAGGGGCCGCATCAATTGGACCTGGCGCGGTGGGGTTTGGGCAAGACCACGCATCCCCGGACAATCGTTTCGACGGGTGGTAAAGTCGTCTACGACGACGACCAGGAGACTCCCAATACCCTATTTACCACTTATCGTTATAGCGACTGCGAGATACAGTTCGAAGTACGCGGGTTGCCGACCAACGGGGAGGGCGACATAACGTACGACCCGAGGAATAAGGGCTACATCGGCAACCTGTACTATGGCAGCGATGGCTTCATGACGCTCGATTACAGCGGTTTCCGCATTTACAAGGGCGACGGCCGCGAGCCGGTCCAGGAGATGAAGTACACCGAGCCGCAGGCCGACGACAACGTACCGCATGCGCGGAATTTCCTGGCCTGCATGCGAAACCGGAATTACGCGGAACTCGCGGCCGATATCGAAGACGGGCATGTTTCGACATCGTTGGCTCACCTGGCCAATATCGGATACCGGCTGGGCCGCACGCTGGAGTTCGACGCGGCCAAGGAGACCTTTCTTCACGACGACGAAGCCAATCGCTACCTTACGCGGGAGTACCGGCGTCCATTCGTGGTGCCCGCCGAAATGTAGCCTTGGGATGCCGGGTTGAGGACGGCCGAAGACGGGCGGCAGAGTTACACAGAGGCTGCCACTCGCTTTCGGCCGTTGGTTACTCTATGCAATGGAGGCAACTGCTTCAATGAAACTGCCGATGGGCCCTGCAATCGCGATGGGGCTGCTGTTCGCCGCGCGTCTGCACGGCGCCGATTTGCGCTTGGGGATGATTGGGACCGACACCTCCCACGCAACGGAGTTCACCCGGACGTTGAACGATGCCACGGCAAAAGATCATGTCGAAGGCGCCCGGATTGTCGTCGCTTACAAGGGCGGCAGCCCGGATGTCGAGGAGAGCCGCAGCCGCGTGGACCGGTTCGCGAGCGAACTGCGCGACAAATACGCGGTCCGCTTTGTGGACCATATTCCGGAGATGTGCGGAACAGTCGATGGCTTCCTGCTGGAGAGCGTGGATGGCCGTACTCATCTGGCGCAACTGAAGGAACTCCTGGGATGCGGCAAGCCGGTCTTCATCGATAAGCCGCTGGCTTCCTCCTGGAGCGACGCTTCCGAGATTGCGCGATTGGCCGCAGCGGCGGGCGTTCCGTGGTTTAGCGCATCCAGCCTGCGATTCAGCGATATAGATTCGCTTAAGCGGTTGCCTGTCAAAGGCGCCATCGTCTGGGCCCCGGGGCCTATCGAGCCACATCAACCGCTGGACCTGTCCTGGTACGGAATTCACGGCGCGGAGATGTTGTTCACTCTCATGGGACGGGGTTGTGTGCAAGTAACTCGCTCGACATCGAAAGACGCGGACGTGGTCACGTGCATTTGGGCGGATGGCCGAATCGGCACTGTCAGAGTGGACCGTCCCCACAGCAAGTATGGAGCCGTGGTGTTCCGCTCGGACCAGACGGTGGACGCGCTGCCGTCGGTGACAGTGGACTATCCGAAGTTGGTCCGTCAGATTGTCCAGTTCATGACAACCGGGACGCCGCCCGTGCCCAATGCGGAAACGCTGGAGATCTTCGCCTTCCTGGACGCCGCCCAACGCAGCAAGGAAAACGGTGGCCTGCCCATTTCCCTTCATCAGGGGAAGCCGTGAGCTGTGACCCGCGGGGTTCTGGGCTTGCGCCTCGATTTGCCGGATAATGGAACTGGTGTCGAAATCACATGGTTCGGCATAGCGCGGCATCGCGGGCGGGCCATCGCATCCTTGGCGGCAGCGTTCTGGCTTTGACCGGCGTTTTCGTGTCGCTCGCGCAATCGAATGGCAGCCTGGGCGGAACGGTGGTCGATGCCACTGGGGGCGTCGTTCCGGACGCCGATGTATCCGGCCGCAACCTGCAAACGGGGACCCGGGCGGGGACGAAGACCAACGCGGAAGGCATCTTCCGTTTGCCCAACTTGCCGATTGGCTGGTACGAACTGTCGGTCTCAAAGCCCGGATTCGACCGGACAGTGCGGTCCGGGCTGCAGGTGATGACCGGCCAGGCGATGGACCTGACATTGCACCTGCGGGTCGGCCAGTCCAACCAGTCGGTGGAGGTTTCGGAGCCGGCGCCGATGGTACAGGCGGTGGATTCGGAAGTCCAAACCACGTTCGACATCCGGAGCACTCGCGATCTTCCGTTGAATGGCCGAAATCCTCTGCAACTGGTGGCGCTGACGCCGGGAGCGCAACTCAGCACAGTCGGCACCGCCGGTAATCAGCAGGAGAACAGCGGCGTGTCGGTGAACGGCCTGCGCGCGCTGGACGACAATTACGAACTTGACGGCGCGTTGTACCTGAACCGCCAGTTCAACAGCGCGCCCGTATTGCCGAACCCGGATGCGCTGGAGGAGTTCACCGTCAAATCGTCGAACTACAACGCCTCGGAATCCGGGGCGGGCGCGACCGTTCAACTCTCCACTCGGTCCGGCGGCAACGGGTTTCATGGCGAGGAGTTCGAATTCCTTCGTAACAACGACTTGGACGCGCGCAACTTCTTCGCGACGAGCGTAACGCCGTTCCAGCGGAACCAATACGGCGGGACGTTTGGCGGCCCCATCGCCAGGAATCGGACTTTTTTCTTCGCCTCTTATCAGGGCACGCGAGTCGGCGGCGGTGTCAACCCCGCGCAGGCGACGGTGCCGACCGCATCGGAGCGGACCGGCGATTATTCCGGCAGTCCGAAGATCGTCGTCAATCCCAGCACCGGCCAGCCATTCGCCGGAAACATTGTTCCTCAGTCCGCTTTCGACCCGCTTTCGACGAAACTGCTGCAGTACGTACCGCGGGCCAACGCAGGCAACGGGCAAGCCACCGAAACACCGAACTCGCGCATCGACGACGATCAGTTCATTGCACGCGTCGATCATGAACTGACGGGCCGCGACCATCTGACCGGCAGGTACTCCTACGACGAGTACGATTACAATCGGCAGACCAGCCAATTCGCAACCATCTACGCGCGTAACTACTTCCGGACGCAAAATGCGACCGCCTCGCACACGCACACTTTCGGGCCGCGCATGGTTTATGTCGCTCAGTTCGGCTTCACCAGGGATGCCCGCACACAGACGCCCACCGAACCGATTACTCTGCAGGCGCTCGGACAATCCGTTCCCGAAGCGATTGCCACCGCTCAGCCGGAATTGCGCGTCAACGTGAACGGATACTTCAACCTGTTCAGCGGCGGCGGCCTGGGCGCGCAGACCTGTATTTACTACTACCGCAACCGGATCACATGGTCTCGCGGCCGGCACTTTGTGCAATTCGGGCTGGATATCGAACACGACACGATGAATGCATACGACACTTCGTTTGCCTCGGGAACCACGACCTTCGACGGCTCGCGGACGGCATCGGCGACAATCGTGAATTCGGGCGACGCATTCGCGGATTTTCTCATCGGGTTGCCCAACGATTTTAGCCAGAGCGCACGCACCCCTCAGAATTTATACGAGACCAAATGGCAACCGTGGATACAGGACGACTGGAAGGCGCTGCCGCACCTGACCGTCAATCTGGGCCTGCGTTGGGAGCCCTGGCTGCCGCCGATAAACCGCCTCGCACCGGCTGAAGGGTTCGCTGCCGGCGTTCAGTCTACGGTCGCGCCCTTGGCGCCGAAGGGACTGCTGTTTACCGGCGACCCGGGGCTTCGCGAATCCATTTTCCCCGCCGATTGGAACAATCTGGCGCCGCGCATAGGCTTCGCGTGGAACGCAGGCGGCGCCGGCCACACGATCGTCCGGAGCGCGTTCGGCATCTTCTACCGCAGCATCCCGTTGAATCTCATCCGGGCGTCGGATTCCGCCAGCGCCTTCACTTCGCTCAGCATCGACATCGCCAATCCCGCCAGTTTCAGCAGCCCGTACGAGGGATATACCAATCCGTTCCCATTCACCGAGCCCGCGCTCAGCTCACTGGGGACTTACCGGTTTGTGACTCCGGTAGTAACTTCCGTGCTCGATCCGGGAACCAGGACCGGTTATACCGAGCAGTGGAATTTCACCGTCGAGCGTCAAGTCCGGTCCAATCTGGCGCTGTCGATCGCGTATGTGGGCAATCACTCGGTCGGCATTATGTCCGCGTGGCAGGCCAACGGTGCGGTTTACGGGCCCGGCGCGACGGAAGCCAACCTTCAATCGCGGCGGCTGTATGCCGGTCTCGGCGCCCTTGCAGTCTCGTCGGGATGGGGATACGACAAGTATCACGGGCTTCAGTTTCAGGTCGCCAGGCGAGCCGGCTACGGACTCAGCTTCATCGCCAACTACGTATATTCGAAATGCATGGACAACACCACCGCGCAGACGCTCGGCGCGGATGCCGGAGGCGGGGGTGAGATCCACAAGTTCGATCGGGACGCGGACTATTCCCGTTGCGATTTCGATGTGACGCATGCGGCCAACGTTTCGCTGGTCTATGAGTTGCCGCGGGCCGGGCTGCGCGGCCTCGCCGCAAAAGTACTGAACGGCTGGACGTTCACGAGCATCGCCACCGTCAGGTCGGGCATTCCCTTCACGGTGTCCAGCGGACGGGATAACTCGTTGAGCGGCGCGCCCAATAACGACACTGCCGACCAGTTGACGCCCAACAGCAGGCGGCCGCCCGGAGCCAATCCTGTGGCCGAGTGGTTCAATACGGCGGCCTTCACGCTGAATGCCATCGGGACCTTCGGTTCGTCTGGCCGGAATGCGCTGACCGGTCCCGGGACGTGGAACGTGGACGCCGCGCTATTTAAGCGGACGCAACTCACCGAAGCGGCCGGGTTCCAGATTCGCTTCGAAGCGTTCAATCCGTTCAACCATGCCAACTTTGGCGCTCCTGTCTCGACGGTAACCAATCCGAATTTCGGTGTCATTACCACGGCAAACGATCCGCGAGTGCTGCAGTTGGCCGCCAAATTGACATTCTGACCGTCACGCCTTCAGTAACTGCGACGCGTGCGCCTGGATCTTCCGCACTGCAGCGGCGATCTGTTCCATGTCGGAACGGCTGCCCAGGAGCATACTGTGTGTAAGCCAGACAGCCTCGGAGCAGAGCTTGTCGTTTTCCGGGCAACGATTGCGCTCCTCCCAACGGGCGATTCGCTCTTTGGAGAACAGCGCCTGGAAGTCGCGGGTGGCCAGCATGTTCTTCAGAAAAGGCTCCTGGTTCAGCGGCGCATACCCGGAACTGGCGGGAATCCCTTCGGCTACCAAGGCTTTCAGAAAGGTGCTTCTCGGCAAACCCGCAAACGCTTCCGGCCGATAGCGGAACATATAGAGATGCCACGCGCTCCGCGTACAGCCCGGGTATCTACGGGCCGGCAGAACGCCGGGGACATCGCGCAGTAACTTCGTCAGGTAAGTGGCGTTCCGGTCGCGGGTCTCCGATTGGCGCTCCAGACGAGTCAACTGGACGCTTGCCAGGGCTGCGTGGAACTCGTCCATTCGAAGGTTGGCGCCGCCCACCTTATAAGTGAAATCGTAACCGGCGATCGCCCTGGCGCGGCCGTGGCTGTGAATGGCGAAGCACTTATCCAGCAGAGCTTCGTCGTCGGTTATCAGGGCGCCGCCTTCCCCACAGGCCATATTCTTGGTGGCCTGGAAGCTAAAACAGCCGGTCGCGCCGTACGTGCCCAGTTTGCGGTTCCTCCACTCGCCGAGATGAGCCTGGCAGGCGTCTTCCACCACTGGCAGGCGGTGGCGTGCGGCGATGGCCAGGATGGAGTCCAGGTCGGCCGCCGAGCCTCCCAGGTGCACCGGCAGAATCGCCGCGGTGCGCTCGGTTATGGCCTCCTCAATCTTATGTGCGTCTATTTGAGCCGTCTCCCGGTCGCTGTCCACGAACACCGGCAGCGCGTAGAGCATCATCACCGCGTTGACCGTCGCGATGAACGTATAAGGCGGAACGATCACCTCGTCGCCGGGACCGACGCCCAGGGCTTTCAACGACAGAAGCAGCGCCGAGGTCCCATTGCAGGTGGCCAGGCACCCCTTGGCGCCGAACGTCTGAGCGAAGGACTGCTCGAAGCGGTTCACATTCTGGCCTGTCACACGCAGCCATTTGCGGCTGTGGAGGGTCTCTATCAAAGCCTGCCCCTCGCGACCGTCGAATACCGGCCAGGCCGGAAAGCTTCCCGGGTGGACCGGATTGCCGCCCAGCAGAGCCGGCTTTTCGCTCGCCGGCGCCGCCAGACCACGCCCTGCCGAAACCGCGGCGCCTGCGGCCAAAAAAGCTCGGCGACTCACCATTGAATTCACGTCCCCTTCCTCAAGCGGATCGAGTAACCTGCCAGCGGGATACGGTGGGCATTTCAGACGGCAGGAAGCCGCCGCCGGCCCGCCAGTCCCCTGTTCGGAGTCCCCAGCGTGGTGTACAATAATCCTACTACCCCTGGTATCCGATGCGAAAAGCACACCGCCTGGAGGATCTGATCTTCTGGTACGTCTTCGATAGACCTTCCTGTTTGCGAAACGACCTCGGCCACCAGTTTGACATAAGTCTGGCCACAGTGTCCCGCGCGGTCTCCGCATTGTTGGACCACGATCTTCTGATCGAAAGCTCATCTGAAGTGGCGGCGCCGGGGCGCAAGCCGCAATCGCTCCGGATCAACCCGAAACTTGCCGTCCTGCTCGGGCTCGATATCCAATTGGAAGGCGTGTTGGCCGTGGTAACTGACATGGCCGGCACGTTGCTCGGCCGCGGCGCCGTCCGCTGCAACGCGGAGCAGGGCGTGGATGCGGTGCTGCGCGCCAGCCTCAAGGCCGCCGATGCCGCACTGGAGGACGCCGAAATCCCCCGCGCGGAGATTCGGCATATTGGTGTGGGTCACTCCGGCGACCTGGACATCAAGAATGGCGTGTGCGTCTCCTGGGCCAATGCGCCGAGTTGGAAGTCCATTCCCATTCGGGACATGCTCGCCGACACCTTCGAGATGGATGTCACCATCGACGACCGGTCGCGCGCGCTGGCCCTGGCCGAGAGGCGCACTTCTCCGGCGGATTGGGAGCATTCCGAGGCCGTCTACATCGTATGTGCCTTCGGGGTCGGAATGGGTTTTTTCGTGGATGGACGGCTGTATCGGGGCGCCAGCCAGGGGGGCGGCGAGATCGGCCACACGGTGATCGATTCCAATGGTCCTCTGTGCCGATGCGGAAACCGGGGCTGTCTGGAAGCATACGCCGGCACAGTCTCGATCCTGCGCTATGTTCAGGACGGCTTGGCCGCGGGCGCCACTTCGTCGCTGCGCTCGACGGTCGAGGCGGACTTCACCCTGCGGGCTGTGGCAAGTGCCTCGCACAAAGGCGACGCATTGGCGTCGGCTGCCATCGATCGCGCGGCGAAGGCGCTGGGGACCGCTGTGGCCAACATGGTGCAGGTGCTGAATCCTTCACTGGTGGTGTTGTGCGGCGAATTGGCCCGCTGCGCCGGGGCGGAGATCCTCGATGCCGTGAAGTGCGCCGTACAGTCGCAATGCGTGGAAACCGCCGCGCGCCGCGTCGAAATCCGGTTGGCACGTCCCAAGAAGGACGTTTCGGCGATTGGATGTGCCCTGCTAGCGGCAGAGGCCGAAGCCGATCGCGTCCTACACGCCAAGCTCTCTTAGGGGTGGTTCCGAAGTAACCGTGCCAACCGCTCCCTGACAAGCCATCGACGTGGCGTGCGCACTCGTGCGCGCCGCATCGCGACTCATCGGGATGCCCGGCCGATACCCGCGGTTCCCGAGGCGCTTCTCCGGGCATTGCCAAGAGTGGTAATAAGTCATCCGCCGGCTGCTTTCACACTTCAAGTGACGGAGTATCACACTACCAGTTCCACGCGGCGAATAACCGCGAGCAGCACCACGAATCCCAGCACGGGCATCAGGCCTGCCGCAATGAAGACGGGGACGTAGCTAAAGTGATCGACCACCACGCCGGTGGCTAGCATAAAGGCCATATTCACGATCCCCTCCCCCGCCCCGGTTATCCCGCTGAGGCTGGCCAGTACCCTCTCGGAGAATAAATCCGTCAGGGTGCCGATGTAGACCGCGGAGTAGGCGCTGATCCCGAACGTGGCCAACGAGATTAGTGCGACCGGAATCCACTCTCCCGGAGTAAGTGGCACCAGCATGCTGGTGGCGCACATACTGGAGGCGAGAAGGAAGGTAAGCTTTCGGGAGCGGTCCGCGGTCCATCCTCGCCGCATCAGATGTCCGGTGAACCAACCTCCCGCCACGTTGCCGAGCCCTGCAAAGAAAAATGGCACGCCCGCCACCAGGCCGATCGCCTCGATACTGAAGTGGCGCTCACGCTTGAGGTATTCCGGCAGCCAATACCAGTAGAAGTGAATCACCGGACCGCCCATCACGCGAATCAGAATCACGCCCCATACCTGCCTGAGGCGAAATAGCGGCGACAGTCTCAAAGCCGCGGGACGCTCGATTGGGCCCACGTTGCTGCGGCGATAGAAGACCAGCCAGGGGACGATCCAGAGCAGCCCCAGAGCACTGGGAAGCAGGAAGCTGGCGCGCCATCCGAACCGCAAGCCGATGGCCATAACCACGGAGGGAGCCACGAAGGCGCCGACCAATGTGCCGCCGTCGAAGATACCGCCGGCAAGGGCGCGCTCACTTGGCGGGAACAGCCGCGAGATCACCTTGATGCCGCCGGAGTAGTTGCCGCACTCGCCCGCCGCCAGCAGGAAGCGGAAGGTACAGAACTGCGCCATACTGCGCGCCGAGGCGGTCAGCGCATTAGCGCCCGACCAGAACAGCATCAGAAAGGGGATACCCAGGCGTGCGCCCCAGCGGTCCAGGAACATCCCGGCAGGCACTTGAAACAGGGTCATGCCCAACAGGAAGCTCAAAACGATATAGGAATACTGCGTGTTGCTCAGCCCCAGTTCGTCGCGGATGACCGGAGCGACCACGGACAGGACTTGCCGGTCCACCAGATTCACGGCCAGGGACAGCATCAGCAGGATCAGTATCCACCAGCGTGTCATCGGACCGCCGACGGCGAGCGCCCCGCCGGATCCTGGCGATACCCCAGCCTTGCTGCTCGACATTCGACCGATTATAGGCGATTGCACCTTCTCAGGCGCGGGCCAGCTCAGGTGCACACTTCTGGATCTTGCGAATCGCTTCCGCGATCTGGTCCATGCCGGTTCGGTCGGCCAGCAGGTGGTTCTGTCCCAGCCAGCAGGCCTCCCTGCAGAGTCGATCGTTGGCCGGCGTGCGGTTCTGCTCCTCCCAACGGGCCAACCGCTCGGGCGGGAACAATCGGCGAAAACCCCGGCTCTGGAACGTCGCTTTCAAGAAAGCTGACTTATTCAGTGGCTCGTAACCGGCGGCCGGTCCTATGCCTTCGGCCTGCATCGCCGCCAGGAATTTTTCGCGGCTCAAACCGGCGAATTTGTCCGCCTGGTACCGGAACAAGTAGAGATGATACGCGTTGCGGGTGCACCCGTCGTACATTTTGGCGGGCAGAATGCCGGGGATTTCGCGCAGCAGGCTGGTCAGGTAGGTCGCATTCGCCTCGCGCCGTTTGGATTGCTCTTCCAGGCGAGTCATCTGCGCAAGCAGCATGGCGGCCTGGAACTCCGTCATGCGCAGGTTGGTGCCGCTCATGGTGTAGCCGAATTCCGAAGAGAGCTTCCGCATCCTTCCCTGCGTATGGAATCCGTAGCATCGTTCGATGAACTCTTGGTTGTCCGATACGATCGCGCCGCCCTCGCCGGAATTGAGGTTCTTGGTGGCCTGGAAACTGAAGCAGCCGCAGTCTCCAAGCCGCCCCACGTTGCGTCCCCGCCACTGTGCGATCCAAGCTTGGCAAGCATCTTCGATCACCACTAGTTTGTGCTTCCGAACCGCGGCCAGAACGCCGTCCATATCGGCCGCATTGCCACCCAAGTGGACCGGAATGATGGCTGTCGTACGTTCGGTAATGAGCGGCTCGATAGTGTTCGGGTCCATCTGGAAGCTGTCGATATCGCTATCGACGAATACGGGCAAGGCATGCTGCCGGAGCACTACGTTGACGGTGGCGACAAATGTGAATGGCGGAACCAGAACCTCGTCGCCCGGTTCGATACCCAGCATGTTGAGAGAAATGTACAGGGCATTCGACCCGTTCACCGTCGCCAGGCAGCTTCGGGCGCCGGTCAATCGGGCATATGCCGCCTCGAACCGGTCCACCTGTTTACCCGTCCCGCGGCCCCATTTCCCGCTCCGGATCACCTCCGTCAGCGCCTTCTCTTCCGTGGTGTCGAAGACCGGCCAAGACGGAAACGGTTCCGTTCTGACGGGTTTGCCGCCCAGCAAGGCGGTTTTTTGTTCGGCGGCGAAGACAGCGCGCGATTGCATCGCCACGCCCGCTGCCGGGATTGCCGTCAAGAATCCTCTTCTGGTGATCGCGGGTTTGTTCAAGAATTCCAGCTCCTTCTCCATCTCAATATCGACCACCTTCGCCGCCGACGGAAGAAGTTTTCTCGCAGATATTTTCAAAACCAAACTAATCGGCGGCCTGAAAGGTCCGAAGTATGGCCACCTTCGCGGAGATCGGCAACCTATACAGGCAACTCGCTCCGGTTCACCACCCGGCGTTCCCGCAGCGACTGTTCGGCCAGCAGGGACACTCGCATCGCCTCTCGACCTACTTGCGCGTCGCACACCGGTTTCCGGCCCGTCCGAACGGAATCGAGGAAGGCCAGCGCCTGGCGATACGTGCCCGCATCCAGGTCGCGCCCGATCGCCTGGTTCAGAAGCTCCGCCGGCGCGCCACTTGCCACCTCCACGTCGCGAGGCTCCGCCGCCGGATTGCGCAGGACGAGTTTCCACGGCTCCAGGTTGATGACGCCATCGGTCCCGATCACGGTCAAGGCGCGACCCGGTGAGCCCGCCGACGGCGCGAACAGCGAGAATCCAAGGTGGAACTTCACGCCGTTCTCATACTCCATGACGACCGATGCGTGGTCGATGGTCTCGCGGTTCTTGAACACATTATTGCCACCGGTGGCATACACCTGTTTCACCCGGCTGCCCACGATCCAATTCACTACGTCGATTTCGTGGATGCCGTCCTCTAGCAGACTGCTGCCGGTGTATTTCGTCAGCAGGCGCCAAATCGTCGGCTGGCCGGTCTTGGGATCGACGGCTCGCCAGCTTTGGGGATTCCAATCCCCGCGGAAGAGGTTCCAGGAGACCAACTGAACGCTTCCCACCGCGCCGGAGCGGACCAATTCGAAGACCTTCTGGTAGTAAGGCGTGCAGCGCATCTGCAGGCCGATTTGCAGCACGGTTCCCGCGCGCTCGGCGGCGGCGATCACTCGGGCGGCGTCGGCCATGGTGGTGGCCATGGGCTTCTCGCATAGCACCGAAAGCCCCCGCTCAAGGCATGCCACGGCAGGTTCGGCGTGCAGGCCGCCCGGTGTCACCACGAAAACGGCTTGCAGATCTTTCCGATCGTCCAGCATCTTCCGGTAGTCCGCATACACCGGCACGTCGGGCCCGGCCAGCGCGACGGCTTGTTGCAGAAACTGGGGTGTGGGGTCTGCGATGCCGGCAATCCGGAAGCCGGGGATTGCCTTGAGGACCGCAATGTGGGCCCATGCCCGGTGTCCCGCGCCAATCAGGGCGACGTTCACCGGTTTACCCGTTTGCGCTCTCATCTGCGTTTGCGCCGCTACAGCCGCGCCAGTGAAGAGTAGCTTTCGTCGTGTCATTTCCATCGTCGATCCGTGTCCCCATACCCTGCAGTGGGCCATGCGGAGGCATCGATACCTCTGCGGCCCCCGCCTTCCACTCTTCGGCGCCCATGAGCGGCGCGACAGCCAAGGCGAACGGCGCTGATCTCCGGCATCGCCTGGCACGCCGTATACGTGGCGCCGCACGTCCGTCCGTCGAAACTCACGTAGTTATCGAGGGCAGCCGCCAGTTGCCGGGGAAGTCCAGGCTGGACTCATAGTACGCCAAAACGCAAGAGCGGCACAGGGGCGGCTCGAAGTAGTTTGCCCGGGCGTAGCCCGTTAATTTCATTCAGCAAAAATGACCTGCCCGAACCTTTGACGCCTACCCCACGTAATGCTAGAATTCTGCATCGATAACAAAGTGGAGCTAAACCACGTTTTTCGAAACTAAACGCAAGTTACGTTCGATAGCAGCGGGCTAATGGGGTTAGAGGAGGACGTTTTTGGCGAAACGCGCGCCTCCCGGCCTTCGGGCGATGGGGCCGAAGGTATGTATTCCAAAGGTGGAGAGAGAATCTCCAGTGCGGAGTTGGGGGGTCTATGTTGACATCGATTACACGACGTTTGAACTTACTCGGGTTGTTCCTGGCGGTGGCCCTGGCGCTCCAGGCCCAAACCGGCAACGGAAGCATCGTAGGTACTGTCAAAGATGTTACCGGAGCGGTCGTCCCGAATGCGCAGGTCACCCTAACACACACGGCGACCGCGGAGACGTTTAGCGCCACGACCAACGGCGCCGGCCTGTATGTCTTTCCATCCCTTGTAGCGGGTGGTTATGAGATCCTCATTTCAGCCAAAGGAATGCAGGACTGGAAAGCGCAACTGACGCTGCTGGCGATGCAAAGAGCCGATGTCGATGCGACGCTCTCAGTGGGTTCGGCCAATACCGTAGTTGAAGTCAAGGGCGATGTCGCGCCGCTTGTGACCACCACCAACGGCACTCTCAGCACCGTGTTGGAGCGGGAACGGGTGGAAGAGTTGCCCCTGAACGGGCGCATGTTCTACTCCCTGATCGCCGAAACTACGCCCGGCCTCCAAAACGTGGGGTCGTCCACCCAAACCGTCTGGGGTGTCCGCTACGCCACGGAATATTCGCAGGACGGTTCCCTGTTGCAAGACAAGTATCTCCAGGGCATGGTAGACAGGCCGCCTGCACTGGAAAGTGTCGATGAACTTGTGGCGACCACCAATGCGGCCTCCGCCAAACTATCCCGGCCGGCCGTCGTCACGATGAGCACCCGTGCCGGAACCAACCTGATTCACGGATCGCTATTTGAAACGAACCGGGATAACGGGTACGGCCTGGCGCGGACACGTACGCAGACGTTTACGAAAGCTCCGCAGTTAGTGCGTAACGAATTCGGAGGCTCCATCGGCGGCCCAGTGTTTATTCCAAAGCTCTATAACGGAAAGAACAAGACCTTCTTCTTCTTTAGCTATGAGGGCAGACGCGTTTTCCAGGGGAGTTCGACGCAGATCGCCGTACCCACCGCCGCCATGCGGCAGGGAGACTTCGGCAACCTGACCGATTCCACGTCCCATGTAAATACCATCTACGACCCAGCCAGCACCGGCCCGGCGCCGACTTACGCTCGCACGCCATTTCCGAACAACCAGATTCCGGTTACACGGGAATCCCCGACGGCCAAGGCCCTCTGGGCCATCACGCCGATGCCGACCCTCCCCAGTGTGAATCCGCTGGCGGGCTATAACTACTCGGCCGCAACCCCCGATCGCGACCGCGAATATACCTATTCGATGCGTTTCGACCATCGATTATCGGACAAGGACCACGTGTTCGCCCGCTATACCCGCTCCGAGTATGGAGAAACCGTGCCCGGAAACAACGCCAACGACGGATCCCCTACCACGACCGACGGCGAGATCAATAATGAAATCGTCCTGGAGCACCACCATAGCGGTGTCATTTCCCTGGTCCATACATTCGCTCCTACGTTCTTCAGTGAGACCGTCGCAACCTATCAGAACGACTACAACGGGACCAGCGCAGTGGATATGACCGACCTCGGAGTCGCGTCAAGTCTCGGGCTGCCCAATCCATTCGGAGGGGGCGGCGCGCCCTATGTCTCCGCCGCGGGCAATTCATCCGTGAACTGGATGAGTTATTCCTCTCCCGTAGTAACCCTGACGCAAACCAAATCGTTCAGTTTGGATGAGAACTTTACCAAGGTCCACGGGAGGCACGAGCTTCTATTCGGGGTCCGAATCCGCCAGGACCTGATGGACCAGCTTCCGAACCAACAGGCTGCCGCCGGTGCCGAGACCTATTCCAGTTTGGCAACCAGCCTCCTCGACCCCACCACGGGGTCTGCCTATGGAGCTACTCCTTACACCGGCAATAACACCGCCAACATGTTTCTCGGCGTGGTGGGCTCTTATACGGCTCAATTCAACAGAAGCTGGTTCCGATTCAAAGGAGCCGAGAGATCCGGATATTTCCAGGACAATTTCAAGGTCAACAACCGCCTGACTTTGAATGCGGGGCTTCGTTATGAGTTCTTCGTCCCATTTCAAGTACGCGACGGCGGTATATTTGGCTTCGATCCGCAGAGCCTTTCCGTTGTACTCGGCAATTCCATGGACTACTTGACCAGCGCGCATTACACCGTACCGTCCGTAGTCAACGCGCTGCAAACCATGGGCATGACTTTCGAGACCAATTCGCAACTGGGCCTGCCGACGACGATGATTCACAACTACGCCAAGAACTTCGGCCCACGCGCCGGGTTGGCCTACAAGATCACGACGGGGAACAAACCGCTGGTCGTTCGAGCCGGTTATGCCCTGTACGCCTACCCGGAATCGCTGCGCACCGCCACGTCGGATCTGCGTAGCGCTACGCCTGGGATAGGGTCTTTCACTCTGAATGAAAACTCCGCTGCGCAAAGCCCCGACGGCTTGGCTAACTATTACCTGCGACATGCTCCGGACATCATTGCAGGCGTAAACAGCTCCAACGTCGTCAACATCAACAGCCCGAATGCGCTGTCTCGGGGCACACCGGGCATGTATTACTTCAATCCGAACTCGCCAACCGACCGGTCATCCACCTGGAATTTCACTTTTGAAAAAGCCATTGGCATGCAAACCATGGTCAGCGCCGGGTACGTCGGCACGCACGCCTTCAACCTCGGCCAGTATGTGAGCATCAACGACTCTCCGAGCAACTGGACCTGGTACACGGAAACCGGGCAGACTCTTCCCAGCGGCACGTACTCTGGCGTGGCCGAGCGCCCGTTATACAGCACCACCGGACCGGGCAGCGTATGGGGATCGATTCAGCGCATCGACAAGATCGGCTGGGAGAATCAGAACGGCGTCCAATTGCAGATCATGCACCGGTTCTCGAAAGGCTTGAGCTTCCAGGCTTTCTACACTCTGATGAATATAATGCGCGCCGGAGGTAACGGCTGGAGCGACGACACCATCCAGGACTCGCCCAACTACTATGTGCCCAGCATGAAGGCCGCCCAGTTGATCAAGTCCGGCGACTTGAACGCACTCGACCGGCTGGAGTTCTATGCGCGCGATGTGGCCTATCCCAAGCATCAGATTCAATATAACTGGCTGTACAGCATTCCGGTCGGCCGCGGCAAGCATTTCGGCTCTAATATGAACAGGGTCCTGGATGGCGTAGTCGGCGGATGGCAGTTTGCCGGCTCCGGCGCCATTACCAGCACCTATGTAACCGTTTCAACCAGCTACTTCGGCACATTTGGTACGATCCACAGATACGGCACGCAATACCCGACCATGGATTGCCGCAGCGGCCTTTGCCAGCGAGGATATCTCTGGTGGAACGGCTACATCCCATCCACGCAGATCAGCTCGGCGCCGTTGAACCAGTGCCCCAAGGGCTTTATCTGCGGCGTACCATCTAACTACACGCCCGCGATTGCGCCCATCATTACCGATCCAACCGACAAGTATTACAATACCAACGACGTATTAGTCAACGTGAGCGGTACGCCGACGATAGTAGCGTATAACAACAGCATGAATCCCTACCAGAACCAGTATCTTCTGGGGCCGTTCGAATGGGGCGTGAATGGATCGCTCTGGAAACAATTCACCCTTCATGAACGTGCCAGGTTGCAGTTCCACCTGGATGCCTTCAACGCCTTGAATCACCCGGGCAACGCTGTTCCGAGCGGCGCCGACGGTACCCAATCGCTCGCAAGTTCGTACTTTTCGGCACGCCAATTGCAATTGACGTTGCGGCTGGTTTGGTAATTCTCCGACCCGAAGAGGCGTCCGCCCTTGGGCGCATCTTCGGGTTTCCCGTCTTGTTCGAGAACAGGCCCCACCGAATCCGTATGTCCACCACACCCAGCCCGGCCATCTCGGGACGAGTTGTGTCGATCGACGCTTTGCGCGGCTTCGACATGTTCTGGTTGATGCGCGGCTACGGAGTAATCATGGCCGCAGCCGCCCTGATCGGCCCGCGTTGGGGCGCGGCCGTCGCCGCCCAGATGGACCATTCCAAGTGGGTGGGCTTCACCTTTTGGGACTTCATCGCGCCGCTGTTCCTGTTCGTTGTAGGGCTGAGCATGCCCTATTCCATCAGTCGCCGTCTGGAACGTGGCGACAGCCGCCGCGACCTGTATCGCCACATAGTGCGGCGGACCGTCATCCTGATACTTCTCGGGTGGCTATTGAGCGGCTGGCTCGGCCTGGAGTTCCCCCTGCGCATCACCGGCGTTCTGCCGCGTATTGCGCTTTCCTATTTCATCGCGGCATTGATCGTGATGCGCTGCGGCGTCCGCGGGCAGATCCTATGGACCGCCGGCCTGCTACTCGGCTACTGGGCCGCCATGGCCTGGATTCCGGTGCCGGGATTCGGAGCGGGTGTCTATTCGATGCAGGGGAATCTTTCCGGCTATCTCGACCGTCTGTTATTGCCCTCAGCCCAGAGGTGGTGCTGTGCGGAGTACGCCAGGTACGGCGATTTTATGGGTGTCCTCGGCACCTTTCCGTCCGCTGCCACCGTATTGCCGGGTGTATTGTGCGGACACCTGCTGCGATCCTCCGTCCCGGTCGGCAAACGGCTCCTGGTGTTTTGGGGCGGTGGCGCCGCTGCCGTCGCACTGGGCCTGCTTTGGAACACAGTGCACCCCATCGTCACCGCGCTTTGGACCTCCTCTTATGTCATCTATGCCACCGGTTGGAGCATGCTACTGTACGGTGTCTTCTACTGGATCATCGACGTGCGGGGGTACCATAAGTGGGCCTTTCCGTTCGTGGTGATCGGCATGAACGCTATTACCATTTATGTGTTACAGAGCCAGATCAAGTTCGTCGATTTCGCCAACATCGTCATGCGCGGAGTTATCAGGCATTCGGGTAATTACGCCACCCTTCTCACGTTTGCATCGACCTTGGCAGTCGAATGGTTGTTTCTGTACTGGCTCTATCGCAAGAAGATCTTCTGGAAAGTCTAAGCACGCCTATCAAAGGAGCCTGAATGCATCACTCTCTTGGACGCCGGCCGTTCTCGGCTATAATCCCCGTTCTGTTGCTTACGCCCCTGTTCGCCGGAGCTTTGTGGAGCTCCGATTTCAAGGCCGGATTCGGTCGGCGTCAGATCACTCCGCCCTTGCCTATCCTGATGGCCGGATTCGATAACCGCACCAAGCCCGCCGAAACCGTCGCCAACGATCTGTGGACCAAGGCTCTGGCCTTCGAGGATTCCACCGGCCAGAAGGCAATCATCGTCACCGTAGACCTTGTGACCATTCCCGCGCCGATGATCGAAATGGTGGCCGCCCGCATCACCCACCGGCACAACATCGACCGGTCGCACGTCGTGATCAATATGTCCCACACCCACTCGGGCCCGGCGCTCGATTGGCCCCCGCACACCAACCGCGAAATGATGCTCCGCATCGAGACGTACCGGAATAAGGTCATCGACTCCATGGCGGACGCCGCGGACGCCGCCGTCGCGGATCTCCAGCCTGCGGAGACAACTTACGCTACCGGCAAAGTCGGATTCTCGCACAACCGCCGCCAGCGCCTGCCCGAAGGAGGTTGGACCTTCGGCATCGACCCCAATGGCCCGGTGGACCAGACCGTCCCCGTGCTCCGCGTATTTGGGCCGGGTGGCAAGCTGCGCGGCGTGTTGTTCGGTCTTTCCTGCCACCCTTCCGTGCTGACTTACGAGTTCTTCATGATCAGCGGCGACTATGCCGGAGTTGCTCAGGCCGCCTGGGAAAAGGCGCATCCCGGCGCCACCGGCATGTTCATGCAACTCTGCGGCGGCGACCAGAATACTTACCCGCGCCGCAAGGTGGAACTGGTCGAAAAGTACGGCAACGAACTGGCCACGGAAGTGGCGCGCGTCGCCGATGGCCCCATGAAGGCCGTGCACGGGCCCCTCAAGACCGCTATGCTTACCACCGAACTGCCGTTTGCGCCGTTTTCCTTGGAAGCGTACGAGAAGCAGGCCAAGGACCCCGAGGAGTTGGTACGCACCCACGCCGAGCGCTTGCTGAAGCAATATGAAGCCGGGCAGCCGCCTCTGCCGGCGTTGCCCTATACCATGCAGGCCATTCAGTTCGGCAAGGACCTGACTCTGCTCGCCATGAACGGTGAAGTGGTGGTCGATTACTGCCTGCGCGTGAAGAAAGAGTACGGTGCGGAAGGCATGATCGTGGCCGGCTACTCCAACGCCCGCCCCTGCTATATCCCATCGCTGCGCGTTCTTAAAGAGGGAGGTTACGAGGCCCGCGACTCCATCCTTATGGGTAGCCTTCCCGGCCCTTTCGGCGACCAGGTGGAGGACATCATCTTCGCCGGCATCCGCGAGTTGATGAAGTCCGTGGGCCGGCCACCGCAGCGGCAATAGCCACCGCCGCGCTTCACGCCAGCCCCGATGCCGCGCCGGGGTCGAGGAATAGCACCGCCGACGGATGCCTGCGTAGCGCCGACGCCGGGCAGGACTCAGCTACGGGGCCCTCCAGCGTGGCTTTCACGGCCGCCGCCTTATTTGGGCCGTTGACAAAGACCAGCACCCGCGGCACGCGCAAGAAGAACGGTACGGTCAGTGAAAGCGCCCGCTTGGGAACTTCTTCGATTCGTTCGAAGGCTCCGTCGTGTACCTGCTGCATGCGGCAGACGTCGTCCAGATCCACGATGCGCACATCCTGAGGGTCGTTGAAATCGCACACCGGCGGGTCGATGAACGCCAGGTGACCGTTCTCGCCGATTCCCTGGGCGACCATGCAGGGCTTCGCCTCCTGCAGCAGCGCCGCGTACCGCCGGCACTCCGCAACCAAGTCCGGTGCGTCACCGCCCAACGGATGAAACGCGCCGACCGGCACGCGATCGATGAAGCGCTCCCGCTGAAAGCGCCGGAAAGATGCCGGGTGATCGGCCCTCATACCGGCGTATTCGTCCAGATGAAACACGCTGACGCGGCCCCACTCGACGCTATCCTGACTTCGCAAAGCACTTAGGAACGGATCCTGCGAGACCGCCGATGCGAGCACCACCGCCGCCTTCCCACGGTGGGCAATCTCTTCCCGAACGATCCCGGCGGCGATGTCAGCGCCTGCCGCGCCGGCTTCGTCGCGATCGGAATAGATCCGAACCTCCAGTTTGTCGCAATAGTATGAACGTGTCAGCATGGTGTATCTCAGAAAGTCCAGCCACTCCCCACCCACCGCGAGCGCATCGATCGCGAACTCGCGGCCGTCGAATTCTGTCGTCTATCTACGAGGCGACAGTAGCACCGCCTGCGGATGGAGTCAATCTAGCCAACGCCGGATTCACTCACATTGAAAGTATGACCCGGCCGGGGAATTCCGCGGCCCTCCCACGCACCGTTGCCTTAGTGCGCATGAGGCGCAGTAACGACGATTCATCGCGGAGGCCATCGCTCTGCCAGCCATCGTTCACGCCGCCGGCGAGATCTAGGCCTTCGAACGATTCCCGGTGCCATTGGCCTGTCCCCGCGGGCAGCTTACGATCTTAATAACAAGTATTCACAACCTGCTTAAGATGGTGCTATACTTTTGATCTCGCGAGAGTCTTGTGCCATCCACACCGCCCAAACGTTTGCTCACCGAAGAACGGCGCAGAAAAATCCTCGACCTCCTGGAAAAAGAAGGCCGCGTGACCGTAATCGACCTGGTGCGGCGTTTTGAAGTGTCGCAGGTCACCATGCGTTCCGACCTCGACATCCTGGCCGACAACGGCGCATTGATCCGCTCGCACGGTGGCGCGGTCCGGCGCCTGGACCCCGTGCAAGACTATTCCGTCGCCTTCAAGGAGACTCTTCACCATGCCGAAAAGGTGCGCATCGGCCAAGCCGCCGCGGGACTCCTGAAGCCCAACCAGACCATCATCCTCGATTCCGGCACCACCACGCTTCAAGTGGCGCGGCACCTCAAACAGCAAAAGCTGAAGGGACTGGCGGTCGTCACCAACGCGTTGAATATCGCTAACGAACTGATGGAGGCCCAGAACCTCTCGCTGATCATGATTGGCGGGATACTTCGCCAGGTTTCGAACTCGTTCGTAGGACCGCAAGCCGAAGCGATGCTCTCCGCTTTGCATGCCGACCATCTCTTTCTCGCCGTGGACGGTTTGGACCTCGACGTCGGTCCCACCACTCCCGATATTCTCGAGGCGCAGTTGAACAGCCTCATGATCAAGGTATCGACCGAAGTCACCGTGGTCGCGGACTCAAGCAAGATTGGCCGGCGAAGCCTGTCCACAATCGACAGCCTGTCGTCCATCCATCGCCTGATCACCGACGACCGCATCAAGCCCGAAGTGGCGCAGGCCTTCAAAGCCCGCGGCCTGGAACTAATTGTCGTCTGACGGCCCGCTGAGTAGAGCCGTCCTGGCAATGTAATGCGAAAACTGCCGGTCCGGCGCCAGCAGCGATTCCCGCAGCGCTGCCTTAGCCTGCTCCTCGCGGCCCAGCGCGCGTAGCAGTAATCCGCGCTCGGCCAGCAGGCGGCTTTGCGGATTGGAAGGCTCCGTCGCCCGCGCCACATCCGCTTCCGCGCGGCTGCGCCAATCCGCCAGTCCCAGCTTCCATGCCGCCAGCACTGCGAATCCACCGTGCCCCGCCGCCGCGGTTTGCCAGTGGCGGCGCGCCGATGCCGTATCGCCGCACAGAGATTCGATCGATCCCACCAGGTACTCGTAGCGGTCGCCCTTTTGAAAGGCGCTCATTCCTTCGCGAGTAAAAGCCAGGCCATCGACCGCTTGTCCCAACTTACCGGTCACGGCCAGCGCCTCGTTTCGGCGGCCTGAGCGCGCCAGGGTCAGGGCCTTCCGCAGTTGGACTTCGATGTACGCCTGGCGCACATTCACCGCGCCTTCTTCGCGCGCAAAGGAGCGTCCCTGAAATACCCGGTCCGCCTCTTCAAGCCGGCCCGCTTCCGCCAGAGTCAGCGCCAGGTCGAAGACCATCGGCGTGGTGAGCGCGCCGGTTTTGGGATAGGCCAGCAGCGTGTCCGCGCGTTCTCCGGCGGGCCTGCCAAGCAGACTCGCCGCGACATTCAGGCCGGTATACAGTTCGCGATTCTCCGCATCGTACCGGATCCCTTCGCGATAGACTTCGGCCGCCTGCCCGTAGTCGTGCTTCACCGCCAGCAGCGTGCGCGCGATATTCCGGTGCAGCGCCGGCAAGCCGGGGTTCGACAGGCGCGCGCTATTCCACTCGGCCAGCGCCGCATCCACCCTTCCTTCCGACATCAGCAGGTCCCCCAACAACCCGTGCGCCATTCCGTCCTGGGGATTGCCGGCGAGCGTACTGCGCAGCACCGCCAACGAGGATGCGCGGCTGGGGAATACATAGCGCGCCGGCAGGTGCGATGCCTCGTCGAAATCCAGCTTGCCGGACTGCCCGAGTTTCTCGCGACAGTAGCCGCGATAGTAGGCCACCAGCGGATACTCCTGCGGCAGCACCGCGCCCGGCTCGGCTTCCGCCGGGTCGATAGCGGGATAGCGCCGCGACAACAGGCTCAGCGCATCCGCCCACATGCCGATGTCCATATAGTCCTCGGCGGTTCCGATCACCCGTTCCGGATCGGCCGCCAGGTGCCGCCAAAGATCGTCGCCCGGCCCTCCCAGCAGCACCTGTTCGTTCCTCAGGAACGCCGAAGTGGGGTCTTCGCGCAGCCACTCGCCCAGGCGCTCGCGAGCCTCCGCCACCTTTCCCTGGACGCGCAGCAGTGCGACTTCCATGCCGCCCGCCCGTACCATCTCGCGATTGCCCACCAGCGCGCCGTTCAGCAAATTGAGCGCACCGGTCCGGTCTCCTTCGCGCGCCGTCAATCGCGCCAGTTCAAACAGTCCCGCCTCGCGAAACTGCGGCTGCCGCGCCGCGCCCTCCCACTCGCTGCGGGCTTCCCGGTTCTCGCCCAGAGCAGCCCGCGCCACGCCCAGGTAATACTGCGTCTCCGGATCGTTGCTCATGCGGTATTGCGCTTTCGACAGCAGCCGTACCGCGTCCTCATAGCGCAGCAGCCCGACCGCCAGCCGTCCGGCCGCCCGGTTCAATTCGAAATCATCCGGCGCTCCGCGCAAGGCCTGCTCATACGTGGACCACGCGGATAGCAATCGCCCGTTGGCCTCCTGATCGGCCCCCAGTTCCAGCGGATCCGTTTGACGATCCACTCCGGCCTGCGGCCCGGTCCGTATCTCGGCCGCGGGCGTCCAATCGTACTGCTCCTCGGTGTGAACCAGCAGCGCCGCGCCCGCACCATCGGAAAGTTCGAAGGTGCACTTGGCTGCCGGCGCACCGGCAATCGACTGGCTGAAGCCCCGCTCGGGCGTCAGTGTACCCCGGGATTCGAACAGCACCTTGCTTCCCGCCGTAATGCGGATGCGGGCGTCGCGGATCTCGTGGTTCACATTGAGCGCCGCGGTCAGCGCCCCGTCCTTGCGCGCCAGGTGCAGCACCCCGTGAAGATTGGCGCGCGTAATGCCGCCAATTTCCCGAACCGGCATCCAGTATTCCGTAAACCGCACGCCCTTCTGGGGAGGCAGAAACCCGTAGGTTTCCTGGTTGCGGAAAAGCCCGGCCTGCACCTCCGCATACGCGCTGTGGTTGTCCGAGAGCGCATCGCGCCAGTCCAGACCGTCGGCGTCTACGCCCCAGGTCCAGATCTTCTTGGCGGGCAATTCCGCATACTCGGCGAAGTGCACGACACCGCTGCGCGTGTGCTGATGGTACAGCCCCATGAAGGGCTCGCGGCTCCCATGCACAAACTGCGAGACGGGGCCGTCCACGTGATTGGCGATCACGCTCAAGTCCCGCCCCGCCTGGTTCACCGGCCATGTGTCCACAAACGTGAATCCGTGGCTGGCGGAGTAGCGCATCGGGTAACAGATCTCGGTATCGTCCCACACCTCCACGCCGGCGTTGGTCCACCAGTAGTACCGGTGGCGCACGTCGCTGCGGTTGTAAAGGGTCACGTGCTGCTCTGGCACCGTGGACCCCGGCCGCAGCCGCAGTTCCACCCGCCATTGCATGCCGTAGGGACGGTCGATATTCGCCAGCGTCACCGACGCGCTGCCGTCGTCGTTGGTGCGAAATGCAAAATCCACCGGCGACATCGAAACCCAATTGTGAGAAACCGGGAAGTTGAACTCCACCCCAAAGGCCGACCATGCGCCCCGGTATCCGATGTTCGCCTTCTTCAGCGATGGATTCGCGTAGAACATCTCCCGGCCGTTGATCTTGTCCGTGCAACTGTAGATATGGCCGCCGATGTCGGGCAGAATGCTGCACTTCAGATACTGGTTCTCCAGCAACACCGCCCTCAGATGCCGGACCTGCGAACGTGGGCTGACGTTCTCGCGCAGGGTATACGGGTAGTTGAGGCGCAGACTCGCAAAAGCATCGAAGGGCGGATTGATGTCCGGCAGACCTTCTCCCGAGACCGGCAACGCGACGGCGCCGAGGGACACGCGCACATCCTCTGCGCGGGCCGCGAACAGGAGTGCTGGCGCGGCGATCAGCAGTGCGATTCCAAACCGGTTCATGGCTAGATACTCAGTAGGCGGGCCGCATTGTCATGGTACAGTTTGCGGAGAATTCCCTCGGGCAGGCCGAGTCCGTAGATCCGCCAGCGGCCCTGCGGCGGCACGGGAGCCGGTGCGTAGTCGAAATACTCGTCCTCGGTTTCCAGAAAACGATAGTAAATCCGATACAACTCGTCGCAGAAATACTGCTGCGGCACCTCTCGTCCCTCGGGCACTGCATCGGTGCCGAACAACACCCGATCCTGATATCGCTCGATGAATTTGCGCGCTGTCCGCGGCTGCCGGCCCAGTTCGCCGATGCGCGCCGCCAGTTCCACGTACATGTTTGGAAAGCGGTCGAGCGAGTGCGCGACGTGCGCCAGATTCTCCGCGAAGTTGCCGACGTGTAACGCCACAAAGGTGGTCCCCGGATGGCGGGCGATCACTCGATCCCGCGCCTCCAGCAACTCCATATTACTCGGGAAACCTTTGCCGTAGAACGACCAGTCCGGGTGGTTTTGCAATTCCTCAAAGCGCTCATTGAAACGGTCGATCGGCTGGAAGAATGCCACCGGGTCGGAAACGTGAATCGCCACCGGCAGCCCCAGGGCGCCGCATGCCTCCCACATCGGGTCGAACCGCCGGTCGTCCACCTTGATAAGTTCGCCTCCGCCGTCCCGCAGATACAGACCCAGCGTCTTGAGCACTTTCAGTCCGCGCGCACCGTGCCGTTTGGCCTGTTCCACCAGGTCCGCCTGCAACTTAGGATACCCGGGCTCATTCGCGCGTCCCCACCATGGTTCCGTAAACGTGACGAAGCGGCCCGGATACGCACGGTCGAATTTGTCCACCGCCTCGCGGAGACCCCGTCCACAACCGCCGGTGAGATTCACCAGCGTGCGAATGTTGCGGCGGCCCATCACCTCCAGTAACGCCTCTGGAGAAGCCAGGTAGGTGTTGGTTTCATCCTTCGACCACGACAGATGCGTGTGGACATCGATAACCGGAAATCGCGGACGCTCAACCTGAGTTTCCGGAACCGACAGCATGCTCCTGGGCTGGTAGTCCGCAATGTCGAGTTGCGGCGGCCCAGCGGCGGCGTCGCCCATCAGCGTCCCTCTCCGAATACCTGGATGAAGACCGTGCGCGCCAGTGGACCATCGTACTCCACGAAGTAGATCCGCTGGCGGCTGCCGCGCACCACTTTCCCATTCTCCACCGGAAACATGCAGTTCACGCCGCCGAGGATGCTCTTCAGGTGATCTCCCGCATTGAACCCCAGGCGGCCGTCATAATCCAGGTAGCGATTGTGCCAGTAGCCGTACGTTCCGTCGGGCGGCTCCTTGGGGGCCAGCCGTTCCAGATGCGCCAGCACGTCGCGCTCCAGGCACTCGATGCCTTCCGTCACCAGCACCCCCGCCGAAGTGTGCGCCGTCATGGCCATCACCGTGCCATCCTGCAGCCCGCTCTCCAAGACCACACGGTCCACTTCGGGCGTGATGTCGATCATCTCCATGTCCTTGTGCGACTGCACTTCGATCCGTTCCAGTTTGACGATCATACAGTCTCCAACACTTCGCGGTCCGGCGGTTCGGTCTCGAGTGAACCCCTCCGGCGTGCGCCCAGCAACCGCCGCGCATTGTCGCGGAAAATCAGGGTCAGGCACTCATCGGAGAATCCCAGCGAGCGCACCGCGCGCGCCATGTTCTTGATCTCCACCCGCGGATAGTTCGATCCAAAAAGAATCTGCTTTCTCAAGCTGCGCTCGAACACCGTCAGCGGCAGCACCTCCGTCATGGCGTAGCGCAGAAAGTCCCTTGGATTGTCGAAATACAGCGCGGCCGTGTCCAGGTGCACGTTGGGGTATTTCAACGCCAGCGCTACGGCCTCGGTGACCCACGGCCACGCCAGATGCGCCAGCACGATCTGCAGATCCGGGAAATCCGCCGCGACATTCTCAAAGCGCAGCGGCTGGCCGTACTGCAGGCGGCTCCCCGGCTCCCAACTCATTCCCGCGTGGAACAGAACCGGAATGCCCAGCCGCTGGGCCATTTCGTAGACGGGATACGCCAACTTGTCGTCCGCGAAGAAGCGCTGTGTCGGCGGCGACAGTTTCAGGCCGCGCAGGCCCAAGTTGGCGATGGCATCGTGGAGCGTTTCCGCCGCGTCCGGTTGGTGCGGATCGACGCTGGCAAACCCGATCAGCCGCTGGCTCATCGAGCACAGTTCCGCGATCTGCCGATTCGAATATATGGTGGCGCCTAACGCCGTTGTGGCGTCGATCGGCAGCACCACCGCCTGTTCCAGCCCGGCCGCGTCCAGTTCCAGGTGAAAGGTCTCCAACGGCTGAAAATTGTTGCCGATATAGAACGTCTCGCGCGCCGCTTTCTTCAGGTCCGGATGCCGCGCGATCATCTCCCGGACCAGCAGCGGATGTGTGTGAAAGTCAATTCCCAACGGTTGCATGTATCATTTCCTCGGCTTCTTCCAGGGTTGCCTGGCGTCCCGTGCCTCCCATGGCGCGCGTCGATAACGCGCCGCAGGCCGCCCCCAGGCGCAGTGCCTCGACGAGCGGGCGCCGCCGCACCCAGGCGTGAAGAAATCCCGAATTGAACGAATCTCCCGCTCCGGTCGTATCCACGGGCTGCACCGCAAATGCCGGCACCCCGACCGGGTCGCCGCATTCCATGGCCATGCAGCCCGCGGCGCCCAATTTGGCGACGAACAACGTACGCCCGTTGTCCAGCGCCCGCAGACATTCCACCAGGTTGTTCGAACCGCCCATTGCCCGCAGTTCTACTTCATTTGGAAAGCAAACGTCGGTTTCTTTCAGCGTCTCCCGCAGGCCGCAATCCCACGTTTCCGACGGGTCGAAGCCCGGATCGAGCGACGTGGTGAGCCCGCGGCGGTGCGCCTCGGCGAACAACGTGCGGCAGTCTTTCCGCAGTCCTTCCTGCAGGAAGTAAGAAGAAACGTGCAGGTGCGTGCAACCGTCCATCGCAGCCGGGTCGAAATCGGCGGCCCGAAACGAAGCGATGGCCCCAAGGTAAGTCACCAGCGCGCGGTCTTTCGAACAGGTGATCGAAACCGTCAGACCGGTCTTGGAACCCGGGTCGCGTTTGACGAAGGATGTGTCGATCCCCGCCTCCTGAAGCCTCGCTACGCAGAAATCGCCCCACTGATCCGTGCCCGTCTTGCTCGCCATTCTGACGGCGTTGCCGAGTCGCGCCAGCCCTACGGCGCAAATCGCCGAAGCGCTCCCCAACATCAGGTTGAGATCGTCTACCAGAACCTCTTCGCCCGGAGTCGGGAACTTCCGATAGCCGGCCAAAACCAGATCGGGATTGAGTTCGCCTACAACCAGAAATCGCATCAGACCGCTTCACCCTGTCTTCGACGGATCGTGAATTCGTTGACCACCCGGCTGATGACGCCGCTCGATGGCATGTCCGGCCGCAGTCCGCCCGCCAGGCATCGGAAGAACCCCAACAACTGTCCCACCATGACATCCAGCACCGCAACATTATCGTCCCCAAGGGCCGCCTGTCCCGGAATCTCGATCGCCACGTCGTCCGCTCTCAACAGCCCCGCCGGCACGTGTTCGCCGACGATCAGCAGACGCGCCCCGATCTCCTTACGGCGCAGTTCCGCAATCAGGTCCTCTTCGTATGCGCGGGTGAGCGCATCGCACGCCAGAAAGCAGACCACCAGCGTCTCCTCATTCACCAGGCACATGGGACCGTGGCGCAGTTCCAGGTACGTCTCGGCCATCGTCGGTATGCAGCCGGCGTTCATCTCCAGCATCTTGAGCGCCGATTCGCGAGCCGCGCCGAATCGACAGCCGCTCGCCAGAAATACCGCCCGGCGGAACGGACCTCGGGCCACACTTTCGATCCTGGTGGAATCATGCGACAGCAGGTGCTTTCCGGCTTCCGCCAGGTCCTCCGCCAGCCTCCCGACCGCCCCGCTCTCCTCCAGCAGGCCCAAGGACCGGGCGGCCAGCGCCATGTTCGTAAAACTGCTGGTCATCACCAGGCTGCGGTCGTTCGTCCGCGAATCGAGAACCGTCACCGTCACCCGGCGGTTGCCGCGAAAGCGCGTGGCCAGCGCCCCATCGGCATTGCACGTAATCACCAGGTGCTTGACCCATGGCGCAAGCTCCAGATACTGCTCCACCACGGCGACACTTTCCGGACTTTCTCCCGATCGCGCCAGCGAGACCAGCAGGCCGGCCTGCCCGGGTGGCAGACCTCTGGCGCCTTCCAGGAGCAGCCATCCGCCTCCCGCCGTGAAGACCGGAAGTCCCAGTTCCGCCTGCAACACCGGGTGGACGCATTCCCCGGCGTACTGCGAACTGCCGGAACCTGTGATCGCGATCCAACGCGCGCCCTCCATCACTTCCAGCAAGAGCTCCCGGTTCTCCACCACTCGCCGGGCGGTGTCGGTCCACAACAGCGGCTGCTGGCAGATCTCGGACAGAGTGTATCCGTAACCGGCCTCTTCGCGGGCGTTGGAGGTCGGCCTCAGATATTCGGCGAACTGCCGCCGCGATGCCAATGCCTGCAGCCATGCTTCAAGGTCGCTGCCGGTATGCGGTAAAGAAGTGTGGCGCATAGCTGTTTTCCAACAGATAATAACATTAAACGAAAGCAAACGCAATGCATTATTTGCTGCTGCCTGCGTGCCCTCTCCGTTGGAAAACCGGATGGCGAGGCCGCCAGCCGCGGGCCCCCGTCGTCTACTCCCGGCCGTGCGACAATCTTTTCAATTTGCACGGCGGTGTCTCGCCGGCGGCCGAAAAGATGTGGCCGTAATCGCGAAATAGTGCATTAATTGAGAGAGGAGAGAACCGCGTGCGGATTGCCGCACAGGCAGTGACGGCCGGCCGGCCGGCGATGCCCTGTTTTCGTCATCGTAGTTGCTAACTTGCAGTCGTCGGAAAGTCTATCCATGAAAACTTCGGACGTCACCAGTCGTATCAATGCTTCGCTAAACCGATATCCAGCCGAGATTCCGATGACACCGTTCATCCCGATCCAGCTATCGGCCAAGACCCCGGTTATCTGGTGCAAACTCGAATTTCTCAATCCCAGCGGTTCCACCAAGGACCGAATCGCGCGGTACATCCTCGGCAATGCTTTCCAGCGCGGCCAGGTGAAGTCCGGCGGTACGGTCATCGAGGCCTCCAGCGGATCCACCAGCATCGCCATGGCCCTGGTCTGCGCGCAACTCGGCCTACGCTTCATCGCCGTCGTACCCGAAGGCGTGAGTAATGAGCGGGCCCTCATGATTCGCGCCTACGGAGGAACCGTTCGCTTCAGCAGCCGGGCCGGCGGAATCCGCGGATGCATCGCCGAGTCCGAAAGGCTGGCCGCTGAGATGGGCGCCTTTTTGCCCCGCCAATTCTCTAATCCCGAAAACGTGGACGCCCATCGCTTCGGAACCGCGCGTGAGATCCTCGAGCAAATTCCCGGCCATTTCGTCGATGCCGTGGTCAGCGGTGTGGGAACCGGCGGCACTCTCGTCGGCCTCCTGCGGGGGTGCCGCTGCGACAATCGCGTGCCACGCGCCTTTCTTGCGCGTCCGGTGGACCTGTGCAAAGCTCGGGAGCAGGAGTGCTGCAGCTTCAGCCGCCGTATTCCCGGAGTGATCGAGTGCGCATCGGATCTGTTCCGGGAGTCCGAGCATCCCGATCTCACCACCGTCGAAGTATCCGACGACGATGCAATCTCGACCACCCGCGAGTTGATCCGCCTGGGATTTCCAGTCGGTCCAAGTTCTGGCCTGAACTACCGCGCCGCAACCATCGCGGCCGAGACTCTTCCGGATGCGAAGGTTGTGACCATCTTCCCCGACCGGATGGAACGTTACTTTTCGACGGATCTGTTCCAGCCCTTTCAACAGATCCTATGACCATCCATGGCTTGGACCTGTTGACAGGCATGCCGGTCGAAGTGGAGGCGGACTCCCACATCCGTACCGTCACCGTTCGGCCTGGCTCCGCCTTACCTTGCCTGGCCCCGGGGTTCATCGATATCCAGGTGAACGGCTACGCCGGCGTCGATTTCAGTTCCCCCGAGATCTCCTTGGACCAGATTGCGCGGTCCATCCGTGCGCTCTATGCAACCGGCGTTGCCCGATTCTTCCCCACCGTTGTCACCAGCAGCCCGGCTGACACTCTTTCCGCGCTGCGCAAACTGGCGAAAGCTGCCAACGCACTGCCCGAGGGCGAGTCCATCGCAGGCCTGCACGTCGAAGGACCGTTCATCTCCGCGGAGGACGGCCCGCGCGGCGCACATCCCCTCGAATGGGTCAGGCCAGCCGATATCGACGAGTACCGGCGCTGGAAGGAGGCGGCCGGCGGACTCCTCCGGTTAATCACTCTGGCCCCCGAATGTCCGGGCGCCCTCGCGCTTATCGAGCGCATCGCGAGCGACGGTTTGGTCGCCGCCATCGGACACACCGCCGCATCCGCTGCCCAAATCGACGACGCCGCGCGCGCCGGAGCCACCCTATCGACTCATCTCGGCAACGGAGCCCATGCTTCCCTGCCCCGGCATCCCAATTACATCTGGGATCAACTCGCCGACGATCGCCTGGCGGCCAGTTTCATCGCCGACGGAATCCACCTCCCCGCCGCATTTCTGAGGACCGCCTTCCGCGCAAAAGGCATCGACCGCAGCGTACTCATCACCGATTCCGCCGCTCCGGCCGGCTGCGCGCCTGGGCAGTACACGCTGGCGGGCCAACCCGTGGATCTCACCGCCGACGGCCGCGTGACCCTGGCCGGACAGAGTCGCCTGGCCGGCAGCGCCCTGCGCATGGACCGCGCCGTTGAGAATGCCATCCGGCTGGGCGGAGTGTCGGTATCCGCCGCCATTCGAATGGCTACCTGCAATCCCGCCTCGGTAGCTCACATCTCCGCCAGAGACGCGGGACTGGCCGCCGGCCAATACGCCGACTTCGTGGTGCTCGACTACGACCCGCAACACCAGCGGATCGCCGTTCGAGAGACCTGGCTTGCCGGACGCCGTGTTTTTGCCGCTGGCGTTGCCGCGTAAGCGGCCCGGCAACGCTCGTCCGGGAGCCGCGTCCGCGATCAGATCGACGTTCCATTCCTCTGTTCCCAGCGCCCCCGTGTGAAGTCCGGGATCTTCACGGGGATGCTCCCCCCCGCGACCGACGCCTCGCTCAACGGTCCGGGTGCGCTCCACGCGGCCGCGTCGTACACATCCAGGTCCGGTGGCAACCCTTCGCGGAAGCACTGCACCAGCCTCCAGAGCATCAGGTAATCCATGCCGCCATGGCCGCCGGATGCGCGGGCGGCCTCCCCCTGCTGTCTCCAAAGCCGATGCGTATACTTCTCCAGGTACGGCGTCAGATCCGCGAAACTCTCCTCTTGCCGGTCCCCTTCGATGTAGATCCGCGGCGGATAGTCCTGGAACAGCCCCTTCACCCCCTGGATTCCATTGAGCCGGCTATACGGACGGGCGTTCGAAACATCGTGCTGCAACAGAATCGTGAGCCCCTTCGCGGTCTTGAGGAGCGACGTATTCAGATCGCCACATCGATAGCGCTCCTTCCATTTCGCGTCGCCCTGCGGCACATGCGCGCTGCGGTAAGCCTCCAAACCCTTCTGCGGCGAGCTCAGCGAGACCATATAGTCGAACCGGTCGCCACGGTTGATTCCCATGTAATTCGCGACCGGCCCCAATCCGTGAGTTGGATACAGGTTTCCGTTGCGGCTCAAATGCGGGAAGCGCCGCCACAGTCCCTCTCCCTCGCCGCTGAACAGTTCACCGCGCAGGTCGTGCAGGTACGCCGCCTCGCCGTGAAGCAGTTCGCCGAAAACGCCGGCGCGCACCATATTGAGTATCAGTAGTTCGTTGGCCCCGTAGCAGCAGTTCTCCATGATCATGCAGTGTCGACCGGTTCGCTCGGAAGCGGCCACAATCTTCCAGCAATCTTCGATGGTCGTCGCAGCCGGGACTTCCAGGCCCGCGTGCTTGCCGGCCTGCATGGCTTCCAGTGCCATCGGAACGTGCCAATCCCAGGGCGTCGCCACATACACGAAGTCGATATCGTCGCGCCGCACCATGTTGGCGAAATCGCGATCCCCCGCGGAGAAAAGCGCCGGCGCCGGCTGCCCGGCTTTTTCCACCCGAGCCTGCGCGCGCAATACTTTTTCTTTGACCACATCGCAGACCGCCGTCACCCGCGCATTGGGGATCGCCAGCAGAAGGTCCAGCATGGCGGTTCCCCGCTTCCCTACGCCGATGATGCCGAACCGCACGACGTCTCTGCGGTCGAACTTCATTCCAATAACGGAAGCCGCCGCGCCGGGACTCTGTGGATCGTCGGTCGCCGATGCCCGGCCGTTCCCTGCAAACGCCACTCCGCCCGCCACCAAGCCCGCGCCGGTTTTGAAGATCTGCCTTCTTGTGAAATCCATTTTAGGAACTCGTTTCTCCTTTAGATCCCAGACCCTGCCGCTCTCCAATACGAAAGATATCGCAAGAATTCGAAAACGTCAATCGCAAGTGCATCCGCGGCCAATTACGGTGACAGGCTACGTAACCACTCAATTGCGCCGAACCCCCCACCGCCGCCTGCCGCCCCACCAAGAGGTCCACCACCCAGCAATCGCCCCACGTCCGCCATCGGGTCTCCCCTGTGTTACTATTCCGTTTTAAAACCTCCGATCAAAAAAGCCAGGGAGCCAACTTCGTGAGAGTATACGAGAGCAAGGACATTCGGAACGTCGGTGTGGTGGGCCACGGCGATTCCGGTAAGACGACGCTCACCGCCGGATTGCTGTTCACGTCGGGTGCCACCAACCGCCTGCTGCGGGTCGATGAGGGCAACACCATCACCGATTTCGACGAGGACGAGATCCAGCGCAAAATCACCATCTCCACCGCGCTCGCCATAGCCGAGTGGAAAAAGGCCAAACTCAACATCCTCGATACCCCCGGCTACAACATCTTCATTAACGATACGCGGGCCTCCCTGGTGGCTGCCGACGCTGCGTTGGTGCTGGTGGACGGCGTCGCCGGCGTGGAAGTGCAGACCGAAAAGGTCTGGGCCTTCTGCAACGACTACAAGCTCCCGCGCGCCATCATTATCAATAAGCTGGATCGCGAGCGCTCCGAATTCGAGCGCACCCTGGCGAGCGTGCAGGAGAATTTCGGCCGCGCGGCCGTGCCCATTCAGATCCCCATCGGCATCGAGCGCGATTTCAACGGCGTCGTCGATCTGATCCGCATGAAAGCGTACACCTATGTGGCCGGGGGCGACGGCAAGGGCAAGGAGGGCGACATCCCCGCCGACCTGGCCGACGCGGCTCAAAAGGCTCACGAAGCGCTGGTGGAAATGGTGGCCGAGGGCAACGACGCCCTCATGGAAGAATTCTTCGACACCGGCACCTTGCCCGTCGATCACATCATCGACGGCGTCAAGCAGGGCGTCCGCGAAATGCGCATTTTCCCGGTGATGTGCGCGTCTGGCCTGAACAACATCGGTTCCGACCTGATCCTCAACTTCATTACCGACAACCTGCCGTCGCCCATCGAACGCGAACCTGTTCCCGTAGTCGCTCCCGGCGCCGAGGGCGCCACGAAAAAGGTCGCCGAAACCGGGCCCTGTTCGCTGTTCGTGTTCAAAACCACGGCCGATCCCTTTGCCGGCCGCATCAGTTATTTCAAGGTGATGACCGGCGTCGTTAAGAACGATGCCAAC
>Ga0181529_10000318_pt1 | contig 71996 bp, 69 predicted proteins | sample PEATcosm2014_Bin_36_FD_119763 | JGI IMG/M metagenome (GOLD analysis project Ga0181529, IMG submission 119763) | Peatland microbial communities from MTU Mesocosm Facility, Houghton, MI, USA - PEATcosm2014_Bin10_30_metaG | ecosystem: Environmental > Terrestrial > Soil > Wetlands > Peat | place...
GACGATTCGCTGGGACGCTCTGTTGGCCGCCGGTTCCGAGGCCGCCGCGCGCTCGAAAGGCACGCTGCGCCTGGAGGGCAAGGAGTACGTTGTGCAGGATGGCGACGTGATGCACATCCGGCACAGCGGGTGATTTTGTGCGAGAATCGGAGAACAGGAGGGCCAAAGCGATGATGATTGAGATTCAAGAACCGGAACTCGAAGCTCTAATCCTCGAACGAATGCAACGGTACGCATTCCCGAGGGTCGAGGATGCCCTCTTGCAGGCGCTGAAATCCTCGCCGCTTCCATCGGGGCTGGCCTCCGCGGCTTCGAGTGGATCACCCATTCCAACGGGAGCCGATCTTGTCGCGGCGATGCAGAATTCGCCCTACAAGGAAATCACCCTTGAACCGATGCGCTACCGTATGCCGGTGCGGGATGTTGCCTTCTGATGGCGTGGCTGCTGGATACCAATTGCTTCTGCATTTGTTTGTTCTGACAAATTCCAAAACCATGTCATCCTGAGCGGAGTTTGGCGCGTTCTTTGCGCCCAACGCAGTCGAAGGACCTGTGGTTGCTTTTGTTTTTGCTTTTGTTCTTTTCTGACAATTCCCAAAAACCTGTCATCCTGAGCGACTGAAGTGCAGCGAAGGGAGTCGAAGGACCCGCGGTTGCTTTTCGGTTCATTCACTGTTAACTCGATATGGTCGGCTCTGCAATTTCCTCATCATCAAAGGCAACAGAACCGTAGATGGGTCCAAGTTTGTCAACAGCAAGGCCTTCCAATAAGCCAGGATTGATACTCGCTGAGGAATATCCGTACCGTTCTATCCATGAGGGACTTTTGAGCCAATCAGTGTACTTTCCAACTTTTTCGACCAAGCAATGATGCTCGATAAGATACCAATGACCTTTATGTGGAAATGCTATCCAGATGTCTTTGCCAGAGTATTCCTGGTTAATTGTCAGTCTCGACTTCAACTGCACTTTGAGTGTGGTTGAGCCGTTTATGTGATATGCGAGAAAATCCGCTCCCTGCCAATCATCGGCTAACTTAATGCAGTTAAACCCATAATCGGCAAGTGTTGCCGCAATCTTCTGAAAGTTGAACAACTCTTTCTGTTTTGGCCTAAGCTCTTTATAGCTTACCTTTTTCAAAGTCGTTGCAATTCCTGACAAATCTTTCTCCTGTCGAATCCTAGCTTCCCCAGACCATATTTGAATATAAATGATCCGACTCTTGAGTTGCATAGAAAAAAGCAACCGCAGGTCCTTCGACTGCGTTTGGCGTAAAGTACGCGCCAAACTCCGCTCAGGATGACAGGTTTTTTCGATTATTGACAAAAAGCAAAAGCAAAAACAAGAACAAAAAACAAGTACAAAAGCAAGTGCAACAGCTACCTCAGGTCCTTCGACTCCGTTGTGCGCAAAGAACGCGCCCAACTCCGCTCAGGATGACAGTTCATTTAGGAGTAATCAAAACGGTTCGGATTGATAGAATTAGATAGAGCAAGGAATAAACATTGCTGAAGCTCTCCCTGATTCTCGGAACGATTGCCGCGCTGGCCGATATGGCGGGCGGGTTTGTGCTGGTGCGGGCGCGGGGCGTGGAGCGCTACCTGCGCTACTTTGTCGCGCTGGGCGCGGGCTTTTTGATGGCCACGGCGGTCATTGAGATGGTGCCGGAGGGGCTGAAGCTGAATCCTGGCTCGATCCTGGGACCGAGCCTCATTATGGGCGGCTACTGCTTTGTCCACTTGCTGGAGCACACCATCAACGCGCACTTCCACTTTGGCGAGGAGACGCACGCAGGCGAGTTTGTCTCGCACCACACCGGCAACTCGGTGCTGGCCGGACTGAGCCTGCACGCGCTCTTTGACGGCGTGGCCATCGGCTCCGGCTTTCTGGTTTCCGGCTGGCTGGGCTGGCTGATTTTTCTCGCGATCCTGCTGCACAAGGCGCCGGAGGGCTTCACCATGGCCTCGGTGATGCTGGCCAGCGGGCGCTCGCGCTCGGCGGCGCTTTACTCAGCTATCGCCTTGGCGGGCGCAACGCTGGCCGGCGTGCTGGTGATTCAGTTGGTTCCCAGTTGGCTGCCCTATGGACTGCCAGTCTCGGCGGGAGTGGCGCTTTACGTGGCCGCGACCGACTTGGTGCCGGAGGTCAACCGCGAGCCGGGAATTCGCATGGCGCTGGTCTTCTTTGCCGGTGTTGTCGGCTTCCTGCTGCTGCGGATGCTCTTGCCCGCGCTTTGACATCGATGTACGAATATCGATTTGGAATTCGTCCAACAATTCAGATACCTGAGAACGATTCATGCTAGAGAAGACCTTTGCATCCACTCTCCGTGTGCCGCGCAAGACCAGGCGCGCGCTCTGGATTGCGTTGTTATGGCTGGTCGCCGCCATCTCCGTGGGCGGCATCGCCCTCTTTGTTAAAGCAGGCTGGGACACGGATGTCTACTGGAATGCTGTCCAGTCGGTGGGCCGCGGAGGCGATCCTTATGCCGACGGAATTGCCGCCCAGCTTGCGTACCACCGTCCTGACCGGCCCACTGAAGACGATCATATTCTGTGGACCTTTGTTTATTCTCCGTTGCTGCTTCCGCTTCTGCGCGTGCTGGCATGGTTTCCGGGATGGCTGTTAGGTGCGCTATACGGGGGTGCGGTGGTGGCGGGCTTTCTGCTTCAGTTGTGGGCAGCCTGCCGGTTGGCCACGGTGCAGGAGCGTCGATGGCTGGTCTGGCTGCTGCCCTTCGCGGTCTTTTTTCCCGGTCTGCTCAACGACTATGTAATCCTGGGCGGCAATATCGCGTTTATCCTTTACGGACTGGTGCTGGTGGCGGCTGTCTCCGGCTGGCAGCGCAATCGCTGGCTGTGGTTTTACCTGGCCGTGCTGTTGGCCTCCATTGCCAAAGCGCCCATGCTGACGCTGTTGGCTTTTCCGCTTCTGGTGGGCAAGCGGCAATGGCTTCCAGCCAGTATCACTGGCGCGTCCGGCTGCCTGCTCTTTGCAGCGCCTGCATTCTTGTGGCCCGCGCAGTTTAAGGAATTTCTGCTGGGAATCAGTCTGCAGTATGAATACAGTCATGGCTTCGGTTTCAGTCCCTCCGGCGTTGTGGGCAGATGGCTCTGGGATATGAGGAGGCCTTATTCCTCCGCATTCACCATCACATATCTGGTCTGGGCCATTGCGCTGGGCAGCCTGCTGCTGGCGGTTGGCAGCTATGTGCGGCGTCACCCTCATCTGCGCGAGTTGTGGATTCCCGTTGCCTTGGTGGGAACGATCCTAATGTCTCCGCGTCTGATGGATTACGACGATACGCCGCTGACCATTCCTCTGCTTCTCATCGCATGGCGCTGCCTTCAGTTGGGCGGAAGGCATTTGGCGCGATGCAAAGCAGGTCGCAATGCAGCCTCCGCGCAAACGCAACTTCAATCGCTCTGCGGAGATGCTTCGACTCTGACGCTGGGGATAATAGGAGCGGGAATCTTCGTCGCCGTCAACGCCCTCGACTTCTTGGGCGGTCCCCGTGTGCCGTTGGAGCTGGTGGTTCTGCTGCTGGGGCTTTCCTCGGGCCTCTGGTCTCTGCACCGCATGGGTGATACGTATTCTTTGGAAATACCGCGGGAATTATCCAGCGATTAGAAACTCTGCCGTGCGGCCTTCACTACTGTGGCGGAGCGTTCCGATACGCTTTGGCGGCCTTGACGAACTCGCTGGCCACGTTCTTGGATCCCAGGATTCCAGAGAATGGGCCGACGCCTTTGCCTGCCAGCAGCACAATCGACGACGCCTGGTGCTTCAGCTCGAAGGGGAAATCCCAGACAGGCGAGTAGCCGACGATCAGGATCGCGTCGGCAGCTTTGGGATCATCGACGATGCTGATATGGAGCGCATCGAAGTCCTTGTTGTCGGCCAGATCGGCCTTCAAGCGGTCACTGCCGAAGTATTTGGCCGTGCGCGCATCCACATACATAGTGGTGAAGTGATGCAGAATAAATTCGCGGTCCTTCGAATTGCCTACGTCTGCGGGCTTCTCCGGCGAGGCAGGTACGGAGGCAACAGTGGGCGGCAGATTCAGCGCCGGCTTGACGGAAGCGCTTTGCGCAGGCGCAGGCGGTGCGGCGGCTGGCGCGGCAGGTTCAGTCGGGACGGGAGCCGGCTGGCCGCCCGCTTGCGACGGCTGCAACTGCGAGCCATTGGCGAAGGTCTTGGCCGGAGGCGTGTCTACCAGGCCGATGACATTCTCGATGGGGACGGCGACGTTCAGGCTCTGGCCGCCATTGAGCGAGCCTGTGATGAGGCCGAGGGCGCGGCCTTTGGCGTCGATCAGAACGCCGCCGCTGGCACCGGGTGAGGCGGGCGCGGTGAATTGCAGGACGCGAAAGCCGCTCCCCGCGCCGGGAATCTCATTGGCGAGGCGAAAGGCGGAGATGACGCCGGTGGAGGTGGACCAGGGCTGCGTCTGCGCGTGAAAGATGGAGAGAACCGCATCGCCAGGGTTAACGCCTGCGGCGCTGGCGATGGGGAGAACGGGCAGACCGGAGGCGGAGATGCGAATGGCGGCGATGTCGCGGCGCTCATCGAAGCCGAGCAGCTTAACGCGGTCAAAGACCTCGCCGGATTTGAAGCGCACCTGCACGGCGTACGCGTTCTTGATGAGGTGGTACGAGGTGAGCAGGTCGCCATCGGCATAGACAACGAGAGCGGCGCCGGAGGCAGCGTTGGTCTCGCCCGCTGCCTGCGAGGCCAGCACCAGCGCGACGGCGGGTGAGGATTTGTCGGCTGTCTGCGCCGGGGTGGGCGGCTGCGCGGCGCTGGTAGTGAGGAGTCCGAACGCGCAAAGTAGTGAGCCGGTTGTACAGAGTGCCCGCAAGATGTCTCCCCGCTGTTTAGAGGAAAGTATAGCGCAGCAGGGCTAGGCCTTTGGCGCGGAGTTTTGCGTGCTTCAGCTTTCCTTGCGATAGAGCAGGTCGCGGATCGCCTTTCGCCGCGCCTCGTTCATCTCGCTCTGCGCCTTGCGCGCATCGGCTGTGGCAGCGTCGCGGCTGCTCTGCTCAGACGTGCCGGTCGTCTCGGGTTCGCTGCACGCGGGACAGCGGTTGGCAAAGCCCGGTTTGTCCGGTCTGAGTTCAAACTCCTCTGCGCAGACGACACAGGTTTTGATGGGAAATGCCATACCGATCCATGATAAAACACGCGCAAGAATCTGAAGGCCGGAATCCTTAGAGTTCGACTTTGCCCGGTCGCAGCATCAGGGCTTTGATGGCTTCCCGCGGGTCTTTGCCTTCGTTGAGAATCAGTTCCATCTGCTCGGCGATGGGCATTTCGATGCCGTGCTGGCGTGCGAGGCCGAGCGCGGCGCGCGTGGTCAATACGCCTTCCGCCACTTTTCCGCCGAGGCTTTCGAGAATCTCCGGCAGTTTGCGTCCCTGGCCCAGAGCTTGTCCGACGCTCCGGTTGCGGCTCAGCGAGCCGGTGCAGGTGAGCACAAGATCGCCGACGCCGGAGAGGCCTGCAAGGGTCTCGCGGCGGCCGCCACAGGCTACGGCAAGACGCGTGATCTCGGCGATGCCGCGGGTGATGAGCGCGGCGGTGGAGTTGTAGCCGAGGCCGACTCCGGCGGCGACTCCGGCGGCGATGGCAATAACATTTTTCAGCGCCCCGCCCAGTTCCACGCCAATCAGGTCGGTGCTGGTGTAGAGCCGAAGCGTCTCCGAGGAGAATTCGGCCTGGATGCGGGCAGCGATCGTCGCATCGTCGAAGGCGACGGTAAGCGCGGTGGGTTGGCCCTGTGCCACTTCGAGCGCAAAACTGGGTCCACTGAAGGCCCCAATCGGCAGGGCAAGACCGGCGTCCACCATGCTCGTGGCGATGACTTGGCTCATGCGCAGGAAGCTGCGGTCCTCCACGCCTTTGGTGGCGCTGACAATGATCTGGCCGGGGTGAAGATAAGGGCCGATGCGGGCGAAGGTAGAGCGGAGAAACTCCGATGGAACAACGGAGACAACGATCTCGGCGTAGCGGACGGCGGCGTTGTCGCCCATGACTGTGATCTCCGGCGGCAGTGGAAAGCCGGGAAGGAAGGGCTTGTTTTCGCCGGCCTCGATGATCTCCTGCGCGAACTCCGGACTATGCGCCCAGAGGGAGAGCTGATGGCCGCCGCGGCGGTGAAGCGAGAGGGCGATGGCAGTTCCCCATGCGCCGGAACCTAAGACAATGATGCGGCTCATGCGGGCTTCTTCTTTCCGAAGCGGGATTCCGTGCCGGCAATCAGGCGGCGGATGTTCTGGCGGTGCTTGAGGATGATAATGAGGGCGACAGCGCACTCCACGGCGATGAAGAAAGCAGGCCGAGGGCCGCGCACCAAAAAGTACGCGAAGGGCGGAAAGCTGGCCGAGCCGAGAATCGAGGCCAGCGAGACGTAGCGGCTCAGCGCCAGCACCACGAAGAATACGCTGATGGCGGCAAGTGCGGCGAGGGGCGTGGCGGCCAGAAAGACGCCAAAGCCGGTGGCGACGCCCTTGCCGCCGCGGAAGCGCAGCCAGACCGGGAAGACGTGGCCGAGAACGGCGCAGAGAGCGGCCAGCGCTTCGGCATTCCGCAGCGGCCAGTTGTGCAGCAGCAGGCCGCCCAGCAGCGCGCCCAGCCAAACCGCCGAGCAGCCTTTCAGCATATCGATCAGGAAGGTGGCCGCGCCCAGACCCTTGCCGCCGGAGCGCAAGACATTGGTGGCGCCGATGTTGCCGCTGCCTGTCTGGCGGATGTCCTGCTTGCGGAAGAGTCGCATCAGCAGCAAGCCGGTGGGGATGGAGCCGAGCAGGTAAGCGGCGACGATGATAAGCAGCGTTGCAAGAACCATAACGAAAGTGAGTTTATCAGGTGCCGCCCGCGGCGGGGCTGGCGGCTGGGCGCTCAATGCATCTGGAGTCTTGCCGCAAAGCTGCATTCCCCCAAAAACGAACGGGATCTGTGAAAAATTGCCGTTGCAGACCGCAAACAGTAGTAAACTAATTCACAAACTAGTTGGTTAGGAGCGTTGGAGGTTATATGCCGCTTACAGAGGGGAAATATACCGAGATTGGAGCCTTTGACGCCAAGACGAGGCTCTCTGAGCTTCTGCGCAAAGTCGAGCAGGGTGAACGCTTTACCATCACCAAGCGCGGCCATGCGGTGGCCGACATCGTGCCCAGCCAACTGCGGGATACGCGCCGTGCGGCGGAGGCAGTTCGGCGGCTGTTGGCCATGCCGAAGATCGAAGGCGTCTTCCCAGAGACCGTTCGGGCGTGGATTGAGGAAGGCCAACCTTGATCCTGGTTCTTGATGCATCGATGACTTTGGCGTGGCAGTTTAAACGCGTTGATCCGGCTGAGATTCTTCTGGCCGAGAAGGCGCTCGCGGAGCTTTCGTCCGTGCAGGCAATTGTTCCGGCGATTTGGTATGCCGAGGTTGCAAACGGCGTTTTGAGCGGCGAACGGCAGGGAGCCATCTCGCCCACGCAGACGGATTACTTTCTCGGCGAACTATCTCATGCGGAGATCGCTGCCGATGAGCTCTCTCCTCGCGCCCGTCAGGCCGCCGTGCTGAATTTGGCGCGCGCCCACGGTTTGACCGCCTACGACGCCACCTACCTGGAGCTGGCCATGCGCCGCGCCGCCCAGCTCGCCACCTTAGACCGCAAACTTGCTGAGGCCGCAAGAGCCACCGGTGTGCGCGTCTTTGGCGACGCGGGGTAGGATGGTTGTATGTTGTGGTTACTCATATCTGAAAGGATGATAGCAAGCAAATGCGCTTCCGAAATCTGATTCTCTTGTTCTTTCTCATGGCAGCTTTCAGAGGAATGGCCCAGTCTCCTAACGATGGCAATCTGTCGGGAAACTCCTATGTGAACTCCTATTTTCACTTCTCTTATTCATAGCCCGCAATTCTCAAGCCGTACGACACAAAGTCTCTGAATCTTCCACCAAGCTCTCCTTACGCGAACGAGTTTATGCTCTTCTCTGCGAGACAAGGTGACCAACCGTACGGCGTTATCGTTCTTGCCGAAAGGCTGAACGCAGTCACTCCCCACTCAAGAGGCATCCGGGATGGTGTGGACTTTCTTGATCGGGTGGCTCGATTCAATCCAGAACAGCATACAGTAATCGAGTCGCGGAAACATTTTACGACTGCGGAGGGTCTCACCTTCGATCAGCTTATTTACACCACAAATGGCGAATACACGTCGTCCATCGCCGCACAGATCGGCAATTTCTTGATTGTATTCAGGTGCAATGCGAAATCTGCGGCCGATCTTGCGGAGATGAATAAGTCTGTTGTTGCGTTCCATCTAGTCAAGTAATCGGGTACATTGCGGCAGTCTACCAGTTCAATGGGTTCCCGGCGGCGTGGCGGAGTGCTTTGTTGGCTTCTTGAAGAGCCATGCGGCTCCCGCGCAGAAGAAGGCCAAGAGCGCCGTCCAGCGGAAGACATCTACATACGCCATCAGCGCCGATTGCTGCTGCATCAGGCCGTAGATCATGCCGAAGGCGCCGGGGCGGCCCTGCGCGGCTCCGATATGGTGGCCGACATATCCGGCGATGGCCGCCGACTTCTGTTGCAAGACGATGTTCGAGGTGCCCAGGTGCGCGCCGATCTCGGTCTGGTGCAGGGCGGCTCTCCGAATCAGCGCCGTCGTCGCCATCGAAATTCCAATCGAGCCGCCGATGTTGCGCAGCATATTGAAGATGCCGGTGGCGTTGCCCATCTTCTCGCGCGGAATCGTGGAGGTGCTCATGGTGGCCAGCGGCACAAAGACGAAGCTCAGTGCAAAGCCGGTGAGCATGATGGGAATCAGCAGCGTATAGGGGCCGATATCAAGGTTGATCGTCCCGAAGATCAGCGAGCAGACGCCAAAACCGATGAAGCCGGCGCAGAGCAGCTTGCGGCTGTCGATGCGCGAGCCGAGAATGCCGATGATGGGCGAGCCGATGAACGACCCAATGCCGCGCGGGCCGACAACCAGTCCCGCAGTGAATGCGGTGTAGCCGAGTACCTCCTGATAGTAGAGCGGCAGAATCGCAATGGTGATGTAGATGCACATGCCGAGCATGGCAATCAGATAGCATCCCGTGCGGAAGTTGCGGTCCTTGAGAATGTGGAGATCGACCAGGCCGTTGGGATGCGTCCAGGAGTGCCAGATCCAGAGAACGAGGGATGTGGCCAGCGCGGCCACCGCCCAGCGAACCCAGACAGCGCCAAACCAGTCGTCCTCCTGACCCTTGTCGAGAACAATTTGCAGAGCGCCGGTCCATACCATGAGGAGTCCGAAGCCGATGTTGTCGAAGGGGCGAACCTTGGCGTTTTTGATGTAGGGCGGGTCGTGGACGAAGCGGCTGATGAGAATGACGGCCAGAAGGCCGACGGGAATGTTGATGTAAAAGGCGTAGCGCCAGCTAAAGGTATCCGTCAGCCAGCCGCCGAGCGTGGGTCCCAGTACCGGTGCGAGCACGATTCCCAGGCCGTAAGCGGCCATCGACATGGAGCGCTTCTCAATGGGAAAGCTTTCCAGCAAAATCGATTGTGAGAGGGGTTGCAGCGCGCCGCCTCCCGCGCCCTGCATCACGCGCGCCAGCAGGATCACGCCCAGCGAGGGAGCCGCGCCGCAGAAGAAGCTGGCGATGGTGAAGATGATGACGCAAGTGAGTAAAAAGCGCTTGCGGCCAAAGCGCAGGGCAAACCAGTTGGAGGCGGGAAGGATGACGGCATTCGCCACCAGGTAGCTGGTCAGAACCCACGTCGCCTCGGAGTTGGAGGCCGAAAGCGAGCCGGCGATGTAGGGCAGAGCCACCGAGGCAATGGCGGTGTCCAGCACCTCCATAAAGGTCGGAAGCATGACGGAGACGGTCACCAGCCACGGGTTCACGCCCTGGGTGAGCGGGTAACGGGCTTGGGCGGCGGCGTTGGTCATGGGAGAGATAGCAGTTTTAGGGTAACCGATAAGGGTTGGGGGATGGGAGGACGACTCATCTGCCGCGGATAACGAAAGGCACGGCCTTACTTGTAAAGCAGGATGGATGGGCGCGGCATCCCACCCGTTCGTGATAAATCTGCTAAAGTATGGGACGAGGAACATCCTCCGGCTACAGCCGGGAAAGCTGCGTATTACTGAATCGACCTGAGATAGGCGATAATCTGCCAGCGCTGCGCCTCCGGCAGACTCGACCAGGAGGGCATTCCATGGCGCAGGTCGCCCTGACGCAGGAACCACTCAAGGTCGCCGTCGGTCGCCTTGCGAAGCCCTTCGCTGTGCAGTGAAGGACGCTTGTGGCCATCGCCGGCGGCGTTGGCTTGGTGGCATTGCTGGCAGTGGTCTTTGTAAAGCAGTGCGCCCGCAGCGGCGGCTTCGGGCCGGTTGGTCAGGGGATTGGCGCGCGCATGATCTTTGGGCGGAACGCGCTGCCAATGTAAGTTGGAAGCCGCCCCGAGAGCAACCATCGAAGAAAGAGCAATCATCAGAACAGCAAGGCTGGGCCTCATCATTCTGCACCTCCATTGGAACAGTGAAACCACGAGCCAATCTGCTCGAATTCATAGGCAACGCCGACGCGGTAGACACGAGCGAGGCTGGTGCTGGTCAGGCCAAAGCCGGGTGAGAAGCTGAAGCGCACACTTTTCGGCAACTGCCAGCCGATCAGCGGCGCAATGTAGTGCGAGGTGTCGCGCAGGGTCAGGGCAATGGTGTCACCCAGGCCGCCATAGGCCTCCGCGCCGGCGATAAACTTCTCCGCGCAGAAGGTGCATTCCCGGCTGCCGGCCGCGCTGCGCAATGGACGTGTGAGTCCAACGGCGTAGCCGAACTCCCAGGGCGCGTGGCCAAGGTTCTTCTCCGAGATGAAATTTTCGCTGAGATTCCAGTCGTGAAGATTGGAGGAGAGAATCAGCTTCAGTTCGGCCTCGTGCTGGTGGTCGCGGCGCAGCACGGCGCTGGACGGCGCGAGATCGGCCTCACCATCATGGCCGACGAATTCCAGAATCGTCTTGTCAGCCGCAGGGGTGTTTTCGTACTCCACGTAGAAGACCGGATTGACAGCGCGGTCGCGCATCAGCGAGCGGAGGCGATTCTCCAGTCGCCAGCCCGTGAAGACTGCCGAGTCGCTGCCGGTGGCCTGCCCGTCGAGGTAGAGTTCTGTGGTCCACCAGGCGCGGGTGCCGTACTCCAATTCCATCGCCGTGGCGCCAAATGGATTGCCGCCGTTGGGCTGGCCAACGGCTGACTTGGTTTCGATCTCCAGGTTGCCGGGTTCCTCCAGGTCGTGCGAGTAGGTGACAAAGTAGGGCTTTTCCTGAGCGTTGCTGGCAGGGGTGTGAAGTGCCAGAGATGCCGCCAGCCATAAGCATGGCCAGAAAACTCCTCGAAGTTTGAACGAAATCAAAAGGTATCCTCCAGGAAATACGACTGAAAGAGTCGTATTCTTATAATCAGACTATTTTAGTCCGATATTAATTGCAAACGACTCTGAAGAGGCGAGAGAGTGCGGCATCACCTTATTGCTATTCAATCAAATAAAGTTGACAGTAATACACTCAATATGACATGATTGCAGAGTCGGAAATTCTATCAATAGGCAGGTTCAACCATGGCAAAGATTATCGGCATCGATCTGGGCACCACCAACTCGTGCGTCGCGGTCCTGGAGGGCGGCGAACCCAAAGTCATTGCGAATGAAGAGGGTGCGCGCACCACGCCCTCGGTGGTCGGCTTCAGCAAGAGCGGCGAGCGGCTGGTCGGCCAGGTGGCCAAGCGTCAGGCGATCACCAACCCGGAGAACACCATCTTCTCCATCAAACGCTTCATGGGCCGCCGCTACGACGAAGTCAGTGACGAAATGAAGATGGTGCCCTTCAAGGTGATTCAGCAGGGCGACCATGTAGGCGTGATGGCGCAGGGCAAAGAGTACACCCCGCCGGAGATCTCGGCCATGATCCTGCAAAAGCTGAAGGCCTCGGCCGAAGCCTACCTGGGCGAGACGGTCACCGAGGCCGTGATTACCGTTCCGGCCTACTTCAACGACGCGCAGCGGCAGGCCACCAAGGACGCGGGCAAGATCGCCGGCCTGGATGTGAAGCGCATCGTCAACGAGCCGACGGCGGCCGCGCTGGCCTACGGACTCGACAAGAAGAAGGACGAGACGATTGCTGTTTACGACTTTGGCGGCGGCACCTTTGACATTTCCATCCTGGAAGTCGGCGAAGGCGTCATCGAGGTCAAGTCCACCAACGGCGACACCCACCTGGGCGGCGACAACCTCGACCAGCGGATTGTCGATTGGCTGATTGCCGAGTTCAAGCAGGAGCAGGGTTTGGACCTCAGCTCCAAGGGCAACGAGATGGCATTGCAGCGATTGAAGGATGCCGCGGAAAAGGCCAAGATCGAGCTGTCTACGACCATCGAGACGGAGATCAATCTGCCCTTTGTCACCGCCGACGCCACCGGGCCCAAGCACTTGGTCCGCAAGCTGACCCGCGCCAAGCTGGAGCAGCTGGTCGAGGATCTGCTGGATCGCTCGCTGGAGCCATGCAAGAAGGCCATTGCCGATGCCGGCGTCAGCGTGAGCGAGATCGACGAAGTGGTACTGGTGGGCGGGCAGACACGTATGCCCAAAATTCAGGAGATCGTGAAGAAGCTCTTTGGCCGCGAGCCGCATCGCGGGGTGAATCCCGACGAGGTCGTCGCCATTGGCGCGGCGGTGCAGGCCGGTGTACTGGCTGGCGAGGTCAAGGACCTGCTGCTGCTGGACGTGACGCCGCTAACGCTGGCCATTGAGACGCTGGGCGGCGTGGCAACGCCCATGATCCAGCGCAACACCACCATCCCCACCAAGAAGACGGAGACCTTTTCCACCGCAGCCGATTCGCAGACCGAAGTCGAGGTGCACGTGCTGCAAGGCGAGCGGCCGCTGGCCGCGCAGAACCGCACCCTGGGCAAGTTCAAGCTGGGCGGCATCATGCCCGCACCGCGCGGCGTGCCGCAGATCGAGGTAACCTTTGACATCGACGCCAACGGCATCCTCAACGTGACGGCCAAGGACAACGCCACCGGCAAGGACACGCGCATCACCATCACCTCCAGCTCCGGACTCAGCAAGGACGAGGTGGAGAAGATGGCCAAGGAGGCCGAGGCGCACTCCAGTGAGGACAAGGAGAAGCGCGAGGAGATTGACGCGCGCAACTCGCTCGACGGCTTGGTCTATAACATCGACAAGATGCTGAAGGACTCCGGCGACAAGCTCGGTGAAGCGGATGCGGCGCCTGTCAAGGCCGAGGTCGAGACGGTGCTCGCCGAGTCCAAGAAGCTGCTCGAAGGCACGCCCAGTTCGAAGGACTTGAAGGCCCAGCACGAGAAGCTCACCCACGCCAGCCACAAGCTAGCCGAGATCGTCTACAAGGCGACCGCCGCGCAAGCCGCAGCCGCTCCGGGAGAAACCCCCGGCGCATCCGAACCCGCCGCCGAAGCCAAAAAGAACGACGGCGTCATCGACGCGGAGTACGTGGACGTGGACGACAAAAAGTAGGCAGAGTTCTCGCAGACAATAGCCCCGGATTGGTTGCTGAAATAATCGGATGAATATCGTTGTGGGCGATGTATAATTGCCCACAACGACGTGGAGGACGGTTCTAAATGACTGAAAAAGCGTTAGATGATCTCGACGCGGTACGAACAATAGTTGAAACGCTCAGAAGTTTTAAACCGGATGAGCAACAGCGTATCTTTCGTTGGGTGGTTGAGAAAACGGGACTACCACAAATATCTTTAGTTTCCTCTATTGGAGGATCTGCCGCACCTTCACCGGTCAAAGGACCAATTCTCCCGGCATCTTCTCCGCACAGCAGCATTCCAGTGAAGAGTGTTGGAGTGGACATTAAATCATTCATTGATGAAAAGCGCCCGCGAAGCGACGTTCAATTTGCTGCAACTGTTGCTTACTATCTTCGATTTGAAGCACCGACTGATGAGCGGAAAGACGCGATCAATAAGGAAGATCTGCAAGAGGCTTGCCGGAAGGCAAAGAGGGATCGATTGAAGATTCCTTATCAGACACTTCTGAATGCTCACAAATTAGGGCTCCTCGACAAAGGTTCGGAGAAAGCCACTTTTGCAATCAATACCGTCGGCGAAAATCTTGTTGCAATGTCTCTGCCAGGGGAGGGGAAAATGACATCCAAACCTGAAGTGAAGCGGAGAATTGAGAAGACTAAAAAGGCCGTGTCAAAGAAAGCACCTGTGAAAGAAATACTGCCTGTAAAAAAGACATCTGCGAAAAAAGTGTCAAAGCGCACCTTGAAGGTTTGATAGTGACAGATGCACAGATTGCAATCGAGTCTTCTCTAAAGGAATCTCAAAGGCTCCGAAAAGTTCTTTTGAAAGATTCCAGTAAGCAAGTGCGTTCCGATGATGAAAAACAGGTTGCAAAAGCAACTGCTCAAAGCTGGTTTAATACCCACCGTGCAATCATTACTTCTGTTATCGGCGATGGTCCGGTAAAATCAATTGATGAGCAGTTTAAGTTGCTTATCGCCGCAACTAATCGTGGGACGATCAGAACGAAATATATATCTTCACTGAAGCAAGTTGAAAAGTCACTTGGTCAGTTACAAGCTGAGTACATCCTAGAATTGACGTCTTATGTCACTATAACTGTAGGTGTGACAACAGATGCTGCACCCAATTTTTCTCCATTGGTTTCGGATTCTAAAATGCAAAACATCTTAATCAACCGCTGGAACGAATGTGTCACATGCGTCAATTACGGTGCTTCGCTCGCAGCAATAGTGATGATGGGAGGACTTTTGGAAGGGCTGCTATTGGCAAAGATTAATCAGTTAGCTGACAAGAGTTTAGTCTTTAAATCTTTAGCTGCTCCCAAAGACAAAACTGGAAGTGTACTGAAGTTGAATGAATGGGGTCTGAAGAATTATATGGATATAGCCCAGGAACTCAAATGGATATCAAGGACAGCTAAAGATATTGGAGAAGTTGTGAGAGATTATCGTAACTATATCCATCCACAAAAAGAATATTCTCATGGGATTAGTATATCTACGGAAGATGCACGGATGCTTTGGGAAGTGGCAAAGACAGTCACTTTTCAGATATTGAAGTGATGCCGGGTGCTCCATCCATCCGCGTTCTTTGCGGATGGATGGGAACCACGAACCCGAATCCGCCGCTTTGGTTCAGTCGTCCACCGGCCTTCGTCGGCCCGCAGGGGATGAAACGGGCGCCATTGACTTCTATCCGCCTGCTTGCCAATGGTCCGTCTATAGCCCGCGCCGTAGGCGCAAGGTTGATTAGCCCACCGTTTCAACGGTGGGGAAGGATCAGCCATCATGCCGCCGGAGTCCCGTAGGGACGGCGCATGAGAATCGGTATTTCCGTCTGCCCCACCTTCCGCGCTCTTTGCGGATGGGTGGGAACCACGAACCTGAACCCGCCGCCTTGTATCAGGGCACGACCTCAGTCGTGCCTTTCAAAACAAAGTGCTTTTGTGCGGCCTGTAAAGCCCGCCCTGCAAACCATGCCGCAATTTCCCCGCTATCGTTTCTTCTCCATGGTCCGTGTCAGTTGATAGACTCATAGTGCAATGACCAGCACACAACTGCAAAATGCTATTGAGCGCCACTTCGCCGCCGGACCCAACGCCATTGAAGATCAGACCGCGATGGCGGCGTTTCTTCTGCTGCGAGCGGCTTTGGAGAGTGGCGAAATACGCTCCGCCTCGCCCGACCCCACTACACCGACCGGCTGGCGGGTCAACGCCTGGGTCAAACGAGGCATCTTGCTGGGCTTTCGCCTGGGAGTGCTGAAGGAGTTTTCCGTCCAGGGCTTCTCGTTCGTGGACAAGAGCACCTATCCCATGCGCCACTTCAGCACGGGCGACGGGGTGCGCCTGGTTCCCGGCGGCTCCTCGGTGCGCAGCGGCGCTTACGTGGCGCGCAGCGTGGTCTGTATGCCGCCGATGTACATCAACGCCGGGGCGTGGGTGGACGAGGGCACGATGGTGGATTCGCACGCGCTGGTCGGCTCTTGCGCACAGATTGGCAAGCGCGTTCATCTGAGCGCCGCGGCGCAGATTGGCGGAGTTCTGGAGCCGGTGAACGCTTCTCCGGTGGTGATTGAGGACGATGTGCTGGTGGGCGGCAACTGCGGCGTCTACGAGGGCACCCTGGTGCGCAAGGGCGCGGTGCTGGCCGCCGGCACCATTCTGACGCGCGGAACGCCGGTCTTCGATCTGGTGAACGGCACCATTCTGCGCGCCAACGACGCATTGCCGCTGATGATCCCGGAGAATGCGGTGGTGGTTCCCGGCTCGCGCGCCATCAGCAAAGACAAGGGCCATGAGCGCAGCCGGGAGTGGGGCCTGAGCCTCTATGCGCCGGTGATCGTCAAGTATCGCGACGACAAGACGGACCTGAGCACTGCGCTTGAAGAGCTGTTGAGGTAGCAGCAAGGCGCGTGCTGAATATATTGATTCCAGGAGGAACTTATTGGATCGAAGGCGCGTATCGATCATTGTTCGGTGTGACAGATCATCCGAGTGTGCCGGACTGAAAGGCAAGATCGATGTACCCTCTACCACTTAATCCCGCACTGGAGTTTCTGATTTCGATTGCGTTGGGAAGTATTACTCTCTTGGTGGGTTGGAGAGTTGTTCTTGGAACCAAGCCTTTACCGATTGCCGCGGCAATCTTTATTACGGCCATCGATCATTCATTGGGGAAGCTGCTCTTCTCGCTTTTTCATCTTCCGGCGACAGAATCTTATTCGCTGCCTACTGCACTATTCCTGATTCTTTCCTATTTCATCTTCAAACCCACGCTTGCCAAACTACTTCTGTACTGGCTGGTCGGTTTTGCCGCCTATCTTGTCATCCACGTCCTGATCTCGTGGCTGTTTGGATGGACATTCATGTTTCCGTTCTGGAGGCCCCTTATTCTATAGAGTGTTTTCGTACCACGTATTTCCTCTACAGCACCATATGCTGAGCACTGCACTGGAAGAGCTACTGTGGTAACGTCTGAGCCTGCACCCCCAGCAATCGGCTGATGCAAGGCTTCGCGCTTCCCGCCACTGGCGCGAGCGCGACAAACTGCGGATTCCGGAGAGAGGCAGGGTCGGGTATGTCCCCGGTTCAAAATGTCGGATAGATGACCGGTCCGTACCCCTCGCCACCTATTACCTTGAAGCTGTGAAGCGAAAAGTACTTCCCGAGCACAATTTGCCTTCTATTCGCCTCGTTGTTTGCCGATAATTTCATTTCTCTGTGAGACTTTTTCTCGCCTGCATACTAGGGTTTATCGGACTCCGGCGAATTGCAACGGGCAATACATATCTTTCTACTAGGCTTCTAGCCTGCTCCATTTCGTCTGTCTCCGAAGAAATTTCACATTGTCTCTCTTTACATTATGTTTTTCGCCGATTCTCATAGAGAATGGAAGATGTGAACCTGAAAATTCGTATTGCTCTGCTCGCTCTGCTCTTCGCGCCGTCTTTGGGATTTGCCCAGTCGCCTGTCAAGGAGACCGAACAGAAGCTCGACTCAACAGTCCTGCCGCTTGGCCACTCGCTGGCGCGCACGCTTACCGTTCAGCGGCCCTTCGATCCGGCAACCTACACGCCTCTCAGCGGCCATGAGCGCTGGCAGCGATGGATCAGCGAAGACGGCCGCTCGCCCGCCATTCACGTCGAGTCGCTGGCCACCGCCGCTTATCAGCAGACCTTCGACCTTCCGCAAGAGTGGACCAGAAGCGATGACGGCTTTGTTCGCCGTCTCGGCTCCAGCTACGGCGGCAACCTGATACAGAACACCATCCATGAAAGCATGGCCGCGGTTGAAGGCACTGATCCGCGCTACTTTCCCTGTGCCTGCACAGGACTGTTTCACCGCGGCGGCCACGTCATCAAGATGAGTTTCCTTACATACAACCGCAACGGCCATCTGACGCCGGACATTCCGCAGGTCAGCAGCATCTACGGCAGCGCGATGATCGAATCCATGTGGTGGCCGCAGCACTACACGCCGTTGGTGCAGGGCGTGCAAGCAGGCCACATCGAAGCCGGCTTCATCGGCGCTGAACATCTGGTTCAGGAGTTTGCCCCAGAGCTAAAGCGTCTCTTCCATCTGCGCTTCTGAGCATCAGCCGCAACGTCATGAATCTACCTGAGCTACAATGCTCTCAAACAAGGAGGTTTCATGCGCCACATTCTTCTCGCCGCATTCACCGTCGTCTTTACTGCTTCGTTGGTCGCGCCGCTGCTGGCTCAGGGCGCGCCGCCGCAGGGCAGCGCCGGCCAGCCTTACATCGTCGAGTACTACTACAAATGCCAGTGGGGCCATCAGCAGGAGTTCATCTCTCTCTTCGAAAAGAACCACTATCCGCTGTTGCAGAAGATACAGGCTATGGGCCGCATTCTCTCCATCAAGATCGAGTCGCCCGCTTACCACACCACCGAGGACGGCCGCTGGGACTATCGCGTCACCATCCGCTACAAAAACTCCACAGTGGCCACCACCGCCAATCCCGACGAAGAAGCCTTCATCAAGGAGCTATGGCCGGATCAGGCGACTTATCTGAAAGAAGAACAGCGGCGCTTTGAGATTTTGCTCGGCCACTGGGATCTGCCGGTCACCGATATTACGCCGGCCAAGCAGTGATGCGCGCGTGAGGTTGGCGCTTGCGCGCGCCAGCTACGCCGGATAGCTTCCCGTGATGTAGCCCTGCAACTCCTGGATGGTCCGCTCCTGGCCGAAGATCACCCATTTGACCATATCGCCGATGGAAACCAGGCCTACGACCGCCTCATCCTGTAGCACGGGCAAATGGCGAAAGTGCTTCTGCGTCATGATGGCCATGCACTCATCGACAGTCTGGCGCGGGCTGACACAGTGAACCGGGGTGGTCATGATTTGGCTGACCTTGGTCTGTTTTGCGTCGAGTCCCTTGAGGTCGCCGCGGCGGGCATAGTCGCGCTCGGAGAGGATGCCGGCAACACGATGGTTGGAAAGAACCAGCAAGGCGCCGATGTTGTGTGCGGCCATCTTCTCCAGTGCCGCAAAGACCGACTCTTCCGGTGCAATGGACACTACCTTGCTTTCGCCTTTGCTCTTGAGCACCATTTCAATCGTGTCGGTATTTTTCATAGACCCTCCCTGTGCGACATTAAATCAATATATTCCATCCGGGCTGTGCGCGAACAGCGCTACTCGTTGTCGGCGATCAGCAGACGTAGGTCGCGCAGATTCTGGCCGGTGGGACCGGTGACGACCGAGTCTCCCAGGGCGGTGAACATGGGACAGGCGTCAAAGGCGGCCAGCGAGGACTTGAGGTGGAATCCGAAGGCGTGGGCACGGGTAACGGTGGTGGGGTCGGCGAGGGCGCCGGCCGCATGGGTGTTGCCGTCGATGCCATCAGAGCCTGCGCTGAGCACCGTCAGCCTTTCGCCGGGGTAGCTCTCGAGTTCCAGCGCGCACTCCATCACAAACTGCTGATTGCGGCCGCCTGCACCGGGCGCGCGGTCCAGCGTAACCGTCACCTCGCCGGCAGAGATCAGGCAGAGGCGCGGATGCAGGGCGCGCAGAGAGTGGAAGCGCTCCAGCAGATAGCGGGCGGCGTCGGCGTAATCCCAGTCGTCGCAGGTGTTGTCCACCTCGACGTGATAGCCGGCCTTCTCGGCCAGGGCGCGGGCGTTCTCTACCAGATCATGGCTGCTGAGTAATATCTCGAAGACCGAGTCGCGAAAGGCTTCGTCCTCGCCGCTCATCGCTGCGGCTGTGGTGATGCTGCGCACGGGCATGAAGCCCTGCATGGAAAACTTGTGAAAGAAAGGCGGATGCCACTTCTTGTTGCCCGGAGACTCGGGCAGGTCTTCGCGCTCAAAGAAGGCGTTGACCGAGTTTGGCAGCTTGGCCCGCAGATTATACTTTTCCAGCAAGGCGCGCACTTCGGCAACGGTGGAGTGATCGGGCGAGGTGGGGCCGCTGGAGAGCGCATCCAGCGAGCGCATGGGCACGTCCGGCAGCAGCACGCTGATCTTGGCTGCCTGCGGTGCGGCAATAGCCAGTCGTCCGCCTTTGACGGCGGAGAAGTGTTTGCGCAGGGTGTTGATCTCGCTGATGGGCGCGCCGCAAGCGAGCAGTTGCTCATGGAAGATGATGGTGTCGTTGAGCGAGATATGGGAATCCAGCGGCAGGTCAAAGATCGCCGAGCCGCCGCCGGAGATGAGGAAGAAGATCAACGTGTCTTTGCGCGCCTTCCGCATCATGGCCAGGGCGGCGCGCGCGGCGGCAAACGAGTCTTCGTTGGGCGTGGGATGACCGCCCTCGAAGTAGCGGAAGCGCCAGTCGCGATGCTTGGGAAGCTGGTTGGAGCAGCAGATGCCGCGCACTCCCAGGCGGCGGCTCATGCGCTCCATCAGCACCTCCAGCATGGGTCCGGCGGCCTTGCCCAGCGCAATGACAAAGATCTTCTTGTAGTTGGAAAGACAGATCGACTCCGGTCCGCTGCCGTCGGGCAAAAGGCGATGCAGCATATTGCCCTCGAAGCGAATGCGGCGGTCAAAGGCGGAGGCAATGTTGCAGGCCGCGATGGCGCCGGTAAAAATCTCCGTCGTCGCGGCGTGCAGTGCATCAAGCGCGGAATCGCTGCTTACAGGAGTCATTGCAGTTGCTCCTTCGCGGGAGCAGTCGGCTGCGGCCCGCGGTGGCCGACACAAAGGCTATGATCGTGGGGAAGTAAAAGCAAGAGACACTCTTCGGCGGAGGCATTTGTCGTAGTCATTCCACACTCCATTCTACAGACTATGCATGAGGATTTCTTTATATCAGGTACGATGCCGTGGAGTGTTCCCGAAGTGAGACGCCGCGGCCCTTTCCGGCGGCACTCAAGTGGAGTGTATCGAATTGAGTCAAACCCGATTAGGATATTCTGGCAATACCATGACAGAGCTTCCGCTGACGACCGCCTCTCCGAATTCGCTTGACCCCATCCGCTTTACACGCCAGTTGTGCGAGATCGAATCCACCACCTATCACGAGGGCGCGGTGGGAGATTTTCTCGCCGGTTTTCTCGGCGGACGCGGCTGGAATGTGGAAAAGACGCCGGTTGAGCAGCCACGCGAGAACTCGGGCGGAGGCCCACGCTGGAATATCTATGCGGGCAAGGCCGACGAGAGGCCCGATCTGGTCTTCTCCACGCACATGGACACCGTGCCGCCGTATATCCCCTTCAGCGAGGACGCGGAGTTCCTCTACGGTCGCGGCGTCTGCGACGCCAAAGGCATTCTGGCCGCTCAGGTGGCCGCCGCTGAGGCGCTTCGTGCCGTGGGATTTCGGATTGGGTTGTTATTCGTCTCAGGCGAGGAGCGCGACTCGGCGGGTGCAAAGGCTGCCAATGAGGCCTCCAAGGGCAGCAGATTCCTTATCAATGGCGAGCCGACCGACAACCGTCTTGCTCTGGCCTCCAAAGGCGCTTTGCGCGCGGTCTTCCGCTCCACAGGCAAGATGGCTCACTCGGCTTATCCGGAGTTGGGTGATAGCGCGGTTCATAAGCTGGTCCAGGTGCTGGCGAAGGCGCTGGAGATGCCGCTGGCGGAGCAGGAGGGGATTGGGCAGAGCACGCTCAATATCGGCCAGATTCAGGGCGGCCACGCGCCCAACGTCATCGCCGACAAGGCCGAGGCGCAGGTGCTGGTGCGCACCGTGACCGACTCAGCTCCGGTGCGCGCACAGTTGGTTGAGTTGGCGGGCGATCTGGCCGAAGTGGAGTTCACGCTCGATATGCCCTTCATCCGCCTGCGCGCCGTCGAGGGGCTGCCGACGATGGTCGCGAAGTTTTCCACCGACATTCCCCAGCTCTCCAATTGGGGCGAGCCGCTGCTGCTGGGGCCGGGTTCAATCCACGTAGCCCATACACCCGCCGAGAAGCTGGCAAAGAAAGAGCTGCTGGAGGCGGTCGAGTTGTATATTCAGGTGGCCAAACAGTTGCTGGGCTGAGGCGTCAGATCTTCCGACCGTCCGCCCGCGGAGTCGCCGCTTCGATGGCCAACGTGGCGATTGTGGAGGTGTTCAGCACCTCCTGCATCGCCTCCTGCGCCTTGGCCCAGATGGGATGCGCCGGACAGTATGGTTTGCGATGGCAGGAAGCTCCGGGAACCATGCAGAGGTTCAAGCGGATGGGACCGTCTACCGCCTCAATCACAGCGCGGATTGAGGCCTCCCGGCCGGGGGACAATATCTCAAAGCCGCCGGTCTGCCCACGCCGGGAAACCACGAATCCGGCGCGGCACAATTCCTGCAAAACCTTGGAAAGAAAGCTCTCCGGAGCCTGCGTGGCCTTGGCCAGCTCCGGCAGACGGACGCGCTGATGGACAGGCAATGTGGCCAGGTGGATCATAACCCGCACCGCATAGTCTGCCGCTCGCGTTAACTGCATGGTCGAACCGGATCGTCCCATCGGTTAGCTTCCTCGTTCACAAGCGTAACTCATCGTAACGCAAATGGTCACCGGCAAGATACTACTGATTGCGGGAACAGATCCTAATTGCCGCGGGAGCCGACTGCGGATAATTGCAGCGGTTGCGAGAGGGTGAGCAGCAAAACAGTGCCCGCCTCCAGCGTGGCCTGAGGATGGCTGACCATCAGATGAGTCGTAATGACGCTGGCTCCGATGATGCCGCCGGTCATGGCACCCACTGGACCTGCCACCATCGCACCGCCGACCACGCCGGCTCCAACGCCTCCGCCGTACTCGATGCCGTCGCGCTTCATGCGCGAGCCGGGCAGAATCTTGCCTTCACTTCCGACTTTGGATTTGGCTCCTGGAGTTCCGGTCAGATAGGCGTGCAGTTGATAGCGCGTACCGTCGGGCAGAATCAGCTTCTCAGGGCGCAGGCGCATGGAGCCGTGCCCGCCTGGATGTCCGCTGGAAACCTCCGAGACCTGGCCGTCAATCTCCGCTCCGGCGGGAATCAGCACTTGGCCTCCTTGCAAGACATCCGAAGCCACGCGGCTGCGGAAGGCTTCACCCTTCTCGCTGCTCGCGGTGGAAAGCTGATCGAGCAACTCCACGCGAATGGTCACGCCCTCCGGCAGTTCGCCGGGGCGCAGCGCGCGCGGATGTACGATGTCGCCGTCCGGATCGGGAATCTGCGAGCGGCGGGTCAATGTCGGTTCCTCCTCCGGCACGGAAGCGCTCGTAACAATATCGCTGTCGGGGTCTGAAGAGTTGGCGGAGACAATCTGATCCTGCTCCTGAGCTTGAGCCTGATAGCGTGCCGGTGCGGATGTGTGGCTGGCAGGAGGTTTGACCCTGACCGAAGTGGTGGTCACGATGGAGTCGTCCGAGGGGGGCGTCGAGGTTCCCTCATAAGGGTTGGAGTCGCTTGCCTGCTGCGCTCCCAGAGCGGCAGTAGCCATCAACAACAAGGCGGATACTAGAATCGGCCGGTTCATCCAAGTCTCCTTGATTCGTGGCGGGAATGGTCTCTCTCTGTACAAACCCCGCCGGAAGAGAAGAGTTGCGCGCGGCCTGAATTCCAGCGAAAGCCGCGCCAGAAATCTCAATCTAAGGCTAACGCCAATGGAGAGCCAAATGGCTGTCGGAGAGAGCAGATGTGCCTAGGACGGCACGAATCAATCTAGGCAACCCACTCCGGCACATTTCCCATGCTGGCATCGATTTTGCCTCCAGTGTCTGCCCTTGCATAGTGCATTACCTTCCAGTTTGCTAGAATCCAAGCGAGACATCTAATTTCTTTGTACCTTGGACGGAGAGGAATTGCGAAGGTGCGGGAGCTTCTGAACACCATACATAGCGCAGCCGGGGAAGCTCTTGCTGTGGATCGCCGTCCGCCACTGCCTAATTTGAACCACCGGCTGCAACACCGCATCCTAAGGAGCGATATGACTGAGATCGTTGCCATCCGCGCCCGCGAGGTTTTGGACTCGCGCGGCAACCCGACCGTGGAAGCAGATGTCATTCTGGAAAGCGGCGCGCTGGGCCGCGCCATTGTGCCCTCGGGCGCTTCTACCGGCGAGCATGAGGCCGTGGAGCTGCGCGACGGCGACCAGAGCCATTATCTGGGCAAGGGCGTCTTGCAGGCGGTGGAAAACGTGGAGACCGTGATTGCGCCCGAGCTGGAAGGCATGGACGCCGCCAATCAGCGGCTGCTCGATCAAACGATGATTGCGCTGGACGGCACGCCAAACAAGTCCAAGCTGGGTGCCAACGCCATTCTGGCTGTCTCCATGGCCGCCACCCGCGCCGTGGCGCAGACGCTGGAGATTCCGCTCTACCGCTATCTGGGCGGCGTGAACGCCTCCGTGCTGCCGACGCCGATGCTTAACGTGCTGAACGGTGGAGCGCACGCCGACAGCAATGTGGACTTCCAGGAGTTCATGATAATGCCGGTGGGCGCGGAGCGCTTTTCCGAGGCGCTGCGCTGGGCCGCGGAGACCTTTCACACGCTGAAGGGCGTACTCAAGAAGAAGGGCTACAACACCGCCGTCGGAGACGAGGGAGGCTTTGCTCCTTCGCTCAAGTCCAACGCCGAGGCGATTGAGCTGATCCTTGAAGCCATCGAGGCGGCCGGCTACAAGCCGGGCGAGCAGATTGCCATTGCGCTTGATCCGGCGTCGAGTGAGTTCTACGACAAGGAAAAGAAGAAGTACGTCTTCAAGAAGAGCGACAAGCGCGAGCTTTCCAGCGAGGAGATGGTGGCCTTTTACGACAACTGGACCCGCCAGTATCCTATCGTCTCCATCGAAGATGGATTGGCCGAGGACGACTGGGCTGGCTGGAAGCTGATGACCGACAAGATGGGCGGCCGCATTCAGTTGGTTGGCGACGACATCTTTGTGACCAACGTCAAGCGCCTACAGCGCGGCATTGAAGAGGGAGTCGGCAACTCGATTCTTATCAAGGTCAACCAGATTGGCACCGTGACCGAGACGCTGGAGGCCATCGACCTGGGCCGGCGTTACGGCTATACTTCGGTGATCTCGCATCGCTCCGGCGAGACCGAGGACACCTTCATCGCCGATCTCGCTGTTGCCACCGGCGTGGGCCAGATCAAGACCGGCTCGGTGAGCCGTACCGACCGCATCTCCAAGTACAACCAGCTTCTCCGCATCGAAGAAGAACTCGGCGGCGGCGCCGTCTTCCTCGGCCTGGAGAGCCTGAACTACAACGACTAACTGTGGAAGTTCTGGATGGATTGGAAGGGAGGGAGCTTCGGCTTCCTCCCTTTTTCAATTCGCTTAGCCAGCGCGCTCGACCTGGTAGTAGAAGGGTGGACCCTGCTCCAGCGCCAGCGTTTTGATGGTGCGCAGAAATGCGCGAGCTGCGTAGGAGAGCGTGGTCTGCCGCCGGTGAACCAGCCGCAGAATGCGCTTGACCTCGAGATCTTCCACCGGGATGCAGACCAGATCGCCGCTCTCCAGCTCTTGCGCTACGGTCAGATGGGGCACCAGAGCCACGCCGTTGCCCATCGCCACAAAGCGCTTGATGGCCTCGATGGTGGGCAGCTCGATGCCCATGTTGAGAGGTGTGCGATGACGCTGAAAGGCTTCAATCACGCGCTTGCGCAAGGGAGAGGCGACGTTGTGCGCAATGAAGGTCTCTTCGCCGAGCTGGCTGATGGTGACGCGCTTGGATTTTGCCAAGGGATGCGCGGGGCTGACGATAAAGGCCAGACTGTCCGCGTAGACGGCGACGCTGCGAAAGAGCGCCGGATCGGGGCGGAAGGAGATCATGCCCAGCTCGAAGGTGCGCAGGTTTAGTTCGTCGGGAATGTGCGAGGCCAGCATTCGATGCACGGCGACGGTGATATGGGGAAACTCGCGGCGGAAGCGGTCGATGGCCGGCAACAGGTATATACAGGTGTACTCATTGGCGGCCAATTGCAAGCGGCCGCTCTCCAGGTTCTTCAGCTCGCCGAGGGCGCTGGCCGCCTCGCGGCGCAGAGCCAGCAAGCGTAGCGCATAGTCGCGCAGCAGCACGCCGGCTGCGGTCAGCGAGCCGTCGCGGGAGGCGCGGTCAAAGAGCGTTTCACCCAATGAGGACTCCAGTTTGCGGATCACCTGGCTGACCGCCGGCTGGGTGCGGAGCAGGCGCGTGGCAGCACGAGAGAAGCTGTGCTCCTCTGCGACGGCGAGAAATGTTTCCAATTGATGCAGTTCCATGAATACCTCTGATCGAGGAAGCTCCATTACAAATACTAATAACTTCTCAAACAATTATAACTTTGCGTTATATAGAATTCTGCGAGAGAATATGAATAATCAGTAGAGGGATTCCATGTCAGGTACGCAGACGAACGCAAATCACGTTATCTTTTTCGACACCACGCTGCGCGACGGCGAGCAATCTCCCGGTTGCAGCATGACCACGCAGGAAAAGCTGACTATGGCACACGCTCTTGAGGACCTGGGCGTGGATGTGATCGAGGCTGGTTTTGCGATGGCCTCCGAGGGCGATTTTGCGGCCATTGCCACCATTACTCAGGCGATTCACAAGCCGCGCATTGCCTCGCTGGCCCGCGCCAAAAAGGAAGATATTGAGATGGCCGCGCGTGCGCTGCAATTTGCCGACCGTGCCCGCATCCATGTCTTTTTGGCGTCGAGCGACCTGCATCTGGAGTACAAGCTGAAGATGAGCCGCCAGGAGGCGCTGGAGACGACGGGCGAGTCGGTGCGGTTGGCGCGCTCGCTGGCCGACGACGTGGAGTTTTCACCGGAGGACGCGACGCGCTCGGACCGCGATTTTCTGGTGGAGATGATCCGCATCGCCATTGAGGCTGGCGCGACAACCATCAATATGCCCGACACGGTTGGCTACTCGACACCGGATGATTACGGGCAGCTCTTCCGCGAGGTGCGCGAGCGCGTTCCGGCGATCGATGCTCAGGGCATCATTCTCTCCTCACATTGCCATGACGACCTGGGATTAGCTGTCGCTAATTCTCTGGCCTCGATTGCCAACGGCGCGCGGCAGGTGGAGTGCACCATCAACGGGATCGGCGAGCGGGCCGGCAACGCGGCTCTGGAAGAGATTGCCGCTGCGCTTTACGTACGTGGCGACCGCTATGGCGTCACCTCAGGCATCAATCTCAATCAGATCTATCCCACCAGCCAGGTGCTGGGCCAACTCATAACCTTTCGGCCATCACCGAACAAGGCCATTGTGGGCGACAACGCCTTCGCGCACGAGTCCGGCATACACCAGCATGGGATGCTGGCCAACCCGCTCTGCTACGAGATCATGACGCCCGCCCTGGTGGGCGTGGCACACAACCATCTGGTGCTGGGCAAGCACTCGGGGCGCGCGGCGCTGCGCAATCGCATCGAGCAGTTGGGCTACACCCTGACCCGCGACGAGTTGCAGCACACCTATTACCGCTTTGTGGCGCTCGCTGATCGCAAGAAAAACATCTACGACTATGATCTGGTGAGTCTTTTGCCCGATCAAATTCGGGAAAAACGCCGCGAACCCGTCTCTGAACTGGATTAAATGCCGCCAGCCCGATGGAGTGGCAGACCGACGGGAAAACCCTCTACAATCAAAGAGGAAGAGAGAAAGCATGAAGCTGAAGATACTTGTCACTGCCGGAGACGGCATCGGGCCCGAAGTCACCCGCGAAGCCGTCGCAGTGCTACGTGAGGCAACTGCGGTAGATGGTCACGAAATGATCATCACCGAGCGCCGTATCGGCGGAGTGGCGATTGTGCAGGACGGAACGCCACTGCCGAAGGAGACGCTGGATACCGCACTGGCCTCTGACGCGGTTTTGCTGGGCGCGGTAGGCGGCAATGAGTTCAATTCGATGGCACCGGACAAGCGTCCCGAGGCCGGCCTTCTGGGATTGCGCGCGGCTCTGGGCGGCTTTGCCAATCTGCGTCCGGCCTTTGCACTGAAAGAGCTTGCGGTCAACAGCCCGCTGCGCGCGGAGATCATCGACGGGGCTGATATTTTATTTGTGCGCGAGTTGCTGGGCGGGCTTTACTTCGGCCAGCCGCGCGAGTGGGATCGCGAGAAGGGCGAGGCCTGGAACACCATGCGCTACACACGCGAGGAAGTGGCGCGCGTAGCGCGGATCGCGTTTCAGTTGGCGCAGAAGCGGCGCAAGAAGTTGTGCAGCGTGGACAAGGCCAACGTGCTAGAGGTATCGCAGTTGTGGCGGGCCGCAGTGATTGAAGTGGCCGCCGAATTTCCGGATGTGACGTTGGAGCATCAGTACGTGGACGCCATGGCGATGCACCTGATGAACCGTCCGCGCGACTTTGATGTTGTGGTCACGGAGAATTTGTTTGGCGATATTCTCTCCGATGAATCCGGCGTCATCACTGGCTCGCTGGGAATGCTGCCCTCGGCGACGATTGGCGGCAAGGTGAATTTGTATGAGCCGATTCATGGCTCTGCGCCCGACATCGCAGGTAAGGGACTGGCCAATCCGTTGGGAGCGATTCTGACCGGCGCGCTGATTCTACGCCACTCAGCTGGGCTTGAGACCGAAGCCGCAGCGATTGAAACCGCCGTGCGCAATGTGCTTGAGCAAGGCTTCCGCACTGCCGATCTGGTTCGCGGTAAGGATCACGGATATTCCGTACTCTCGACCACGGAAATGGGCGCGAAGGTGCAAGAGTCGGTGAAGCAGCTATTAGTAGCCAAAGGAGCCGAATGAGTAGCAGAGCAAAAACATTATTCGAAAAAGTCTGGGAGAAGCACGTGGTGGTTGAGCCTGCGGGCGAGCCTACTGTGCTATACATCGACCTGCAACTGCTGCACGAGGTGACCTCGCCGCAAGCCTTTGAGGGGTTGCGTTTGGCTGGCCGCAAGGTGCGCAGACCGGAGCGATGTATCGCAACAGTCGATCATAACGTGCCGACGACCATTGCGGGGCGGCTCGACATTGTCGACGAGATTGCGGCCAAGCAAATCTCCACACTGAACAAAAACTGCGCCGAGTTTGGGATTGAGCTGTATGGCGTGGATTCGCCGGATCAAGGCGTGGTTCACATCATTGGACCTGAACTCGGATTCACCAAGCCGGGAATGACGATTGTCTGCGGCGACTCGCACACGGCGACGCATGGCGCCTTCGGTGCGCTGGCCTTCGGCATGGGCACCAGCGAAGTGGAGCACGTATTGGCCACGCAAACGCTGCCACAATCCAAGCCGAAAACATTTCGCATCGCGGTGGAAGGCGAGCTGCCGCGTGGCGTGACAGCCAAGGATTTGATTCTTGCCATCATCGGGCAGACCGGGACAGATGGCGCGACGGGCTACGTGATCGAGTACGCGGGTTTGGCGATTCGTTCGCTCTCGATGGAAGGCCGCATGACGGTCTGCAATATGAGCATCGAGGCCGGCGCACGTGCGGGCATGGTCGCACCAGACGAAGTTACATTTTCGTACCTAAAAGGCCGTCGCTTCTCTCCGCAAGGCGTTAAGTGGGATGAGGCAGTTGCAGAGTGGAGCAAGTTAGCGAGCGATGAGGACGCGAAGTTTGATCGCGAGCTGACGATTGACGCCTCCACGCTTGTTCCTTTTGTCAGTTGGGGCACCAGTCCCGGCATGGTCGCGCCGATCACTGCCTCCGTGCCTGACCCAGCCGCTGCAGCAACAGAGCAGGAGCGAACGGGCCTGGAACGCGCGCTGGAATACATGGACCTGAAGGCGGGAACGCCGTTGCAAGCGGTTGAGATTGACCGCGTCTTTATTGGCTCCTGCACCAACGGGCGCATTGAAGATATGCGCGCGGCGGCAAAGATAGCAGCGGGCTACAAGGTGAGTGCAAAGGTGAGCGCGATGGTGGTTCCCGGCTCGCAAGCGGTGAAGGCGCAGGCCGAAGCCGAAGGCCTGGACCGCATCTTCCGCGAGGCGGGCTTCGATTGGCGTGAGCCCGGCTGCTCGATGTGCCTTGCTATGAATCCCGACATTCTGCAACCCGGTGAACGCTGCGCATCGACGAGCAATCGCAACTTTGAGGGACGCCAGGGACGCGGCGGACGCACGCATCTGGTTTCGCCTGAGATGGCTGCGGCAGCCGCAATTGCAGGGCACTTTGTAGACATTCGCGACTGGAAAGTAAACGAATTGGCTACACCGGAGGTAAAGCAATAATGGAACCCTTTCGCACATTGACTTCACTGGCCGCGCCGCTGGACCGCGCGAATGTGGACACCGACCAGATTATTCCCAAGCAGTTTTTGAAGCGCATTGAGCGCACCGGCTACGGCGAGTTTTTATTCTTCGATTGGCGCAAGAACGCGGCGGGCGAACCCGACCCCGCTTTTGTGCTCAACGACCCGCGTTACAAGGGCGCGCAGATTCTGATTGCCGGCAAAAACTTCGCCTGCGGATCGAGCCGTGAGCACGCCGCATGGGCGCTGGAGAATTTTGGCTTTCGCGTGGTGATCGCTCCTTCTTTCGCGGACATCTTTTTTTCTAATGCGGGAAAAAATGGCATCGTTCTGGTTCGCTTAAGCGAAGAACAAGTCAACACACTGATGAACAATGCGAAGACGATAGCGAATTATCAGCTCACCGTTTCGCTGGAAGAGCAGACTGTGACGGACATTCACGGCTTCCACGCAACCTTCGAGGTTGATCCTTTCCGCAAGTTCTGTTTGATTGAAGGATTGGACGACATCGGACTCACGCTGCGGCATGAAGTGGAACTGGATGCATTTGAAGCCAAGCACGATCAAGCTGGATGGCTAAAAGCAAAAACATAACGAAAGAGAATTCGATGAATGTGTATTTGCAACTCGCGTTAATTGTTTTTGGTGGAGGTTTCATATTGGCGCGAATTGTTCAATTCTTTGCGGATGGTTGGAAGTTTCGACCACTGGTACATCTTCTGGATCGGTCGGCACGAAAGCGACGGAGACTCGAATTCGGTATTTTGTTTCTTGTGTGCTCAGCAATCGTGTTGGTGGAGTTGTACTTCGTCTATTCTCTAAATGGAAGAAACGAATGCAATTCCGATGTGAGAATTATGCGAATGAAATAATTGGTCGGATGGAGCGGAATGAAAGGTCGTTTTTTATCGATCAAAGCGCTTCAGAGAGATTTTTTGTGGATTTGTGATAGCTGAATTGGAGGTTTTATGGGAAGCGCAACGCAAGCATTGAATCAACCGCCCGCGCGCCTGACTGGCGCGGAGATTGTGTGGGCCACGCTGGTGGGCGAGGGCGTCACCGACGTCTTCGGTTATCCGGGCGGCGCCATTCTTCCCGTCTACGACGCGCTGCGCAAGTTCCCCATTCACCACACTCTGGTTCGGCATGAGCAGGGCGCGGCGCACATGGCCGACGGCTACTCGCGCGCCTCGGGCAAGGTCGGCGTTTGCATCGCCACCAGTGGACCGGGAGCGACGAATCTGGTCACCGGCATTGCCACGGCGATGCTGGATTCGATTCCGATTGTCTGCATCACCGGCAATGTGTCGAGCAAGGTTCTCGGCAGCGACGCCTTTCAGGAAGTGGATATTACCGGCATCACGCTGCCGGTGACCAAGCATAACTTTCTTATCAATCGCACGGAAGATATTGCGCCCGCGCTGCGCGCTGCCTTTCAGATTGCGAAGTCCGCACGGCCTGGCCCGGTGCTGGTGGACATCACCAAGGACGCGCAGCAGGGCACGGCGATCTTCGACTTTGAGGCCGCCAAGCCGCGCGCGGTTCGCCCGCATCCGATGCGCAAGGTGGAGGACACCGGTCTGGCGCAGGCGGCAGAGTTGATCCGCAATGCCAAGCGGCCGGTGATTCTGGCCGGTCATGGCATTATCGAGTCCGGCGCCGAGGAGCAGGTGCGCACGCTGGCGGAGCGCGCGCAGATTCCCGTGGCTCTTACGCTGCTGGGCCTGGGCGCATTTCCCGCCTCGCATAAGCTGAATCTGGGCATGATGGGTATGCACGGAGAGAGCTGGGTGAACCACGCCATTCAGGAGGCCGACCTGCTGATTGCCTGCGGGATGCGCTTTGATGATCGCGTCACCGGAACGGTTTCGACCTACGCGACCAAGGCGAAGAAGATTCACATCGAAGTGGATCCCGCCGAGGTCAACAAGATTATCAAGGTCGATGTGCCGCTGATAGGCGATCTGCGCGAGGTGCTGGAAGCTCTGCTGCCGCAGGTCAGCGCCCGCGACGGCGCGGAGTGGCTCAAGGCTATCGATGGCCTCAGGGGAGATTCAGCGGTGCGCGACATCAAGAACCTGCCCGACAGCGGCCATCTCTACGCGGCGCACGTGATGCATGATTTGTGGCGCATTACTGGCGGCAACGCCATTGTGGTGACCGACGTGGGCCAGCATCAGATGTGGGAGGCGCAGTACTATCACCACGAGAAGCCGCGCACACTGATTACCTCCGGCGGTTTGGGGACGATGGGCTTTGCGCTGCCCGCGGCAATCGGCGCAAAGACGGCTTGCCCGGATCAGGAGGTCTGGGTGATCGCCGGCGATGGCGGCTTCCAGATGACGGCTGCCGAGCTGGCGACGATTGCGCAGGAAAAGATCAAGATCAATATCGCCGTCATCAACAATGGCTATCTCGGCATGGTGCGCCAGTGGCAGGAGTTTTTCTACGAGCGCAACTACGAAGCCACGCCGATGGTCTCGCCGGACTTTGTGAAGCTGGCCGACGCGCATGGCATCGCCGGACTCACGGTCAGCACGCGCGCCGAGTTGGCAGATGCTGTCAACACTGCGCGCTCTGCTCCCGGCGCATTTCTGCTCAACTTCAAAGTGGAGAAGGAAGACTCGGTTTATCCGATGATACCTGTCGGCAGCGCGCTGCACGAGATGATCCGCAGGCCAGAGTCAGTGTGAAGTAGACAGTGTACCGTTCACTGCACAGCCTCGATTTTATCTGATCATTGACCACTGTTCACTGGAGAAAGGCATTTATGCTGCACACATTTGTCGCTTACGTTGAAGACCGGCCCGGCGTGCTGACGCGCGTGGCCTCGCTCTTTCGCCGCCTGAACATCAACATCCACTCGCTGACCGTGGGTCGCAGCGAGCGAGTAGGGTTGTCGCGCATGACCGTGGTATGCGAGGCCTCTGCCGAGGCCGGTCATCGCATCCAGGCCAGCCTGTATAAGCTGGAGAACGTTGTGAATGTGGATGACATCGCCCAAGCGCCGTCGGTGACGCGCGAGCTGGCGCTGATCAAAGTGGCCGCCACGCCGCGCACGCGCTCGCAGGTCTTCGAACTGGTTGAGGTCTTCCGCGCGCGCATTGTGGACCTGGCACCGGAGTCGCTGACCATTGAGATGACCGGCGTGGAGAGCAAGATTGAAGGCCTGATCCAAGTGCTCAACGAGGGCGAGGAGCGTGTGCTGGAGATCTGCCGCAGCGGCAAGCTGACGATGCGCCGCGGCCATCACACCAGCAGCGTGTTGAAGGCCATGAACATTGGTGCGGACGAGCCGACGGAAGTGCCCGTGGAAGAGAGCGCGGCTGAGCCGGAGTAGAAAAGCCGCTCTGTCGCGGCGGAGTTTTTCAGATCAACATTTCACTAGCAAGCAAAGGAAGCGAGATAAACATGGCGAAGACGTATTACGATCACGATGCCGACCTAACCCTGATTCAGGCCAAGAAGGTAGCCATCATCGGCTACGGTTCTCAGGGTCATGCCCACGCACTCAACCTCAAGGATTCCGGCGTTCACGTCAAGGTGGGTTTGGCGGCGAACTCGAAGTCCATCGCCAAGGCGCAGAAGGCGGGCCTGGAAGTGACCACCGTTGCCGAAGCCACCAAGTGGGCCGACGTGGTGATGGTTCTGGTTCCCGATCAGACGGCGGCCAAACTGTATGCCGAAGAGATTGGACCGAATCTGAGTGCGGGCAAGCTGCTGCTTTTTGCGCATGGCTTCAACATCCACTACAAGACCATTGTTCCGGCGGCGGGCATAGACGTGGGCATGGCCGCGCCCAAGGCTCCCGGCCATCGCGTACGCGAGGTATTCACCGAAGGCGGTGGCGTGCCTTGCCTCATCGCGGTTCATCAGGACGCCACCGGCAAGGCGCACGCGCTCTGCCTCAGTTACCTCAAGGGCATCGGCGGCACACGCGCCGGAGTGCTGGAGACGACCTTCAAGGAAGAGACCGAGACCGATCTTTTCGGCGAGCAGTCGGTGCTGTGCGGCGGCGTGAGCGCGCTGATCAAGGCGGGCTTTGAGACGCTGGTCGAGGCCGGCTATCAGCCGGAGAGCGCCTACTTCGAGTGCCTGCACGAGCTCAAGTTGATCGTTGATCTCATCTATCGCGGCGGCCTGGCTTATATGCGCTACTCGATCAGTGACACCGCTGAATGGGGCGATTACGTCAGCGGTCCGCGCGTCATCAACGACGAGAGTCGCAAAGCGATGCGCGCGATTCTTAAGGAGATTCAGGACGGATCGTTTGCCAAGAGATTTCTCGCCGACCAGAACTCCGGCCGCAAGGAGTTTCTGGCCTTCCGCGAAGCCGAGGCCAAGCATCCGGTGGAGATCGTTGGCAAGGAACTGCGTGCGCAGATGCCGTTCCTTGATCCGGTCACCGTGGAAGAGGTTGCCAAGAGCCGATAGTCAAGTCCTCGATTTTGCGAGTCAGCCGGTCTATACCGCTAATCGGTACGGACCGGCTGTTTTAGTCTGGATCACCGCGCAATAACAATGTTGAGTCAAACGATTCATTATGAAAGAGTAATGTGATTTTATCTGCTTGAAGCGTATGCATTTACGGATATATTCTGCAAAAAACAGGGGTTGATAAAAATATCATAGGGGGGTAGGCGTTTTTTTGCATACATTTTTTCGATTCCATGCCCAAATGACTGTGTACTGCAATGGCCGCGACTCTGGTGCTATTCGTGTTCTGATTGTGCGCGGGCAGAAGGTAATTATCGGCAAGGATTCAACCGAATTTCGTTAAATATCGATTACAAAACCAGGGAAAATGTTCTATAGTTCCCTTGCCATGAAAATCCGACTCCGCATCTTGATTCCGCCCCTACTGGCGCTTGCCGGCCTGCTTTTGCTGGTCCCCACCGCTACAGCCAAGAGGCAACACAAGCCCACAGTCGCCGAGGCTCTGGCTTTTATTGCCAGCGCGGAGAAGGAGCTGGAGGCGATGAGCATCGATGCCAACCGCGCCGAGTGGGTGGAGGAGACCTACATCACCGACGACACCGTTGCGCTGGTGGCCGAGGCCAATGAGCGGGTCATCGCGCGGCAGACGGCGCTGATCTATGAGGCGCGCAAATTCAACGGCCTGCCGCTGCCGCCAGACGCGGCGCGCAAGCTGCTGCTGCTCAAGCTGGGCATCGGCCTGCCCGCGCCGCAGGAACCCGCGCTGCGCGCCGAGACCACGCAGAAGGCCGCCGAACTGGACGCCGCCTATGTCCGGGGAAAATACTGTCCGGACGCGGACGCCGATCACTGCCTGGGCATTGACGAGCTGGACGTGAAGATGGCGCAGAGCCGCGACCCCAAGGAGCTGGCGACGCTGTGGGCGGGTTGGCACGCCGTTGGCAAGCCGATGCGCGGCGACTATGCGCGTCTGGCAGAGTTGAGCAATCAGGGGGCGCGCGAGCTGGGCTTTGCCGACACCGGCGCGCTGTGGCGCTCGCAGTATGACATGACGCCGGAGGAGTTTCAGGCTGAGATTGAGCGGCTGTGGACGCAGGTTGAACCGCTCTACCGCGAACTGCATACCTACGTCCGCCGCAAGCTGATGGAGCGGTACGGCGATGCCGCGCGGCGGCCCGACGGACTGATTCCCGGGCATTTGCTGGGCAATATGTGGGCGCAGGAGTGGGGCAACATCTATGACGTGGTGGCACCGCCCTCGGGACCGATGCCCTACGATCTGGGCACGATCCTGAAGGCGCGCAAGACCACCCCGGAGCAACTGGTTCGCTATGGGGAGGGCTTCTACAAGTCGCTGGGCTTCGATGCGCTGCCGGAGAGCTTCTGGAAGCGGTCGATGCTGGCGCATCCGCGTGACCGTGATGTGGTCTGCCATGCCAGTGCGTGGGATATCGACAACCAGATCGACGTGCGCATCAAGGCCTGCTTCCAGTCCACCGCCGACGACTTTGTGACGGTGCATCACGAGCTGGGCCACAACTACTATCAGATGGCCTATCGCCATCAGACGTACTTTTTTGCGGGCGGCGCCAATGACGGCTTTCACGAGGCGATTGGCGACGCAATTGCGCTGAATGTAACCCCGGATTATCTGAAGAAGCTGGGCTTTATCGAGCAGATTCCGCCGGAAAGCGCGGATATTCCGCTGCTGCTGCACACAGCTTTGGACAAAATCGCTTTTCTGCCCTTCGGGCTGCTGGTGGACAAGTGGCGCTGGCAGGTCTATAGCGGCCAGGTGACGCCGGCGCACTATAACAGCGCCTGGTGGGCATTGCGAGAAAAGTACCAGGGCGTGGCTCCGCCGGTGGAGCGCACCGAGGCCGACTTCGATCCCGGCGCAAAGTATCACATTCCCGGGAACGTGCCCTATATGCGCTACTTTCTGGCGCGCGTCTACCAGTTCCAGTTCTATCGCGCGATGTGCATGGCCGCCGGATATAAAGGGCCGCTGAACCGCTGCTCGGTTTATGGATCGAAGGAGGCCGGCGCGCGGCTGAATGCGATGCTGGCGATGGGCGCGTCCAAACCGTGGCCGGAGGCGTTGAAGGCTATGACGGGCAGCGACAAGGCCGACGCCTCGGCGATTGTCGAGTACTTCCAGCCGCTGATGGAGTGGCTCAAGGAGCAGAACAAGGGGCAGAGCGAAGGCTGGACGCTGCCGGCGGAGCCACTGAAGTAACAGAGCATCTCGCCAGTTCTTGCAAATGGGGCTAAAATTCTTCTTAACGCTTTCTGCAACCCGGCAAAGATTTCTGACAGGCTTGAGATTTCTCTGGCACAGAAGGCTGCTCGGAGGTGAAAGATGAGGAGTCTTGCACACGGGAGCAGGATGCTGCTCTGGGTTTCAGTACTGTTGACGGTCACTGTTGCGGCATTCGCCTCGCCGCCGGCATACCATCCACCGGCCTACCATCCCCCAGCTCCGGCCTACCATCCCCCAGCTCCGGCATACCACCCGCCAGCTCCGGCATACCACCCCGCCCCGGCTTACCATCCTTCTGCACCGGCCTACCATCCCGCACCGGCGTACCACCCTCCAGCGCAGAGGCAGACTCCGGCACCGGCTTACCACCCGACACCTGCGCGGCCCAATAATCCGCCAAGCAGCGGCGGCTTCAGGCCTACACCCTCTTCCCCGGTGCATAGCTACACACCGGGAGGCGGCACTTCAGGCGCGCGGCCTGCTTCAAGCGGCCCCACGGTTTACACACCGCACAGCTATACGCCGGGTTCATCCGCCGAGACGCACTCCGTCAGCGGCGGTCCGGTAAGCGGCGCAGAGGTGCGGAGTTCAAATGGAGTTACCACGTATACCCCCCATGCCGCGACGAGCACGAGCTATGCGCCGTCGGCCCCAGCCACGCATGGCAGCAGCTTTACACCGGTTGCGCATGGCAGCAGCTATACACCGGCTGCGCCAGCCGCCCCGGCGGGCAGCGTCAACACCCCACGCCCCGCTTCGCCTTCCGTCGCCTCGGTTCATGAAACTCACCCTGTTTATACAGTTCCAGCAACATCGACGACCGCAAGAAGCGCTACCGGCAGCTCGTCGCTCTCCGCGGCGGGATCGCAATCCGTGCTGCATCAGGTAAACGGCGCGCGCGGCGGCCTGACGGGCATCAACCAGCGGCCGATCCCTCCGGGCGAGGTGGCCGTGCATCCGGATGGCAGGCTGACGGTGGCTGCATCCAACGGACGGAACTTCAATCTGCGACCCAACGGAACACTGGCATCCTTCAGCGCGCACGATCACAGCGCGGCATTTCGCGGGGATGGCCGTTTGGCCTCGGTGCATGCGCCGGGCATGGGCATTGAGCGAGGCCCGCGCGGAGAACGGACTGTGATCGGCGAGCGGGCTGACCACAGCAGACTGGTATCGAGTGGAGCGCGCCGAGGATATTATGAGCACCCGATCAGCTATCACGGCCATGACTACAACCGGCGCAACTACGTGCATGGGGAGCATCATTTCTCGCGCGAATACGCTAAATATCGGTATCACGGCGTGGAGCTGAATCATTACGTTGCCAGCGCCACATACGCACCGGCCTTTTACGGATGGGCCTATTATCCGTGGGATTCCGTGGCGGCCTACGCGTGGGGATGGGCGAGTTCCGCATGGTTCGCCTGCAACGCCGGATATTTTGATCCCTCGAACAGCTACCAAAGCGGAGCGAACTGGCTGGCCGACTACTATCTGGGAGGAACGCTGGCCGACGCCTACGATGCGGGCGCTCAGGCCGGCAGTTGCCCGGGGACTGGCGGCGGAGAGGCAGCGGGCGGAGAACCGGCAGACGCGGAGGTATCTGCCACGGCAGATACACCCATCACGCCGGAGATCAAGCAGATGATCGCCGAGGAGGTCAAGCAGCAACTGGCCTATGAAAATGCCGCTGCTGCCAAACCCGATCAATCATTTATCCTGAACGGCCTGCCGCAGGCGCTGGTGCCGAACCATCTGTTTGTGGTGGATGATGGCCAGAACGGGTCCACCGCGGACGGGCAAACGTGCTGGCTTTCGCCCGGAGATGTGCTGAAGCTGACGGCTGCGCCGGCGGAGAACGCCACGACAGGCAATCTGACGGTGGCGAGCAGCCGACGCTCCGATTGCCCTGCCGGAGCTAGCGTCAGCCTGCCGATTGAAGCCCTCAATGAGATGCTGAACAACTTCCGCGCGCAACTGGACTCCGGCCTGAAAACGCTGCGCGAGCAGCAGGGCAAGAATGGCTTGCCCGCGGCCCCGATGTCTGCCATTACGCCGCCTCCCGTGCCCGCCGACGAGCCACCGGCAGAGAGCGAAGATGTGCAGGCGCTGCTGGATGCCCAGCAGCAGCAGGCCGACCAGACCGAGGTCAGCGTGACCGAGGAGGCCTTCGCCAAGCCGCAATAGCGCTGCCGAGGCGAGCAATCGTACTACAAATGCAGGAAGAAGAACTGTCTGGATAATTGATAGGAAAGGAAGAAGATCGTGAAGCTAAAGCATCTATTGGCAATGAGCCTTTGGGGCGGCATCACAGTCGCTCTCTGGGCACAAACAGCGGTTGCACCGCCGCCCCAGCCCGCCGACAACGGACCCTCGCTGGCGGTGACCATGCAGTTCATTCAGGAGAAGTTGAACGACAACGGCAAGGCCTCCTGGATCGATACCGCCCAGAGCGCGCGCTTCGGGGGCATGAACTGGCAAGATACGGTGACGCACGAGGTCAGCAATCTTGTGGCCGATCAGGGCCAATGCAGCATCTCGTACCATTTTTTTGCCAAGCACTCGGTGGCTTACCGATTTATTGCGACCAGCGACGGCAAGAACAACAAGGGCGAGGAGCTTTCATTTTCGCTGCGCGCCGTGCAGGAGATTGTGGTCAAGCCTTACGAGCAGTATGAGACGGAGTGGCTGGCGAAGAATGGCCATCCCGACACCACCGTCCTCTCCACCACACCGGCGATGACGGCGCTGGTGGTGCGTCAGCCGCATGGCGTAGAGAATGTCTTCGCCTTCAACGACGCCACATTGGCCGACCGCGTGGCCAAGGCAATGATTCATGCGGTGGAACGGTGCGGCGGCGGCAAGAGCGAGGAACCATTCTAACGGAAGCGAACGATGACGAAGTTTATTTATTTCACCACACTGGCGCTGCTGTTTGTTGGGACGGTCGCTGTCTCACAAACTGCCGTTGCGCCGCCACCCAAACCAACCAATGATGCGCCCGCCAATGCCGAGGTGCTGAAGTTGCTGCGGGCGGGAATGCCGGAGAGCGTGGTGCTGAACAAGATTCGCGCCACCGTCGATAAGTTCGACACCTCCGCCGATGCACTGGTCGCGCTGAAGCAGGTCGGCGCGACGGAAGCAGAACTGAAGGCAGTGATGGCGCAGGGCACAGCACCCAACGAGCAGCCGCCCACCTCCGCGCCCGCTGACAGCGGACCCACCCTCGCAGAAACCATGCAGTTTATTCAGGACAAATTGAACGGCATCGGCAATATTGTCTTCTCCGCCACACTGCAAGACACCAGCAGTGAGAGCAACGGGAGCACATGGAACCAAACCATTCAAAACGAGATCAGCAATGTTGTAGCTGACCAGAACCAGTGCCGTATTACTTACCGCTGGAAGACGACCAATCAGGGTTCGCCCTATTGGGAGAAGCGAATTCGCACTTCCAAGGACGAGAATGACGTCTTTTCGCTGCGCGAAGTGCAGGAGATTGTGCTCAAGCCCTTCGAGCAGGATCGAAACGAGTTGTATGCAAAGATGGGCGGTTCCGCTATGGTTTTATCCACCAACCCTCCAGTGACGTTGTTGGTGGTGCGTCAGCCGCATGGCTTGGAGAATGTCTTCGCCTTCAGCGACGCCACGCTGGCCGACCGCGTCGCCAAGGCGATGATTCATGCGGTGGAACGGTGCGGCGGCAACAAAACACCAGAGCCGTTCTAAAGGAAGTGAACGATGAGAAACAACATTTACATCACCGCACTTGCGCTGCTGCTCTCGGCAGCCGCCTCTGCCCAGACCGCCGTTGCGCCGCCGCCCCAGCCCGCCGACAACGGACCCTCGCTGGCGGTGACCATGCAGTTCATTCAGGCCAAGATGAACGAGGTGGGTAAGATAAATTTTGCGGCCTATACGCATGACAATGCCAATGGACAAGACTTTGTGGATCAGATCAGCGTTGAATCCGGCAACGTCGTAGCTGATCCAGCAGCCTGCCGGATCAGCTATCACAGAACGCTTATTAATAACGGAGCGCCCACGATTAAAGACTTCACGATTAACCTTCGTGATGTATTGAATCTATCCGTAATTACGGGTGATATGGCAGTGACCCAAGCCCAGGCCGAAGGCGGGCACCCGGCAAGAAATTCGAGAGTTGAACCGCCTATCTTCGTCCTTGTTGTAAAGAAGGCTGGGAATCAGGAGAACTGGATCTACCTTTCTGATGAAGAGATGGCCAACAGAATCGCCAAGGCGATGGTCCATGCGGTGGAACTGTGCGGAGGCGGCAACAAGGAACCATTCTAGACAAGGAGTATCTTAACAGCATGAAGACTCTACGCTTCGCCGTTGCCGCGTTTGTGCTGACCGCCTTCTCCGCGGCCTTTGCCCAAACCGCCGTTGCGCAACCACCCCAACCCGCCGACAACGGACCGTCGCTGGCAGTGACCATGCAATTCATTCAGGCGAAGATGAGCGAACAGGGCAAAATCAACTATGCGGTGTATACGCATGACAATGCCTCAGGGGAAGACTGGCCGGTTTATCAGATCAGCATTGAGGCCACCAATGTCATTGCCGACTCTGCAACCTGCCGCATCAGCTGGCACAAGGTAACGACAAATAATGGGAAAGTGGGCATTAATCGGGATTTATCGCTCGATCTCCGGAATGTGCTGAATCTTGAGGTGAGAACCAGCGCCCAAGAGGCAAAAAAGGAGGATACCGCGAACGGCCATCCTGCCTTGGATAAACGACAGGATCCGCCCTACTTCGTAGTTACCACGCAGAGTTCAGGAAATGTGGAGACGCCGTTCTTCTTCCTTACTGAGGAGATGGCCAATCGCGTAGCCAAAGCCATGGTCCATGCGGTGGAACTGTGCGGCGGCGGCAACAAGGATCCGTTCTGAGCCGGGTGTGATGCCAAAACGAAACGCCCCAGCTCTAGAAAGAGTGCCGGGGCGAAGCGAAGAGCAAGAGCAGCTCTTAGTACTTGACGATGGCGGTGAAGGAATCCGGCTTGAGGCTGGCTCCGCCGACCAGGGCACCGTCGATTTCTTCCTGACCGATCAAAGCCGTGGCGTTGTCTGGCTTGACCGAGCCGCCGTAGAGAATGCGGATGGCCGCGGCGACCGCGGGACCGAGCAGCTTGGCCACTTCGGCGCGGATGATTTTGTGCGCGTCGACGGCCATCTCCGGCGTGGCGGTCTTGCCGGTGCCGATGGCCCAAACCGGCTCATAGGCAATGACAATGGGCGCGGCGGCTTCGGCGGTGATGCCCACCAGAGCGCCAGATATCTGCGTTTTGAGCACATCGGCGGTCTTGCCGGCTTCGCGCTCGGCGAGGACTTCGCCAACGCAGACGACGGGAACGACGCCATGCTTCAGCGCGGCGTGCAGCTTTTTGTTGACGATCTCGTCGGTCTCGGCAAAGTACTGGCGGCGCTCGGAGTGGCCGATGAGGGTATGCGTTCCACCGACTGCCTGGAGCTGGTTTAGCGAGGTCTCGCCGGTGTAAGCGCCCTCCTCGGCAAAGTGAATGTTCTGCGCGCCGACGGCAACGTTGCTTCCCTTGGCGGCGGCAATCACTGTGGGCAGCAGCACGGGCGAGGGAAAGAGGGCGATCTCGTCGCGGGTGTGGCCGGCAACGAGGGGCAAAAAGGCATCAACAAAAGCCTTGGCTTCAGCGGGCGTCTTGTACATCTTCCAATTGGCGGCAATTAGTGCTTTACGGGGCATGGTGTGTGTGACTCCTCACATCAATTTTAGTGGATGGAAATCAGGGTAGGGGGTGACGGCGGGCACAAAGGGAGACCTCACCGCGGATTGCCATTTTTGTCTACCGTCCAGATTATCTCCTAACTCGGCTGACGGGGACGGAAGTGGCAGGTGCCACCGGCCAAGACTGGGGTCCAGATGGAGGGATCGGCGGGCTGCTCACTGGAGCCGAGGAAGAGGATGCCATCCGGGGCCAGCACTTTATGAATGCCTGCCAGCAGCGTCTTGCGCGTCTCCTGCGAGAAGTAGAGCATGACGTTGCGCAGGAAGATGACGTCGAAGCGGTCATCGGCGCGGCAAAAGGGCAGCGGCGAGGCGCAGAGGTTGGCCTGACGGAAGTTGCACATCTTGCCGATCTCGGGCTTGACCACCCAATCCTCGCCCACGTGATCGAAGTAGCGAACGACGAAGCGGGCAGGCAGGCCGCGGTTCATTTCGATGCGGTGGTAGCAGCCGGCCTGAGCGCGCTCGACGACCTCGGCGCAGATGTCTGTGCCCTCGATGCGGATATTCCAGCCGGCGAGCAGTGGAAAATGCTCCAGCAGGAGCATACCGATGCTGTAGGCTTCCTGTCCGGTGGAGCAGGCCGCGCTCCAGAAGCGCAGACTGCGCAGGTAGCGTCGAGACTCGATGATTTTGGGCAACAGTTCCGTGCGCAAAAGCTCGAAGGGACGTCCGTCGCGGAAAAAACTGGTTTCATTGATGGTCATGGCTTCGGCAATGGAACGTTCAAGGACTGTGTTTTTTTTGACTTTGAGGTGATGGACAAGCTCTTCCAGACGCGTCATGCCCTGGTTGCGGAGCAGTTTGGTGAGCCGGGTCTCAAAGAGGTAGTCACGAGAGGGGTCGAGCACGTTTTGCGAAAGCCCGAAGACAAGCTGGCGAAGATAGCCGTAGTCGACGCTGGATGCGGTTTCCATGACTAGACGACCGATTCCCGAAGCTCGTGAGCTTCCAAGTGCGTCCGGCTGGCGAGCCGGAGGATTTCAGGGACGATGGCGTTGAGAGGCAGCACCTTGTGTGCCAATCCAGCATTGGTAACGGCACCGGGCATTCCCCAGACCGTGCTGCTGGCCTGGTCCTGCGCGAGGACGCTGCCGCCGTGTTCGCGGATGCAGCGGCAGCCCAACATACCATCCGAACCCATGCCGGTCAGCACCAAGGCCAGCGCCCCTGCGCCGTAGACCGCAGCCACCGAACGGAAGAGCACATCAACGGCGGGACGGCAGTGGTTTTCCGGCGGACCCTGGGTCATATGCAGCGTGGCCGGCAATCCGTAACGCGAGGCCGCCAGCACCTCCATGTGCCAGTTTCCCTTGGCGATGTAGATGGCTCCGGCGCGCACCGGGTCGCCCTCGACGGCCTCCCGCACCTGCAAGGGACAGCGGCCATTGAGCCGCTCGGCAAAGAGCTTGGTAAACAGTTCGGGCATATGCTGCACGATCACGATGGGAAGCGGAAAGGTGGCCGGCAGCGCGGGAAGCAGAATGTCCAGTGCCGCCGGACCGCCGGTGGAGACGCCGATAGCCAGCGCCACCGGAACCGACGAGATGGGCGGCGCCTTGGGCGGCGGCGCAAGGGGCAGGATCAGCGGAGCGCGCTGGGCGCTGGGAGTGGCAGACTGCTGGGGAGTGGTGAGAGCATTGATTTTGGGTATTAATTCCTGCGAAAGCGCAGATATGGCCACATCGCGGCTTGCTTGTCCCGTCGGTTTGGCCACATAGTCGGATGCACCGCAGGCCAAGGCTTCGATGGTCACTTTGGCACCGCGCTGGGTGAGAGAACTGCACATGATCACCGGCATTTTGTGTCCCTTCGCGCGCAGTTTTCTCAGTGTGACCAATCCATCCATCACCGGCATCTCCACATCCAGCAGCACCAGGTCGGGGCGAAGGGTATCAATTGCACTCAAGGCCGATTCGCCGTCGGCGGCGACTCCTGCCACCTCCAGTCCGGCATCGGAGCACACCACCGAGCGTAGAAGACTCCTGATAACAGCGGAGTCGTCCACGATCAATATCCGGGTTCGGCGTCCGGATGCCATTGCTTAGGCCTCCACCAGCCCGAGCATGGCCAGCTTTTCCGTCAGAGCCTCATCGTCGAAGGGCTTCATCAAATACTCATCGGCACCGGCATCCAGAGCGCGGAGTATAAAGTCGTTTTCGGCCTCGGTGGTCACCATCATGACCTTGACGTCGCTGTACCCCTCGGCGCGCATCTTCTGCAGCATCTCCAGGCCGTTCATCACCGGCATATTCCAGTCCACCAGCGCGAGGTCAAAGGGCACGCCCGCGTTCAGTTGGTCCATGCCGGCCTGACCGTCGCCCGCCTCTTCGCACTCGATTCCCTTTTCTTCGAGCAGTCCGCGCAGATAGCCCCTCACGAAGCGGGAATCGTCGACAATCAAAGCTCGCATGGTCACCTCCATACAGATACCGCCTAAGCGGCCCGTGCCGCGCTTAATCGCATGGGATCCAGTTGCTCAGGGTCCAGCATGACGAGCAGGCTGTCCTTGAGCTTGTAGGCGCCGGCAAACAAGGCTCTCCGGCGTTCATCCAAAATTGAGGGGTTCGGCTCGTGGTCGGCGGTGGAGACGGTCAGCACCTCGCCGACCGAATCCACCAGCAAGCCGAAGATGCCGCCGGAGCTTTCCAGCACCAGAAGATCCTGACGGCCTTCCTTGGGCGGCTGATCGAGCAACTGGCGCAGGCTGACGGTGGTCAACACATCCCCGCGATAGTGAACCAGCCCTCCGACAAAGACCGGCGCTAGCGGAACCGGCTGCGGACGCGCCGAACCCACAATCTCCAGAATGTGAGTGATGGGCACACCAAAGATCTGGCTTCCCAGGCTCACTGTGCACATCTCCACCAGCGCCGCGGCCGCGGCTTTCTCCTTGCGTTGCAAGGCTGCTGTTGAAACTGCTGCTACTGCTGTGCTCATGCCATCGTCTCCGCACTCTGACTCCACTCAGGCTGCGCCTGCTCGCCGGCGGGCAGCGGAGCCACGCCGCCCAGGTCCACCACGCCGGTCACGCGATTCTTGAGCAGCGTAACACCACCGGTGCGCTGCGTGGTGCCGGCCTCGAAGAGGTCGCCGCCGCCGGCCACATCCAGCACATGGGAGACCGCAATACCCACGTGACGATTGCCCTCGCGGCAGACCACCACGATAATCTGGGCGCTGGGATTGCCTTCGACCGCGGCCAGCACACCACCCGAATCCTCCACCGGCAGCAGTTGCCCCTCGAAGTTGAGCACTGGCCGATAGCCGATGTACTCGATGCGCGAGAGGGGAATCTGCTCGATGCGTAGCACCTCGGTCAACGGTATCGCGGCTTGTCGTCCGGCCGCCTCCACCAGCAGATACTCCATGCTCTTGGCGGTCTCTGCCTCGGATTCTTCCTCGGCGGCGCGCGCAATCTCTTCCTCGCGCATGGCCACTCCGGCCTTTACTGCGATGGATCCAGGATCAAGAATCAGCGCCAGATCGGCATTGCCCAGCACGGTAGCACCGGAGAAGAGTCCGATGTCTTTGAGGACGGCCGAGAGTGGCTTGACGACAATCTCCTCGGGATCGGCCAGCCCGTCCACAACCAAGCCGAAGCGGCGGCCATCGGGGTCGAGAACGGCGATGAAGTTGTCGCGCTCGGTGGTCATTCTGTGTTCCACGCCGGGCATCAGCAGACGGTCGAGAAAAACCAGCGGCAGCAGCTTGCCGCGCAGCCGATAGAGCGGCGCGTTTTCTATCCACTCGATGGCCGCAGCAGCTTCCTCCGGCGGGATATGCACCAACTCCGAGAGCGCGCCCTGGGGAAGCGCAAAGCTCTGATTGACGCTGCGCACGATCAACGCGGGAATGATGGCCAGCGTGAGCGGAATGCGCAACCTCAGGGTTGTGCCCTTGCCGGTGCGGGAGTCGATCTCGACCTTGCCGCCGATCTTCTCGACGTTGGTGCGAACCACATCCATGCCCACGCCGCGACCGCTGACATTGGTCACGGCAGCGGCAGTGGAGAAGCCGGGCAAAAAGATAAGTTGCAGCAGCTCACGCTCGGCCAGATGCGCGGCGCGGTCGACGGTGATCAGGCCGCGTTCAATGGCCTTCTGTCGCACCTTATCCACGGCAATGCCTGCACCGTCGTCGGAGACCTCGATAATGACGTGACTGCCCTCCTGCGCGGCTCGCAGCTTGAGGGTCCCTTCGGGATTCTTGCCTGCGGCCTGACGCACATCGGGCGGCTCAATGCCGTGATCCAGCGAGTTTCTTACCGCATGGGTGAGCGGATCCTTGATGGCTTCCAGCAGGCTCTTGTCTAGTTCCGTATCCTGCCCCTCCACCTGCAATCGGACACGGCGGCCGAGCGATTGCGAGAGATCGCGCACAATGCGGGGCATTTTGGAGAAGATGTTGGAGACCGGCTGCATACGGGCCTTCATCACCGACTCGCGCAGATCAGCCGTAACCATGTCGAGGCGACGGCTGAGCAGGGTCATGTTGGGATCGGCAGAGGTAGCCTGCAGGACCTGGTTGCGGGTCAGCACCAGTTCGCCCACCAGGTTCATCATGCGGTTGAGCAAGGTCACATCGACGCGCAAGGTGCTTTCTGCGGCGCTGCCTTGTGCGCGCTGACGCGTGGGATCGGCCTCGGTCTCGGCAGGGGCAGCGGGGGAAGGTGCGGCGGAGACCGTAGCCTTTGGAGTGAGTTGAGCCGGGGCGGGCGCGGGCGAAGCAGAATCGTCCGGCGATGGCGATGAGGCTGCCGGCTTGGCCTCTGCCGGAGGCGCGTGATGTGCTGACGCGTGGGCACCGGCCTTGGCATGGGCCGGATGTTTGACCTCGGCCTGCGCCGGCAACTGCAACTCCTCCAGCCGTGCAATCAGAAGCGCATCCTCGCCTTCGCCCTCGGTATCATTCGCCTCAATTGTCTTGAGAATGGAGCGCAAGCCGTCGAGCAGTTGCAGTAGTCCGGTGATAATATCGCGGCCCGCCGTCAGCTTGCCTTCGCGCACCAGCCCCAGCAGGTTTTCTCCGGCGTGAGCCAGCGTCTCCAGCCGCTTGAAGCCCAGAAATCCCGTGGTTCCTTTGATCGTGTGCACCGAACGGAAGATATCTCCAATCAGTCCCGCGTCCTGCGGCCGCTCCTCCAGGTCAGTGAGGCACCGCTCCATGCGGTCCAACCCCTCCTGGCTCTCGATCAGGAATTCCCTCGTCAGCTCATCCATCGCATCCACTCATCCGCACGGCCAGGATGACACCCCCGGCACAGCGAGCACTCAACTCCCTTTATCGGAAAGAAGAGCCTCAACTTGAGGAATGGAGTTTTGGCGGGAAAAACGGGGGACGGAACAGGAAATTTGCAACAGGGACAAGGGAAATTGGTAATAAAAGAACTATAATCGAAAAAATTCCGAAGGCAGGTTCGGATGTCATCGCAACACTTCATGCAATGTTCAACGGCGCGGCAATAAAGTAGCGCAGAGAAGAATGAGGCCGGGTATTCCAACAACATGGAAGACCCGGCATTGCAAAGCTAGAAGCACAATCTGCTTTTACGCGGCCTTTGCGCCGTCCGCTGAGCGGACCCGGAAGCGCTTCATGGAAATTGCCAGCGTGCGCTCGATCTTGCGCAGGTCGTTGCGTTCGGCGGGGCCGGCAAATGTGGAGGCAACGCCATGCGCGGAGGCGCGTCCGGTGCGGCCCACGCGATGGACAAAGTCCTCGGCCATCTTGGGCATATCGAAGTTGATGACGTGCGCCACGTTGGCCACGTCGATGCCGCGCGCGGCTACGTCGGTGGCAACGAGGACGCGATGACGGCCCTCGCTGAAGCTGCGCAGGGCCTGATTGCGCTGCTGTTGCGAGCGGTCGCCGTGAATCTGCGTCGCGGAGTGGCCGGCGCGGGTGAGGCGGCGCGCCACGCGATCGGCCCCGTGCTTGGTGCGCACGAAGACCAGAAAGCTGCCCTGCTCGGCACCGAGCAGGTGTTCGAGCAGCTCCTGCTTTTTGTCCGGCTCGACCTCGAAGGTGCGCAGCTCGACATTTTCCGCAGGCTTGAGCACTGAGCCGATCTCGACGCGCACGGGATTGTTGAGGTACTTGCGCGCGACATCTTTGACCGCGCCTTCAAGCGTGGCGGAGTAGCAGAGCGTCTGGCGCACAGCGGGAAGCTCGGCGGCGATGCGTGCGATGGCGGGCTGGAAGCCCATGTCGAGCATCCGATCCACTTCGTCGAGCACCAGTATTTTCACGCTGTCGAGCTTGACCAGACGGCGCTTGATGTAATCTTCCAGGCGTCCGGGGGTGGCGACGATCAGGCGAGCGCCGCGACGAATGGCATCGAGTTGCGAGCGCTCGGCCAGCCCGCCGACGACCAGCGCCACGGTCTGCGACTGGGTGGAACGAATGGTGAGAAAAGCTTGTTCAACCTGCATGGCCAGCTCGCGTGTGGGCAGGACGATGAGCGCCTGCGCGCCTTTGCCTTCGGACTTCTGCAGCATCTCGACGATAGGAATGAGAAAGCCGAGCGTCTTGCCGGTTCCCGTCTGCGCGGTGGCCAGCACGTCGCGGCCTTCGAGCGCGGGAGGAATGCAGGCGGACTGCACCGGGGTGGGAGTTTCAAATTTGTTGGCGTCAAGCCGCGCCATCAAGGCGGGCGATAGAGAGAATTCAGAGAACTTTGTCAAAATACAGTCATTTCCTAAGGCTTCCGGAGCCGTCCAAGTCTCGGACCGGCCTGCAAACGGAAGCGGACACGGAGGCGCGCGAACGCTTGAACGCGAGCGCGGGCCTGCTTATTCAATTGCGCAAGGGAGAACCGAAAGTCGAGCTAAGACTGGCCGATCAATCAAGAAGGCCCGGAGCTGCCACACGCTACGTCATCGCCCTGCGACACACTGCCGAAGGGGGCACCACGCTCCCAATTTCTCCCGGTCATGCGCCTGATCTCAATCAAGGATGCAAAGGCGAGTGGTGCTGGGCCGATTCATAGTCCAACGCAAAGTCACCGGGTGGGAGACTCAAGTGGTTCACGCTGTAGGGGCTTGGGGAAAATCTGTGCTGGGCAAACTCACCTTGGAAGGGAAATCCGCCGCTCACGGCCAAATCACTGAGCGCAAAAACAGTATAGCACGGATGGCAATAATATCAGTCGCTATCGCATCCCTGGGCAGTGGTGCAATCCCCAGGACCTGCCCCCACCAGTGGGGCGAATCCGGTAAGCACTTAAATTTCTCAGAACGCCGAAGCGGTCGTGAGTCATACAGGAGTCGTGTCCCAATTGAGTTCGAGAATCCCTGCTCAGATGCATGACTTAACATCGACAACGCCAGCTCATTTGAACATTATTTCTGAACGATGGCGAGACCCACAGGGCGCCTTCCATTGCTCGCCTTGGGGTAAAAAGTCTGAAACAGCGCCAGCAACTCAGACCACGGATGCCATAAGTCTTCTTCCAAGCATGATTCTCATCCTGACCGGTCATCTCCGCATCGCCCGTATTTCACTCCGCGCGGTCGCCGCTCCTGTACCACTCGACGGTACGACGCAGGCCTTCTCGAAAGTCCACGGACGGCATGTAGCCCAGCAGTTCACTGGCGCGGCCAATATCGGCCAGCGAATCGCGGATATCGCCAGCGCGGGCGGGTGCGTATACGGGCTGGCCGTGAAAGCCGGTCAGATCACGGAGGATTGCGAATATCTCATTCAGCGTAATACGGCATCCGGTGGCCATGTTCATCATGCGGCCTGAGACCTTTTCGGCCGGAGCGGCGGCGGCCAGCAGGTTTGCATGGACCACGTTGTCGATGTAGGTGAAGTCGCGGCTCTGCTCGCCGTCGCCGTAGATGGTGGGCGGCTCGCCACGGAGCATCCGGCTACAAAAGATGGCCAGTACGCCGGAGTAGTGCGAGGCGGGATCCTGGTAGGGCCCGAAGACGTTGAAGTAGCGCAGCACCACCGTCTCCAGTCCGTAAACGCGGGTGAAGGCAACCATGTAGTTCTCGCCGGCCAGCTTGGCCACGGCGTAGGGCGAGATGGGGCTGGGCAGCATCTCCTCGTGCTTGGGCAGCGACGGCGCGTCGCCATAAACTGAGGAAGAGCCCGCGTAAATCACCCGGCGAACCCCGGCAGCGCGGGCTGCGACCAGAAGATTAAGCGTGGCATCGATACAGTTCCGGTTGGTGGTCAGCGGATCGTCTACAGAACGCGGTACAGAGGCCAGCGCCGCCTCATGGAAGACGATCTCGACCCCGGCGCAAACCTGAGCGCAAAAAGCAAGATCGGCCAGATCGCCCTCGATAAACTCCATCGCCTCCATGCCAACCAGGTTGGAGTGCTTGCCGGTGATGAAGCTGTCGACGCCACGAACGCTTTCACCCCGCTCCAGCAAGGCCGCGGCAATTGAACGGCCGATAAAGCCCGCCACTCCGGTCACAAGATATTTCGCCAAAGTCTTTCTCCGCTTTCTGTATCTTGCGCGCAGCAGATGCATGAAGTCGCTGCAAACAGCATACTATGGCCTGTCTTCACTACCCAGGATGCTCTCTAAATCCTATTCTCGTTCTATCGGGGCCACACCGCTGCCACCAGCGCGGTAAGAAAGATCAGTTGAATTCCCAGCCGCGGCACCACTTTCGGAACGGGACGCCCGCCAATAGTCATCCTCTCCCGAGCCGCCTTCACGTTAGCCGGGAAGATGCAGATCAGCATCACCGCGGCTGACCCTGCCACTACTGGCGCCGCAGGAGAAATCTGCAAGCCTGCGGCGATCAGCAACTCGGCGATTCCAGACAGCGTCACCCACCGTCCCGCATCGCCAAAGGCCTGCGGAACCATGCGCATCAGGTCAGCGCGTCGCTTGCCCCAATGCGCCGAGGCCGTCATCAGGAACATCACGCCCAGCGCCGCCCGCAGGGCAATCTGCCAATCGGCAAAGCAGGCCACGCCCAAGCCCGCCAGCCTAAAAATAATAAATGAGAGCAGCAGCACCATCACAGGGATCATCACGCAACTCCTCTATCAACCTTAGCGTATAACGGAGAAGGATCAAAAAACTATTCTGTCCACGAAGAACATCGCGGTGTCCTACAATCAATATCATGACCACTGCGACCGATCACCGGCTGGCCGAACTCAAGCATAGAATCGAGGCCCGCGAGGCCCGCATCGGGATTATCGGCATGGGGTATGTGGGTCTGCCGCTGGCGTTGCTCTTTAGCGGCGCGGGATTTCGGGTGATGGGCTTCGACATCGAACCGGCCAAAGTCGATACGCTCAACTCCGGCGACTCGTATATCGCACGAATTTTCTCTGGCGAGATTCAGGCGGCGCAACGGGCGGGCTTTCGCGCAACGGCGGATTTCTCCGAGGCCGCCCGGATGGACGCGATCCTCATCTGTGTGCCCACTCCGCTCAACGACTACCAGGAACCCGACCTAAGCTATGTGACCGGGACCGTCGCCTCCATCGCACCCTGGCTCCGTGAAGGCCAGCTCGTGGTACTGGAAAGTACCACCTATCCCGGCACCACTGAAGAGGTTGTTGTGCCTCTGCTGGAAGCCGGCAATCCGCATGGTCTGAAGGTCTCGCGCTCACTCGACCAGTCTGGCCTTTACGTCGCTTTTTCACCTGAACGCGAGGATCCCGGCAACGACGGCATAGCACGGCACGAGATTCCCAAGGTGTTGGGCGGTTGCGGTCCGGCGGCCACGGAGCTGGCATCAACGCTTTACCGCGCTATCTTCCGCAGCGTGGTTTCGGTCAGCAGCCCTGCGGCGGCGGAGATGACAAAGTTGCTGGAGAACATCTATCGCTGTGTCAACATCGCGTTGGTCAATGAACTTAAGCAGCTCTGCATGAAGATGGGCATCGACATCAACGAAGTAATCGATGCCGCCCGGACCAAGCCCTTCGGCTTCCAGGCATTCTATCCTGGACCCGGCCTGGGCGGACATTGCATTCCCATTGATCCCTTTTATCTCTCCTGGCGGGCGCGTCAGTTCGGCTTCCGCACCCGCTTCATCGAATTGGCCGGCGAGATCAACAGCTCCATGCCCAACTTTGTGCTGGAGAACCTGGCCGCTGGCCTCAACGAGCGCCACAAGTCCATCAAGGGATCGAAGGTGCTGGTGCTGGGCGTAGCTTACAAGCGCGACATCGACGATCTGCGCGAGTCGCCCGCGCTGGCCATCATCGAGCAACTGCGCGAAAAAGGCGCCGTGGTCGCCTATAACGATCCCTACTTTCCCACCGTGGGGCGCGGTCGCCACTACGTCGTCAATATGGCCAGCACCCCGCTCGACAGCCTCGGCCAGTACGACGCCGTGCTGATTGTCACCGACCACTCCTGCTACGACTACCCAGCCATCGTTGAGCAGGCTCAGTTGGTAGTGGATACACGCAACGCCACCAAAGGCATCGTTTCGGAGAAGATTGTGCGCTGCTGACCGGCAACGTCTGGTCGGATTCAGCGAACTTTCACAAACACGACCTCAATTGCAGTCTACAATCATCCTTGGTTTTCCCATCGATGCCGCTCTAATCTACTTTCACCTATGACCTGCAAATTACTCATTTGCAGTAACTTTTCCTTGGATGGAAGCATCCAAGGTGTAGTGATTCTGCATGTTTCAGCATCCCATTGTCCAAGGGGGTACGGTTGCACGTCCACGCTAGCCTGACTCGCAAGATCATCGGTTTGTGCCTTGCACTAGTCGCAAGCTGTGCAGCCGCCCAGACAAGCGGTTCACTTCCTGCTGATCTGCAGCCGCAACCTAAATCTGTTCAACAACTTACACCGAAAAGTGAGTCAGGCGTCACCATGGCTCCGCATCACGGAACGGATCGCTGGTGGCTCTCCGGTCAGGCCAACATCATCTTCCAAGGCAATCTGCCCTTCCACTCTCCCTACGAGGGCACCAACAGCTTCCAAGGCGGCGCGGAGTACAAGACCTCCCTGCTTGGCACCTTATACACTGCGCTAAGGCCAACGAATTCAATTCGATACAACACAGACTTCATCTTTGACATGGAGAGTGCCGGAGGACGCGGAGTAAGTCAGGCGCTGGGGCTGGCAGGCTTTACCAATCTAGACGTGGTGCGCAACCCCACCCTGAGTACCCTGCCCTACATAGCCCGCTACGGGATTCATCAGGTCATTGGCTTTACCAATGAAACCACCTCGCAGGAGCCTGGTTTCTTTGCGCTGGCCCCCAGCGTGCCGGTGCGCCGCATAGAGTTTCGCATTGGCAAGATGACTCTGCCGGATTTTTTCGATGTGAACGGCATCGGCTCTGACAGCCATTTGCAGTTCATGAACTGGACCGTGGACAACAACGGTGCCTGGGATTACGCAGCCGACACGCGCGGCTACACAGTGGGCGGAATGGCCGAGTACGACGACCGGGTTTGGAGCATACGTTATGGCCTCTTCGCCATGCCGACGGTGGCCAACGGCATCGACATGGACTGGGCCTTCAGCCGTGCCCACGGACAGAACGGCGAATTCGAACTGCGCCACAGCTTCATTGCCCAGCGCAAAGGGAGCGAGCGGCTGCTCTTCTACGCCAACCGCGCTCATATGGGCACATACCGAGAAGCGGTCAACGCCTATCTTGCCCATATCGACACGACGCCCAACATCGTGCTGCATGAACACTATAGCGCGCTCAAGTATGGCTTCGGCTATAACGCTGAACAGGAGCTCACGGAGAATCTGCGGGTCTTTGGGCGCTTCGGCTGGAACGAGGGCCAGCACGAATCCTTCGCCTACACCGAGGTGGACCAGACGCTGGAGGCGGGCGGCGACTACGCGGGTGCGCGCTGGCATCGGCAGGCAGACAAGATCGGCCTGGCCGTGGTCTCGAACGCCATCAAGGCCGATCATCAGGAGTATCTGCGGCTGGGCGGCTTAGGCTTCCTGCTGGGCGACGGCAAGCTCAACTACGGCCGCGAGAATATTGTCGAAAGCTACTACAATTGGCACGCATGGCGCGGCTTGTTTTACGCCGTCGATGTACAGCATATCAATAACCCCGGCTACAACCGAGACCGCGGGCCTATTTGGGTGGGTTCGGTGCGGGCGCACATAGACTTTTAGGCAGGGAATAAAGCTACTTCCCTGCCCCGGCAGACGGAACGGATTTCTGTTTCTCCGGCGGCAACTGCACAATCACTTCGTTGGGCTTGACGTAGTGCAACTGCTCACGCGCCACCTGGCCGATGGCGTCCGGGTTGGATTGCAGCCGTTCAATGCGGTCGCGCAGACGCGCATTCTCCTGATTCAGTTGATCGATCTCCAGGCGCAGCTTTTGCTCCTCGGCGCGCTTGTCCATCCACGCCAGCAGCCCGTTCTTGCCGTAGACTCCGCTCCAGCCCAACCACAGAACCAGAGCAAGGCAGAGCGCCAGCGCCGCTGGCTGACGCAGGCGATGCTTCCAACTGATTGCTTGCTTCACGGCTTGTCTAGCTTCAACCGGCATGGAATCGAATCGTCCCTCAGGGGCTGAAGCCCGTACCCTTCAATACATTTACGAGCCAATGCAACTAACTACTGAAGCACAAACCGCTTGGCCGCCAACTGTAGCGCCTCTGAATCCTGTTCGCTGCGTGCCTCGGTGTATGCCCTCACCACCGGCTCGGTTCCAGAGAGGCGATAGCAAACCCAGGAGCCGTCGGCGAGAATCAGCTTGAGTCCGTCGGTCCTGACCACTTGCACAACCTTGCGCCCGCTCAACTCCGTAGGATCGGCCTTCAACTTCTCAGTGAACGCGGCCATACCCTGCGGGGTCAAGCGAAAGTTGGCGCGAATGGGATAAAAGGAACCTACCTTGGCAAATAGCTCGTTGAGCTGAACGCCGAGTGACTTGCCGCGTTTGGCCACCATCTCAGCCACCAGCAGGCCAGCCAACACACCGTCTTTTTCAGGGACGTGGCCGCGAATGGTCAACCCTGCCGACTCCTCGCCGCCGATGGCGATCTTGTCCTGGATGATCAGCTCGCCTATATACTTGAAGCCCACCGGAGTTTCATAAAGCAGAACTTGATGAAATTTCGCCAAAGCGTTGATTAAATTGGTTGTTGCAACGCTCTTGGCCACGCCATTGCGCCAACCGCGCGTCTCCACCAGGTAGTCAAAGAGCAGCGCGATAATGTAATTCGGCTGGATGAAGGTTCCGTCGGCATCGAGGACGCCAAAGCGGTCGGCATCGCCGTCGGTGGCAATGCCGAGAGCCGCGCCGGTTTCGCGCATCTTCGTCCGGGCGTCGCCCAACAGATGGTCGTCCGGCTCCGGCGCATGGCCACCGAACAATACATCACGGTAGTCGTGAACCGTCTCGACGGCCACGCCCGCCGAGCGCAATAACTCGGAACTGTATCCGCGCCCCGCTCCCCAGAAGGGATCGTAGACAATTTTGATGCCGGACGAGGCGATGGCTTTGAGGTCTACCAACTCGGCCAGCCGCTTGAGGAAGGCAGGCTTCACGTCGGCAGTCTCAAAGCCGCCTACCGGAGCGCAGGCCATTGGAATTGCCGCGCCGCTCTTCTGCATAGACGCAATCGCCGACTCAATCTGCTTGGTCACCTCGGGCAGCGCCGGCGCGCCGTCGTGGGTGGAGAACTTGATGCCGTTGTACTCCGGGGGATTGTGGGAGGCGGTAAAGTTGATGGCACCGGAGGTCTTCATCTCGCGGACGGCGTAGGCGATGGCCGGAGTCGGCGCGGCCTCAGGGATAATGATGGGCGTGACTCCGGCCCCCGCGAGCACGCGCGCCGCTACCTCCACAAAACTCTCGCCCAGAAAGCGAGGGTCACGGCCCACCAGAATACGATGCGGCTGCGGTTGCGACTTCACGAAGGCGGCAATGCCCGCCACCGCCAGCATGATATTGGCCACGGTAAACTCATCGGCGACAATCGCCCGCCATCCCGACGTCCCAAACCTGATCGCTGCTGCCATTCAATTCTCCCTGTGCCGGGTGTCCCGGCCCCAAGTCCATACTGCCTTAGTCAAGCTTAACCGGCAACCCGCCGCTGCACAGCGCAACTCTTCTGATTTGAAGAAAGAGTTCCACACCGGGATTGGTTTCAAGATACATAATTGTTTGAGATCATTTGCATAGTGGAACTCACCCATGCCAACACCCATACCATCAATCCGCCTTGTCCTCACCACCACGGCCAACCCGGAGGAGGCTGCGCGGCTGGGGCGGACGCTGGTCGAGGAAGAACTTGCGGCCTGCGCTACGATGATTCCAGGCGTGCAGTCTATCTACCGTTGGCAGGACAAGGTTGAATCCGCAGTGGAAACGCTGCTGCTCATCAAGACTGGAGCCGAGCAGCTTGCGGCGTTGGAGGTCCGCCTGTGCGAGTTGCACAGCTATGAGACGCCTGAGTTCTTGGTTTTAGAGGTCGATGCCGCAAGCCAGCCCTACCTGAAATGGCTGCAAGAGAGCCTGCGGCTGTCGTGATGCGCAGACTGTCCGCGCGGACAGGCATACTCAAAGATCGCCCCGTCTGATATTCTGAGCCTGGTTTACTGCCATGCGCTGGTTACTGATTGCCCTTCTCGTTTCGCTCGTGGCGATGCTGATTGCAGCCGCCGGGATGATGTTGCACGTCTGGGCGCGGCGCACCTGCGGCCGCTTGAAGCCTTCATCTGGCACCGACACGGCTCAGGGGCAGGCCGACGAGAATGGCCCAGAGACAGAGATATAAGGCCTCTAGCCAGCCCCAAACCATTCCTTGCAGAGATACGCCGAAAGGACCTTCCCCATGAGTACACAGAAGCCCGCAGTCGCCAGCCCTGTCGATACCATCGATATCTCCATCGCCCACAGTCCAGACTCCGATGACGCCTTCATGTTCTATGGTCTGGCCACCAACAAGGTCCGCGTCCCCGGCTACCGCTTCTCGCACACGCTGTGCGACATCGAGACCCTCAACCGCCGTGCGCTGGAGGAGGCCTTTTTCGACGTGACCGCCATCAGCTTCCACGCTTACCCGTCGCTGCAAGAGACTTACACGCTGATGGGCTGCGGCGGCAGCGTTGGCGAGGGCTATGGTCCCATGGTCGTCTCCACCAAACCGCTGACGCCCGAGGAGTTGAGCCGCATCAAGATCGCCGTACCGGGCAAACTGACCACCGCCTATCTCGCGCTAAGTATCTTTAATCCGGCGATTCAGACTGTGGTTGTGCCCTTTGACCAGATCATCCCGGCGATTCTGGCTGGCGAGTACGACGCAGGACTGATTATCCACGAAGGCCAGCTTACTTACTCGGCCAGCGGCTTGCAGAAGATTCTCGATCTGGGCGTCTGGTGGCGCGAGATGACCGGCATGATGCTGCCGTTGGGCGGCAACGCCATCCGGCGCTCGCTGGGCGCGGCCAAACACAAGATCATCTCCAAGGCGCTGCGCGAGAGCATCCAGCACGCACTGGACCACCGCGAGCAGGCTTTGGAGTACGCCATGCAATTTGCCCGCGACCTGGATGTCCGGATGGCCAGCCGTTTTGTCAGTATGTACGTAAACGAACGTACGCTGGACTACGGTGCCGACGGTCGCTTGGCTATCCGCAAGCTGTTGGCGATGGGACACGAGCGCGGCATCATTTCCATTGCGCCGCAGGTGGATTTTGTGGACTGAGGCGTTAGCCTGAACGCTTAAACTATCTCCATGCAGACGCACACGCCCCGCGCCGTTGTCCTCAGCCACGTTGCATTTGAAGATCTAGGCACTCTAGAAGCGCCGCTGCTAGAGCGCCGATTCGAGATCGAAAATGTCTTGGCGGCCACGGCACGCTTTCCGCTTCGGCAGGCTAGGAACTGCGATCTGCTAGTGGTTCTCGGCGGGCCGATCGGAGTCTACGACCAGCAGGATTATCCATTTTTGAAGGACGAGATTGCCTGTATTCGGGAGAGATTGACTGCGCGCAAGTCAATTCTTGGCATCTGCCTGGGCGCGCAACTGATGGCCGCAGCATTGGATGCGCGGGTTTATCCCGGAGGCAACGGCGCGGAGATTGGCTGGTTTCCGCTTGCGGCAGCCTTGAATGCCGAGCCGCCCGCATGGTTCGCTCCGCTGCTGGCAGACGGCCTCAATGTCTTTCATTGGCATGGAGACACCTTTGATCTACCCGCCGGCGCGCTGCATCTGGCAAAGACAGATCGCTACGAACAGCAGGCATTTGCCGTCGGAGATTTCGCGCTGGGATTGCAATTTCATCCCGAAGTTACGGCGGCGGGACTTGAAAGCTGGTACGTGGGCCACGCGAGCGAGTTGAGCCATGCGGGACTCTGCGCGGCCACTCTGCGCGCCTCGGCGAGCGAACACGCTGCCCAGCTTCAAGCCGCTGCCATAAGATTTTGGCAGCTTTGGCTCGATTCTATCTTGTAATCACTTCACAGTACCTTGGGCATTTACCGATATGCTCGAAAGTCATTGAAGGTGGGCAAGAAACTTAGCTCTCGCTCTAAATTATTTTTAACCCTCGCCGATGCATCCATTAATGAGGTTTCATCAGGATGCTCGCCCACACCACTTCGGTCTTTCTTCTTGCATCAGCTGAGCCGACTTTGCTCGCTGCCCTTGAGCCCGTGCTTGCCGCAGACGGAGCGCGCGTGGAGATTTTTCTCTCCGCAGAGGCGGCTTTGCCCGCATTGACCTCGGCTCATGCGCCCACGCTGGCATTGATTGACGTTAATCTTCCGGGGATGGAGATGGGGCGACTGCTGGCCGCGGCACGCGCTGAGGCGGCGGGCAGACCTTTTCCAATTGTCCTGATTTCGGACACTGTTACGCAGGAGTGGATCGACCGGTTGGCGGAGGGCGTCATTGACGAGCTGCTGCCAAGCACAACCGAACCGGCGTTTTTGCGGCTGCGGCTGGATGCGGTGCTGCGCGAGCATCGCCGGATGCGTGAGCTGGAACTGTTGCGCGAGGCCTCCGTGATGAACGCGCAAACCGACCGGCTGACGGGTGTCTACAACCGCGAGACGATGCTCTCGATGATGTTTCGAGAGACCGACCGTGTGCAGCGCATGAATAGCTCGCTCTGCCTGATTCTTTTTGACATTGACGACTTTGGCCATTGGAACTCTCGGCTGGGCACTGACGCCTGCGACGATCTGCTCTGCCAGGTGGTGGGCCGCACCGCGCGCCTGCTGCGCAGTTACGATCTGCTGGGCCGGCCCGGCAAGGATGAGTTCTTGATTGCTCTGCCTGGATGCAGTAGCGTCAACGCCGTGATGCTGGCCGAGCGTCTGCGTGTGGATGTCTTCTGCACACCTTTCCATGTGAACGGCGACAGCGTCCGCCTCTCCGCCTGCTTCGGCATCGCCACCAGCATGGGCCGCTCGCCGGTGGTGGTGCTGCGCGAGGCTGAACAGGCGCTGCTGGTGGCCAAGTCCACAGGTCCTGAGTCGATCCAGTGCGCCGGCGATTTCCCGGAACCCTGCGCTCCGCCTGTTGCCTTCCTCTCGCCGACCTCCGGGGATGAGCTGCTGGCGTGGTAAGCGATCATCGACCTCGCTCTTAGTCCGCAGCTTCCATCGCACGCAACGACTCGCCGAACGGCGCGCGCAGCAGGCCACGTTCGGTGATGATGGCGGCGATGTACTTGGCCGGAGTTACGTCGAAGGCCGGGTTGCGAATGCCGACGCCATTGGGCGTGAGCTGCTTGCCGCCGTGGTGGGTGACTTCGATGGCGGGACGCTCCTCGATGGGAATCAAATCGCCGGTCGCGGTATTCATGTCGATGGTGGACCACGGTGCGGCGACATAAAACGGAATGCCGTGCTCTTTGGCGAGGATGGCGACATTGTAGGTGCCGATCTTGTTGGCGGCGTCGCCATTGGCGGCGATGCGGTCAGCTCCGACGACCACGGCCTGAATCTTTCCGGCGCGCATCAGGCTGGCGGCCATATTGTCGCAGATAACCGTGGTGGGAATGTGGTCGACCATCAGCTCCCAGGCCGTGAGGCGCGCGCCTTGCAAAAAGGGCCGTGTCTCGTCGGCGTAGACGTGAATCTTCTTACCCTGCTCGATAGCCGAACGGATGACGCCGAGAGCGGTTCCATAGCCGCAGGTGGCCAGCGCGCCGGCGTTGCAGTGGGTCAGCACACCGCCTTCATCAGGCAGCAGCGCGCCGCCAAAAGCACCCATCGCCTTGCAGGCGCGGATGTCTTCGTCATACATTTTGTGCGCTTCGGCGAGGAGCTTTTCCCGGATTTGCGCAAGAGTTGCGCCGGCCGCGAGCTGGGCGGCAAAGAGCGCCTTCATGCGGTCGATGGCCCAGAAGAGATTCACCGCCGTGGGACGGGTTCCGGCCAAGTGGGTGCAGATGCGCTCGAACTCCGGGGAGAATTCCTGGGAGGTTTTGGCGGTGGAGCGCAGAGCGCCGAGGGCGACGCCGTAGGCCGCCGAGACGCCGATGGCTGGCGCGCCGCGGACGACCATGGTGACAATGACGTCGGCAACCTGCTCGTAAGTTGTGGCAAGCACATAGCTCTCCTCGTGAGGGAGCCGGGTCTGATCGATGAAGCGGACGCCTTCCGGCGTCCATGCGAGTGTAGGAATCATGGAATTCCAGTGTATATGGTGAGGTATGGATCAGGGGGGAGGGATCAGAAAATCGCAGCAGCTGCCGTGTTTTCAAATTCCGCTGGACTAGCCTTGGTCCAGATGCGTAGAGTGGTTGGGGTGAGTCTTGGATCGGGGTTCCTTTTTTCGCGGCGAACAGTCGAACGCCAGTGAGGGGTCTGGAAAGCAACAGACCGAGGATCACAACCAAGACCGAGCATTTTCATAAAGAAACGGGGAAAACCAATCATGGCATCACAATCCAAGCCGCAGGCGGCCACAGGCGCGCCCAACTACCTTGTGCCGTTCATCATCGTCACGGCGCTGTTCGGCATCTTCGGGTTCCTGACCAGCCTCAACAACCAGTTGGTGGGCAAGCTGAAAGAGATATTTGATCTGCCCTATGGGCCATCGATGCTGGCCACTTCCGCCTGGTTTTTCGCGTACCTGGTCTTCTCGGTGCCCAGCGCCAAGCTGATTGAGAAGATTGGCTACAAGCGCACTATGGTGACCTCGCTTTTCATTATGGTCGTGGGTGCTCTGCTCTTTGTTCCCGCTGCCAATCAGGTTAGTTTTGACCTGACGCTCTTCGCCATCTTTGTACTGGCAACCGGCGTCTGCGCCTTGCAAACGTCGGCCAACCCGTATGTAGCAATTCTTGGTCCCGAGCACAGCGCATCGGCGCGGCTGAATCTAGCGCAGGCAATCAATGCCGGTGCCTCGGCCGCGGCCGGATGGTTTGCCGGCCGCTTTATTCTCGCCGATACCTCCAAGGTCTCCGATTCGATATCCCAGGCTCACATGCTGGAGATGCCTTATGTCTACATTGCCGCTGGGTTGCTGGTGCTGGGATTTGTGGTGATGTTCCTGCATCTGCCGGCGATTGCTTCAGCCCGTCCTTCGGAGGATTCCCCTGCGGAAGGCCGCAGCATCTGGAGCTTTCCACACACCGTGCTGGGTATGGTGGGAATCTTCTTTTATGTCGGCGTGGAAATCGCCCTGGCATCGATTTGTATCTCGTATTGCAAGAAGGAAGGCATCAGCAGTATTGAAACGGCTGGAATCCTGGTTACGGTTTACTATCTGCTCATCATGATTGGCCGTTTTGTTGGAAGCGCGCTGATGAGCGTGATCAAAGCCGAAAAGATGCTGGTTGTTCTGGGCGTTTTGGGCGTGGCGCTGATGCTGGTCTCCATGTTCACAACGGGCAATATCGCCATCGGGAGCCTCGTTCTCTGCGGTTTGGCCAACTCCATCATGTACCCGACAATCTTTTCCTTAGGGATTGCGGAATTGGGACATATGACAAGCAAAGGCTCCGGTGTCATCACCATCGGCAATGTCGGTGGAGCGATCGTTCCACCTCTGTTTGGCTTCATGGTAGACAAAATTGGCATTCATTACGCCTTTGTGCTGCCCATCATCTGCTACCTTTTCATTACCTACTACGGCTTCTCGGGATACAAGCCGACGCGCGCGGTTACGGCATAGGCGCGGCGTATTTCAAACGACAACGGCCCTCTGGTTTGCGCCGGAGGGCCGTTGTGTTTCTGGCGATAATTGCTGAAAAAAACGTCAGGCGATGCGGCCCATGCGGGCGTCGGGCATACCCATGCGGCGCTTGGCCAGCAGAAGCTCGTCGATCTTGTTCTCAGGGAGGAAGTTGAGCGGGCGGTTAATCTTCTGGGCGATGAGGTAGGTCTTGCAGTAGGTCTCGAAGGTTTCCACCAACCACTCGGCGTGGGTGACAGTGTCGGACCAGCAGACGATGCCGTGGTTGCTGAGCACAATGGTGTTGTGCTTCTCGACAAAGGGCAACACGGTCTCGGCAAAGGCCTGAGTGCCGGGGGTCTCATAGGGCGCGACAGCCGCAGGGCCAATCGAGGTCTCGTACTCGGAGATCAGTCCGAAGGGCGGCGCGGAGCCGGTCATTGCAAAGGCTGTGGCATGGGGCGGATGGCAGTGGACGACGGCGCGAGCGATGGGGTTGACGCGGTAGATGGCCAGATGCAGCAGCAGTTCGCTGGTGCGCATCCGGTCGCCGGCCAGGATATTGCCGTCCAGGTCGGAGAGGCAGATGTCGGCTGGTGCCATGTCGCGCTTGCTCATCATGGTAGGCGTGCAGAGTAGGTAGTTGTCGCCCAGCCGGACGCTGATGTTGCCGCCGTTGCCGTCCACGTACTGCCGCTCCCAGAGCTTGCGGCCCACCAGGATAATCTCATCGCGCAGGGCCTCAGCCTCAAAGATCATCGCGGCCTCCAGCGGCGAGTTTTCCTCGATCTGCGCGGCGACTGAAATCGCTGTCTGCTCCATGGACGACCTCATGTGGGTAGATCCTGACCAGCTATCGTCAAGCGCTGGGCCTTCCCTCAGATTATATAGAGCCGACACGTGAGCAGCATCGGTGACTGCGGTCACGCCACTAATCTATCCGCACGCCGAAACGAAAGGCACATTGAGATGGAGCCTTCACGGTTGCGGCAAGATCAGATTCACAAGGAATGGGAACCATTTCATTTCTCGCCGCAAGCTAATACACTAAGGACAAGTTTCCGGGAGAAGAGTGCTTGAAGAAACCGCTGGATTTCATTCGCGAGCATCAAATTGATCTCTCGCTGATCCTGATTCTTGTGGCAGGCCTGATTGGGGTATATTCCCAGGTCATGCTTCCTGCAACACCCGGGGCAGAGATGTGGTATTTGGCTAGAAACATAGTCGACCACGGCACCTTCGCTAACCCCTTTATCACTTTGGCTACCGGGCCAACTGCAGTAAACCCGCCGCTCTACCCTTTCTTGTTGGCGGGATTGACCATTGTATTCCGAAAACAGTATCTCATCTACAATGCAGCCGTGTTGGGTTGCATCCTAGCAAACGCCGTCACCGTCGCGTTGTTGCCACGCATCTCCGTGATGTTTTTTGATGATATGATCCCCGGAATCATCGCATCTATTTTTTGGTTGGCGGCCATGCATCCGTTACCGGGATGGGATACCAATTACACCGTTGCGGGACTGCTGATATTTTGCTATTTCACGGTATCCTGCGTGGGCAATGATCGAAATGCGCAAAGAAATGCAGCGCTTGGCGGCACGATCGCAGGACTATTATGGCTGTTGAATCCTGCTTCGATGCTGGTTTCACTTCCATGGATCGGATTTATTTTTTGGCGAGCGAGATCAAATTTGCGCCATACTGTTCGATACAGCTTGATCGTAGTCGCGGTATTTTGTCTGTTTGTTGTTGGATGGTGTGGACGGAACTACCTGGAACTTGGAGCGTTTGTATCCAGGACAAATCTGGGAATGACTTTAAACGCATCCAATAATGACTGTGCGCAATCGAGCTTGATCGGGGACGAGTTCAGTGGGTGCTATGGGGCGCATCACCCCAATGAGAGCGCGCGCGAGGCAGAGTTGCTTCGAGAAATGGGTGAAATCCAGTACGACCGCAGCCGGATCGCCGAGACCAAAGCATGGATTCGAGCAAATCCGGCCAGTTTTCTGAAACTCACAACGACGCGAATCATTGAGTTTTGGTTTCCTGCCCGGGAAGTCATTCCTTTGGATTATGAATATGCAAGCAACTTCGGCGTCCCACATTATGCGCAGAGAGTGGCGAGACAGCAGAACCGCATTATCTATGCAATCTGGGTTGTCACGTTTCTTTCCATTCCCGGCTTGGTCCTGATGATGAGCCGACGTGAGCCACTCGTGCTCTTCATTTTGGCGGTGATGGTAATTTACCCGCTGATGTACTACGTGGTCGTGTCAGATATTCGATACAGGTTCCCGGTGTTGTGGCTATCATTGTTGCCGGTCGGATACTTCATTCGCGAGCTGCTAAACGGACACGGATTGGCAATAGGAAAGGCATCATCGGCTAACAAAAATTAACGCGGTCCATTCAGCTATTCGCCAGCGGGCCGACCGGAGTTACCGTCAGAATCCGGCAGCGGTGCTTGCCTGCCGCACTCCAAGCCATCGGCATCTCGCTCTCCATGTAGGCGCAATCGCCGGCTTCCAGCGTCTCGTGCATTCCGCCCGCATCCAACTGGAGCTTCCCTTCCAGCACGTAGACCAGACCGCTGGCTGCACGAAAGGCATCCGCCGCGCAGGTGGCTCCTCCACCGGGAAACTCGATCATCTGTGCCACCAACCGGGTTTCATCCGCCACCACATTCAGCGGAGTGGTCTTCACAGATTCCAATCCTCGGCTGTTACCCTGCAAGTGAGCCTTGCGCGTGACGGAAAGCGTGTGACGGGACGGCTCGGAGAAGAAGTAGCTCATGCCCACGCCGTAGACCCTGCATATGGTGGCCAGCGTGGGCAGCGTGGGAATCATGCGGTCCGTCTCCAACTTGGAGAGCAGCGCCGTCGATAGCTTGGTTTCGGCAGCCAGACGTGCCAGCGTAAGCCGCTTCTGGGTTCGCAGTGAGCGTAGCTTCATCCCGATACAGTATGGTTCAAGAGACCACTGGGCATAAGAAACAGTTCTGGACATGGAATGTACCTCTTTCTCTATTCTTCCAGCCATGGGTTAGGGCAAACTTGAGAAATCGCTGAAGTATTTCTGAACTATTCTGGATTTTAGTAACGCTATTATGATTACTTCGCTCATTAAGAAAAATCAAGAGAAAATCGACTCCCGCTTCACTCAGTGCGCTAAAAACATATAGTCTAAAGTTCACAGAAAGAACTGAAGCTCATCGAAGCACAGAGATTCGCCGGGACTGCTGTCTCCCCGCTGGGTTGTTCCGCTAACAGATTCCCGCGACCACTGTAGGCAATATACAAAGCGCCTTGCCCAAAGGAGCAGGCGATGGGCAAAGTTGTTGCCCGGAATTCGAGGGATTGCGTTGGTTGCGACGACTGAACCCAGCACCGATTTGCCGAGCGCCAAGGAGGTTACATCCCCGGCGATTGCACATAATCGCCGCCGGGGAGATTGTGGCTCTCCAGAGGCAAGTCTAGGTCGCAGGCGGAGCGATAACGACTCCACGACCACACCTCTAGGCCGCCGGGGCCGCACATCGGCCTGTTCCTTTGCCGGATTTCGGCTACAAGCGGATGGAACACTCTGGCGCGGCGAAATGGTGGTTCACATACCACCCAAAGAATTGGCGGCATTGCGGCTGCTTCTGGCGCACCCCGGCCAGATCGTCTCGCCCCTGCAACTGAAACACACGCTCTGGGGCGACGTGCATGTGACGAGCGACAGCGTACCCAAGTGCCTCTCCTCGTTGCGCGCAAAACTGGAGCCGGAAGATTGCATTCAGACTGTTTACAAGCGCGGCTACCGCTTCACAGCCGAAGTGCATCGGCAGAGCGAACCGACGGCCAAAGTGCCTCCCCGGCTGGCCATCTTGCCCTTCGCCACGATGCACTTCGTTCCCAAGCATTTGGGGTCTGCCATTGCAGAGGAGACGATTGTCCGGCTCTCGAATGTGCAATCCCCGGTTCTGTCCGTGCTGGCGCGGGATTCTGTCTTCACGCTGGTGACGCGCGGCTTCACGGCCCAACAGATAGGCGAAACACTTAAAGCCGACCTGGTGCTAACCGGGAGCCTGAGCGCAATTTCTTCGCAGTACCGGCTGCGCGCGGAGATGATCCGCGTGGAGGATGGCACACAGATCTGGGTGGAAGATCTGCTAGTGGACCAGAATCAGGTAGCCGGATTGGAAACCGAGTTGGCGCAGCGGCTGGCATGGCGGCAAGGCGCTTGGGTTTTAGGGAACGGAGTTTCGTCGTCAAAATCAAATCAGGTTGGACTGTACCTTGCCGCGGCGGCCGCGCCACCCGTTCATCAGGAAAGCAACCCGGAGCGTCGCGAAGCATATGACAACTTTCTGCGCGGACGCCACGAGTGGCAGTCGCTGCATCGCCACCGGATGCAGGACGGCTTGCAGCAACTGTTGCGGGCCATTGAAGTGGACCCGACGCTGATCTCCGCCAAGATTGATCTGGCACATCTATGCGTCACCCAGGCTTTCTACGGCTTCATGTCTCCGTCGATTCAGGCAGAGATTGTGCACCGTACGGCGGAGAGCATCCAGGATATTCTCCGCCAAGCCGAAACCCTGTTGCCCGCGCTAGGCTGGGTGGATTTTCACTTTGACCGCAATCTGCCTGAGGCTCTCTGCTCCTTCTTTGCCAGCGCTCATTTGCCTCACGGGCCGTGGACCACCCGTCTTCGCGCGATGTTCGCGCTCAGCCGAGGCCGCTTTGACGAAGCCATTACGCTGCTGCGTGCGGCCATCCAGGTGGATCCCTACGCTCCCTGGCTACAGTGCCGTCTGGCCTGGGCGCTGCATCTGGATGGGCAAGCCGCCGAAAGCCTGCGGCAAATTCAGCTCACACTCGGCCTCTTTCCCGAACATGAATTCACCAACCTCTATGGATCGCTGATTCTCGCCTTTAACGGAGAGGCGGCGCGCGCTGTGCATCTTGCCCATGATCTTGGCAAGCGATTGCCCTTCTTTGACCTGGCCACAGCCGCACACGCTTACGCACTGGCCTGCGATGGCCGTAAAGACCAGTCACTCACCATTCTCGAACGTTTGCAATGGCTTGGCCGCGAGCGCTTTCTGCTGCGTTCGTTCACTCCGGCGGTTCAGGTGGCGCTGGGCGAACTGGATGCCGCTGTCGAGGAGTTGCAAGTGGCCAACGAAAGCCGCTGCCCGTGGTTCTTCCAGATGCTCGCGGATCCGCGCCTGAAACCCCTGCACGGCAACCTGGACTTCGAGCGAATGCGGGCGATTCTGCCAGCGATGGAGGCCGAGGCGGCGCAGGACGTGGAGATGGAAGGTTGACGCGCAGCCGGAGTCCAGGAGAGTCCGCCGATACCAACTTGTTGATGGGCAACCCATTCCCACACATAATCTTGTACGCCGTTAGGCGAGGAAGTGGTCAGACCACTGAAGATATCGTAATATAGATTCATGTACAAAATTGTCGAAGCCCGCGGCGTCGGCCTCAACATCAAGCAGTTTGTGATTGAAGCGCCGCGTATCGCGCGCAAGCAGAAGCCGGGACAGTTCATTATTCTCCGCCTTCATGAAAAAGGCGAGCGCATTCCGCTCACCATCAAAAGCTCAGACCCAGTGGCCGGCACGGTCACCATTGTGGTACAGGGGATCGGCAAGACCACTTCCCTGCTCAATTGCCTGGAGACTGGCGACTCGATATTGGATATCGTTGGACCGCTGGGCAAACCGTCAGAAATTGAAAACTTCGGCACCGTCGTGATTCTGGCCGGCAGCGTTGGCACGGCGATGGCGCTGCCCACCTCCTATGCGCTGAAGGCCGCCGGAAATCATGTGGTCTTTATTGAAGGCGCACGCTCGACCAAGATGGTGGTCTTTGAAGACGAGGTGCGCGCAGCGAGCAGCGAGACCTACGTGATGACCGACGACGGCAGTTACGGCGAACAAGGTCTGGTGACCAAGAAACTGAACGAACTGATCGCCGCTGGGCGCAAAATCGACTTTGTACTCGCCGTGGGTCCAGTGCCGATGATGCGCGCCGTCTCGCAGGTAACCACGCCGCTGGGCATCAAGACGATGGTCAGCCTGAACTCCATCATGGTGGACGGCACGGGGATGTGTGGCGGCTGCCGCGTTCTGATGGGTACAAAAAGCCAATTTGCCTGCGTGGACGGGCCGGAGTTTGACGCCTCGATGGTCAACTTTGAAGTTCTCATGCAGCGCAACACCATGTATCGCGAGAAGGAATGTCAGTCGCTCAAACAATTCCAGGAGAACAAGGACGAACAAGTGGCCGAGCTACGTGAGGAATTGGCTGCGGGAGAGAGACACTATGCCTGAAAATAAAGCTCTGCCGCGCTTCGCGATGAATGTTCTTCCGCTGAAGGAGCGCATGAAGATACTGCGCCGTCATATGCCGGAGCTGGACGCTGCGGTGCGTAGTCGCAACTTTGAGGAAGTGAACCTGGGCCTGGAATCGCCCGACGCTGTGACCGAGGCCCAGCGTTGCATCGGCTGCGCCAAGCCCGGTTGCGTTGTTGATTGCCCGGTAGGTGTGAAGATTAAAGAAATTGTGGCGCTGATATCCGCGGGCGATTTTCTGGCCGCTGCGGCCAAGCTGCGCGAAGACAACTCCCTGCCCGCGATCACCGGACGCGTTTGTCCACAGGAGAACCAGTGCGAGGGCGGCTGTATCGTCGGCAAGAAGGGGGAGCCGGTGGCTATCGGCAACCTGGAGCGGTTTATCGCCGACTACGAGCGGCTGAGCGGCCAGCTTGGCCTGCCCGTAAACGCGCCCGCAACCGGCAAGAGCGTGGCGATTGTGGGCAGCGGACCGGCGGGATTAAGCGCCGCCGGAGACCTGATTCAGAAGGGCCATCGCGTGCGCGTCTTTGAGGCATTGCATGAGCTGGGCGGCGTGCTGGTCTACGGCATTCCAGAATTTCGCCTGCCCAAGTCGATTGTGCGCGGCGAGGTAGATAACCTGCGCCGCATGGGCGTTGAGTTCGAGACCAACGTCGTCGTCGGCAAGAGCGTCACTATCGACGAACTGATGCAAGACGAGCACTACGACGCGGTCTTTGTGGCTACTGGTGCGGGTCTGCCGGTATTTCTCAATGTCCCCGGCGAGCACTTCAACGGCGTATACTCGGCCAACGAATTTTTAACGCGTGTGAACCTGATGCGCGCCTATCAGCTTGAGGATTACGATGAGCCAGTCTACGACTGCCGCGATAAGGACGTAATCGTAGTCGGCGGCGGCAACACGGCAATGGACGCAGTGCGCACCGCGCGGCGTCTGGGCGCACGCACGGCGACGCTCGTTTATCGCCGCAGTGATGCCGAGATGCCGGCCCGCGCCGAAGAGGTGAAGCACGCCCGCGAAGAGGGCGTTGAGTTTAGTATGCTGACCAACCCGGTTGAGTTTCTCGGCGACGAAAAAGGTTGGCTCACCGGCGCGCGCTGTGTGCGCATGGAGTTGAGCGAGCCGGACGAAAGCGGACGACGACGCCCGGCCGCGATCAAGGGAAGCGAGTTCGTGCTGCCCGCGAATGTGGCCATCATCGGCGTCGGCACCACCGCCAATCCGCTAATCCAAAGCACCACGGCGGATCTGGCTACCAACAAGTGGAATTACATTGTGGCCGATGAGAGGACCATGCGCACATCGAAGAAAGGTGTCTTTGCCGGCGGCGATATTGTCACCGGCGGTGCGACGGTGATTCTGGCGATGGGCGCGGGGCGCAAGGCGGCAGCATCAGTCCACGAGTTCCTGACTACGGGAGAGTGGGAGACGCTAGCTCCTAGCAAATAATTGAATGCTGTTCACCTCAAAAAATGGGCGGCAAGGGTGATGCCCCTGCCGCCGCCCGTCCCTGGGTTGTCTTGAAAGTACTGCAAACTTGCGCTTACTGCACTATCTTACTGCAAGAGTTTGGTCACTTCCTGCTGAACACTATTAGCTTGCGCTAATGCGGCGATGCCGGTCTGGCTGAGAATTTCGTACTTGGACATATTGGCCGTCGCCGATGCGTAGTCCGTGGCCTGAATTGCGTTCTGTGCAGAAACCACATTCTCCTGCTGGGTGCTCATCACCTGGCTAATGGAGTTGAGCGTGTTGATCTGGGCGCCGATGTAGCCGTCCTGCGCCGCCACATCGCTGATGGCGATATTCAGATCATTCAGCGCAACCTCCGCGTCGGACTGGTTGGTCAGATCGGTTCCGCTCAGACTCTCTCCGGCACCATCTGAGTAGCTGATGGTTGCAGTCTTGTTGGAACCACCTGAATTTCCAATAAACTCCGTAGTATCTGTCCCGTAGGGATTGCTCTGTGTGGATGAGTCGTAGAGCGCGTTGGCGAAGGAGCTGTAGTTGCTGATTCCGATGTTGTATGCGCCCGCCGGTGTATAGTTCAACGCCGCGCCCGTGATCGTGTCCGCAACGTTGGACGAAGCGTTGGTAATGTTTCCGGCGGTGCCATAGTTATTCGACGTCAGCACCACGTTGCCATAGCCATTGTTGCCCGTCGCGACCCAGTTGGCTGTGACTCCGAGGGTGGCGGAATTAGCCTTGATGTCCGCAATCAAGGCGGATACGGTCTCTCCCTTGGACACCGGTTCGGTTACCGGGTTGCCGCCCACCGTAAAGCTGATTGTGCCGGCAGCCAGCGTATCAGACTCGCTGCTGAACGAACCCAGAGTTGCGTAGGAGGCTGCGTATCCGAGCGTGTCATAGAGCGCACTGCTTCCGGTGATGGCTGTGTTGCCATAGCTTCCCATCGTTAGCGCAAGTCCGCTTCCGTCCGCTGCGGCAGTGATTCCGATGCCACTGTTGGTGATTGAACTTGCCAGGTTTTGCAGCGTTTCGTCGCTCGATGTGGAACCAACGGCAATCGTACCCAAGCTGGAACTACCGCCCATGGTAAAGACTTCCGTGCCATTGGTGCCCGTCAGCGTGATGCTGCCGGTGAGAATATCTCCCGGTTCAGCCGTTGTCAGCGGAACCGTCGGATTCGACGGATTCACCAGATTCACCCGGGCGGTCGATTTCGCTTCGAGGACACCTGGATCAGGTGAACCGGCCGTAAACGTCTCGGTCGCCGTATCTTTTAATGTAGGCGTTCCGGAAACGATGATGGTGGTGTCAACATTGGTGGACTGTAGTTGCAGTTCGTGTGTTGAGCTGTTGACCGTGGCGGAGATACCGATGCCGCTATTGCTGATGGCATTCGCCAGATCAGTGATCGAGGTGCCGGCGGTTACGATGCTCTTGCCCGCGGAAAGC